>ERZ808246.507-NODE-507-length-32184-cov-5.769429_pt1 | contig 32184 bp, 22 predicted proteins | sample MGYA00521083_ERZ808246 | MGnify/ENA primary metagenome ERZ808246 (study PRJEB31516, sample SAMN03275577) | gut metagenome | biome: mammalia-associated habitat; material: feces | host: Papio cynocephalus | place: Kenya | collected 2012-07-07 ...
CACAGGATGTTCATTCATATTGCCCCACAGCCGGGGAACTATCTGATATATAAGTATCTTGCCCATTGTTTTATGTTCTTAGTCTCCGGTTTTCTGAACTGCGCAAAGATCTCTCACTGCGTTCGAGATTACAGAATCCAACCGGAATTTGCCGCTGCCATATAAAACAAAATGAGTGCCCGAGAGAATCGGGCACTCATTTTGTCATATTACCGAATCATGCGATTATTGCATAGTCAATAGGAGAGAGCCAAATGATATTCTTTGAGCATCTTGTTCTCTCCGCTCCTGATTCGTTTCAGATAGAGCACATTGCCAATCTCGAAAGAGTAGCCTTTGTCTGTGAGAGCCTGAATCTTCTGATTCGCTTCGGTTTCAACCGCCTTGAGCTGCTGGAGCTTGGTTTCATACTTTGCCACCGCCTTTTCGTCTGCCGCAGAAAGGTCACCGCCTTCAACAGTCTCTACCCAGGTCTCCGTCACGAAGGCGCCGAGGCTCGCCTCAATCTCCTTGCAGACTTTCGCAGCCTCACTGTTGGGATTACCCATCGCTGAATTGTTTCCGGAGAGCGCCAGGCCCATTTCGTAGACGACATCCTCCGTGCTTTTCTGTGCGCAGGAGAAGAACATAAACGGCACAATAGCCAGTGCCATAACTGCAATGAACTTTTTCATAAAAACTACTGATTTTAAAACCTTATTTCAGGAATTGATATTCCCGCAAAACATACGACGCAGTCGCCTACCAATTCAAGATTTTCTCGAAGTCATACTCCTCAGGATTAGGAAGATAGGCCTTCGCAGCCTCGTAGTCCTCAGGGGTGATGTAGTGCGCGATGTACTTGTAGTAGTTCTGCGCTGTTCCGGCGTTGATGTCAACGATTCTCGGCGGAATCTTGCCGGTCTCAGGGTCCTGAAGGTCGGCAAGGTAGAGCGGAGAGACGTTTCCGAAGGCATCGACATAGACCATGCAGCCGGTCTTGCCCTCGCTGAAGAGCTGATATACGCCCATCGCGAGCTCTGTGCAGTAGGTGAGGTCGTAAGCTACCGGATCCTGGCAGCGGACATCGTAGCCGATTTCCACAGGACGGCTCTTGACCTTCACGCCGAGCTTCTTGAACTCCTTCTCAAGCAGGTCGTTGAAGAGGACCGCCTTTGAAATCTTGCCCAGCTCCGGGTGTCCGTGCTCGTCGTAGGTGAAGTGGATGCCGGCAGCGGCCGCTTCCTTTGCCACCTCCTCGTTGTGGAAGAGACCCTCGGCGGCGATGATTGTGCCGTAGTTGATTCCGAGGAGCTTCCTCTTGACGATGGCGGAAATAGAAAGCTTTATGATTTTCTCAAGGGTCATCTCGGTGTGGTTGAACATCTCCGGGATGATGGTCATCGGGCAGTGTGTGGCCTCGCCGATTCCGAGCGCAAGGCTGCCGCAGGTGCGTCCCATCGCGCTGATGATGAGCCAGTTGCCTGACGTGCGCGCGTCCTCATAGACAGTCCTCGCGATGTGTGCGCCCTCGTTCTTTGCGGAATTGTAGCCGAAAGTCGGTGTGTTGTTCGGAAGAGGAAGGTCGTTGTCGATGGTCTTCGGGCAGTGGATGTTGGCGATGGGATAGTTCTTCGCCGCGAGGAACTTGGAAATCCTGTTCGCTGTCGAAGCGGTGTCGTCTCCGCCCACGGTCACGAGAAGCCTGATGTTGTTCTCCTTGAAGAGGTCGAGGTTGAAGTTCTCCTCGAAATCCTTGTCGGTCGGCTTGAACCGGCTCATTTCAAGGTAGGAACCGCCACGGTTGAAGTAGCGGTCGGCCTTGGCGAAGTCGATGTCCTCGGTGCGGGCGTTCTTCGAGAAGAGACCGGAGTAGCCGCCGTGAAGGCCGATTACCCTGTAACCCTTTGACAAGAAAGTCTTTGCAACGCTCATTGAAACTGAGTTCATTCCCGGGGCAGGACCGCCGCCGCAGAGGATAATGATTGAATCTTTCATAACTCTGTATTTTTAATATATGAATATTCGTATGTCAATATATCTTTCGTCGTCACAAAACCCGTCATATCCGGAGATATTCACGATTTCGCGGTGCAAAAATACAACTAAAATCCAATATCCCCGAATTTTTGGTTAAATTTGTCAGTTTTTATGTATTGACATATTTTTATGTATTAACTGCGGTATTTTTGAGGATAGATGAAATCGAATCTATACCGAAAAGACAAACAAATAATATGGAAAACAGGGAAAAGGACATACAGAGGATGGGCGAACTCCGGCAGATTCTGACCGAGAGCAACAGACGCTATTATGTAGATAATGCCCCTACAATCAGCGACTTCGAGTACGACAACCTGATGTATGAACTCATCGCCCTTGAGAAAAAATATCCCGAGTTTGTCACGCCGGACTCCCCCACCAGGCACGTGGGAAGCGACCGCACCAAGGAATTTGCGCAGTATCCGCACCGCTACCCGATGCTCTCGCTCGGCAACACCTACGACATTTCTGAGGTTGCGGCCTTTTCCGAGCGTGTCTCCAGATCCCTGAGCGGCACGCCTTTCAGCTACAGCTGCGAGCTCAAGTTCGACGGCACGGCAATCTGCCTGACATATAAGAAAGGAGAACTTTTCCGAGCCCTCACGCGCGGCGACGGCACCATAGGAGACGACGTCACGGCGAATGTACGGCACATTTCCAACATCCCGCAGAAACTTCATGGAGGCACTTACCCCGACGAATTTGAAATCCGGGGGGAGATATATATGCCATACGAGGCTTTCGACAGGCTCAATGCGGAACGTGAGCGCGACGAGGACGCTCCTTTTGCAAATCCGCGCAACGCGGCGTCCGGCTCGCTGAAGCTCCTGAACCCTTCCGAGGTCGGGAAGCGCGGACTGGAATGCACGCTCTACCATCTTCTTGGCGAGAATCTGCCGTTCGAGACCCACACTCAAGCGCTTGCGGCTGCAAAATCGTGGGGACTGCCGGTGTCGGACAAGATTAAGGTCTGCCACAGCATCAAGGAAATCGAGGCCTACATAGCCTACTGGGACACGGAGCGAAGGAAGCTCCCGTTCGCCACGGACGGCATCGTGATAAAGGTGAACGAACTTCCCTATCAGAAGGCTCTCGGCTACACATCCAAGTTCCCGCGCTGGGCAGTGGCCTACAAGTTTCAGGCAGAGCGGGCGCTCACGAAGCTGCTGTCCATTGACTATCAGGTCGGAAGGACAGGGGCAGTGACCCCTGTGGCCAACCTTGAACCGGTTCTTCTATCCGGAACTACCGTCAGGCGCGCGAGCCTGCACAACTCCGAGCAGATGGAACTTCTGGACGTGCGTATCGGGGACTATGTCTATGTGGAGAAGGGAGGCGAGATTATCCCTAAGATTACCGGTGTTGAGCTTTCCAAGCGTAATTCCGCTCTGATGAAACCGAAATTTCCGGAATACTGCCCGGACTGCGGCTGCCGTCTTGTGCGCGACGAGGGCGAGGCTAAGTACTTCTGTCCCAACATCCACGGCTGTCCCACCCAGATAAAGGGGCGGCTCGTCCATTTCCTCAGCCGCAAGGCCATGAACATACTCGCCGGCGACGCGACGGTCGATCAGCTCTACAACCTCTCGCTGGTCAGAACCCCCGCCGACTTCTATGACCTCGACAAGGAGCAGCTGCTGACGCTCGACGGCTGGAAGGAACGCTCGGCCGAACGCTTCCTCAGAAGCATACGCGACTCGAAGGACACTCCGTTCGAGCGCGTCCTGTTCGCGATTGGAATCCGCTATGTGGGCGAGACCACTGCAAAGACAGTGGCGAGGTTCTTCAAGAACATCGACGAGGTCGCCGCGGCGGACCGCGAGACCCTGCTTTCCGTGCCGGACGTGGGCGAGGTGATTGCGGACAGCATCTACGATTTCTTCATGGATCCCGACAACATCCGCGAGGTTCAGCGCCTGAGGGCCGCCGGGCTTAAAATGGCCATAGACGAGGGCGGAGAACAGACAAGCGACGTCCTCGGCGGCGCTACAATCGTAATTACGGGCAACTACAGCATACCGCGAGACCGCATGAAGGCGCTCATCGAGTCAAACGGCGGGAAGAACTCGTCATCGGTGAGCGGAAAGACGGACTATCTCCTCGCCGGGGAAAAGCCCGGTCCGGAAAAAATAAAGAAGGCGGAGTCCCTCGGGATACGCATAATCTCGGAATCCGAGTTCTTGGACATGATTTCCGCCGCAAGGGGCGAAGACGCTCAGGCTTCAGGCGGACAGAGGGATGACGACAACAAGAATACTAACGACGAGCCGTCCGGACATCATTCCGGGGAGCAGCTCAGCCTGTTTTAAAGATTTATGAGCACCATTTCAGAATTCACACCTCAGGATTACGCGCTGATTGCGAGAGAATATGCCTCACTCAAGGAGGCTGCAAAGCGGCGCTGCGCGAATCAGGATGAGCTTGACATAGTACAGAAGGCTTTCGATTTCGCGAATGAGGCGCACAAGGGCGTGAGACGACGTTCTGGTGAGCCGTATATCATTCATCCGATTGAGGTCGCGAAAATCGTTGTCAGCGACATCGGGCTCGGCTACAAGTCCATAGTGGCTGCGCTTCTGCACGACGTTGTGGAGGACACGGAATATACGTCAGAAGACATAAGGAACCTTTTCGGGGACAAGATAGCCTCGCTTGTGGACGGTCTCACGAAAATCAAGACCGTGCTTGACAACGAGGACAAGGCTCAGACCAAGAGCATACAGGCGGAGAACTTCAAGCGCATACTCCTCACGCTCAATGACGACGTGAGGGTGGTTCTCATAAAGCTCGCCGACCGTCTGCACAACTGTCGCACAATCGAGTTCATGCCGGAGCACAAAAGGGACAAGATCCTGAGCGAGACGATGTTCATCTTCATTCCTCTCGCCCACAGGCTCGGTCTCTACAGCATAAAGTCGGAGATGGAGGACATCTGGCTGCGCTACAAGGAGCCTCAGGCCTTCAACGAGATTCAGGCGAAAATCAACCGGAACGTCAGCGACAAGGAGAAGCAGGTCGATGAGTTTATATGCACCGTACGCGAACTCCTTGACCGCATGGGCATAAACTACGAAATCAAGAAGAGGGTGAAGTCCCCGTATTCCATCTGGCACAAGATGAAGACGAAGAACGTCACCTTCGAGCAGGTCTACGATCTCTATGCCGTCCGGATTATCTTCGACCCGAAGGTCAGTGACATCGACAAGGAAAGGGAGCTGTGCTATAACATCTATGTGGCGATTACCAACAAGTATGACTACAAGGCCGATCGTTTCCGCGACTGGATAAAGCAGCCTAAGAACAACGGCTATGAGGCACTGCACTGCACGGTGATGAGCAAATCAGGCCTGTGGATTGAGGTGCAGATACGCTCGCGCCGAATGGACGACATCGCCGAAAAGGGAATCGCCGCGCACTGGGCCTACAAGAGGGACGGCTTCGTCGGAGAGAATGACAGCGAGATGGACAAATGGATTGCAAAGGTGCAGGAAATCCTGATGAACCCTGACGTGAATGCGCTTGAACTGCTGGACATCATCCACAACGACCTTACGGCATCGGAGATATTCGTCTTCACGCCGAAGGGTGAGCAGAAGTCGATAATGAAGGGTGCTACGGCCCTGGACTTCGCGTACATGATTCACACCCACATCGGCAACAAGGCCATTGCGGCGAAGGTCAATCTCCGTCTGGAGCCTCTCTCCTACGTCCTGCGCCCCGGAGACCAGGTGGAAATCATCACTGCGCAGACAGAGAATCCGAAGCGCGAATGGCTCTCATTCCTGAAGACTCGCAAGGCCATCAATGTAGTCACGGACTATTTCGACAAGCTCGACAGGCAGAAGGCAGCTGAGGAAGACGAGGCTGTGCGGCAGAAGTCTTCGGGAAAATGGACGCTGCCCTTCTTCCGCTCGTCGAAGCCGAAGAATGAATACGTAATCAACGACAGCCGCAACACAGACAATCAGTTCGTCATAGCGACCTGCTGCCACCCTATTCCGGGAGATCCGGTAGTCGGATTCATAGACAAGGATGGAGTCATCACGGTTCACAAGAAATCATGTCCTGTAGCGAACAGTCTTGCCGCAACTCATGGAGATTCCATTGTTTCTCCGAAATGGGAGGCGGACGAGGATCAGAGTTTCCTCGCTTCGGTGGCATTGAATGGCATCGATAGGGTCGGGCTGCTCAACGAAATCACGAAATATATATCCTACGTGATGAAGGTAAATCTCCAGAGGCTTGTCTTTGAGTCCAAGGATTCGATTTTCAAGGGAGAGATGGATCTGATGGTGCACGACAAGAAGAGCCTTGAGGGACTGCTTAAGAAGCTTTCAAAGATTGATGGCATTCAGAACGTCACGAGAAAGGAACTGTAGCGCTTATACGGAAGATGGAGACGAAAACGCAAAAAGTATGAACAGAATTTTCAAGATATTACTGGAAAAATATTTCCCTGTCCTTCCGGTCGGAATTGTGCTCGGAGTGATGATTTTCTCACATTCATGCGCCAACACCACGACTCCCCCGAGCGGAGGTCCGAAGGACACGATTCCCCCGATAATCAAGAAGGTGAATCCTGCCGACGGAACTATTAATGTGCCCACGCACAAGACGAAACTCAAGTTTTCCTTCAATGAATATGTGGTCGTGAAGGATCCCGCCGGGATTTACCTGTCCCCTCCTTTGGAGAAGCGCCCGAAGTATAAGATTGAGGGCAAGAGCGTCGTCGTGTCGTTCGAGAGCGACCTCGATTCAAACAGGACGTACACTCTCGACCTGACGAACGCGATTGCAGACAACAATGAGGGAAACATGTTCCCGGGTTATACGCTTGTGTTCTCCACCGGCAGCAGCATTGACTCAATGCTCGTCACTGGAACGGTTCAGGACTGCAACACCCTCAAGCCGTTAAAGGGAGCCACGGTGATGCTCTACAAGGATCACGCGGACTCGGCGGTGTTCCTCCGGCGCCCTGTGGCTTCTGCAAAGACTGACGAATGGGGCTACTTTACAATACGCAACATTCAGGATACGCTCTACCGGATTTATGCCGTCATGGATGAGAACGGAAACAACAAATATGACCCGGAATCGGAAAAGGTGGCGTTCCTCGACTCTTTGGTGCGTCCGGAAATGAGGGTGAATGACTCTCTTCCGGAACTGCAGAAATATGACATGAAGGACACCTCCGCATGTATGGCGAGAAAATCGGAACATACGCTCAACGTTTTCAAGGAAAAGCCGAGCAAGCAAATGATAGTCAACAAGGAACGCCTCGGCGAAAGGACGGCGTACATAACGTTTATGGCTCCGTATGCGCAGGTGGATTCCATCTGGATTAAGGGAGTTCCTCGGGAAAAGCTCATCACGCAGTTCAACATTCAGCGCGACAGCCTCGAAATCTGGGTAAATGACCCAAAGACGCAGCCAGACACTTTCTATCTGAATGTCAAGTATATGAAGACCGACACGACTGGATTTCTTGCAGACTTTACGGAAGTCGTGAAGCTCACTAAACCTCGCAAGACAGCCGCTGCCGCCCGCAAGAGCTCCAGGAAGGATCTGAAGAAAGAGGACACCCTGTGCGTTTTCACAGTTGACGCCAAGCCGGAGAACATCGAACAGTACGGTTTCGTCTTCGAATTCAAGTATCCCATTGTGGAGCAGGCGTTTGATTCCATATCATTCATTTCCGTCAATCCGCGCCAGCAGGAGAAGGCCGAAAAGTTCGATGTCGTGCAGGACAGCCTTAACCTGCGGAAATACACGCTCACTCCAAGGCTCCAGTATATGCCGGGCTGGGAGTACAAGATGAAAGTGCCTCATCGCAAATTTGTGGATATCAACGGTTTCCGCAACGACAGTCTCGAAGTCAAGGTCAGCCTTCCGAACGACGACAAACTGAGCACACTCACGATAAACATGAGCAATGTTCACAACAAATATATAGTTGACCTGCTGAATGAGAAGCGCGACAACGTTCTGCGATCCTACATCATCGAAGGTGACAAGGCACTTGTGTTTCCTTATCTGAAGGCAGGAAAGTATTCCGTACGAATTACGGAGGATATCAACCGCAACGGAATAGTGGATACTGGCGTTCTGTTGGAGCACCGACAGCCGGAGAAGGTGCTTTTCTACAGGCTCGACGACGGCACGTATGTGCTCGATATTCCGGAAATGGCGGAAATTGAACAGACTATTGATGTAACAGAGATGTTTAAATGACGGAATATCAGAGAATGAAGAAATCAAATATAATATTGTTGGCTGTTCTTGTCATATTCGGGTCTGAGCTTCACGCGCAGGACTTCGACATTAATGTAGACTCTCTCGCGACGGCGCATTTCAGCGTGGATTCTCTCTCTGACGAGGTAATTGACAGATATGACGTGAAAAAGCGCAGAAGGATTAACGACTACAGTATGCTTGGATTCCAGTATGGCGCGGGGATGAGCCGGACGCTGCTGCAGCCGGAGATTGCCAAGGAGGACATGATCTTTATGCCTTATAACGTGGGAGTGCTCTATACTCGATATGGAAAGATGTTCGGGTATATGCCTTATTTCGGCTTTCAGGCAGGTCTTTTCTTCACTCAGGAAGGCTATAAGTTCCGCTATGACAGCAAGAAACACACTGTGCCGGTTTTTCTTGGAGCGCAATCTGCGGTCATGGACGTAGTCGAGGTTCCGGTGCTTGCACACTGCCATGCGGATTTCTGGAAAATGAAGGTGATTCTGAATGCCGGCTTCTACGTCGGCTACCGGCTTGGAATACACAGGTATGCGACAACAGAAACCGACGATGAACTGAAATTTGTCAATCTCACTCCGGCCTATGACTACACGAGCGTCTCTTTCGAGCGGGAGTTCGCAGGATTTGAGAACCGCCTGGATTACGGAATCAAGGGCGGTGCCGGCTTTGCATTCATATTCGATCCTGTGGAGATACATTTTCAGGCCATGTACAAGCACTCGTTTTCGAGCCTGTTCAAGCCGAACTATTACAGCGCATACTACTACCGCTATTCATATCAGCAGAATATCATAGTTTCCGTGGGACTGCATTTCCAGCTCGGACGTCGCATAGGCAAGACGCGCCGGCAGATTCGCGAGGAAGCGAAAACCTTTGTATATGAGGAGGAAACGGCGCCTCGGGTCATGCGTAACGACGTTAAAGGCGACAATGAAATTGAATACAGAAAATAAAGAAATTCAGATGAAATATGAAAGTGCTCCCGTAAAGGTCGGGAATATTGTTATAGGAGGCGGGGCTCCGATTGTCGTTCAGACCATGTGCAATACCCACACTTCCGATGTGGAGGCGTCTTTTCGCCAATGCGTTGAACTTGCTGAGGCCGGGGCGCAGATGATAAGGCTCACAGTTCCGTCTCTTGCCCAGGTTGATTCCATTGCGGAGATCCGTTCGCGGCTGCGGAGCATCGGGATTGGCGTGCCTATTGTCGCAGACGTGCATTTCAACTCGGAAATAGCCATTGCGGCAGCTGCCGTCGTTGAAAAGGTCCGCATCAACCCGGGAAATTTTCACAGGGAGCACGAAAAGGCTCGTGAGCAGTTCGCCCGTCTTGTTGCCGCGTGCAAGGAACATGGCACAGCCTTGCGAATCGGAGTGAATCACGGTTCACTTGGCGAGCGAATTACCGAACTTTACGGGAACACGTCATTCGCGATGAAGGAGGCCGCAATGGAATGGCTGCGGATGTGTCGTGAAAATAATTTTGAGCGGGTGGTGGTGAGTCTCAAGGCAAGCAATGCCATTGTTATGGTAGAGGCCTATCGCCTGTTAGTTGAAGCCATGATGGCTGAGGACATGCACTACCCTATCCACCTCGGTGTGACGGAAGCCGGGAATGGTGATGCCGGACGAATCAAATCTCTTGTCGGAATTTCTTCGCTGCTTGCGGACGGGATCGGAGACACGGTTCGTGTGTCTCTCACAGAACCGCCTGTGAATGAGCTTCCGGCCGCGCAGTACCTCTCAGACAGATACGGGCATCGCCTGCACTCCTCCATGAGGCATATATCTGTCTCTGACAGCGGAAAGGCAATGTCTGCCATATATGACTCTCCGTCTCGTGACAGACTGCTTTTCGACGCTTCGTGCGATTTTGGAAAGAGACTGATAGACAAAGAAATAGATACGCTGACTATAGGTGGAACTTACCTTGATAAGTCAGGTTCAGCCGTTGAGATTACTCCGGAGTTCGGGGCTTACCTTGTCGATGAACTGATGCAGGCGGCACGAAGAAAGTTCTATCGGCCGGAATATATCGCATGCCCAGGATGCGGACGCACCATGTACAATCTTCAGGAGGCGTTTGAAGCAGTAAAGGCACGGACGGCGCACCTGAAAGGCATGGTGATCGCAGTCATGGGCTGCATAGTCAACGGTCCTGGTGAGATGGCCGATGCCGACTGGGGATATGTCGGAGAGGGGAACGGAAAAGTGTCAATCTATCATCGCAAGGAGGCTGTCCTTAGGCATGTTCCTGAGGCTGAGGCTGTTGATCGGCTTTTAGAATTGATTGAACGGGGCGAATAAAAAGCGGTCTGCCGCGTTACGCAGTTCACCAAAATCCTCACAACCATAAGGTTGCTGCGGTATTTGGCTTCACTGTGCGCCTTGCATCCCATCCTTTTCTTCCTCCTCTTTTATTTCAGCAGTTTCTTTCGGCTGAATTTTGTGAACGAGAACCTTGTCGATTCTCGGACCGTCCATGTCAACGACTTCGAGGGAGAAGCCTTCCCAATTGATTACTTCGCCGGCTGAAGGAATGTGCCCCGTCTCGCTCAGGATGAGACCGGCGATGGTGGTGTATTCAAAGTCCTCCATCGTGTCGTCGAGAAGGTCGAAGTAGGAAAGAAAGTCATAGATAGGACATTGTCCTTCAACGAGATAGCCGCTTGCTCCGGTTGTGTCCGGCTTGCCGTCGGCACCGAGGCGCGGAACTATATAGGGCTCGTCCTCCTCGTCGTCGTTGACATTGCCCACAAGGGCTTCCATTATGTCTTTCAAGGATATGAAGCCGCAGAGCGCACCGAACTCGTCACATACGAGGGCGCGCGATATGCGCTTTATCTTCATCTCCTCAAGCACCTTGTAGACGGTCATGTTCTCATGGAAATAGACAGGCTCGCGCATCATCTTCACGAGATCGAATCCGTCGCGTCCATAGCCCTTGAGAAAATCCTTTATGTTCAGTACACCGATGACATGATCGAGGTCGTCGTCGCAGACAGGATACTCCTCAAAGATGTTCTCCTCAATCACTTCCCTGACTTCAGCCTCGGTCATTGTCTTGTCGAGCCATACAATGTCCTGCCGTGAAGTCATGATTGTGTTCACGCTGAGGTCGCCGAGCGTAAACACGCGCTCCACAATGTCCTGTTCAACTTCAGAGACCTCACCGTCCTCCGTGCCCTCCTGCACGAGCGAGATGATTTCATCTTCCGTAACATTGTTATCGTTTTCCTTGATTCCCAGCAATTTGGCAACTCCCGCCGTACTCTTGGACAGAATCCAGATGAAAGGAGACGCAATCTTTGAAAGCACTGACATAGGACCGGCCATTGCCTTGGCAACTTTCTCTGCCTTGCTCATTCCGATGCGCTTAGGGACAAGTTCACCGAGCACAATCGAAAAGTACGTGACGATTATGACAATCAGCGTCTTTGCAAGTCCGCTTGCCGTCGATGCCGGAACGCCCCATTTTTCAAAGACTCCGCCAAGAGAGCGCGCGATCTCATTGCCGGAGAAGATACCGGTCAGGATTCCGATTAGGGTGATTCCGATTTGAATTGTGGACAAGAACTTGTCCGGGTCTCCAGCGAGTTTGAGTGCACGCCTTGCCTTGCTGTTCCCGTCTTCTGCCTCGTTCTGGAGACTGGATTTCCGTGCGGAAATCATGGCGATTTCAGACATAGAGAAAACACCGTTGAGCAGGATGAGGAATAGAATTATAAATATTTCTGTCATAGTCTATTTGATAGTAGTTTCGGGCTATTTTAGTTCTGCGATTACGGTCTCGCACGCCCGCACGTCGTCACCGATTTCAACCTTGATGTCCGCATCGAGCGGGAGATACATGTCAATGCGGGAACCGAATTTTATAATCCCGCACTGCTCTCCTTTTTTCTCAATGTTGCCCGGCTTTGCGTAGCAGACGATTCGCCTTGCGAATGTGCCAGCCAGCTGCTTGAACAGAATTTCTCCGTGAGAGTTCTTCATTCCGATTGACGAGTGCTCGTTAAGTTCTGAAGCCTTCGGAAGAAACGCAAGGTAGTACTTCCCCGGATGATATTTGTAATAGCTCACTTCCCCGTTCATCGGCCAGAAATTCACGTGGACATTGAAGAAGTTCATATATATCGAAACCTGCATGCACTCGCGCTTCAGATACTCCGGCTCGTAGACTTTTTCAAGTATGACGATTTCCCCGTCTGCTACGGCTGTCAGCACGTTATCTCCGGGCACGGTCTCGCGCTTTGGAAGACGGAAAAAATAGGTGATGAACCCCATCATGAACAGAAGCACCGCAGACAGGGGTATGGAGACATAGAGTATGCCATACAGAAAGCGCCATATAAGGAACAGCAGAATCAGGCATATCAGCCAGACTACCGCGATGGTCTTGTAACAATCCTTATGTATTTTCATAATCTAAATATCTGTGAGTTTCCATCAAAGTATATCAAAGCACATCATGTAGACCGTGGCGGCGGGAATGGCGACGAGTGCGCTGTCAAAGCGATCCAGCATTCCTCCATGCCCCGGAATGATGTTTCCGGAATCTTTCACGCCGCAATGCCTTTTCCACAGGGATTCGATAAGGTCGCCATACACTCCTGTTATGTTCATTATCGCGGCTATCACAAGGCAGTGATACCATTCCAGTTCATGAAAAGGCAGCAAATCAAGGCAATGCATCCCGTAGCCCGCTCCAAGAGCACAGGCGAACCCGCCTATGCAGCCGATCCACGACTTGTGCGGAGACACGGTCGGGAAGAGCTTAGGGCCGAACTTCTGCCCGAGCGTGCTGCCGAACAGGTAGGCGCCGACGTCCGACACCCAGATGATGATGAACATGCACAGCAGCACCAGGCCGTTGAAATCGTGGTTTGAATCAAACGCAGTGAAGTTCAGCAGCGTCCACGGAACGGCAATGTAGAGTATGCCTGTGTAGATGTTCGAAAACATTCCGAACTCCTTCTTGTCCTTGACATAAAGGGAGTTAATCATCACGATGAAAAGCGGGATGAATGCGAGTGTTATAAATCGGCCCGTGACAGCCTCCGTTGACTGAACAAGGAACGTGACCGAGAACATCACGCATGCCCCGACAATGGCAAGCACGCGGGAGCCCTTGTAGACATTTCCCATGGTCATTCTGAAGAACTCCGCCATCATCATCACGAGCGCGAACATCATCACGGCCGCAAAGATGTACTTGCCCCCTTCAAACCAATCTCCTGACAGCAATGCCAGGAGCATGACTGCCAGAAAAACAATGCCGGATATGGTTCTGATTATCAGACTTCTCATTGTTCTGCATTTTCTTCGTTAGAGTCTCCTTCGTTTTCTTGAGTATCCGCCTGGTGCTCTGCGGCCGCAGCGGACTTCTCCGCATCTTCCTGTGCCTTGGCTGCCTTTTCATCCTGACGTGTCTGACCATTGTCCGCTCCTGCACGCGGTCCGAGGATTCTCTCCAGATCATCCGCGAAAATCACTTCTTTTTCAAGAAGGAGCGCCGCCACCTCAAGGAATTCCTTCCTGTGTTCAGTGAGAATTTCCAGAGTCCTGTCGTGAATTTCGTTCACGATCCGCTTGACTTCTTCGTCCATGATCTCAGCGGTTCTCTCGCTGTACGGACGGGTGAGCTCATATCCGCGTGAACCGGTCGAGTCATAGAAAGACACCGTGCCGACCTTGTCGCTCATTCCGTAGTAGCATACCATGCTGTAGGCCATCTTGGTGAGTCTTTCAAGGTCATTCAGCGCACCCGTAGAAGGCTGTCCATTGACTATTTCCTCCGCCACACGTCCTCCGATGAGTGAGCACATCTCGTCCACCATCTGCTCCTTTGTCATAAGCTGGCGCTCCTCCGGGAGATACCAGGCGGCTCCAAGAGCCTGTCCGCGAGGGACAATCGTTACCTTGAACAGCGGATTCGCATTCGGAAGCAGCCAGCTTACAACGGCATGGCCGGCCTCGTGATGCGCAATTGACTTCTTCTCGGCAGGAGTGATTATCTTGTCCTTGCGCTCCAGGCCGCCGATGATGCGATCCACGGCGTCAAGAAAATCCTGCTTGTCGACCTTGTGCTTATTGTGTCTTGCTGCGGTGAGTGCCGCCTCGTTGCAGACATTCGCTATGTCGGCTCCCGAGAAGCCCGGCGTGTGTTTGGCGAGGAAATCAACGTCAAAGTCATCCGCGAGCTTTATCCCTTTGAGATGAACGTTGAATATTTCCGCTCTCTCCTTGAGATCCGGAAGATCGACATGAATCTGGCGGTCAAAACGTCCCGCACGCAGCAGTGCCTTGTCGAGAATGTCGGCACGGTTGGTTGCAGCAAGAATGATGACGCCCGAATTTGTGTCGAACCCGTCCATTTCGGTAAGCAGCTGATTCAAAGTGTTCTCGCGCTCGTCATTTGAAGAGAAGCCACCGTTCTTGCTCCTGGCCCGGCCCACGGCGTCAATCTCGTCGATGAAGACAATACATGGAGCCTTCTCCTTTGCCTGACGGAACAGGTCACGCACACGCGAAGCCCCCACTCCGACAAACATCTCCACGAAGTCCGAACCGGAGATAGAGAAGAACGGAACGTTAGCCTCGCCTGCAACAGCCTTGGCGAGCAGCGTCTTGCCCGTACCCGGAGGGCCGACGAGCAGCGCACCTTTAGGTATCTTTCCGCCGAGAGCCGTGTATTTCTTCGGATTCTTCAGAAAATCAACGATTTCCATCACTTCTTCCTTGGCGCCGTAAAGTCCGGCCACATCTTTGAAGGTAACCTTGCTCTTGTCCTTGTTGTCCACGAGCTTTCCCGGTGTCTTGCCGACGCTGAATATTCCGCCTCCCGCCGGACCGCCCATGGACTTGCCCATACCTCTGAACATGAACACCCAGAATACAATGAGCAGAATCGGCCACAGGAGCCAATTGAGTATGTCCACCCATGTCCTGTCGTTGTTCTCAATCACGAGCTTGAAACGAGATTCCTGCGGAAGCCGGGCATTCAGAGCCCCGAACATCTCCTCCGCGTTGAAGTTGTTGGACACGAGGAAGAAGAAGTGCGGGGACTTCTTGGGCAGCTGCCCACCGAACTTGTCGGCATATTTCCCGAGTTTGTCGGGGCGAATCTTGATTTTTCCTTCATAATCGTTCCGGACAAAGTCAATTTCCTGGACGTCTCCGTCAAGAGCCATCTGCTGCACCTCTTCCCACTCGACTTTCTGCGGGTTGGCACCGCCGTTCCCCTGCCCGAAGAGCATCCATAGAATGACGCCTACAAGGAGCAGGTAAATCCAGGACAGATTGATGGATATAACCTTCACCTTTCTGTCCTTATTGTTGTTTTTCTTTTTTTCTGCCATGTCCTGAAACGCTTATTCCGTTACTTCGTCACTATAGTCGGTGCGCACAGCATCTGCCCACAGATCCTCTATTCGATAGAACTCCCTGTATGCGGTCTGAAAGACATGCACCACGATGTCGCCGTAGTCGAGGATGACCCACAGGGCGTTTTCGCGTCCCTGCGAACGTATCACTTTCCTCTTGCAGCGTTCAATCATCCTGTCTTCCACATTGTCGGCGATTGCCAGCACATTGGTTGTGGAATCGGCGTTGCAGACGACGAAATAATCGGATATTGCGGTACCTATTTTCTTCAGATTGAGAGAAAGAACTCCCTGTCCTTTCTTTTCGAGCATTGCCTCGGCAATGACCTTGACTTCGTTGACTTTCATCTATAGTTTATAAGAATTTACAAAAATATGCCTAAATTAGCCTACAAATATAATCAAAAAATGAACCAATAGCAATTCGGAGACATCAATGGGCAGGAGTTGTCATATAATATGGTATGATGAAATAGATTCAACCAACAGCGAGGCCGCCAGAAGGCTCGGAGAACTTGACAATATGTCAGTAATAGCAGCGAGATGTCAGACAGCCGGACGCGGAAAGGGCAGACGAAAATGGTTGGCCGCACCGGGAGAGAACTTGACATTCACAATTGTTCAGAAGTATACCCGTCCAGGCGACGACATGCCATTTCAGGCCTACGCAGCACCGGAAAATGTGCCGTGGCCGCCTTTCCCAGCCTCATTCCAGATGCTGATAAGCGCCGCAGCTGCCGCGAGCGTTGTCCGCTTTCTGTCAGAGTTAGGAATCAGCGCGTGGGTGAAATGGCCTAACGACGTCTATGTGGACAGCGGAAAAATCTGCGGAATACTGATAGAACACAGAACAGACGGACGGCATCTGAATGCCAGCATAATCGGGATAGGGATAAATCTGAACCAGACCGTGTTCCCACCGGAACTCGTAAATCCGGTCTCGGTCGCCATGCTGACAGGAAAGATGTTCGACACGGATGTGAGTTTCAGGCACTTCTGCGAAATATTCGTTTCAAGAATGGAGTCAGTCTATCGCGAACTTCCGCATCTGAGCGATGTAATCTCCCGGGCATTCGCTCTTGAAAATGGCGCTTCCGGCGACGAAAATCTCCGCTCCTGCTTCGCGCAGTGCGTGAACGTTCTCCTTTGACACACCCCCGTCGACCTCAATCGGACGGACTATTCCTTGCTTTTCCATATATTCCTTAAGACTGCGAATCTTCCCGTATGTCCCGGGGATGAATTTCTGCCCCCCGAAACCCGCGAACACCGACATTATCAGAAAGTAGTCGGCATTCTCAATGTGGGGGAAGAGGCGCTCGACCGGGATGTCAGGATTGATGACAAGGCCTGCCTTGGCACCGGCGGCGCGGATTTCCGAGAGTATTTCATCGGCTTTCGCGTCATTTTCAACGGCTTCGAGATGGAAACTGACCATTGCTGCTCCGGCATTGACGAATTTTGCTGCATATCTTTCCGGATGCACAATCATCAGATGCACGTCAAGCGGTTTCTTCGCCCGACCTGCAATGGCCTCGACCACCGGAAATCCGTATGAAATGTTGGGTACGAAGACACCGTCCATAATGTCAAGATGGAATATGTCTGCGTGTTCGTTTACCATGCGGACATCCTCTTCCAGATGGAGGAAATCCGCCGAAAGCATTGACGGGGCTATCTTTATGTCTGTCATGTCTTTGCAATATTTCTTTAGCATGCAGTTCTGTAAATGTGCATTTCAGTTGGCAAAGTTTTCCCCTAATTATGCAGGATATCATCAAGCAGAAGCGTGAATTTGTCGAGCGACGCAAGGTCGAGACGCTCACCTGGGGCATGGACGCCGCGAAGAGTCGGGCCGAATGAAATCATGTCCAGGTCGGGGTAGATCTCCAGGAAAAGTCCGCACTCAAGCCCCGCGTGAATTGCCTTGACGGCCGGTTCAACGCCGAAAAGCTTCTTGTACGACGCGATGCTTCTGCGCAGAATCTCCGAGTCGAGCTTAGGTTTCCATCCGGGATACTCTCCATTGTGAGTGACTTCCGCGCCGGCAAGCAGGAAGGAGGCTTCCACCTTTGCAGCGGCAGCACGGCGAGCCGAAGTGATGGAACTGCGCTGGCTTGTTCCCACCCGTACCCTGTTGTGGTCCAAGGTCTTGACTGAGGCAAGATTGGTCGATGTCTCGACAAGGCCCGGAATTTCGGCGCTCATTGCGAGAACTCCGTGCGGAGCGGCATAGAGCCCGCGTACAAGCCTTGCGGAAGCGTCGGAGTCAAAAGCAGAATCAGGAGCAGGCACGCTCATGATGGCAAAGGAGAGTTCCGGTTCTGTAACGGAATATTCGCCCTTCACGTCTTCCGCGAAGCTGTTCCAGAGCGATTTGAATGCTTTTTCATCACCGGAAACGGCAACTGTCGCGGCCGCTTCACGTGCGATGGCATTTCGCTTGTTGCCCCCGTCTATACTGCAGAGAGTCAGTTTGAAATCCGCCGTGGAAAGGCAGTCGTCAAGGAAACGCGCAAGCAGCTGCACGGCATTTGCCCGTCCCTTGTTTATGTCGTCTCCGCTGTGGCCTCCGACGCCATTGAAAACCCTGATGGAAAAGCATTGGGCCTGAGGTGAAAGAGGCTCCGACGTGTAACTGAACACAGCAGTTGTGTCTATTCCTCCGGCGCATCCTATGAAGAGTTCACCTTCGTCCTCGGAGTCGAGGTTTATCAGGGTCTTCCCGGTGATGAAGCCTGGCTTGAGCCCGAATGCCCCGTCCATGCCGGTTTCTTCTGAAGAGGTAAAGAGGCACTCTATCTTTCCGCACGGAGCCGGATCAATGAGGGCTGCGAGCTGTGCGGCGACTCCAATTCCGCAGTCAGCACCGAGTGTCGTGTCCTTCGCAATCATCCACCCGTCCTCAATGACATAATTTATGGGATCCTTTGCAAAGTCGTGCTCGACTCCGGCATTTTTCTCGCAGACCATGTCCGTATGTCCTTGAAGCACAATGGTCGGCCTGCTTTCAAGCTCTTTTGACGCCGGACGGGTTATGACGACATTCTTCACGTCATCCGTCTTATATTCAAGACCATGTTTCTTAGCGAAGTTCACGAGATATTCCACAATTTTCTCCTCGTGTCCCGATTCTCGCGGTATGCGCGTTATTTCCTTAAAGATGGAAAGAATTTTTTCAGAATTCATATAATCAGTATATTTATATTCAGAGTGTAAATATACGAATTTTTTAAGAATATAAAACTGAAACGCCGCGTGCGTAAGAGAGGGCAGATGCAAGACGCACGGTGAAGATGAAACCGCAGCAACCTCGCGGTTGTGAGGATTTCATCAAGACGAGCAACGCGGCAGATGCCCGCTCTTACGTGCGCGGCACCAGGACTTTCTCGATGTCCGTGACGTACTGCCTGAAAGCCTTGTCCGTGGCAATGAGGTCAGTGACGGTCGCACATGCATGCAGCACCGTCGCATGGTCTTTTCCTCCTGTCTCGGCCCCGATTGCAGAAAGAGAGCAGTTGATGAGACTGCGTGACATGTACATCGAAATCTGGCGGGCCTGAACGATGTTGCGCTTTCTTGTCTTCGAGAGCATCTCGTCCTTTGAGATGTTGAAATAGTCACAGACCACCTGCTGAACCTGAGCGATTGAAAGTTCGTTCTTCACCTCTCCTACAAGCTGACCTGTAATCTGTTCTGCAAGCTCGACGGTTATTTCCTTATGAGCGAGAGTCGCGTTCGCGATGAGCGAGATGAGAGCCCCCTCAAGTTCGCGGAAATTGGAACGGATGTTCGTCGCAAGATAACTGAGCACCTCGTCGGAAAGCTCAACTCCTTCCCTGCTGCTGCGGGAACGGAGCATCGCGAGCCTTGTCGCATAGTCCGGCCTTGTGAGTTCGACGGAGAGTCCCCACTTAAGACGTGAGAGAAGTCTTTCCTCGAAATTCTGGAGTTCAACCGGCGGTCGGTCGGAAGTGAAGACAAGCTGCTTGCCGCTCTGGTGGAGATGGTTAAAGATATTGAAGAACGCGTTCTGCGTGCCGTGGCTGGCGAGATCCTGAATGTCGTCGACGATGAGGACATCCATCTTCATGTAGAAGGCCATGAAATCCGTGAGCTTGTTGTTCACGTATGCCTCCATATACTGGGTCTTGAACCTGTTGGCCGGTACATAGAGAACGATGAGTTCCGGGAACTGTTCCTTGATCGCGATGCCGATCGCCTGCGCGAGGTGCGTCTTGCCGAGTCCCGGCCCGCCGAAGAGGAAAAGCGGGTTGAACGCCGTCTTCCCCGGAGACATCGAGATGCTCTCCCCGGCAGTCACGCCCATCTTATTGCATTCCCCTTTTACGAGATTGTGAAAACAATAGACCGGATTCAACTGAGGGTTCACCTGAACGCGCTGAAGCCCTGGATAGACAAAGGCGCCCGGAGTTCCGGCTCCGTTCACCGGAGAAATCGAAATAGGCCTGTTGACCGGAGTGTTGCTTTGCGAAGCGGGACATTTCATCGGCGGCTGGACCTTGACTGGCTTGAAGACATATTTGAGCTGAGCCATCGCGCCGATCTCTTTCTTGAGCGCCGCCTTCAGGAGATTGAGATAGTAGTTTTCGAGCCACTCCATGAAGAATGCCGACGGCACCTCAATCGTGAGTTCAGAACCCGTGAATGACACGGGGCGAATAGGACGAAACCATACATTGAACTGCTGCGGCTCTATATTCTGTTCTATAAAGCGCAGACAGTTGTTCCAAATCTGTATGTGTCTTTCCTGTGTCATTGTCAGTGTTGAAAAATCCCCGTTTTTCACAAAGGATTGCAAAGTTGGTGAAAAAAAAGTTATAAAATTTTTCTTTTCCTATTGTATATGAATAATTTTTTGATATGCGACTGATAGAATTTCTATTTTTATATATTTCGAATATAAAATATTGTTAATCAATTATTTAAAATATAAATTTCATTAAATATCGCGAAGTTTTAGTAATTTACAATTTTGAAATATTCTAAAGTAATAGATGCACTGGAAAATACTTAGAACACAGATATTTTCATATATTTCTTCGGGTTTTCCTTCATTTTGGAGATAAGATCATTCAGCTCGTTTATAAGTGAATCCGCGGAGTCGTAGATATTTCCGTCGTGAAGGAACTTGCCCATTGAGCCGTCGGGATTCTGTATGGATTCAGAAAGAGCCGTTATTGACTTTACAAGTCCTTCAATGTCGCTTTTTTCAAGATTTCCGGCAAATCTTCCGAGGTCGTCCATTGCATTGTCGGCCTTTTCGACAATTGAGGCAAGCTTTACGGAAACCTCACCGAGTTCGGAAATGAAAGTCTCCATGTCTGAGGACTTGGCATTTAGGCTGCCGGTGAGTGCGGCCACGTTTGTCATCGTCTTCTTGAGATCGGCGACAGCCCGAGTGATGTTGTCGCGGTTTTCTTCACCGAGCAGGAGGTTCACGCCGCTTATGGTCTCGTCAAGTCTGGCCAGAGTCCCGTTTAGAGAGGCCATAATAGGGCCGATGTTGGCGGAAATCGACTCAACGAGATCTGACTGTACCGCTACATGAAGCTCGTCGCCGTCCTTCGCAATGTCCTCGGACTCGCCGGTTTCGAGAAGAATCCCTTTGCCTCCCATTATACTCGTGCTGAAGATTGTCATCCTGGAATCCGCCGGTATGCGGAATTTCCGGTCTATCGCGCAGATGACCTCAAAATTATCTGTATCCGGGCAGTACTCCACTCTTGACACCTGACCGGCCTTGAAGCCCCTGTACTGGACAACGGCCGACGGAACAAGTCCTTCCACGCTGTCAAAATGTCCCTTGAGCTCAATCTCGCGGTTGAACACGTCTTTCCCCCTGAGGTAGTTGATGACGAAAAATGAGCCGACGAGGATAACGACGACAAATATTCCGATTTTCAGTTCTTTCTGATGTTTCATATTCTTGACTATTATTTTCTCTGCTTCTTGACGGTTTGTCCGGGTCGAGACGGCTCGCATCAGCGACAGCGTTCAACCCTTCCGTCCGGCTCCACCCGCACGAGGAATGAATCCGGGAACTTTTCCTTAAGGTTGCGGCTTTCGGCAAGCGCCTCTTTCCGCTCCGTGCGGCAACCGGCTATATACCTATATATGTTTCCGTCTCTGACAGCTGTGACCTTCTGCCCGTGAAATGCGGCATCGTTTTCTGCAAGCCGGCGGCTCAAGGCGAGAATCTGGGTTCCGAACCATGCTTTGTCTGACGTTGCAGGAGACTTTTCTGCCGACGAGGTCTCTGAAGTCTCCTTCTCCTGTTCCGCCGGCTTTGCAGATTGCGGTGCCACATTCAGACTGCGGTCATAGTCTGTCTTGAACTGCTTGAATGCCTTGAAGATACTGTCTGCGAGTTCGTCAAGTTTCGCGTCGTTGCGCAGCACCGCGAGGTCGCCGGGATTGCTTATGAATCCGCACTCTATGAGAACGGCAGGCATCGCGGTCTTCCACAGTACAAGGAAAGGATCCTGGTGCACTCCCCTGCTCGTGCGGAACGGTCCCGCTTTCAGCGCACGGCTGACATCATCCGCAAACATCAGACTCTGCTCCAAATAGGCGTTCTGCATGAGTGAAAAGAGTATTGATGACTCCGGGTCATTGGGATCAAAGCCCTGATAGTTCGTGCTGTAGTCGTCCTCAAGGAGAATCACGGAGTTCTCGCGGGCGCATTCATTGAAATTATTGGAATAGAGGTCACGTCCTTTCTTCGACGACTGGCCGAGGACGTGAACGGAGTGTCCGTTCGCGGCTGTACCCGTAGTTGCGTTTATATGGATAGAAATGAACAGATTGGCATGGGCATTGTTGGCAATCTGGGCACGCTGAACCAAAGGAATAAAAACATCGGAGTTACGCGTCTGTAGAACCTTCATCTCCGGATATTCGGCGCGAAGTTTCTTTGCGAGCCGCCTCGAAATGTCGAGAGTGAGATCTTTTTCCTTCGTTTTCTTGTCCCGGGATATGCAGCCGGGGTCATTTCCGCCGTGTCCGGGGTCGATGACGACTGTATTCAGTCCGAGCTTTCCCGTCTGAGCCACGAGCCGGACGGGGAAAATGACGGCAAAAAGCGGCAGGAATATGCTGAAATGTCTGAAAAAACGGCTCATAAACTGCATACAGTTTGCTAATAATCGAAAATAGTCGTAATTTTGTCGGTTGCAAAATTATAAAAAAACTTTGATTTTGCCGCTTACTTGAGCAAAGCTTTTCCGATAAGTGAGGGCGGAGCAAAGTCTGCTTGTGTGCTACCGGACGTAGAAAAGCGACGACTGAAAATCGAACATTTGAGACGACAGATGCCAAAGACCTTAGGACGCAATAAATTGCAGAATGCCGTGCTTGCAGTGGCAACATTGCTTGTGCTCTGTTCGTTCATGCTACCGTCTTCTCAGGACAACAGACGCTCCCGCAGGCGCGGAAAGAAGGCGCCGACCGAGGTCGTGGCACCGGTTCTTGACAGTGCTCAGAAAGCGGCGGCCGATTCCATTAAGGCCGTCAGGGATTCGATCCATGTCGCCGACTCGATATTCCGCGCCGATTCTGTGGCAATGCTCAGCAAGTCTTCGCTCGAACGTCCTGCGTTCTCGACGGCAAGAGACTCGATAATCGAGGATTTCAGCGAAGGCCGGCAGATGATATATTACTATGGTGACGTTTCCGTGACATACGGGGACATGAAACTCACCGCCGACTACATGGAATATGATCTCCAGACTCAGACGGTCTATGCCAGAGGCACGAAGGACACGCTCGGAAATATCACCGGACAGCCGACGATGAGCCAGGGAGGAAAGTCCTACACGATGGAGGAACTGCGCTACAATTTCAAGAGCCGCAAGGCTCGAATCACGAACATCGTGACACAGGAGGCGGACGGCATCCTGCACGGAAAGAACATCAAGATGATGCCGGACAATTCCATCAACATCACCAATGGTAAATACACGGTCTGCGATGCCGAGGAGCCGCATTACTACCTCAGCCTCACGGCGGCAAAGGTCATCACGAAGCCGTCCCAGAAGACAGTCTTCGGACCGGCCTATCCGGTGATTATGGGAGTGCCGCTTCCGGTAGGTCTGCCGTTCGGCTTTGTCCCCAAGCGCCCGGACAGGGCAACGGGAATCCTTATTCCGACATTCGGAGAGGAGACTGCGCGAGGATTTTATCTGCGCGACCTCGGACTCTATTTTGTCATCGGCGATTATTTCGACGTATCTCTCACCACCAGCCTCTACACTCTCGGCTCATGGAGCGTGGACGTGAACTCTCGCTATAAGGTAAACTACAAGTGCACAGGCACCTTTGCCTTCAACTTCTCAAATGACCAAACCGGAGAAAAAGGTGCGGCGGACTTTTTTCAGAGCCGGAACTTCGGCGTCAAATGGAGTCATTCACAGGACTCGAAGGCGATTCCCGGAGTGGCGTTCAGCGCATCGGTGAACTTCTCCAGCCCGGCAAACAGCAGGTACAATTCACACTCGGTTTCAGAGGCCCTGCAGAATCAGATTTCGTCGTCCATATCGTTCTCGAAGAACTGGAACGGAAAGTTCAACCTATCGGTGAACGCCCTGCACAGCCAGAACACGCGCGACACCCTCTGCAACTACTCCTTTACCCTTCCAAACGTGACGTTCTCGATGAGCCGGATATATCCGTTCAAGAAAAAGAACCGCGTCGGAAAGGAAAAATTCTACGAGAAATTCTCGATCGGCTACAGCACGACGCTGCAGAACAAGATAAACTTCGAGGCGAAAGAATTCGGGCAGCCCGGATTCACGGACAAGTTCCAGAACGGAATGACGCACAATTTCCAGATTGGCCTGCCAAACTTCACGCTGTTCAAGTACATAAATGTGACGCCAAGCATCAGCTACGGAATGAATTGGCATTTCAGAAAACAGGAAATGGAATTCATTGAACCGCAATACGATGCCGAAGGTAATTTGATTGAAGGTACAGGCATCGTACAGACGAACCTCGGGAAGCAGTTCGGGACATTCGGCACAACGCACACATATTCCGGAGGCATTTCGATGAGCACCCGTCTGTATGGTATGTTCAATTTTGGCAAGCACCGTAAGGTTCAGGCTATCAGACACGTTGTGTCACCGTCAATTTCAATGAACTTTTCCCCTGAAAAGGGTCTTGCATTCAACGGGTGGAGGACACTCACGTACACGGATCCGAAGACCGGCGAGACGGTCAACAGAGACTACAATATATATAACTACAGCGGTGCGCTCTATTCCGCTCCGGGCAAGGGAAAGACCGGAAGCATCAGTCTGAGCGTCGGAAACAACTTCGAGGCGAAGGTGCGCGACCTGCGTGACACGACGGGAACCGGGTCGAAGAAGATCAAGCTCATTGACCAGCTGAACTTCAACACCGGCTATAATTTCCTCGCGGACTCGCTGAAAATGAACAATGTAGGCGTCTCGCTCTCGACCTCGGTATTCGGCAAGCTTGGAATCAGCGCAAACTGCAACTTTGATCCTTATGCGGTGGACAGTCGGGGCCGTAAGTACAACCGGTTCAGCATTGCGGCCGGAGGCCCGCTTCTACGCCTTACGAATGCGAGCGCTTCCCTTTCCTATTCGCTTTCGGGAGACGGCAAAATCAATGGTAATGACGGGACAAAGCAGGCCGGAGGTAATCCGGCGGACTATTACACGAGGATATACTACCATCCAGTGACAGGCGAATACATACCTGGCGGATGGCTGTATTATATGAACCCGAATGTTCCATGGTCGGTGAACTTCAACTATTCGTTCTCCTACAGCAAGTCGTATTCATATCTTTCGGAGACACAACAGCTTATCACAAATCATCGTTTTAATCAGACGCTTGGCATTTCAGGCAATGTAAAGATTACTCCGAGGATGTCGATAAATATGCAGACCGGCTTCGACATTATGGCAATGAAGCTGACAACAACACAGATTTCGGCGACTTACGATTTGCATTGTTTCAACATATCATTCTCGTGGGTGCCTACGGGAAAGTGGCAGTCGTGGAGTTTCAGGATTGCGGCGAATGCTGCGGCGCTGGCGGATTTGCTGAGGTTCAAGAAGAGCAGTTCCTTCTGGGACAACAACTATAGGTAATTTGAGAATTATTTGTAACTTTGCGGTGTCAATTCTCTTTGGGGCGGTTCTGTGCCCTGACGGATAATCTGAATTTAATTAGTTTTTTATGCATAAAATTTTCGAACTGAAGGAGATGGACCAGGAAAAGCTGGTGGAACTCGCTTCTGAACTCAAGATTAAGAATTTCAAAAAAATGAGCAAGGACGACCTCGTCTATGCCATTCTGGACACTGAGGCGGCGGCAAAGGCTGCACGCGATGCTGAGAAGGAGGCGGAGAAAGAGGCCGCGAGAATAGCTGCCGGGCTTCCGGAAAGGACAAGAGGCCGCAGGGGACGTCCGCGCAAGAATGCGGACAGCACCCAAAACGCGAAAACGGAAGCGGAGACCGCACAAACTGAACCGAAACAGCAGGCTCGTCGCGGTCGCCCGCGGCAAGAGGAAAATGCAAAGCCGGAAGTTGAGCCGGCGGTGGACGAGGTACAGAAAGACACGCAGACGTCAGAAGAAGGGGTTTCTCGGCAGCCCGAACAGAGACAGAAAAGAGGAAGAAAGCCTCAGAAAGAGCAGCCAAGCCAGACTGTAGCCGCGGTGGAGGACAAGGAACAGCAGCCAGTTGCCAAACCGGACACTGTCGCTGCGGAAACTGTTCCGCAGCAGCGCGGACGCAGGAACCGCATCCGCAAGGAGGAGAACAGAAACGAAGGCAATGCTGTGCAGACGGCGGTCGCATCTGCCCCTCAGACGCAGCCAGAGCCTGTTATCCCGGAACAGCCCCAAGTGCCTGAAGTCCAAGAGCCTGTCGAAGCGCCTAAAAATTTAGTAAAGCGTGATCCGGCTCTTGATGCGGAAGTAGAGGCCATTACAAGGAAGCTCAAGGAGCGCAATAACCAGAGGAACAATCCTAACAACGGCAACGGACGCGATCATCTGCAGAACAATGGGCAGGAGAGTTTTCGGAACGGCGGACAAAACTACGCACAGAACAATCAGCAGCAGAGGCCTCAGCAGCCGAAGATTGAGTTCGAGGGCACAGTGGAGGCTACCGGCGTGCTCGAAACGCTGCCGGAGGGATACGGATTCCTCCGCTCGTCCGACTACAACTACATCAGCTCGCCGGACGACATCTATGTCTCACAGGGAATCATCAAGCAGTACGCCCTCAAGATGGGCGACACCGTGGTCGGAGACATCCGCCCGCCGCGTGACACGGACAAGTACTTCCCTCTCGTGCGCGTGAAGAGCATTAACGGGCGCTCGCCGGAGTCCATCCGCGACCGCATCCCGTTCGACTTCCTCACCCCGCTATTCCCGGACGAGAAGTTCAACCTTTTGGGCAACGGACACGACGACCTCTCCTGCCGCATCGTGGATCTCTTCACCCCTATCGGAAAGGGACAGCGCGGACTCATCGTCGCCCAGCCAAAGACGGGTAAGACGATGTTGCTCAAGTCAATAGCCAACGCCATCGCGGACAACCACCCGGAGGTCTATATGATTGTCCTGCTCATCGACGAGCGTCCGGAGGAGGTCACCGACATGGCGCGCACGGTGAAGGCTGAGGTCGTGGCCTCGACTTTCGACGAGCCGGCGGAGAAGCATGTGAAAGTTGCGAACATGGTGCTGGAGAAGGCCAAGTGCATGGTCGAGTGCGGACACGACGTGGTCATCCTGCTCGACTCAATCACCCGTCTGGCCCGCGCCTACAACACAGTTCAGCCGGCATCGGGCAAGGTGCTTTCGGGCGGCGTCGATGCGAACGCCCTCCACAAGCCTAAGAGGTTCTTCGGGGCGGCCCGCAACATTGAGAACGGCGGCTCGCTAACAATCATAGCGACTGCACTTACGGAGACCGGCTCCAAGATGGACGACGTGATTTTCGAGGAGTTCAAGGGAACCGGAAACATGGAGCTTCAGCTCGACCGCAAGCTCGCGAACAAGCGCATCTTCCCGGCCATCGACGTGACGCTCAGCTCGACCCGCCGCGACGACCTTCTCTACGACCCGGCTGTTGCCCAGAGAATGTGGGTTGTGCGCCGCTTCCTCGCCGACATGAACTCGATTGAGGCTATGGAACTCCTTCAGGAGCGCATGAGGAAGTATCCGACGAATGAGGCATTCCTGCAGAACCTGCAAAAGGACAATGAGTAAAAGCCGCAGGAGCCGGCGGATTGCTTTGTTGCACGACGACTCCTCAAATCCTCACAACCATATGGTTGCTGCGGTTTGAGGCTCGCCTGCGCCTTGCACTCCATCCGCCTCTGCGACTTTTATCCCAGCGCAATTTTTTAGAAAAATCAGGAGATGACCGGCAGGAATTATATTCAGCGGCTGATTGACGGAGACAATTCCGCCATGGATGACATTTATTGCTCATTCCGTGGCGGGTTTCTCTCCTTTGCCCGTTCATCACTGGGGCTGAATGATGATGATGCCTCGGATTTGTTTCAGGACGCCGTCATCTGCCTGCTGCAGAACGTGAACAGAGGAAAGCTCACGGAACTTGAAGACAAAAAGGTCAAGGCATATCTATGCAGCACGGGGAAATATATCCAGGCCAACAGGAGGCGCAAGCGAACGATTATGCTCACTCCGCTCGAATGGGAAGAAGGCTTCGCAGAATGGCTGGAGACGGAGCATGATTCTGACGCGGAAGCGAGTCCGCAGGAAAAGGAAGAGCGTCTACGGGTTCTGTACGATGTCGTCAGCGGTATTCCCGCTCCCTGCTCAACGCTTCTTTATATGCAGTTTTTCCAACGAAAGAAACAGGCCGAGATTGCAGTTGCCATGGGCTATGAAAGCGCTGACTCGGTCAAGACTATGGTGAACCGCTGCAAGGGCAAGGTCAGAACCATCGTTAAACAAAGATACAGGGAGCTGGGCTATGAATAGAATCGACAACGAGGAGCTGGACAGGCTCATTGAAGAGGCAGTCTTCGAGAACGGTGCCAGAAAGCGGCTGCTGGCTCTGGAAAACGAAATCCGGCGCAAAGAGCAAAAGGCCCGGACACTCAGGCGCATATTCTGGTGTGCCGGAGGCGCTGTTTCCGCCGCCGCTGCCGTGGCCGCGGTTGTGGTATGGTCCCAAGGAAACCGGTCCGGGAATGTAGAAAAGAACATCTATGCACAGACCCAGACGGACACGGCGGAACTGCGCAAGCCGGAAATGCCGTCAGTACCGCCTGCAGAAGAGCCGAATCAGGCTCCAATTTCTATTGCCGATAAGGCAAAAAACATCGGCAAAGATTATCTGGCCTCCCTTGAGGTATATCGTGGTGCCGATGAAATTGAACGGGAGGTTCAGAAGGCAGTGCAGCTTCTGAAGTCCGGAAATTTTGCCGAAGCCATTGATAGTTTGAAAATTACGAAATATGATATTCACCGTAGAGAATCAGAGATAGACGAGTACGATGCCAATGAATTTGCGGAGCTGATGGAGCTGAAAACTCTGGGCGAAGACATTGAGTGGTATCTCGCCCTTGGCTATTTGAGTGCCGGAGATGTAAAAAACGCTGAAACTGAACTTAAGGAAATAACCGCGGGCAACAGCCCTTACAGAGATGAAGCACAGAAGATTCTTGGCGAACTCCACATGTAGGTCGTACTTAACTGCAATAACAGCAAGTCTGTTCCTTATCATGTTAGGGAGCAATGTCAGGGCGCAGAATTTTTCCGTTCCTAATTTGGATTTCTATGAGTTTGGAACGGAGGCTACGGAGAACGACCGAACCACGGTCGCATATTACATAGGGCAAATTGAGGCAGATGATCGCTTAAAAATGCACCAGGACGACACGGACTACACTCAGAAATACAACACAATAAAACAGGAATTCGGCGATTCTCTGCTCACCTTGGACAATTACGGCCTATGCGAAGCGATGTGTAAAATACAGGAGAACGCCGGCGGAGCCTATATGCGGGCGTGGGATTCCCGCGATGAAGACGGCGAAACTCCTGCCATTCAGAGACTGTATGCCTACGGAATTCAGAATGCAAGTAACAGAACCGATTTCATCCATTTTCTCTTGGGTTATGCGGAGCGTGCCCCCTATGACGAGGAACGGACTATCGGAGAGTACCTCATCAGCGAATGCAGCGATGCTTTGAGCGACGGCATGAAATACAAGGCGCTGGAATATGCGGTTTACGGAACTCTCAAAACAGCCGACATTGATGACACGACGGAGGTCAGGGTCGCATACGGGTACTGCAGGGACAAATTGGCATTGTCTCAGAAACTTTACGGAGAGGAAGACATACTATACTACCACGATTTGCTGTTTTGTGCGGACCTTGCCTGCGCGCCGTTCATCGACGATTGGGAGATGATTGAAAGAGTTTTCGGCTACCATCTGAAATACGGCAAGACCTACAGGGAGGGTAAAATTGAGAATGTTCTTTCGGATCCTCTTTATGGACTCTATCTGAAAAAACTCGAGGGAAGGGACATTGATGCTGCCTATAAAGTGCTTAATGTCCTGGTGTCCGCTGCTGATGTTGACTTGACGGAAAACAACTCACTGAACTATAACGTTTCGGAATATGGGGAGGCCCAGATATACCTGCTGTATTCAAAGGCTCAGCTTGACCTTTGGACAGGAAAGAGCGGATATGAAGAAGAAATGAAGGCCGCATACAGCCTTGCGCTCAAGTATTTGTCTCCGGACGGAGGCTTTTATGCCATCAGGGAATTTATACGGCCGGACTACAGACTGCTGTCCGACATAATATCCTGGCTGAAGGTTTCGTATGACTCGTCAGATGCCGGCGATGTCTATGACGCGGCTCTTTTCCTCAAAGGAACGGTAAACAACATCGCGTCGGCGGTGTTGACGGAACTTGACGGCTGCGGGGACGATGAACTGCGCGAGTATGCTGACTCTTTGAGGAACAATTATGACAGGACGCCGTCATGGAGAAGCCAATGGAATCCTTTTGACGCATTCTATTCTTCGGATTATCAGAGATGGTCGGCGCGGGAAACGAAATTCAGCGAACGCCTTGATTCGCTCGGAGGTCCGAGCGGTGCGGCAAGGCTTTGGAACTCATGCCTGATAAAGTGGCCACAGGTCCGGAACTCGCTGCATGAAGATGAGACAGCCATCGAAATCGTAAACAATATGCCTCTCTCGGGCAAAGAGATTGAGTACAAGGCAATTATACTGAACAAAAGTGACGACAACCCTGTTGCGGTAAAACTCTGCACCGGCTCGGAGTTACGAAGCATCCTCAGAAGCGGCAACTGCTATGATGTTTCTTCGACAAAGTTGTTCGAGACAATATGGAAACCGATTGCACCGCACATCAAGGGCAGGATTATACATTACTCCCCTATCGACATACTCGCCAACATAAACATTGCCGCGATACGTGACGAATACGGAAGATGCCTGTCCGACACCTACGACATCCGGAACTGCAGCTCAACAGGCTGGCTTGCCGGACGCAATGAACCGGAAACGCCTGCAAAATATGAGCGAATCGAACTTTGGGGAGGCGCGCGCTCCATACCTGAAACCGAGAAGGAGATAAGAGACATCAGCACGATTGCGGAGGGAAACGGAATCGCCGCCACAGCGCACTCCGGAAAGAAGTGCACGGAACGCTCATTCAGGGCAATATCAGGGAATCATGTCTCGATAATACACGTCGCGGCGCACGGATTCTACCGCAGGGCAGCGGAAAAAGCGGAAGATGAGCAAGACAACCCGCTGGACAGATGCGGCATTCTGCTGGAAAAGGAAACATACGAAGCCGGAACGCACGATAACAATGAGGATGACGGCATTCTGCTGGGGTCTGAAATCGCCCGAATGAACCTTGTCGGAACGGACCTTGTCGTTCTTTCCGCCTGCAAAAGCGGACTGGGAGACATCTCGGACGAAGGCATAATCGGCCTTCAGCGGGCGTTCCGCATGGCCGGAGCAAAAACAGTCGTCGCGGCTCTCGGCAATGTCCCGGACAAGGCCACCCGCATCTTCATGACCGAGTTCTATCGCAGCCTCTTCACCGGCAAGACCAAGCGCCAAGCCTTCAACGACGCCGTCTCATTCATGAAATCCAGTCCCGACTGCTCCGCCCCAAAATACTGGGCTCAGTTTGTGATGATTGATTGACTTCGCCACAAACAAGTGCCGGCGATTGACCCTTTCCTTTTGAAAAGGAAAGAAAATGCGGAAAGTTTCCTTTTGAAAAGGAAAGAATGAGGATTTATTTATCAGAGGCGTCGGGGATAAAATTGTAGTCTACATATCCTTCAGCGACAGCCCCCTGTATTCAAGGGAATATCCGTCGAAGCGGCCGGTAGCCCGCAGAAACGCGGCTGCCTTTTCCTCAAGGCGGCTTCTGCTGAAATTCGCGGCATTCCGCTTGACCTCGAAGAATGTGGCCTTTC
>ERZ808246.508-NODE-508-length-32139-cov-7.317573_pt1 | contig 32139 bp, 34 predicted proteins | sample MGYA00521083_ERZ808246 | MGnify/ENA primary metagenome ERZ808246 (study PRJEB31516, sample SAMN03275577) | gut metagenome | biome: mammalia-associated habitat; material: feces | host: Papio cynocephalus | place: Kenya | collected 2012-07-07 ...
CGTTAAACGGACTCTATCGCGCTTCTGCGCTTACACCAACTTTTTCGACGCCATCACGAGCCCGAGGGCGAGGGCGGTGACGTCGCTGCCGCTGCCACCGAGGCACGCGTCGCGGAGCTGGAGCGCCGTCTGGCGGAACAGGACGTGACGTTCAAGTTGACGCTCGCCGGTGCCCGCAACGTGAAGGCCGCGCAGGCGCTGCTTGATGACCACGGCGGTGACGTGGAGGCGCTCAAGGCCGCGGAACCGTGGCTGTTTGAGACTTCACAACCGACTTCACAGGAATCGAAACCCAAGGGAAAGACGGGGCTGCCGAACGCCGGTGCCGCTGTGGACACCGCGAAACAGCTGAAGCACTGGCGCGAGATCGCCGGGTTGGACGACTAACGGGGTTGTGAGGGTGACAGGCGGGATTTCCTGGGACGGGTCCGAAAAACTCACCCTCGGCCTGCGGCCGGCGGGCGCGTTTTTTGGACACCGTCCCGATAAATCCCTGATGGGAGAAGGAGCATAGATGCCGAATACGATTGCCGCTATTAAGAATTACACGACAGTGCTCGACGAGGTCTACAAGCGCGAGGCGCTCTCGACCTGTCTGAACTCGCCGCGCCGCATGGCCCGCGCGGGGCGTAACGCCAAGGAGATCATGATTCCGAAGATCTCCGTGACGGGGCTGGGCGACTACACACGCAACGTGGGCTACAAGACCGGCAACATCACCTATGAGTACGAGACCAAGACATTCAACTACGACCGCGGTATCAAGCTGCTCGCGGACGTGATGGATGTCGAGGAGGCAGGCGTGCTCGACTGCTTTGTGGCGGCCGGTGCCGAGCTGCAGCGTACGCAGGTGGCACCTGAGGCCGACGCCTTCACCTTTGCGGAGATCGCAGGGCACGATGGTGTGACGAGAGCCGCGAAGGACTATGCGGACGCCGAGGCTCCGGATATTCTGGGGGACCTGCGCGAGGTCACGAACACGATGGACGAGAAGGAAGTCACGCGCGAGAGCCGTTACCTGTTTATCACGCCGACGCTTAAGGGCCTGATTGATGATTACTCGGCGCTGAATCCGAACCTCTCCAAGAACGTGCTGACCCGCTTCTCGAAGATCGTCGAGGTGCCGCAGGGACGCTTCTACTCCAAGATCAAGCTTCAGAGTGGCGACGCCGACCAGTTTGGCTATGTGAAGGATCCGACTGACGGCAAGGCGCTGAACTTTCTGATCGTGGAGAAATCCGCTGTGATCAAGTTCGACAAGCACGTGGCCTCGCGCGTGTTCAGTCCGAACGAGCTGGAGAACCTGGACTCGTATATGCGCAAGTACCGCAAGTACGGAATCGTGGAGCTGCTCGATAACAAGCTCGACGGCGTGTACTGCTCGAAGGCGGTTTAAATGGCCGGGCGTTGTAGTGGGCCGAGTTTCTGCACGCCCGCCCCTTCGGGCTCGTGCTGCATCGGTAGCGTCGACTACCTGTTCTACCAGGATGAGTTTGGCGGCGAGATGGGAGCGGAAGAGTTCGCACGTATCCTGCCCCGTGCCGTACGCCACGTGAAGTGGCTGTGCGGCAACCCCGACCTGGTGGGGGCGAGTGCGGAGAGCGTCCTTTGCTGGAAGCGTGCCATTTGCGCGGCGGCTGAGGCCTTTTATGAATGGGACGAGGACCGCAAGGGAGCTGTGTCGCTTGGCGACTACAAGGTAACCCGCTACCTAGAGGACCGCGAGACGACAGCTCGTGACGAAGCGACGGCGGCGGCGACGCGCGAGCTCTTCGGCACCGGGGCACTCTTTGGAGGTTTGGGCTGATGGCGTTCATGGGTTTGAGCCCGATTCCGCGCTCGATGCTGCGCGATTGCTGCGTGGTGCGTGTGCCTGACGGCAAGGGCGGCTTTAAGGGCGGACGCCCACTTGGCTGTGTGCGCGTGCAGACGGTGGACGTTATCTCCGAGGACGGGCATCGTTCGAGCACTGGTAGCGGCGTGATGTACGTAGACGCGCAGAACTCGGTGGGGGCTTTTGAGATTCCCGTAGGGTCTCGCGTCGAGGTGCGCGGAATGGACTACCTGGTGCGCCAGGTGGAGTGCCTGAAGGATGCGGACGGGACGATCCACCATTGGGAGTTGACGCTGTCATGAGCGTGATGGACGTGGTGGCCGGCATGCTGACGGCGGCGGGGATCGCGGATGTGTACACCGCGCCCCCGGCGCGCCGGGCGTGCGCCGAGCCGGTGGTGGTGGAGCCCGCCGTCTGGGAGCTTATCGCCGAGGGCAAGCACGCTGGGCGCTGGGCGGCCACGGTGGGTGTTCTGATCGCGTCCGAGACGGCGGCGGCTGGCTATGAGCGGGCGCGGACCTGCGAGGATGCGCTGAACGGCGGCGACTGGGCGGCCTTTGGGGCCATCGACGTGGAGGTGTTGGCCGTGCGTGCCGGGATGCCGCGATTTAAGCGGAACGACGGCGGCGGTTACTTTATCTGGTCTGTCGATGTACGGCTGACCTGCGAGGTGGACGGCCCGAAATGATGTGAGGTGGCTTGTGAAGTCGATTACCTTTCGCGGGCATGATTTGAGCCCGTACTGCACGGCCGAGACGACGTTGAAGCCGCTCGCCGTGTCAGAACCGAAGACCCGTACCGTCCCTGGGCGCCCTGGCGCCCTTCTTGTTGGCGGGTCGATGCCGCCCGTTGAGATCAAGGTGAAGCTGATGATGCGGGCGGACCGTCGAATGGATGCGTCGGAGCTTGCGGGCGTGCGGCACACGCTGGCGGGATGGCTCGGCGGGACGGTGGGCGGCGAGCTCGTGCTGCCGGAGGAGCCGGGGTTGAGTTACCGCGACTGCGTGGTCACCAAGGTGCGCGCATGGGATGCGCTCTTTGAGGATGGTTGCTGCGAGGTGACGTTTACGGCGCATGACCCGGTGGCGTATGGGGAGTTACGACATGTTACGAGCTCAACCTTCGACGTCGGTGGTACATGGGTCACGAAACCCGTGCTCACCGTGATCACGAAGCCGAGCAACACCTTCTTGGTCACGCTTGATGGTGAGCGCGAGCTGAGACTCCTCACCTCGACGAAAACGGGGGATATCTATGTGTTTGACTGCTCTAACAACCGCCTGACAGTTAACGGCGAGGTGGCTGACGAACGTGTGGCAGTGGGAAGCGATTTCTTCTCGCTTGAGCCGGGATCTCATAGCCTGAGTTTGCGTAACTGCACGTTGGATTCGATTGACTTCCATGAGCGGTGGCTCTGATGGGCGGTCTTTCCTGCCTTTACTGGTTCGATGGAGCGGATACGAGATTGGGCATCCTTCATCCTTTGGGACCTGTTGTCCATAAAGAGGTGTTGCGCGATGACGATACCCTTGAGTTCTGGTGTGCCGAGACGCCGGAGAAGTATGACAGGATACTCTGGCGTGACCCTCAAGACGGACGTTGGCGCGAACATGTGGTGATCAGGACCGAGGAGGTCATGGATAACGCGGGCGTCAAGGTGCTGGCGAGGACATCACTCTGCGATATGACGGCGGTTTACCACGAGGAGACGAGGCTCTCGTACACGCTGCCCGAGACGGCCATGGCCATGGTTCTTGGTTGCATGTATCCCGAACGCTGGAATATCGACTATCCCGAAAGTGTGACTCGTCTCGACGCGCTGCTCTATCACACCGATGGATATAGTGGGCTCCATGAGATCGAACGCGAGGGCAAGGTCGAGTTCGAGCCGGAGATTCTTGCCGACCGCAGCGGCGTCGTCTCAAGAACGTTGCGGATGCGAGGGCAACTGGGTGAGTACCGGGGGCTTCAGCTGACGTATGCTACTGGTCTGACGTGGTGCAGACGCACTGTGCTCGATGCGGACGTCTATACGAAGCTTTATGGCTACGGAATGGGCCTGCCAGCCCAGGACGAGAACGGGAACTTCACAAGAGGGTACATGCGCCGCCTGACGATGGAGAATGCCTATATCGGCCAGCATCACGTTGCTTATGGCAAGAAGTACATCGAAAACGATGAGGCGCGGGAGAAATGGGGTGTGCCCGTCAACGGCGAGCGTGTCCATCGCGTGGGCTCGGTGGTCTTCGTGGATGATGCCACGCCCAACGCGGTTTACTCGCACACCCTGGTTGCCCTTTCCAAGTTGATCGAGCCGCGTGTCATCTACGAGGCGAGCGCAGCGCTTATGGCCGGCGGCATCGAGGCTGAGCTCGGCGACCGCGTCGGCCTTGTCGACGGAACGCGCAAACCGGCCTGGAAGATGAAGACGAGGGTCGTGGGACGAAAACGCACCTTTGGGGCCGATGGATACGAGACGACCTTGCAGATTGGAAACGTCACATCTTCTGAACTCGCCTACATCCAGGCGGCTCTGGAGAATGTGACCCCTTCGGAAAATAGGAGCGCATCGTTCGATCTATGAGGGAGTGGGAGCTTTGATGACGCCTTTGGAGACGGTTGGCCTGCAACATCTTGACTGGGCGCTCGACGAGGCGCTTTTTGGCGGAGACCTGGTCGCAAGCCCCGCCGATTTTCGCGGTCGCGGGATCATCGTCGATATCACCGATCATGGTATTGCGTTTGATCTGACACCGCATCGCACCTACCTGATATGGCGACATCGCCTGACACGTCGGCGTGGTTGCGCAGAGATGGCTCCTGCGGACGGTGTCGCTTCGCGAAGGACCGTTCACTGGCCCCGTGCCATGACGCGTGCCGAGGGCAAGGTCGAGTGCCAGCTCATGATCTCCCTTGCTGATGGCGGCAACTATACGAGCAGGACTTTTTTGGTGACGGTCCTTGAGGACCTAAGTGCCTGCGTTGACGATGGGGACGGCTTCTCGCTTTTCACTGAGTCCATCTTCCGCTATCAGGATGCGGCCGCGGAGCTACTGACACTAGCGGATGACCTGCGGAAGGAGGCCGCCGTGGGCGGGTTTGCCGGGCCTCCTGGGGAGCCGGGTCTCGATGGCAAGGACGGTGCCCGGGGGGAGCCTGGACCCGCTGGTCCGGCTGGCTTCAGCCCTTCGGCTAAGGTGACGACCGACGGCGACGGCGTCTCTACCCTCACTGTCGTTGATGCCGACGGGATGACCACTGCGACCGTCTTGCGCGGTGCCCAAGGTGACAAAGGGGAGCGTGGTGAGCCCGGACCGGAGGGTCCCCAGGGTCCGCGTGGCGAGAAGGGTCCGCGCGGAGAGCGCGGCGCGAACGGCGAGAACGGTTCGAGCGCGAAGATTATCAAGGATACGAGCCTTAAGTTTGGATTCAGTTCGTATACCACGCGTTTGGTCTTTGACACATTGGAGTTCGAAGGCTGCGACCTTGTCGAGGATAGCGAGCACATTCTTGGTCAGGTAATGGGCATCACTGATCGCAATGGTAAATACGAGTACACCTTTGAGCTGCGCGGAAGCATGCGTGGGGTCAATTTCTGTACTTGCAGGGAGCTGAAGCTGGCCGTCGGCGAGACTTTCAAGGGGTCCTATTACGTCGAGGGGGTTTACATAGCTCCTGGCGACTATGCGATCAGCTTCGATACCGGTGTCATCGCACAGGTCATGGAGGTCGTTCAGGAGCTGAGTGCTTTTAGCGCCAACGTTAGGCTCGTGGGTGTTGCCAACTGGGGGACGGTCGAAGGTTCCTCATTTGCCACCAAGGATTACGTCGACGAGAAGATCGCCTCTCTGAACGACTTGAGTAAGATGGAGTTTTAAATGGATATCAAGGAATTCGCTCTTCAGCATATGGATTGGGACCTGTGCGGCGAATGCATGGGCGGCGAGCTCTTGGCATCCCCTGCCGATTACAAGACGCGTGGTATGGCCGTCGAGGTCTCGATGGACGGCGTACCGTTCGATCTTTCCAAACACCACATGTATCTGCAATGGCGTAACCGTCAGGCTCGTCGGCATGGACTCGAGGAGTTGTTCGTCATTGATGCCGCTGGCGGTCGTATGGCCGTTTACTGGCCGCGTTCGATGGTGAACATTGAGAGCGTGGTCGAGTGCAAGCTAATCTTGTCCTATCCCGAGGGCGGGACGCTTTCGAGTCGAAAGTTTCTGGTGCGTTCCGACGAGGCGCTGTTTGGGTCGGTCGATCCGGGTGATGGCTTCTCGCTATTCGTTGACGTTATTAAACGGTATGAAAACGCTTCTGATGAGTTGTTGGAGCTTGCTGAGGACCTTCGGACGAAAGCGGCATCGGGAGAATTCAAGGGGGATCCGGGCAAAGACGGGGCAGATGGTGAGCGCGGCCCCAGGGGCGAAATAGGCCCTGAAGGGCCTGCGGGCTTTAGTCCCATCGTTACCGTGGAAGAGGGAAGCGGGGGCGCATCGCTGCTGAAGGTCGAGACGGCTAGCGGTCAGGTGAGCGCAACACTTCTTCAAGGGCCTAAAGGGGATGTTGGCGAAATGGGCCCGCAAGGGGAAAGGGGTGAAATCGGACCCCGTGGAGAAAAGGGCGAGAGAGGAGAAAAGGGCGATAGGGGTGAGCGTGGCGTTCAAGGAGAAAAGGGCGATGTTGGGCCGCAGGGTCCCCAGGGCGAACAGGGGGATCGCGGTCCACGAGGCGAGAAAGGCGAAGTCGGCCCTAGCGGCCCTAGGGGCGAAAAGGGCGAGAAGGGAGATCCCGCTCTATCTGCTGGCGGCCTCACGCACGCTCCTGCTATTGATATTCCGATTATGGAGTATGGAGAAGCCAAGACACGTGTTGTGAAGGGGGAGTATAGCTCGGATTGCTTCTATCTTGCGAATAGTGCCAGCTGCCTTTGCCACCCGAGTCGCATAGCTCAATCGATTGATGACACGTATGAAGAGAGGACATTTTGCTTTAGCGCTCGGTTGGGCGGCATAAAGTTTGAAGTGATCAATGGGTACGATCTTGCCGTCGGCGAGGCAACGAGTGGCAATGATTATCTTGATGGCTACAGAAACGCGACCGTGGGCGACCTTGTACTTTCAGCAGACACCGGATGTCTTTTAAAAATCGAGAGCATTAAGGATTACTCCTTCTATGGTCCTAAGTGTGTATTGCGTTGCATTGCCCGTTTCGCCATGGCCCCGTCGTCTACCGAGGTTTCTCTGTGAGCTTTGGTACGATATCGACGAAGATCCTGGTCGATATCGGAAACGCCATAAGGATGCAGAGCGGCAGCTCGTTACGATTTAAGCCTGCCGAACTAGCGTCAGCCGTCGATGTCCTTGATGGGAGCAAAACTGGCGAAGCTCTCGCGGTCGAATATCCCGAAATTGCCAGCGGCATTGTCTCGATGGATGTGTTTGCTGATCTTGCCGATGCGATCCGCTCGAAAAACGGCCTGACCGAACGCTATCGCCCTGATGCCATGGCTGCCGCTATTCTCTCCCTTACTTTTTCTGCGGTAGACGAGCCCCGAGCCATCCTTTTTGAAGATGGTCTGTTTTGGATGGGCTACCTGAGTTCGGTACCTTTGGGGCACGGAAAACGTGACGGTGTGTGGGAGATTTCCGCCACCGGATACAACGCGCTGAAAGACCGTCCTTGGTATGCTTCGCGCCTGCGTGTTGGCCGGGCCCAGATCGACACTTCTCTTGCTGCTGCCGACATTAGCAGCTGCCGATACTGGTTTGAGGGAATGTCCGGGCTCGAGGAGGTTCGAGGATTCGAGAACCTTTCCGGTGTCGCCGATTTCTCCTATACGTTCAGCGGGTGCGGCTCGCTTCGTTCCATATTTGCCGAGTCGTTCGACAACAGCGCTATCTCGAACGTTATGGGGGCCTTTTCATCTTGCGCTCGTCTTGTGGGTGAAAGTTTCTATTGCCCCGGTTCTTCTGAGAAGAAGACGGCTTTTGGGTTTGATGAGAAAGGCGTGCTGTGCCATGAGGGGGAACGAGACAAGCGCTTTTGGGTTTGGAGTGCTCTGTTCGATGATGGCTCTGTCGAGATTGGACCGGATTTGCCCGATGACGGTCGAAAGGTTGTGGAGTCGTGCCCAATCTGCGCGCAGGCGCGGTATAAAGCGATCAGGTGCACGGCTTGGGGTTCTTCGTCGAGTGATGTAAAGACCGCTCGCATGCGCTCAATGGAAATGCCCGACGACCTTATATGGAACATGGATTATTGGTTCTATGGCTGCAAATATATGGAAGCGGTGGAAGGTCTGGGGAACTTGCGCCGTGTGGGCGAAATGACCTATGCGTTCAATCAGTGCTGGCAGTTGCCGAATCTCGATTTGAGGGGAATCGATCCGTCTGGGCTGCGTGATCTGTCGGTCGCCTTTGGCGATTGTTCTCAGCTGAGTGTGATTACGGTGGATGCTGGCTGGAAGCTGCCTGTTGGAGTGAACTGGAGCTCTTCGGCGGGCTATCAAACGTTTAAAGGATGCAGGTCGCTGACAGGTGGCGCGGGGACGATCTTTGACGCAAAGAAGGTCACGGGTGCCATGGCTATTGTGGACACCTACGATACCCCGGGGTATTTGACAGCGGGGTGATATGGCATGAAAATGCCCCGTCCTGGTGGGCGGGGCTGCAATCTTGATCGCTTGTATTTGCGGCTTATTCTGCTTCGTAGTAAGTCGGCTCGACCTTAATGGATGCCGGGCTTATGCTGCCGTATGCTTCGAAACGAACTTTCTCGCCTGGGGCCCATGAGTTGGTTTGAGCATATGCCTCGTCTTGTCTTACGCCATCTCCGTCGTAAAGACCGAGCGTGAGATTGACATTTTTATAGTTGTATTGGGTGGTGTTTTCGACAACGGCCGAGTACGTCATATTGCCATAGCCATCGTCTTCAACATCCCAGGTTAGGTTGTTGAAGTTGTTGACGAGCCCTTCTTGTTGGTCGGCTTTTTTCGTTGCTGCCGTGCCGTTTGCGATCAGCTCGTCGAAATCGTCTTTGTACTTATCGGAGACCTTGAGGCTGTACTTGTCGACAAGAACCTTCAGAGCCGAACTGCGCGTATCGTAGGCCTCTTGCCATTCCTGGTAGAAGGTATCGTTTGAGCTGGAGTTATTGTTTACGACATCAAGCTGTCCCTGAAGCGAATTGATGTAGGACAGTACATCCTCCTGCATCTTGCTATCTTTGAATTTGGCATCGGTCAGCTCTTTATCGACATCGAGCTCGGCATTGATCATCTTCTTGAGATTTTTGTTCGACTGAGTGTCTTCACCATTCTGCTCCATCTCGGTGATGACGTCCGATCGGGTTTCAAATCCCTTGGCGATCGTCTCCATGGCGGTGTCGTCCACGTATTTAGGCTCCTCAGACTTTGAGCTCGAGCAGGCCGACAACCCGATTACGGCTATAAGGCATGCGAATAATACGGTTAGACGTTTCTTCATGACGTCTCCTTTCCTATATCCCGACGACAAAAAGGCTACCACCCCCTGGATTATTGCTTGCTGACCTCCTCGACCCAATCGGTGAATGGTCTGCGCTTTTGTTTCATTTGTTGAACAATAAAATCGATTTGTGACCGCCCCGGAGAATGTTTTCAGCAGTTGAGACGTTGGGAGGTCGCTTGGAATCTATTGCTGTTGCCCTTATTGGGGGCGTGGTGACCCTGGTGGGCGTGCTTGCTTCCAACTCGCGCAGCCGTGCGGTGATGGAGCTCAAGATCGACCTTTTGTCTAAGCGGGTTGAGAAGCACAACACACTTATCGAACGTACCTATCAGCTTGAACAGGATATGGCCGTCGTGAAACGCGACATTGAGTCGCTCGAGGAGAGGAAGGGCTAGATGGACCTCTTTCTGCATTCAAATGATTGGGAATGGCGATTGGCGCGAACCATCGTCCAGGGTGTGCTTGGCGTGATCATCGCCAACGTCGACCTGATCTTCGGCGAGTGCGCCATGGATCCGGCTGCGCGCGCGTTTGTCGTTGCGCTGGTCATGGCGATCCTTTCACCGATCATGGCGGAGCTTGACTCGGGCTCTGTAGTTTCCGATTAGGAGGTGATCCGTCTATCTCATGGGCGCTGCGGCTGGTTTGGCTGCGGCGCCTTTGTCTTTGTGAGGGGGTTTATGAAGTACAAAAAGGTGGGGTTTTTAAAGCTCAAAAAAGTGGGTATTTTGACTCTCGTGCTGGCGCTGACCATGGCGTTTGCCGTGTCGGCGCAGGCGTACGAGAGTCGAGAGGCGATCGTGGCCCAGGGGCATGGCACGATGTCCCCGAGCTATCTGGTGGTTCACGAGACAGCGAATCCTGGGGCGAGTGCGGCGAACCATGTCGAGTACTGGAGGCGCAACGCCTCCTGGGTGTGTATGACGCACTATATTGCCGAGCTCGATGGTTCTGTTGTGTATCACACACAGGCTGACAATGCGGTTGCCTGGCACGTGGGGGCGGCTAACTCTAAGTGCGTTGGGATTGAATTGGCCCATGCTACCGATGCTGCGACATTCGAGAAACAATGGGATGAAGTGGTGGCTTGGTGTGCGGATTACTTGCGCAGTCGAGGCTGGGGGATTACGGCCTTGCTGTCTCATAATGAATGCCGTCTGCGCTGGGGCGGAACGGATCACACCGATCCTGACGCTTACTTTGCGACCTACGGACGCAGCTGGAATCAGTTCAAAAAGGAAGTTGCCGCGAAGATGAACGGGGCGACGGGCTTTGTTGCGGGCTCTTCGGCTTTTGCCGGCGGTACGTACCGATGCGCGGTAAGCGCTTTGAACGTGCGCGATATGCCGGCTTTGAGTGGACGCGTGTTGGGCTGCTTGAAGTTGAATGAGACTGTCGTATTGGACGCTTGGTATAAGAGCGCGGATGGATGGATCTGGGGACGCTTCGATCGCGACGGGCGCAAGGTCTATGTGGCGGTGGGTAAACCGACTGGTAAGGCTGAGGCCGATGACTATCTGGTGCAGATCAATGATAGCTTTGACGTTGACGCGGTGGCGCGCGCCGTGATCCGTGGGGAATACGGCGCCGGGGCCGCGCGCAAGAGTGCCCTTGGGGCACGCTATGACGAGGTGCAGCGACGGGTGAATGAGCTGTTGAGTTAGGCCTCAGACCGATACGGGGATAGAGCGCCGGTGCACGACTTTTCAATGGCAAAACGCGTCCTGGGCCCTTAAAAAGCCCAATGGCGCGTTTTTGCTGTTGGAAAGTCTAGGTAACCGCCTGTTCTTTCTCTTGGATTGCGTCTTCGATTTCCTTGGCGCAGGCTTTGAGCTGCTCCAGGCTGAGCGTTTCGAGGCCTTTTGTCCAAGACTCTCGATCGATGATGCTGGTCGCGCGATCGAAACTTTCAGCTTGTGTAGATGCTTCGAGCTCGGCTCCCCTCATAGTTATTAGATTGCTGTCACGAGCGATTTCCCAGTTGATGGAGGAATCATATTCGCCGTTGCCATGATTGAGCGCGAGAAACCCAAGCGCACTGTGCGCGATCGAAGTGAGGTCGCTGTTATTGAGGGTCCTCGCCGCATATATCAAAGCGGAACGGTGAAAACGCTCGCGGGCTTGATCGAGTATCAATTGGATTTCCTCGGGCGTATCGGTCGACCCGGTTGTCAATAAGAGGAATACGCGATGCTCGACGAGTCTTCTCTGATCATCTGAATCGATATGTATTGACATCGAACGTCGGCATGCCTCGCAAAGAACGGGGTAGATGCAGCATCGGACGGTTGACCGGGCCGGATTTCTCTTCACATTGAACCAACCCGCAACCGTTTGATAGCCCGTCGAGACCATGTTTGCGACGTCTGCGTAGGTCATCCCCAATTGTCTCAGGGCGAATTGCGTGGACCCCTCCGGAAGACATGCGACCGGATGGGTTTTGTCGTAAACGACATTGATAGATTCGGCGTAGGCTCTCAGGGCAGTCTCGATATCCTCGAATACCCAGCTGTCCAGAGAGGGAGTGTCGTTATTCATATGTATCCCCTCGACGCGGGCACCGATATATCATGCCCGCCCCGTCAAATCTACCTGTGTGCCAGATGTTGAACAACAATTATTCGTTAAGCGGCACTTACCGATTTCTCGGTATTACATTCCTTTTTATTTCGAATAGCACTCTCCGTTGCTGCTACAGCACGTCTCATGGCATTGATATCGTGGGCCGCGTAGATATCCAACGTGGTGCTTGCAGACGCATGACCAAGAAGCCCTTGGACACTTTTAATATCTGCCCCGCTTGCGACGGCGGCTGTGGCGTAGGTGTGCCTGAGGTCGTGAAATGTGGGGACTTTGCCCTGAGTTCCGATAAAGCCCATGGAATTTGCGAGCATCTTCCAGTTGCGCCAAAGCATCTTGGGGCGCATATAGGAGTCCTCTCCGCCCACGATGGTGCCGATGACATACATTGATTCGCTGAACCTGAGGCCGACGCGCTCGCACTCCTCTCGCATGAACTGCCTGCGACGCTCGAGGAGACTGCTGAGATTGACGCTGATGGGCAGGACGCGCGTGGACCTGGACGTCTTGGTCTCTTTTACGAAGGTGGCGTTTCCGTCTGTTCCGATTGACCTCTGCACGATAAGGGAAGCGTTCTTGAAATCGATATCCGACCATCTGAGGGCACATATCTCTCCCTCGCGCATGCCGGTATAGAGCGCGAGCGCGATACCGACGTTGGGTTGCGTCACCTGCATGGTGTCGAGATACATGACCAAACGAGCACGCTGGCCTTCGTCGAGAACGTTGGGGAGCTTCCTGGGGATCTTTGGTAGGCGAACGTTGGCGATGGGGTCGTAGGGGAGCTTATGGGTCTCCACGGCGTGCTTTATGCCAACGTGAAGGACGTTGTAGCTCTTGCGGATGGTTGCCGGCGATTTGCCCTCTTTGATGAGCTGAGACACCCACTGCTCGGCGATCTCGGCATCGAGGTCGTTGACGCGAACTGAGCCGATAGGGTGCTCCTGGATGTGCTTGAGGACGAAACGGTAGCCCGCGATGGTTGAGCGTGCGGCGCCGCCGGTCTTCTCGAGCATGTCGATATAGTGGGTTAGATATTCCGTTATGTTTTGCGAGATGCAGACTCGGTTGGCTTTGCCCTCGGTCCAGGCAAGCTCCTCTTCTTCTCGCCAGACGCGAAGCTCATGCTCGGCATCGCGCTTGAGGCGGCACTCCGAGAACGTTCGGTACTTGGAGTGCCACTTGCCGTCCTCATCCTTATATTTGATGATCCCCTGCCAGCCACGGTTGGGACGTTTGCGGAGTGTTGCGTTGGAATAATGCTCGAATTTCATGATTGGACACCCTTAATCTAAAAAAATTTTCGAATGCCCTCCGGAGGACTTTTGGATAATCTGATGCTCAATTTGCATATATGCAAAACCGCCGATGACCTGCGCTTGGACACCAAACTTGGACACCAAATGGACACCAAAAGTTGATGGCCTAAGTTTACGGGCTTGGAAGGCTTTGGCTAAGAAGAAAAAGTTTTTGCTGGACAGAGTGGCCGTCCTGTCCTAATATGTCCCTCGTGCATTGAAGGCGATGCCGAGCATACTTCATTCACACGGATGGGGTCACAAGTTCGAATCTTGTATCGCCCACCATTGCATTCCCAGCCAGACAATATCTGGCTTCTTTTGGGGGCGTAGCTCAGCTGGGAGAGCGCTTGACTGGCAGTCAAGAGGTCAGGGGTTCGATCCCCCTCGTCTCCACCCTTAAATTTTTAAGGCCTTGGCATTTGTCAGGGCCTTTTTTGTTTTCGGTGGAAAGGTTCTCATCGCCATGATCCTTCTGGTCGACAAGATCGAGAAAAGCTTCGGTGCACGTGTCCTGTTCAGCGGCGCCTCGTTTCAGATCAATCCGGGGGAGCGCTTTGCTCTTGTCGGTCCCAACGGCGCCGGTAAGACCACGATGCTCAAGATCATCATGGGTATCGACAGCCCGGATGCCGGTTCGGTCCAGTATGCCAAGGATTGCCAGGTCGGCTATCTTGAGCAGGAGACCAACCTGGAGCATAAGGACACTTCCATTCTGAACGAGGTCATGGCTGCGGCTAAGGAGATCCGGCGGATGGGGGAGCGTGCCGATGAACTGCAGACCCAGATCGCAGAGCGTTCCGAGAAGGGCGAGGACGTAACTTCTCTGCTTAACGAGTATGGTCAGGTTCAGGATCGATTTGAGCATCTGGGTGGCTATGAGCTCGAGAGCAATGCCCGCAAGATCCTTGCCGGACTTGGCTTCAAGGTCAGCGATTTCGATCGTCCCTGTTCGGAGTTCTCGGGCGGCTGGCAAATGCGCATCGCTTTGGCCAAGTTGTTTTTGCGCCATCCCGATCTGCTGCTGCTTGACGAGCCCACCAACCATTTGGATCTCGAAAGCGTTCAGTGGCTGCGCGGCTTTATCGCCAACTACGATGGCGCCGTGCTGATCGTCAGTCACGACCGTGCGTTTATGGATGCCTGCGTCGACCATGTTGCGGCTCTCGAGAATCGTCGTATCACCACCTATACCGGCAATTACTCGAGCTATCTCAAGCAGCGCGAGGATAATCTGGAGCAGATGCGTGCCAAGCGCGCGGCTCAAGAGCGCGACATTGCTCATATGCAGGTGTTTGTCGATAAGTTTCGCTACAAGCCCACAAAGGCCGCTCAGGCCCAGGAGCGTATCCGCAAGATCGAGCAGATCAAAAAGGAGCTCGTAATCCTTCCCGAAGGGCATAAGCACATCGATTTCAAGTTCCCCGATCCTCCACGCTCGGGTGATCTGGTCGTCTCGCTTGAGGATGTCTCGAAGAGTTATGGCAGCAAACATATCTACAGCGACATCAACCTTAAGCTCTACCGCGGCGAGCATGTGGCCCTTGTCGGTCCCAATGGCGCCGGCAAATCGACGCTCATGAAGATGCTTGCCGGCATCGAGGGCCCTACGAGCGGCAAGCGCGACTTGGGCACCAACGTCGGCGTCGCCTATTACGCCCAGCATGCGCTCGAGGGAATGACCGAGTCCAATACCGTGCTCCAGGAGATCGATACCGTGACGCCTAAATGGACGGTTCCTCAGCAGCGCAGTCTGCTCGGTGCCTTCCTCTTTAGCGACAATGATGCGATCGAGAAGCAGGTCCGCGTGCTTTCAGGCGGCGAGAAGGCTCGGTTGGCGTTGGCTAAGATGCTCGTCGCGCCCGAGGCCCTGCTTTGCCTCGACGAGCCCACCAACCATCTTGATATCGATTCGGTGGACATGCTCGAAAACGCGCTCAAAAGCTTCCCGGGCACGATCGTGCTTATCAGCCATGATGAGCATCTGGTGCGTGCCGTTGCGAACCGCGTGATCGATATCCGTGACGGCCACATGACCGTCTATGACGGCGACTACGACTATTATCTTTTCAAACGCGATGATCTGGCGCAGCGTGCCGCTGCTGCGCAAGGCGGCAACGAGACCCCTGAGGTCAAGACTGTTCCGGCTCCTGCACCGTCCAAGGTCGCAAGCGTTAAGCCTATCGAGGGAAAGAAGACCAAGGAGCAGAAGCGAGCGGAGGCCCAGGCGCGTGCAGCGTTGAACAAGAAGCTCAAGGGCGTGCGCAACCAGCTAAAAAAGATCGAACAGGATCTTGATGGGAAACGTAAGCGTTATGACGAGCTCATGGAACTTATGGCCTCCGAGGAGCTTTACGCCGATCAGGAGAAGTTCAATGCCGCCTTGGGGGAATATAACGGACTCAAGAAGGAGATTCCCGCGCTCGAGGACCAATGGCTCGAGCTTTCGACCCAGATAGAGGAGGAAACGGCTCGTGAGCTCTCGTAAGGCACTTGCTGTGGCGCTGTCGGTTCTTGCTTTCGCGTGTCGTGTGGCGGGCATCTTCATGAGCGTCATGACGGTCCTGCTATGTTTTAGCGGCCTGGCCGCCAAGCTTAAGATCGTCGGGTTTATCGTGGAGCTCTCGCGAGCGCTCCCGGCGGCCATTGCCGGGTATGGCGTCATCACGTCTCCTTTCGGCGGCGTTTTCCGTTTGGATTACGCATTGGTGGCTGTGGTGCTCTTTCTTGTCGATTATCTGCTGATGCGCATTTCGCATCGCGTGAGATAGGGGTTCTGAGTGGCTCTTGGCCGAATCGATATCTGGGGACTTGTTGCGAGCGCCGTCGCGGTGGTCGTGGGCATCGTGATTCACGAAAGCGCCCATGCCGGTGCGGCGTACGTGCTCGGAGACGCGACCGCCCGTTCGCGCGGCCGCTTCTCGCTCAATCCGATCAACCATATCGATCCCTTCGGCACTATCCTTCTGCCACTGCTCATGCTTGTTGCCGGTGGCCCCGTCTTCGCGTTTGCCAAACCCGTTCCGGTGTATCTGAACAACCTCAAGCATCCCAAGCGCGACGAGGTTTTGGTGAGCGCTGCAGGTCCGACTTCCAATGTGCTGTTGGCCCTCATTGCCGCACTGTTTATGCGGGTTCTTTATGATTCTGCCTTCTCTGGCATGTCCTTTGCGAACGCGCAGCGAATCCTGCAGTTTGGATCGACGTTTATCGTGATCAATCTTTCGCTCGCATTTTTCAATCTGATTCCGCTGCCACCGCTCGATGGCTCTTCGATTCTGGTGCCCTTTTTGAAAGGCGAGGCGTTGAGCGCCTATTATCGGCTTCAACGCTATGCGATGCCCATCTTGATTATCGTGTTGTATCTGCTGCCCCAGATCACGGGCATCGATTTGATCGGGCGTTATTTCGACGTTACGGTGTATCCGCTCGCCGAATCTCTTTTGCGTCTGGCGTTGGGCGGTATCTAAGGTAAACTCAGAATCCGGTCGGTAGTTTATCCATTCCGGCCGATGCGCTTTTTAAACCGCGCCGTGGGGCGCCGTTATCTGGGAGGTCTGAAGTGTCGTACCGTGTCTCGACGCAGGTGTATTCAGGCCCCTTTGATTTACTTCTCCAGTTGGTTACCCGTCAAAAGGTCGATATCGGTTCCATCTCCATAAGCGATGTTGCCGAGCAGTATTTGGCCGAGGTCGAACGCATTGAGGCGCTTGACCTGGACGTGGCGAGCGATTTTTTGCTGGTCGCCGCCACCTTGCTCGATATCAAGGCCGCCTCATTGGTTCCCGATGATGCGGATCGACAGCGGGATGAGCATGATGATGAGGATCTTGGAGAGCTTTCCGAACTTGACGGCGATGCGTTGCGCGAGGTTCTCATTCAACGTCTGATCGCCTACAAGCAGTTTAAGGGGGCGGCGGCGGCTCTTGGTGCCCGTATGGAGGCCGAAAGCCGCATGCATCCACGCGTGGCGGGGCCTGATCCGGAGTTTTTGGGGCTCATGCCCGATTATCTTGCCGGCATCACCCTACGCGGTCTTGCGGTCATCTGCGCGGATTTGGACGGAAAGCGCCAGACGTTTTTGCTGGAGGCCGAGCACGTGGCCCCACATCGGGTGCCGCTTGATCTTACGGTCGCATCGGTCGATCGCTTTACCATGGCACACGCACATACGACGTTTCGCGACCTTTTGGACGGTGAGGCGACTACCGAGCAGCTCGTCGTTACGTTTTTGGCCATGCTCGAGCTCGCCAAGCGCGGATCTGTCAAGCTCGCGCAAGACGAGCTGTTCGGGACGATTACCATCGATCGTATTGAGGGTGCCGCTGCCTATGTGCCGGGCGAGGGTCCGGCGCTCACGGAATAGGAGTATGAGATGTCTAATTTGACGACTCTCGAGACCGATAGCCTCAAAGGGGCTCTCGAGGCGCTTTTGCTTGTGTCGAGCGATCCGGTGAGCGCCCCGGTGCTTGCCGGTGCCCTTGATATCGCTCCGGGTGAGTGCGCCTCGTTGCTCGCCGAGCTTAAGGTCGAGTACGAAGAGGCCAACCGCGGTTTTCAGCTTCGCGAAGTTGCCGGAGGCTGGCGCCTTTTCACGCATCCCGCCTATCATGATGTCGTTGAGAGCTATGTGCTCTCATGGGATACGCAGAAGCTCTCGCAGGCAGCGCTGGAGACGCTCGCTGTTATTGCGTATCACCAGCCGGTTACGCGCGAAGTTGTCAAAGGCATTCGCGGCGTCAATTCCGATGGCGTTATCAGCTCTTTGGTCGACAAGGGGCTGGTTCGCGAGCTCGGTCGCGATCCTGAACGCGGCCAAGCCATCATATATGGTACGACCAGCGCCTTTCTAGAGAAATTCGGATTGCGCTCGACGCGCGATCTTCCCGATCTGGAGCAGTTTGCGCCCGACGAGCAATCGCGCCGCTTTATCCGCGAGCGCCTGAGCGGACGATCGATACAGTCGACGCTCGAAGAGCAGGCGGAGGATCTTGATGAGGAACGTGAGCTCATAGATACGGACGACGTGGCCGACGATACCGACTTCGATGGTCCTGGCGATGTCGAGGAGGCGAACCATGTCGAATAACGAGTCTTCCATCGATGACGTTTTGGCTCAACCGGTGGATGCGCATCCCCATACGATGCGCCTCCAGCGCTTTCTGGCCCGTTCCGGCGTGGCCAGTCGACGTGGTTCCGAGGATCTTATGACTGCTGGGCGCGTTACAGTCAACGGTATCGTTTCGCGCGAGTTGGGTACCAAGGTCGATGTTGACCGCGATCGTGTCGAAGTCGACGGCGTGCCCGTTCACTGGCAACAGGGTTCTGTCTATCTCATGCTGTATAAACCCACGGGTTATCTCACTACCATGAGCGACCCCCAGGGGCGTCCCTGTGTTGCCGACTTGGTGCCACGCGACCGTTTTCCCGGGCTCTTTCCCGTCGGAAGGCTTGATCGCGATACGACGGGGTTGTTGCTGTTTACGACCGATGGCGATCTTTCGCAGGATCTCCTTCACCCGAGTAAGCACGTGTATAAGACCTATCTCGCTCTTGTCGACGGTCGTTTGTCCGACAGGGATCTCGATCCATTGCGTCGTGGCATCGAGCTCGATGACGGTCTTTGCCAGCCGGCATTGTGTCGTATCCTCAACGCTCGTGAGGCCATCGATGTTGCTCCTCAGGGCATTAAACCCGGAACCACCGCGGTCGAGGTCATCATTCGTGAGGGTCGCAAGAACCAAGTCAAGCGCATGCTCGGCAAGATCCATCATCCCGTATTGCGTTTGCATCGCAGCAATTTCGGCGGGGTCGACCTCACGGATGTCGCAAAGGGCTCTTGGCGGCATCTGACCGAGGCCGAGGTGGCGTTGCTCAAATCGGGCGGCAAGCCTCCGCGAGGCATCCGTGCCAAACAGGGTCCGATTTCGCCCGGCGCTCGCCATCATGGAAGTCATGGCTCTGCTCCCAAGCGCAACACGTATCGCGAACGTTATTCCCACTAATAAGTACGAGAGGAAAGAGATATGATCGTCGCCATCGACGGGCCGGCTGGATCCGGCAAATCTACCATCGCCACTGCTATCGCTCGCCAATCGGGCTTTAACAAGCTTGATACGGGCGCTATGTATCGTGCCGTCACATTTGCCGCGCTCGATCGCGGCATTGACCTTGATGATGAGATCGCCATCGATACGCTCGCTCATGAGATCGATATCCGTTTCACGAACGGCTGCGGAGAGGATACCCGTCTGACGATCGATGGGATCGATGCGTCAGCTGCCATCCGCACACCCTTGGTTGATACGTGTGTCTCTAAGGTGTCTGCGTATCCCGGTGTGCGGTCGGCCATGCTTATCCATCAGCGCCGTGCAGCCGAGGGCCGCGATATCGTAGCCGAGGGCCGCGATATCGGAACCGTTGTCTTCCCCCATGCCGAGGTCAAGGTCTTTTTGACGGCTGATCCTCGAGAGCGTGCCCGTCGGCGTGTTCTTCAGCGTCATGAGAACGATGCCAATCCGCTTTCGCATGATGAACTCGAGGCCGAGGTCGATAAAACCCTTGCGGCTCTTGAGCAGCGCGACAAGCTCGACAGCAGTCGCGATGTGGCTCCGCTCGTGGCGGCCCCCGATGCGGTGCATGTCGATTCGACGAGCCATACCATCGATGAGGTCGTTCAGATTATCGAGGGCCTCATCGCTCAAAGGAGATAGCACATGAAGTTGTTCAGGCAAACGCCCGATGACTATTACGATTCCCCGTATGCCGAGTTTCCGCTGATGATCCGTGCTGTCGTTGCGGCCGTGATGGGTATCCTGTGGGTATTCTCCAAGCTCATGTGGCGCTGGAGCGTTGAAGACGAAGCGCTGCTGTTCGAACGCGATGCGGACAAGGGCAGCGTCATCATCTGCAACCATACCTCGATGGCCGAGGTGCTCGCCATCGAGACGGAGCTCTATTTTCATGGCCGTCGCCCGCGTCCGGTTTTTAAATCTGAATTTGCTAAAACCTCGATCGTGGCCTGGGCTTTTTCAAGGGTAGGCGGCATTCCCGTCGATCGCGGTACGGCCGATATGAAGTGTCTTCGCCGCGCCCAGCACGCCCTTCAACGCGGCGAGGACGTCCTGATCTTTCCCGAGGGAACGCGTGTGCGCACGCGTGGTGCTAATCCCGAGGTTCATGGCGGCTTTGCCCTTATCGCGCAGATGGGAAAGGCTCCGGTCAACCCTCTTGCCGTTTGCGGTTGGACCGATATCACCCCTGAGGGCAAAAAGCTCATGCGTCCCAAGAAATGCTGGATTCGCGCCGGTCACAAGATCGCGCTTTCCGATGCTCCGCATGAGCTCAAGCGCAAGGAGAAACTTGCCTGGTTTGAGCGTGAGTCGATGGGGCGCGTCTACACCATGCGCGATGCCCTGTGTGACGAGCACCCGGGGAGGCTATAGCTATGGTGACCATCGAGGTCGCGGCCCACGCCGGTACCTGTTACGGCGTGCAGCGCGCGCTGGACTTGGCCCTTGCGGCCGGAGCTTCGTGCCATGCTGAGGGCTCTGACACAAACGCCTGCGGTCCGGTTCATACGCTGGGCCCGCTGATTCATAATCCGATCGTCGTTTCCGAGCTCGATCGGCAAGGGGTTGGCTTGGCCGACTCACTTGATGACGCTGGTTCGGGTACCGTGATCATCCGGGCCCATGGTGTAGTTCCCCAGGTGATCGATGAGGCCCGAACTCGTGGATTCGATGTTATCGATGCTACGTGTCCCTATGTTAAAAAGGTGCATATGGCAGCCGAGCGTTTGGTTGCCGATGGGTTTCAGCTTATCGTTGTGGGCGAACCTGGCCATCCCGAAGTCGAGGGCATTCTCGGCCATGCCGGGGCCGGCGCACGGGTAGTGAGCTGCGCTCAGGAGGTCGATGATCTTGAGCTTGACCGCAAGGTGGGCGTTGTGGTTCAAACCACGCAGACCGCTCGCAACCTGGCGGAGGTGACGGCCTCGTTGGCGCCGAGGGTCCAGGAGCTTCGCGTCGTCAACACGATTTGCGCGGCTACCAGTGAACGTCAACAAGCCGCCTTTGAACTTGCGAGGCAGAGTGACTGCATGATCGTCGTCGGCGGTAAGAATTCGGGAAATACCCGCCGTCTCGCTCAGATCTGCGCCGGCGCTTGCTCTCGTACGCATCATGTCGAATCTTACGAAGAACTCGATGCCTCATGGTTTGACGGTATCGAGCATATCGGGGTCACTGCCGGTGCCTCGACACCTCAGTCCCATATTGACCGCGCTGTTCGGCGCATCAAGGAGCTTTGCTGCTAATTATGGACACGACCGTTCCCGCATACGCCGCCGAGGTGGCTGATTACGGACGCAGCCGCGACCCTGAGTCGGGTCCCGGGGCGCCCGTTAAGGCCGTGCGTCCCGAGTCGCCCGCATGGGATGTCGGTATCGAGCCCGGCATGTTCATCCTGTCGGTCAACGGCCAGGCTTTGACCGATATGATCGTATGGCTGTGGGAAGCCGATGGCGATACAGTTGAGCTCGAGGTGCTTGATCCGCGCGACGATACCGTCTGTCCCGTTGAGCTCGAGCGTTTTCCCGGCGAGGATTGGGGTCTTACCTTTGACGGCCCCATCTTTGACGGCATGCGCACCTGCGTCAATGCCTGCGTCTTCTGTTTTATGACGATGCTTCCCAAGGGCGGTCGCTCGACGCTATATATTCGCGATGACGACTATCGCCTGAGTTTTTTGCAGGGCAACTTTGTCACGTTGACCAACCTGAGCGATGCCGATGTGCAAAACGTCATCGACCGCAACATGAGTCCCATGAACGTTTCGATTCATGCCGTGAGCCCCGAGGTGCGTCGCCGCATGATGGGGCGCAACGCCGCTCGTGGCATGGAAGTTCTCGAGGCCATCATGTCTGCAGGGATCGAGGTCCATGCCCAGATCGTCTTGTGCCCCGGTATGAACGATGGAGATGAGCTCGAGCGTACGTTGCGCTACTGCGAAGACCACGAGCAGATTACGAGCCTGGGTATCGTTCCGCTGGGCTTTACCAAACATCAGAACCGGTTTAGCTGGTCCTATAGCGATAAACCGGAGCTCGCGCGTCAAACCATAGCGATGATTCGTCCGTATCAGGACCGTGCATTCGAGCGGTTCGGTCGCCATACGTTCCAGATGTCCGACGAGTTCTATCTCGATGCCGGCATCGAGCCTCCCGAGGCTGATTTCTATGACGGGTATCCGCAGTATTACGACGGCATCGGTATGATTCGCTCGTATCTGGATGAGACGGACGATGTTCTTGATAACCAGACTCCTCGTCTGAAACGCGTTCGGGCAGAACTTCAGGCGCGTCATAAAAAGCTCGTCGCTCTTTCCGGTGCGAGCGCTCGCGATACCGTGGCCCGCTATATCGAATCCCCGCGGGGTCTTTGCGGCACCGTTTTGGCGATTAAAAATAATTATTTCGGTGGCAACGTCGATGTGACGGGGCTGATCGTTGCCGAAGACATCTTGGAGCAGCTGCCGATCGACCTGACCGGGATTATGCTCTTTCTCCCCAAGCTCATGTTCAACGCCGATGGCATGACGCTGGACGAGTATCATCGTGACGATTTACTCTCGAGCCTCGCGGAGCGGGGGGCCGAGGTTCATGTGGTGTCGACGATGCCGCGTGAGTTGCTCGATACCCTGGAGCAGATTTTCGCGTTGCCCCCGCTTGACCAACAGTAATTCTTTGATTCCTTTGAGGAGTGCAGATGAAACCTATCGTCGCTGTCGTGGGACGACCCAACGTGGGAAAATCCACGCTCGTTAACCGCCTGTGCCAGACCTCCGATGCCATCGTGCATGAGTCGCGCGGTGTTACGCGCGATCGTTCGTACCATACGGCCGACTGGAACGGTCGTGAGTTCACGATCGTTGATACGGGTGGTATTGAGCCGCTCAAGAGCGATGACGTGTTCGCCACGTCTATCCGCGATCAAGCCCTCGCGGCCGCTGAGGAGGCCGCGGTCATCCTTTTTGTGGTCGACGGCCGTACCGGTGTCACCGAGGAAGATGAGACGGTCGCCCGTATGCTCAAGCGCAGCGATAAACCCGTGTTTCTGCTCGTGAACAAACTCGATAATCCCGATCGCGAGAACGATAGCATCTGGGAGTTTTATTCCCTGGGTATCGGCGAGCCTACGCCGCTCTCTGCACTGCATGGTCATGGAACGGGCGATCTGCTCGACGATATCGTCGCTCTGCTTCCCGAAGAGGAGGACGAGGTCGCTGATGAGTATCCCGACGCCTTGAATGTCGCCATCATCGGTCGTCCCAACGCCGGCAAGTCTTCGCTGTTCAACCGAATTCTCGGTGCCGATCGCTCCATCGTCTCCAATGTCGCGGGCACCACGCGCGATGCTATCGATACCGTCATCGAGCGCGACGGCAAGCACTACCGCATGGTTGATACCGCCGGCATCCGCAAGAAGAGCACCGTCTATGAAAACATCGAGTATTACTCGATGGTTCGTGGGCTGCGCGCCATCGATCGCGCCGATGTGGCTCTCTTGGTTGTCGATGCCTCCGTGGGCGTGACCGAGCAGGATCAGAAAGTGCTCGGTCTGGCCATCGAGCGCGGGTGCGCTATCGTGGTCCTGCTAAATAAATGGGACCTTCTTGACGATGACCGTAAACGCGAGGCCTGCATGGAGACCGTCGAGCGCCGCCTGGGTGTAATGGCGCCTTGGGCTCAGTATCTGCGCATTTCTGCATTGACCGGTCGTTCGGTCGAGAAGATCTGGAAGATGGTCGACGATGCGTCCGCACGTTGCTCCCAGAAGATCTCGACGTCGCGCCTCAACACGTTTTTGACCGAGCTGCGCGAGTTCGGCCACACCGTGGTCGATGGCAAGCGCCGCCTGCGCATGCACTATGTCACGCAGACCGGGACCAAACCTCCCTCGTTCACGTTCTTCGTCAATCATAGTGACCTGGTCAATGATACGTATCAGCGATACGTCGAGAACCGCATGCGCTCGACGTTCGATTTCGCGGGCACGCCGATCCGCCTCTACTTCCGCAACAAGAAGGAGCAGAGGGATGCCTAGTTGGATCGTTCTGCCGTTGGCCTGCGCCGTTGTCTCCTTTTTTATCGGCGCCATCCCTTTCGGTTTGATCTTGGGGAAGGTTTTCGGTCACACCGATATCCGTAAGGCGGGTTCGGGCAACATCGGCACCACCAATGCCCTGCGTGTTGTCGGGCCCAAAGTGGCGGGTCTGACGCTGCTGCTCGATTGTCTTAAAGGCGCAGTCTGCGTTATCGTCTCGCGTTTTTTGCTGGCGAAGCTCGTATTCGCCATGCCCGCTGCCGTTGTCATGGTACCTGGCGCACCGGGCGATTGGATGGTCGGTTTGGTTTGCCTGGCGGCCGTATGGGGTCACATTTTTTCTCCTTACCTGCATTTTAAGGGCGGCAAAGGCATCGCGGTCGGTCTGGGCGTCATATTGGCGTGGTACTGGCCTATCGGTCTTTCGCTTCTGGGCTTCTTTATCGTCGGCGTTGCCATCACTAAGTTCGTATCCGTCGGCTCCCTTGCTGCGGCCATCGGGCTTCCCATCGCAGCGGTGGCCGTTTTTCCCCTGTCGAGCTGGGGACTCAAGCTTTGCATGGCGCTGATTGGCATCACCGTGGTGTGGGCTCATCGAACGAACATCAAAAAGCTCATGGCGGGTAAGGAGTCGAAACTCTCCTTTACCAAGCGTGTGAGCAAGCCCGATCAGAGCTAGGGGAGCGCCATGAAAGTTGCTCTTATCGGTTCGGGTTCGTGGGGCACGGCCGTTGCCGGTCTTGCAGCCGTCCGTGCCGATCATGTGACCATGTGGGCACATGGCGAGGTGACCGCCCAAGGTATTAACGCCGACCATATCAATCCGCGCTACCTTTCCGGTTATCGGCTTCCCGATAACGTTTCGGCGACTGTTGAGGTCTCGGAGGCGCTATCAGGAGCCGATGCTGTTATCTTTGCCGTGCCCTCCGCGCATCTCAGGCATGTTGCCCGTTCCTGTGAACTGTATATCGGACAAGGCACGCCGATTCTCTGTCTCACCAAGGGCGTGGAGCCGGGCTCCGGCCTTCTTATGAGCGAGGTCATTGCGAGTGAGTTGGGTTGTGAGCGTCGTATCGCGGCGCTTTCGGGGCCTAACCATGCTGAAGAGATCTGCGAAGGCGGGCTTTCCGCTGCCGTTATCGCCTCACTCGATGAAGCCGTGGGCACTCTTTTCAAGGACCTTCTGATTTCGCCTGAGTTTCGTATCTATTTGACGCGCGATATGGTGGGTGTGGAGACCTGTGGCGCCATGAAAAACGTTATTGCCATCGTTTGCGGTATCGCTGCGGGAAACGGTGGCGGGGATAACGCCCTTGCTCTCATCATGACAAGGGGTTTGGCCGAGATCAGCCGTTTGGTACATGCTCGCGGCGGTCAAGCTATGACCTGCATGGGTCTCGCCGGCATGGGCGACCTGGTGGCCACCTGCACCTCTGAACATTCGCGCAACCGTACGTTTGGCGAGGCCTTTGCACGCGGTGAAACCCTCGAACAGTATCAAGCGCGCACACATATGGTCGTTGAGGGTGCCGCCGCCGCTCGAAGCGTGAGTGAGTTGGCGCGTTCTTTGGGTGTGGACGTTCCGCTTACCTTTGCTCTTGAGCAGACGCTCTATAACGGTGTTACGCTAGAGGAGACGCTCGGAATCCTCGTGGGTCGCATTCCCAACGAGGAGTTTTACGGGCTCGATGATTAGTATTTGGTTCGCAACCGGAAAGGCACGTATATGGGCACGATCAAAATCGCTCCGTCTATCCTGTCGGCCGATATGGCAGATCTGAAGGGGGAGCTCGACAAGGTCTCAGGCGCCGATTACATACACTTCGATGTTATGGATGGGCATTTTACCGGTAACCTTACGTTTGGCGTGGATATGCTCAAAGCCGTCAAGCGTTCGACGTCAGTGCCTGTCGATGTCCATATGATGGTCACCAACCCTGACGATACGATCGATTGGTATGCCGATGCCGGTGCCGATATCATCACCGTGCATTATGAGGCATCGACGCATCTGCATCGCACTATCACGCATCTGCAGGATCGCAGCGTCAAGGCTGGTGTGGTGCTTAATCCGGCAACGCCTGTGTGCGTTCTCGAGAGCATTATCGATGTGGTCGATATCGTGTTGCTCATGAGCGTTAATCCCGGTTTTGGCGGTCAGAGCTTCATACCCGGAACGCTTGCTAAGCTTCGTGAGCTCAAAGCGATGTGCGAGCGTCATGGTGTGACGCCGTTGATCGAAGTCGATGGCGGCATCTCTTCCAAGAATATCGCCGAGGTCGTCTCTTGCGGTGCAACGATGCTGGTCGCCGGATCTGCCGTGTTCAAGTCAAACGATCCGGCAGCCGAGGTCGCGCTGCTCCAAAAGCTCGGCAATCAAGCTGTTCAGGAGGCTTAGCGCCTCATGACGACGTGTGATAAACGCATACCCTATAACCTTGACTATGCAGCCTCGACGCCTATGCGCGATGAGGCGCTTTATGCCCAGCGTGCATATGACCAAAGCGAGCTAGCCGGCATCAATCCCAACTCGCTTCATTCGCTGGGCCGCCTTGCCGCCGCAAAGCTCGAAGACGCGCGTCGTCAGATCGCACGCACATTTGGCACTCGTGTGCGTCCTTCCGAGATCATCTTTACCGCTGGTGGCACCGAAGCCAACCAGCTTGCGTTGTTGGGCCTGGCCGAGGGCAAGCGTCAGCAGCAGCGTAATCGCTCTCGTGTGATCGTGAGTGCCATCGAGCATGACTCTATGCTCGATAACCTTCCGTTGCTTCGTGCTGCTGGGTTTACCGTCGATCTGGTCCAGCCGTGCCGAGCCGGCTATATCGAACCCGATGCCCTTGAAGAGCTCATGTCAGATGATGTCGCTCTCGTCTCAGTGATGCTTGCCAACAATGAGACCGGTGTGGTTCAGCCGGTTCGTGAGCTTGCGTCCGCGGCTCACGCCCATGGGGCACTCTTCCATACGGATGCTATCCAAGGATATCTCCATATTCCGTTCGATGTTTCCGATCTCGGAGTTGATGCCATGTCCGTTTGCGGACACAAGATCGGTGGTCCGGTGGCGTCGGGCGCACTATATCTCAAGAGCCGCACACCGCTGCGTCCGCGCATCTTCGGTGGCGGTCAAGAGGCGGGTCGCCGTGCCGGAACGCAAGACCTTCGCACGCAGCTAGCTTTCGTGGCCGCTGCCTCGGCGGTCTACCCTCATGTTTCCGAGGACCGTGTGCGCGTTCAGGCGCTCGCTGACAACCTGTATGCCTCATTGATATTGAATCCGCGTATCCATGCCACGATGGGGGATTACGCTGCGGCAACACGTCTTCCTGGCATGGTGTCGATCTATGTCGACGGCATGGATTCCGAGGAATTGATTATCAAGCTGGACGCGGCAGGTTTTGAGGTTTCGGCGGGATCCGCGTGTTCAAGCGGATCGCTTGATCCGAGTCATGTGCTTTCGGCTATGGGAATCGGGCGCGAACAGGCGCTCGGTGCGTTACGTATCTCGTTTGACGATCGCGTCGACCCTGTACAGCTCAATGCTTTTGCCGAGGCACTCTTAAAGCTGGTGGGCTAGTCATGCTGGTTTGCGAACTCGTATCATATTTGCTTGAACGTTTTCCTCTGCAAGATGCTGAAAGCTGGGACCACGTTGGGCTTTCGGTTGGAGATCCTCGTTCTGAGATAACTTCCGTGGCCTGTGCTCTGGATGCAACCGAGACAAATGTTCGTCATGCGCACCGTTTGGGCGCCAACGTCTTGCTTACCCATCATCCCGTCTATATCAAGGCTCCGGATGTTTTTTGTCCGCAGGATCGTGCCCAACCTGGTTCCAGTTCTGCAGTCTTCACGGCGGCTCGACTCGGCGTGAGCATCATCTCGTTGCATACGAATCTCGATCGGTCCTTTGAGGCTCGAACGCTCCTGTGTAATCTCTTGGGCATGGAGCCCCAAAGTTCCCTTGAGTTCTATCTCGACCCCGCTAGCACCGGTCTGGGCGCCATCGCCGACCTTGCAGGATGCCGAACGCTTAACAATATCGCTAATATTGCCGCTCGCGCCTTCGATTCCGCTCCGCGTGTTTGGGGTGCTCCCGCCAAGGATTGCCATCGCGTCGCCGTACTGGGCGGCTCCCTTGGTGATTTTGGGGAACGGGCGCTCGCCGCCGGCGCGGATGCCGTCGTGACGGGCGAAGCCGGGTATCACGTAGCTCAAGATCTGAGCATACGGGGTCTGGGCGTCATTCTCTTGGGACACGATCGCTCTGAGGAACCGTTCGTGGATATCTTGGAAAACTCTGCGCATGACGCAGGGTTGAAGGTATCTCAAACGCATAAAATATTGAACCCTCGACAATGGTGGACTGTGACAACAGAAGGAGACTATTCATGAGCGCCGGCTCTTCGCTACTTAAACTTCAGCAGATCGATCTTGATCTTTCGCGCGCCAAGGGCGAGCTTGCCAATATGCCGGAGCTCAAGGAGTTGGCTTCCAAACGCAAGACCTACACCAAACTTAAATCCGAGATGACCAAGATCTATGCGCAGCGCAAAGATCTAGACATCGAGCTTGATGACCTCAACACGTCGGAGATCCAGACCAATGCGGCTATCAAGGCCGCTCAGGAGCGCAACGTCGATCCTTCTGATTATCGCGAGATCCAAGATCTCGAAAACGAACTCGGCACCCTTGCCAAGCGTTTGGACAAGATCGCCTTCACCCGCAAAGATGTCGAGGCCGCGCATGCTCAGGCTGTTGCCAAGGAGCAGCGCGCCCGAGATATCATCACCAAGTTCGAGGAGGGCGTGAAGGCCGACACCAAGGCCGCGCGTGCCAAGGCCGCCGCGCTTCAGCAGCAGATCGAGGACACCCAAAAGGAGCGCACGGCGCTGGCCGCCACGCTTTCAAACGATGTCCTTGCTGATTACGAGCGCTTGCTTAAGACGTTCAAGGGTCTAGCCGTCGAGACGATCGAGGGCAATGTTCCCACGATCTGCCACACGGCGCTGCAGGCATCGAGCATGAGTGATCTAAAGCACGAGGGCGAGATTGCGCACTGCCCGTATTGCCATCGCATCTTGGTCGTAGAGGATCAGAAAGAGTAGCCATGTCAGAAGGCTTGTCCAATCAGCTGCATACGCTTGAGGGTAAGACGGTCCTGCTGGGTGTTACCGGCGGGATCGCCGCTTATAAGTCGTGCAACATCGTTCGTCTGTTGCAAAAACGAGGGGCGCACGTCAAGGTTGTCATGAGCGAGCACGCCTGCGAGTTTGTGGGACCGCTCACGTTTAGGTCGCTCACGCATGAACCGGTTGCCATCGGTCTGTTTGATGATCCGAGTGACCCCATCCATCACATCTCGCTCGCGCAAGAGCCCGATCTGATCGTTGTGGCCCCGGCGACGGCAAACATCATCGCCAAGATGGCTCATGGAATCGCCGATGACCTGATTTCCACCACGCTTTTAGCCACGCCGCGCCCGGTTGTGGTCGCTCCTGCCATGAATAACGGCATGTGGCGTGCAGCCGCCACCCAAGAGAACATTGCGACTCTCCGTGAGCGCGGCATCCATATCGTCGGCCCCGGTTCGGGGTATCTTGCCTGCGGAGACGTGGATGAGGGACGTATGAGCGAACCGGAGCAGATCGTAGACGCCGTTTGCGATCTGTTGAGCGCCCATGTTCGCGATCTGGCAGGCAAGCATCTGGTGATCACCGCGGGGCCCACCCATGAGCCGGTTGATCCTGTTCGTTATATCGGAAACCGCTCTACGGGCAAGATGGGCGTTGCGTTGGCGGATGCGGCTGTTGCCCGTGGCGCTGCGGTCACCCTTGTCCTGGGGCCTACCGATATTGCCGTTTCAAGCGGCGTCGACGTTGTGCGTGTGGAGACGGCTGCCCAGATGTTAACGGCTGCCCAGGGTGCTTTTGAAACTGCTGACGCTGCCATTTGCGCCGCAGCGGTCGCTGACTATACGCCAGCCCATCCTGCCGACCATAAACTTAAAAAGTCGCAGGAACGGTTGGATTCCATTGATTTGGTCCAAACAGCCGATATCTTGGCTACGCTTTCGGCATGCAAGGGTGATCGTCGCGTGATCGGGTTTGCCGCCGAGACCGACAACGTGATCGAATATGCACAGCGTAAGCTCAGGCGTAAAGGTTGCGATGCGCTCGTTGCCAACGATGTTTCGCGCAGTGATTCTGGTTTCGGAACTGACACGAATAAAGCATGGCTTGTCGACGCTTCGGGTGTCCAGGAGCTTCCGACGCTTTCTAAGCAAGATCTGGCAAATCGTATTCTTGATCTGCTTGGTTAAGAGGACCATTCTGAAGTCCGTGCAAGTTTGAACGACGCATGAAAAGTTTTTCAAAAAAGTTCTTGCATACCCTTTGGCGTATGGGGTAAAGTATTCCTTGTTGCGAGCGAGAGCAGAGCAACAAATAAGAGCTTCGGGACGTGGCGCAGCTTGGTAGCGCACTTGACTGGGGGTCAAGGGGTCGCTGGTTCGAATCCAGTCGTCCCGACCATCGAAGCCGCAGGTCAGGCACCTAGTGCCTGACCTTTTTTATTATAGAATCACCGGGGAATCACGGGGGAATCACCGCTCTTTTCCGACCCCCTGTTATGTGCAATAAAACACCCGCATCTACCTGCGCATATGTGGAAATCCCCACTTTAATGCAAAAGTCAATACATAATTTCTACAGAAGTCCAACTGCTACAAATGCGTAAATCGTCCGCATATGCGTCCAACATCGTCTATATCGTCCGCATATGCGGTTTGCGCCCACCTGCGCCGCACCACGAGCGCATCGCGGCGCCCGCTGCGTTTGTTGGGAGGGGAGAGGGTGCGGTTCGTGCGGTCGTTGCCATCGCGTAGATTCCATCCGCCTGTGCGGCAGCCTGCATCAGGTCGTAGCCCGCACTAACACACGGGCTTTGGCGAAGGGGCTAGAAACAAAAGACTGGATAGAGCCATTGGCGGCTGCTTGCCCAAAAACCGTTGTCGTTTCCGGGGGCGTTGACATACACAAAATAGCCGGAGCTATATGGGTTGATTGTGCGTGTCCAACGTGAACTCTCAAATGCAGCCGCACCGCTGTTTTGCATCGATGCGCCCTTGTATTGATAGTACTCATATTGAGTACCTTCGGAATTGACGTCAGACCCTTTATGTTCGAAGGAATTCCAGTGTTCAGCCCAGCTTGATCCCCAAACTTCAGTCGCGCTAATCAAAAATAACTTGTCACCCGTAACCGTTGGATTCTTCGGATCAGGATTAGCTCCCCCGCCTTGATTATCAGTCAGCTTCTTGACGGCTGAAAGCCTTGACTGCAACTCGCTAGTCATGAGGTTCCAAATCTCGCCGGAGTTCATGCTCTGGCGGATTTCCGAGGCCTCCCATCCGCCAGAGGTAGTGTTTTTTGAATTAATAGCTAAATAAGAAACAGCACTTGTCGCTTCGAACGTGAGCCCCGCTTTACCCGAGCCGTCAGTGAGGTCGTCGTGGTAGATACCGATAATTTTGTAGGTCATGGAATGATGGTTCGTCAACCCGACCGACCAAGTCGTTTCGGATTCCATGGCGGCCTTTGCCTTGGCATAGGCAATCGACGAAATTCCATTCTTTGAGATATCCTCAGCTACTGCCTTCTGCTCGTCGAGCGTCCAATCCTTCGCGTCCTTCGACACCGCAGAGGCGAGGTCTGCCGCTGTGCCCGAATCGGCGCTACCGCCACCCGAGCCTCCGCCTGCCTGGTTGCCGCCGTTGGTCCCCGCGTCGACCGTGCCCGCCACGGCGGAGAACTGGTTGCGGATGGCTCCCGCCA
>ERZ808246.511-NODE-511-length-32063-cov-5.178549_pt1 | contig 32063 bp, 31 predicted proteins | sample MGYA00521083_ERZ808246 | MGnify/ENA primary metagenome ERZ808246 (study PRJEB31516, sample SAMN03275577) | gut metagenome | biome: mammalia-associated habitat; material: feces | host: Papio cynocephalus | place: Kenya | collected 2012-07-07 ...
CGTGATACGGCATAAGTACCTGCGCACGTTCCGATATTACTATATTCGGCTTCGGCACGCCCTGTGCGACAATCCCGTTAAGCTCATCAAAAAGTCTGGGAATGTCCAGTGCAACACCGTTGCCTATCATATTTGTTACATTTTTATTGAAAGAGCCGGACGGCAAAAGATGAAGCGCAAATTTGCCGTATTCGTTCACTATAGTATGACCGGCATTCGCACCGCCCTGAAATCTTACAACAATGTCTGCGTCTTTGGCGAGCATATCTGTGATTTTGCCCTTGCCTTCGTCGCCCCAGTTTGCTCCAACTACTGCTTTTACCATTTCTAAAACTACCTTTCTTCTCTAAAATATGCCAGTCCCAGCGACGCCGGAGGCTGGTTTTCCTTTTTGCTGCGTATGCTTGTAAGAATAAGTACGACTATCGTTACAACATACGGAAGCATATTAAATATTGCGACCGCACTTCGGCTCAAACCCGAAATGTACGAGTACGCTATATACAAGCCGCCGAAAACAAACGAGCCGAGTATGCCGACATTCGGCTTCCACAATGCAAATATTACCAATGCGATTGCGAGCCAGCCTCTGTCGCCGAAACCGCCGTTTGTCCACGAGCCGCCGGTATAATCCATTATAAAATACAAGCCGCCGAGTCCGGCGATTGCACCGCCGATTACGGTTGCGAGATATTTATATTTTGTTACGTTTATTCCCGCCGCATCTGCCGTTGCGGGATTTTCGCCCACGGCACGTAGATGAAGTCCCGCTCTTGTGCGCTTTAAAAACCACGCCGCTACGAGCGCAACAACAATTGCCACATACGTAAGAAATCCGTATGAGAAAAATATTGTTCCGACCGCACCGAGATTATCGGCAAACGGGAGCGTCGTTTTGAAATAATCCGCCGTTGTTTTAACGGAAAGATTTCCGCCCTCGCCCAAAATCTTGGTAAGCGAGCCGCCGAAAAAGTCTCCGAATCCTACGCCGAACGTTGTCAGCGCAAGACCCGTTACATTCTGATTTGCTCTTAATGTAATTGTAAGAAAGCTGTATATAAGCGCCGCCAAAGCCGAGCCGACCAGTGCCGCCAAAAGCGGAATTACTATGCACCAGAACGCTGCCGGCGTCTGCACGGATTTTTCGTAAATATATGCGCCTATTACGCCCGAAATACCGCCCATATACATTATACCCGGAATACCGAGGTTAAGATTACCCGATTTTTCGGTTATTATTTCGCCCGTTGAGCCGAAAAGGAGCGGAATACCCTGAACAATGGATTTATTTATAATCGTTGCAAACATATTTTACTCCCCTTCCTTTTTAATACCGTTTTTTGAGCGGAAATTTATTTTATAATTAACAAAAAACTCACTGCCTATGATAAAGAACAATATTATGCCCGTAAGTATGCTCGATACGCTTTCGTTAAGCTGGAACACGGTTGCAATCTCGCTTGCGCCTCTTTCGAGGAACACTATTAAAAACGAGGTAAGCGACATAAATATCGGATTGAATTTTGCCAGCCACGAAACCATAATTGCCGTAAATCCCATACCGCCGACGGTATTTGTCGTTATGGTGTGGTCTGTCCCGGCAACGAGAAGAAGTCCCGCAATACCGCACACTGCGCCGGAAAGCGCCATTGTTCTTATTATTACCTTTTTAACGTTTATACCTATGTATTTAGCCGTGTTTTCACTCTCGCCGACAACGGAAATTTCATATCCGTGCTTGCTGTAGCGGAGATATATGTACATAAGCACCGTGATAACGGCAACTATTATAACGTTTAAAAGATATTTCTGACCGAATATTGACGGGAGCCAGCCGCCCTGTGTCGCACGGTTTATAACTCCGACCGTGTTTGAGTCCTTCGGGTTTTCCCAGAACACTATGCAGAACGAAACCAGCTGCATTGCAACGTAATTCATCATAAGCGTGAACAGCGTTTCGTTTGTATTGAAGCTTGCCTTAAATACCGCCGGGATAACCGCCCACAGCATACCTGCAATAACGCTTGCCGCAAACATAATCGGCAAAAGCACGAATATCGGAATAGAATTTCCGAAGTATATCATACACGCCGCAGCGGCAAGACCGCCGATAAGCGTCTGACCCTCCGCACCGATGTTCCAGAATTTCATTTTGAAAGCCGGCGTTACCGCAAGCGAAATACACAAAAGCATCGCAAGGCGCTGAAGCGTATTCCATATCTTTCTTGCCGAGCCGAACGTTCCCTCAAACATCGAGCCGTAAACCTGTAACGGATTGTAGCCCGTTAAAAGCACTATTACAAATGCGCACAATATAAGCGCAAGAACTATTGCTGCCGCACGTATCCCCCACGATTTATACCATACCATATCGGCACGCCTTGAGATATGCACTCTCGGCTCATGCGTATGTTTATCACTGTTTTTCATCTTGATCCTCCTTCTGAAGTCTGGTCATTCTGAGTCCCACTTCCTCTTTTGTTGCCGTGCGTGCGTCAAGTATACCGTTGATTTTACCGCCGCACAATACCATAACTCTGTCGCAGAGTTCAAGCAGAACGTCCAAGTCCTCGCCGACAAGTATAACCGCAACGCCTCTCTTTTTCTGCTCGTTCAAAAGATTGTATATTGTATATGAAGAATTGATGTCAAGACCTCTTACGGGATATGCCGCCATAAGCACTGTCGGAGCGGAGGCTATTTCTCTGCCGACAAGAACTTTCTGAACATTACCGCCCGAAAGCTTGCGCACGGGAGTATTTGCACTCGGAGTTACAACCTCAAGTCTGCTTATTATATCCTCTGCAAGAGTTTTGGGAGCTTTGCGCTCCAAAAACATTGATTTTCCTTTTCTATAGCTTCGAAGCATCATATTATCGACTATATCCATATTGCCGACAAGTCCCATACCGAGTCTGTCCTCCGGCACGAACGAAAGCCTTACGCCCATATCACGGATTTGCATAGGTGTTTTATCTCTCAGATCTTCAACCTCGCCCGTTTTGGGGTTCATATATAAAATCTGTCCGTCGTCAAGATGCTGTAAGCCTGCGATTGCCTCCAGAAGCTCACGCTGACCGCTTCCGGCAATACCTGCGATACCAAGTATTTCTCCGGCGCGTGCGGTGAACGAAATATCCTTAAGCACATTCACACCCTCACGGTTTATGCAGTCAATATGCTCCACCTTAAGGCGATCCACCGGGTTTTCCGGCTCGCTGCGGTCGATATTGAGCGAAATCTTTTTGCCGACCATCATCTCGGTAAGCGCATTTTCGGACGTTTCCGACGTGTTGACCGTGCCTATGTATTCGCCCTTGCGCAAAACGGAAACTCTGTCCGAAATTTCAAGAACTTCATTAAGCTTATGCGTTATTATTATAATCGCTTTGCCGTCCTTTTTCATATTGCGCAAAACGTTAAAAAGCTTTTGCGTTTCCTGCGGTGTAAGAACTGCGGTAGGCTCGTCCAGGATAAGTATGTCCGCACCTCTGTAGAGAACACGGATTATCTCAACCGTCTGCTTTTCCGAAACGGACATCTCGTAAATTTTCTTATTCGGGTCGATTATGAAATCGTACTTGTCCGCAATCTCACGCACACGCTTTACTGCGGATTTCATATCAAATTTCTGATCGCTGTCCTGACCGAGGATTATATTTTCCGCAGCCGTGAACACGTCTACCAGCTTAAAATGCTGATGAATCATACCTATTTTATATTTATAAGCGTCTTTCGGCGAGGTGATTACGGCTTCTTCGCCGTTTATGAATATCTGACCCTCATCGGGGAAATATATTCCCGAAATCATATTCATAAGAGTGGTTTTTCCGCTGCCGTTTTCACCGAGTACGGAGAGGATTTCCCCTCTTTTGACGTCCATGCAAATGTTTTTATTCGCAACCACACTGCCGAACGTTTTTGTGATATTTTTTAATTCAATCGCTGTTGAAGCCACTGCGTTTCCTCCTGTCTTTTTTAACGTTTTACCCCTTATTTTCACTCTCAAAAAAGCATAAAACCGCAATAATTATGTTTTCTTCAAAATGAAAACACCCCATACAGGGACAATGTGCCCTGTATGAGGTAATTTATTCAGTTTGATTACTTAAGTGTGATACCGTCTATATCAACATCAAAGTAAGGAGCCGAACGCTTTTCCGATTCATGGAAGTAGCCGTCCGATACAACTTCTGTATCAGGTGTGAATGCTTCGTCAGAATCAACGTCTGCCTTGTATGATGTAAGAGTTTCGCCCTTAACGGTAAATGTTGAAGTATCAAATACCTTTATATCGCCCGAGATAAGCTTAGCTTTAACTTCTTCAAGCTTTTCCTGTGTACCCTTAGCTGCAACCGTTTCGTTCAAGCCGAGAGTCTGAACAACGTCGTCCTTAAGACCTTCACAGAAGTCCTGAGTAACCTTTGTTCCGTTCTGTACCGATGTGATAAGATGCTCGAAATACGGCTCCCAATTAATCTTTGATGAGATAAGAGCCGAGTTCGGACCCCATTCACGTGTATCGAGGTTATATGCTACGTTCGGAACCTTTGCTTCTTCACAAGCCTTAGGAGCGCCCTCTGAGTCTGCATGCTGGCTGATAAGTACGCAGCCGTCAGCGATTAAAGCGTTAGCTGTTTCTTTTTCTTTTGCAATATCGAACCATGAGTTTGTGAACTTAACGTCCATTGTTACCGACGGGCAAACAGAACGTGCGCCGAGGAAGAATGATGTGTAACCCGATTTAACTTCAGCATACGGGAATGCGCCTACATAACCCATCTTAGCCTGATCTGCGGTAATCTTTCCGCTTTCGATCATTTCATTTATCTTTAAGCCTGCGGCAACACCTGCAAGATAACGTCCCTCATAGATTGAAGCGAACGCATTGTAGAAGTTAGGAAGATTTTCTGTGTGAGCCTTTGTACCTGTAGCGTGTGCAAATGTTACGTTCGGGAATTCCTTTGCTGCCTGAATAATGAAATCTTCATGACCGAAGCTGTCTGCGAAAACGATGTCGCAGCCTGCGTCAACAAGGTCTGCTGCTGCTTCGTAGCACTCGCTTGATTCCGGAATATTTGTCTTGAACATAACCTGCTCATCTGTAAGACCGAGCTTCTTCTGTGCTGCTTTTGCGGCATCGATGAAGTTTTTGTCGTACGTTGAGTTTTCGTCATGCAGACAGATGTAACCTATCTTTATGTCTTTCTTTGCTGTGTCCTCTGTCTTTTCTGCTTTCTGACCGCATGCTCCGAGCATTACGCTTGATGCGAGCATAACTGCCGCCATCAGAATTGAACCCATTTTTTTCATAAAAATACCTCCCGCCTTTCGGCTTATTTTATTGATTTATGTAAAAATAATTTACAACAAAGTTATCTGCGGAATGTAAGCGAATCTTCTGTCATACTCTCTATAAGCGCCAGCGACTCAACTCTCACACCCTGCTCCCTTAAAGCGTCTCCGCCGTTCTGGAAGCCTTTTTCAATTGCGATTGCACAGCCCAAAAGCTCCGCTCCCGCCTGATTTACTATGTCGATAAGTCCGTTTAAGGCATTTCCCCGTGCAAGAAAATCGTCAACGATTATCACACGGTCGTCCTTACCCAAAAAGTCCTTGCTCACCACTGCGTCATACGTATTCTTGTGCGTAAATGACGTTACGGGCGAAGAATAGAGATTATCCGAAATATTGCTTGATTTATTCTTCTTCGCAAACACTACCGGAACGTTCATATACGTTGCTGCCGCAAAGGCGATTGCTATTCCCGACGATTCTATCGTAAGTATTTTGTTTACGGGCTCGTTTTTATAGATTTCGGAAATTTCTTTTCCCATTTCCATAATAAATCCCACATCTATGCGGTGATTTAAAAATCCATCCACTTTAAGGACGTTTCCCGGCAAAACCTTACCTTCTTTTAAAATCTTTTCTTCCAGCGCTTTTATAAAAACCACCCCACAAGTCTCGGTATTATATGTTTAAATCCCCCAAGAAAAACGAAAAAAGCTTTTTTTGGCACGCCGTGCCGTACAAAGCCCTTGCTGTTTTTTGCGGAAAATAAAATAAACATATCCGTCAATAGATATGTTTACCAACAGACGGAACCACAAGTGCCGCCGATAACCAATAGTCGCATTTATAGGCGCTGCGGTAGAAACGTCCGGACCGTTTATCCGAACCTATATTGGTAAAATATTTTCGACAAGAGAAGTATAACATATGTTCAAGGGAATGTCAACAAAAATATTCCTGTGTTCGACAAATTATTATTTTTTCAATAAAAAACAGACGGAAATCCGTCTGTTTTTTATATATTCTTAAGAATGCCTTTTATAACAGGCTCTATCACATCTGCCATACACAAAAAACCTATATCGTTTGGGTGCCACACGTCAATCGAACACAACTGACGCTCATTATCGCCGTAGTATGTTTCGCCGTCAATAAAGTACACGTTCTTGTCCCCGCTGTTTACGGCATTGTTATACGTTTCTTTTATAATATCACGTCTTATCCTGTCCTCCTCACGATACACCGCCAACGGCTTTGACATCATAACAATGGGGAGTTCGGGATTTTTTTCACGTATGCGCTTGAAAAACGGCTCATGCGTTTCTTTTAAAGCTTCGGGATCGGGCGCATTATGATCATAATCATACACAAAAATACTCATATCAATTGTATTTATGTAATCGGCAAGCTCAAGCTCAGCTCTTGCACTGCCCGAAAATCCGAAATTATAGTAATCAACATTAAGCCTGTTTGAAATAATTGCATTGTATGCGTTAAAAACACTGCAGCAATTACCGCCCTCCGTTATGGACGAGCCGTAATACAAAATCGGTTTAATATCACGGTACGGCGTACACTCCTCTACGGACGCACCGTCATTCACCGTGATTTCTATATCCGAAACGACCTCGTTTCTCGGCATAAATATCGTGATGTCCTCCATAACAGGCTCTTTTTTGAATTTATTTTCAAAAGAAAGCGTATTATAATCGAGCGGACTCACAAGTCCCAAAAAGCGTGCATTATTTCTTTCCCCTGCCAGCACTGCTGCCGACTGGCAGGCAAAAAGCGACATTGCAGGATCAACACTTAATGTTTCAAGCTTTAATTTTATTGTTATTTCCTCGGCGTCCGTTCTGAAACACACACGGCTTCCGGGGCATCTTTTGCCCAAATGTTCAAGATTGAGAGTCTTTCTCAAATCTTCGGGAAGCCTTTCAAAAACTTGTTTTTTATCAAAGAACGGCACTCCGAAAACCTTTATCAGCTTTTGCCTGTAATTATATGTTTTCATTGTTTCCTCCATTTTTTGTTTTATTATTTCACACACTGCCGGAAAATTCAATACAAAAAATTAATTAAAATGTTTTATATATTCTTAAAATGCATAATGTCAAGCGGCTCATCTTTGTAGTTCTCGATATAGTCGAGCATTTCGCTTACATCGGTAAACACACGATACAGCTTTTTGCAATCCGCTTTCATAAACTCCTTTTCCACGGCATTGTCAAGAAAGCGCAATAAATCATCATAAAAGCCGTTTGTGTTAAGAACGGCAATCGGCTTATTATGTCTGCCGAGCTGTTTAAGCGTGAGGATTTCAAAAAACTCCTCATACGTTCCTATTCCGCCGGGCGTCATTATAAATGCGTCCGCCTTATCCTCCATTATCTGCTTACGCTCACGCATTGTTTCCGTTCTTATAAGCTCGGTACAGCCGTCAAATATCATACCGTCCACGTTAAAGAACCTCGGCGCCACTCCGATTATTTCTCCGCCGACTTCCGCAACGCCCCTTGCGGCGGCGCCCATAAGTCCGTTTGCGCCTGCGCCGAACACAAGTCCGATATTCCTTTTTGCCATTTCCCTGCCGAGTTTTTCACCGTCAAGAATAAATGCTTCGTCTATTACACTGCTTGACGCACCGTATACACAAATTCTCATAATCTGTCCTCCTATCCTGCAAAAACGGGGCTGCCGCATTGCTGTTGCACCCCCGTTTAAATTCAATCGATAAGTCCCGCTTTTTTCATACTTGCCTTAAGCACTTCAAGGTTTTCCTCCGCCATTTCGGTGAGCGGAAGCCGCAGATTACCGGCATCAAAGCCCATAAGATTAAGAGCCGTCTTTACCGGAATAGGATTTACCTCTATAAACAGCGCCTTTATAAGGTCAAAATATTTAAGCTGAAGCTCTCTCGCCTTTTCCGTGTCGCCGTCAAAGAAAGCGGCGCACATTTCGTGCGTTTCCTTAGGCATAACGTTTGCAAGCACGCTTATTACACCCTTGCCGCCCAGCGAAAGCACCGGCACAATCATATCATCATTGCCGGAATAAATGTAAAGCTCGGGGATTTCAGCCGCAATCTTTGCCGTATAGCTTATATTGCCGCTTGCCTCCTTTACGCCGACAATGTTCGGTATTTTCGCAAGCTCCTTAAGTACGGGAACGGGGATATTCATACCTGTTCTTCCCGGAACATTATAAAGAAGTACCGGGATATTTACAGCCTCGGCAACCGCCTTGAAATGCTCGTAAAGTCCCTTACTGCTTGTTTTATTGTAGTACGGAGTCACCTGCAAAAGTCCGTCTGCGCCCAGCTCCTCCGCTTTCTTTGAAAGCTCGATTGCGTGTGCGGTTTCGTTTGAACCCGTACCCGCAATTACGGGGATACGTCCGTTTACGGTTTTTACCGCAAATTCGATTGCGGCAAGATGCTCCGCATCGGGCATCGTTGACGCCTCGCCCGTTGTGCCGCATACGATAATTGCGTCCGTTCCTTTTTCTATCTGATCTTCGATAAGTTTTCCGAATGCGTCATAGTTTGTTTTGTACCCGTCGAACGGCGTTATTATAGCAACGCCCGACCCGGTAAACAGCAATGTTTTTGGCATAAAATCAATCTCCTTCCGAATAAAATCAATCCATATAACCCTTCGCCGTCAAAAGCTCCGCAAGCAGTACCGCACCGCCGGCAGCTCCTCTTAATGTATTATGGCTCATCGAAACCATTTTGTAATCATACTGTACAGACTCTCTCAAACGTCCGCACGAAATTGCCATACCGCCGTCAGCCTCACGAGCCGTCTTGATCTGCGGCTGATCGGGCTGATCCTTTTCCGTGAACACGTGGATAAACTGCTTCGGTGCGTGCGGAAGATTAAGCTTCTGCGGCTCGCCCGAATACTCTGCCCACATCTTCTCCATTTCTTCAACCGACGGTTTTTTAACGCCGTCTTTGAATGTGAAGAATATAGCGGCGGTGTGTCCGTTCGAAACAGGCACTCTGTATGTCTGGCACTCTATCTGAAGTTCATTTGACGGAACTATTTCGCCGTTTTCTATCTTTCCGAGTATTTTATTCGGCTCAACCTCCGACTTCATTTCCTCACCGCCGATATACGGGATAAGGTTATCGACCATTTCGGGCCAAGTCTTAAAGGTTTTGCCTGCGCCCGATATTGCCTGATACGTTGTTACAAGCGCATGGTCTATCGGGTATTTTTCATTTATAACTGCCAGTGCCGGCAGATACGACTGGAGCGAGCAGTTTGATTTTACTGCTACGAAACCGCGCTTTGTACCGAGTCTTTTTCTCTGCGACGGGATTATCTCTATATGCTCCGGGTTTATTTCCGGGATAATCATCGGCACATCGGGAGTATGGCGGTGCGCCGAGTTGTTCGATACAACCGGGCATTCGCACTTTGCGTACTTTTCTTCGAGTGCCTTTATCTCGTCCTTTTTCATATCAACCGCACAGAATACAAAATCTACCTTTTCCGCAATTTTTTCAACGTCGCCCGTTGCGTCCATAACAACCATCTCTGCTACGCTTTCGGGGATTTCCGTATCCATTGCCCACTTTGCGCCCACTGCGTCCTTATATTTTTTGCCTGCGCTTCTGGGCGATGCCGCAAGCACCTCTATCGTATACCAGGGGTGATCGTTTAAAAGAGTTATAAACCTCTGTCCGACCATACCCGTTGCGCCTATAATACCTACCTTGTAATTCTGTTTCATCTTCACAGACTCCCTTTCACCCTCCGCAGACTGCGGAGTTTTTTCTTAAAATATACGAAAAAGCAGTAGATTTGAACTACTGCTCTAATATATGCCGTATTTGCAAACATTAAAACGATAGCTCAACATCACGTTATGTGATGACAGTTATACTGTTATTCACAGCATACCCAGCATTATTCCCATGCGGTCGGGAACACGCTTCGGCATTTTCCCCTTTTATCGGAGTTTCAGCGGTTTCCGCAAACCTCCGCCCGACTACTTTTGAAAAATGCGCCTCTACCTTATATATTTATAATATTAACATTATTGTGTGTATGTGTCAAGTATTATTGCAAATTTTTATTTTCTGAAATTGAAAAGTCTTATTTCTGTAATGTTTTTATGCGCAAGCGTTTAGGATAATGATTTTTCATAATACCGCCCGACGCCTTGCCCCAGCCTATGGGATAACCGTCGGCGCACACGGCACACCAACCGTTTTTATCCGATTTTACAACATCGCCCGACAAATACACTTTTATTTCACTGCTTTCACAGCCGAAGCTTTCAATATTTTTAAAATCCTTTCCGCAAAGCGCAAGCGCAAGTGCATGCGACGGCTCAAAGCGGTTTTTCTTCACCTCGCCCAGATGCAGTCCGCACCGCAGTACCTTTATTTTATCTATATTTATTCCGACGGGTTTTAAGTACAGATTATCGCCGAAAAACACAAAATCGCCGTCAAGCTTTGTGTTTAGGAATTTTTTCTCGAACTCTTTCCAATATTTTATACGTTCATCGGTTTTTTGCGGTTTTTCACGCAAAGCGCCGTGTTCTTCGCCGCCGTTTTTCTTAAACAAAACGGCAAAATGCCCCTCGCCTTTTTGCTTGTGCGGAAAAATACGGTACGTGTTTTCCGCATTTATGTCCGCTCCCGACCACTCGGCTCTGCCTCGTTCAAGCATAGAAAGCTCTGCCATCGGAACGGGTTCCATGCCGTGTTCCTCAATCATATATGCGGCAATTTTTTCGTTTTCCTCCGGCGCAAAGGTACAGGTTGAATAGACTATCATACCGTTCGGCGCAAGCATTTTTACGGCGCAGTCAAGTATATGCTTCTGCCGTACTCCGCACGAAACGGTGTGTTCGATGCTCCATTCATCGAGCGCCTGCGGCTCTTTTCGGAACATTCCCTCTCCGCTGCACGGGGCGTCCACTATTATTTTATCGAAAAATTTCGGATATTTTTCGGCAAGCCGCTGCGGTGTTTCGTTCGTTACAACAGCGTTTCTTATGCCCATTCTTTCCACGTTTTCCGACAGTATTTCGGCACGCTTTCTTACGATTTCATTTGCAACGATAAGTCCGCTCCCGTTAAGCTTTGCCGCCGCCTGGGTGGTTTTTCCGCCCGGTGCGGCGCACAGGTCGAGGACTTTATCGCCGTTGTTTACGGGAAGTCCCGACACGGCGCACATTGCGGACGGTTCCTGGAAATAGAACAGTCCTGCGCAGTGGAACGGGTGATTGCCCGAAATAATCCGCTTGTCGGCGTAAAATCCCTCACCGCACCACGGCACGCCGTCAAGCGCCCCCGTTTCGCCGAGGACGGCGTCCTTTGCGCCGTCCTTAAGCGTGTTTATGCGTATGCCCGAATAAACGGGCGCATTTAAGTATGCGTCAAGAAAATCCTCGTATTCTCCGCCGAGCATTTCTTTCATTCTTAATGTGAATTTTTCGGGTAGTTTCATTTGTATAATTCCTTTCAGTGGTTTGAGTTGAATTTGTCTGCGCAAATGTGCGTATCCGGGCAATTTTAACAGGTCTTGAGGTATATGCGATAAGCGATAACATATATTATTAAGTATAGACAGCAGATGTACCCGCATAAGGCGGAATATTCTTTGTAACCCATAAACTGCAGTACGAGAACCGCCGCCGCAAGTATGATACAGCCTGCATAAAATGCCGTTCCCTGCGCCTTGCGTGCAAGATAGAGATTGCGCTCGTCATTGTTTTCGACCGTTACCTTTTTGGCATATCGCGGGCTTGTTTCATATCGTATTTGCCTGTACAATCTTACTGCGCCCACACCGACAAGCGCACCGCCGTATCCCGCAAAAAAATTATCAAGCTTTCCGAGCGCCGCTATCGCAAACAGCACCCCTCCCAGTGCAATAATTAAAATACTGACCGCTATTTTTACCTTTTTCATATTTTTCACTCCTAATCTTCAAATATAAATACATCTTCAATTTTTTGTCCGAACAGCTGTGCCGTCTTGTGCGCAAGATATATTGACGGATTGTATTTGCCGTTTTCGAGCGATATTATCGTCTGCCTTGAAACGCCCAGCCGTTCCGCCAGTTCCTGCTGTGTCAGACCTGCTTCCTTCCGAAGCTGAGGTATTTTCGTTTCCATAGCTTCCTCCTTAAGATATGTAAAGTCGACTTTACATACAATATACCATACCCCACCCAAAATGTCAAGCGTGCTTTACACTTTTTTTAATCTATTTAAAATTATTGTCATTTTGTCGGCTGGGTACGGCAAAAATAAACGTGATTTGTGCAAAAAGAAGAAATTATCAAAAAAATAACAAATAGACTTGTATATTTCTTTCCTTTGAGTTAAAATATAGTTAATTGGGCTTGTCCCGGTAAAAAAATATATATATTTTTCAGGAGGAATTTAAAATGGCAGTTAAAGTTGCGATTAACGGTTTCGGACGTATCGGACGTTTGGCTTTCAGACAGATGTTCGGTGCAGAGGGTTATGACGTAGTAGCTATAAACGATTTGACAAAGCCTTCAATGCTTGCTCAGCTTCTTAAGTATGACACAGCACAGGGCGGTTACTGCGGTAAAATAGGCGAAGGACTTCACACAGTTACAGCTGATGATGAAGCTAACACAATCACGGTAGACGGCAAGACTCTTACAATTTACAAAGAGGCTGACGCTTCAAAGCTTCCGTGGGGAGAAATCGGCGTTGACGTTGTTCTCGAGTGCACAGGTTTCTACTGCTCAAAGGAAAAGTCAATGGCTCACATCAATGCAGGTGCTAAGAAGGTTGTCATCTCAGCTCCGGCAGGCAGCGACCTTAAGACTATCGTTTTCTCGGTAAACGAAAAGACTCTTACAGCTGACGATCAGATTATTTCAGCTGCTTCGTGTACAACAAACTGTCTGGCTCCTATGGCTGACGCACTTAACAAGTACGCTCCCATCCAGTCAGGTATTATGTCAACAATCCACGCTTACACAGGCGACCAGATGATTCTTGACGGTCCGCACAGAAAGGGTGACCTCAGAAGAGCAAGAGCAGGCGCTGCAAACATCGTTCCTAACTCAACAGGCGCTGCAAAGGCTATCGGTCTTGTTATCCCCGAGCTGAACGGCAAATTAATCGGTTCCGCACAGAGAGTTCCTGTTCCGACAGGTTCAACAACTATCCTTACAGCTGTTGTAAAGGGCGCTGACGTTACTGTTGAAGGTATCAACGCTGCTATGAAGGCTGCTGCTTCGGAATCATTCGGTTACAATGAGGACGCTATCGTTTCTTCAGACGTTATCGGTATGAGATACGGTTCATTGTTCGATGCTACTCAGACAATGGTTTCAAAGATTGCAGACGATTTATATGAAGTACAGGTTGTTTCGTGGTATGATAACGAAAACTCATACACATCACAGATGGTTAGAACAATCAAATACTTTGCAGAATTAGCATAAGTAAAACTTCAAGGAAGGAGGTTTGATTTTTTCAAACCTCCTTTTTTAAACTTATTAAGGAGAATATCTATGATTAAACTTATCGCCGCCGACCTTGACGGAACGCTTTTAACCACCGACAAAAAACTCCCGCCCGATTTCGGATATGTCCTGAACGAACTCAATAAGCGTGGGGTTATGTTTGTTGCGGCAAGCGGACGTCAGTACGAAACACTGCGCAGTCAGTTTGAACAATTCCAAAAAAATATGACGATAATCGCCGAGAACGGCTCGTCCGTTTTCTGCGGGGGCGAAAACATCATATGCGAGCCGATAGATGACAGCAAAACAAAAAAAGTTCTTGATAAAGTAATCACGCTCGATAACGTGTTCCCCATTATGTGCGGTTTTGAGTCGGCATACGGCGAGGCACGAAACAAGGACGTCATCTCAGACATAACAATGTTTTATAAAAAATACAAGACCGTTGACAGCCTGTACGATATGCTCCATGCCGACCGTTTCCTGAAATTTGCCCTGTTTGCTCCCGAGGGTGCAGAAAAACGCTGTCTGCCCGAAATGCAGAAGGATTTCGGTGACGAGTACGGAGTTATTCTTTCCGGCACGAAATGGGTTGATATTATGAAGAAAGACGTTTCAAAAGGCAGTGCAATTGATAAAATAAGGAATATTTACGGAATAAAAAAAGAGGAATGTGCCGCTTTCGGGGATTATATGAACGATTTTGAAATGATGAGCCGATGCGGCGAAACGTACGCTATGGCAAACGCATACCCCGAATTGAAAAGAGTGTGCAAATATGAGTGTAAATCCAATGACGAATACGGAGTCACGGAAAAGATAAAGGAAATTTTTGATATTAAATAATCGGAGGGGTAAAATGCTTGATTTATTGTTTAAAAGCATTATCGACCAGGATAATGCCGCTATTGTTGTCTGCGATATGAATTCGACTATCGTTTATATGAATCCGTCCGCCGTAAACCGCTATCACAGGGACTTGACCAGGCAAAGCCTCAAGGACTGCCACAATGCAAAGTCAAACGAAATGATTGAAAAAGTTCTTGCGTGGTTTAGGCAAAGCAAAGACAACAATATTATATTCACATATTATAATGAAAAAGAAAACAAAGACGTTTATATGGTTGCGCTCCGTGATAATGAGAAAAACCTCATCGGCTATTACGAAAAGCACGAGTACCGAAACAGGGAAACCGCACAGCCGTATGCGGCATTAAATTTATAAAAATACAGACTGCCGAATTTTCGGCAGTCTGTATTTTTTATCTTTCAAAAACAACACTTGCGACAGAGTTTGGCATAAGCTCGATATACCACCATTTCCCGTTATAAAAATATTGTGCCTGGATTTTATCTTTATTTTCATTCACAAGCTGAAGAACCTTTGAACCGTCCGTATTAACGGCAAACACTCCCCTTAATGCTTTTAAAGCTTTCGGGTATTCCGAAAGGCAGACATCGTCGCAGTTTTCCGTTTTAATCGGATATATTTTTGCGCCCCGCTTAATAAAAGTTGAAAAATGCTTGAGCGCACGGTATTGTCCGCTGTAGGTGATTTCATTTGTCTGCGAGTTGAGCGTTGCCAGTCCTCCGCAATAAAACGGTCCTATATTCGGTCCGCCGCACTCATCAAGGAGCAAATTCCACCCCGTAAACGTATCGCAACCTGCCGACAGCGCCGCCGACATTGCAATAGACCACTTACACCAATCCGTACCGTAGTTATCAAAAAGGCGTGGACCGCCCTCGGTAAAGTTCCATCGAATTTGCGGATATTCTTTTCTGATGTTGTCTATCATTCCGGCATAACCCTCATAATAATGAAACGCAATCGCATCGCAATCATTTATAAGATTCGGCGAATGGCGCAGTTGTTCAAGCACCCTCGCCCACCCGATAAAGCAATGATCGTAAAGCCATATTTCGGTATCCATACCGTTTTTGCGGAGCTTTGAACGAAGTGTGCTTACAAATTCGCTCTCCGTATCCGGATGCCATATGCACGCAACAGACCTGCCTGCCTGCTGAGCCTCCGGCTCGTTTTGCGGAGTGACGGCATAAATCGGAATACCCTCCGCCTTATAGGCATTAAGAAATTTTATAAAATATTCGGCATAGCAGTCTATGTATTCATTGCGCATATACCCCAAATACATTGTACCGCTTGTTTTCATCCACCCCGGCGGACTCCACGGCGACGCAAAAATCTTTATATCGGGGTTATGGCGCATTACCTCCTTTACCATCGGAACTATAAAATCCATATCCTGTCCCAAAGAAAAGCTTTCAAGCGCAATATCATCCTTTTTATCGCAATAGGAGTAAACGTTTGTTGAGTAATCGCATGAGCCGATTGAAATTCTTCCGACAGAAAGTCCCAGTCCGTTTTTGCCGTAAATATCGTCAAGGAATTTCTCCCGTAATTCCTCAGGCATTATCGACAGTTCATAGCACGAGCTCCCCGTAAGTGCCACTCCAAAGCCGCCGAAGCTTTCGTTTGACGGTGTATCGGCGGAAACAACATTACAGCCGAAATCCATTTTTTGATTATTACAGAAAAGCTCTTTTTTTCTGAAAAAGTTCTTTTCATCAGTCGTGTAAATTATCGGTTTCATAATTTATCAATCCTTTCCTGATTATGAGTTAATTATATAGCACCGCATTAAATTGCACAATATAAAATCAAAGCGCCTTTTTGTATTTTTACGGCAAGTAACACTTGACATACAATGCCGTTTATAATATAATCAAGTCAGGTGATATATGAAATGAACAGTTATACTGCGGCGGAGATTGAATATTCAAAAATAGAAGTTTTAAAGCAGATATGGTCAGCAAACGATAAATTCTCATACGAAACAAACAGCCGCCCGTTTTGGGGGATTTGTTATGTTTTAAGCGGAAAAATAATATATTGCACCAAAGGCGGCACATTTTCGGCACATACAGGTAATGCGGTAATACTTAAAAAAGGTACGTATTACCGTGCGGAGTTCCCGTCAGAAACGCATTGTATTCTTGTGAATTTTTCATCAAGCGGCGACTTTGCGGACGATGAAAAAGAGGATATAATCATAATCGACGCAAATGCGGATATAAAAAATGACTTTGCGGATATTTTTGATTACAGTATGTTTGAAAGCAGAAAATGTATGGTGAAATCAGCTTTCTACAGGATTTTGGATAAAATCAGCGTAAACGAAAAAGGAAATGCGCTTTCAGCGAAAATCAAACAGATTGTAAATGCCGACATTGATTTTGCGCTTTCCGAAACCGACATAGCGAAACAATGTGCTGTAAGCATATCAACGGCACAGCGAAGTTTTTTCAGAGCATACGGAAAAACAATTTCGGCATACAAATCGGAACTGCGCATTGCAAGAGCAAAAAATCTTTTGCTTATGGGTTTATATTCCGTAGAGCAAATAGCGGATATGCTTAATTTTTGCGACTGTGCATATTTCAGCCGCTGTTTCAAACGTGCGGTCGGAATGTCGCCGAAGCAGTTTGTAAAGCAATCGCACACTATGTAAGAACTATTGTAAGGAGAGAAAAATGAAATCATCGCAACAAAAGCTTAAAATAATGTATCTGGCAAAAATACTGATGGAGCAAACCGACGAGGAGCACACCATCACCGTACCCGAAATGATTGCCGAGCTTTCAAAGCTTGGTATTTCCGCCGAGCGGAAAAGCATTTATGACGATCTCGAATACCTGCAATTATTCGGGCTTGACATCTGCTCGAACAAAACACGCACGACAAATTATTATATTGCAAGCCGTGATTTCGAGCTTCCCGAGCTTAAATTGTTAGTCGACAGCGTTCAGTCGTCAAAATTTATTACCAGCAAAAAGAGTATGATGCTTATTTCAAAAATTGAAAAGCTTACCAGTAGGGAAAATGCAAAAAAGCTTCATAGGCAAGTGTTTATAAGCAACCGTGTAAAGACGTTCAATGAGCAGATTTATTATAATGTCGATAAAATTTACGACGCTATTGCGGCAAACAAGCAGATTACCTTTAAGTATTTCAACCTTAATGTGGACAAGAAAAAAGTATACCGAAAAGACGGCAATTTATACACGGAATCGCCCGTGTCGCTTACCTGGGACGATGAAAACTATTATCTTATTACGTACAAGAAAAAATATGATAATTACATACACTACCGTGTTGACAAAATGGAAATGATAGAACTTACCGAAAATGACCGGGTGCTTTCGGACAAGCCGTTTGATTTATCAAGCTATTCAAAAACAATGTTCCAAATGTTCAGCGGCGAGGAAACAGATGTTTCCATTGAGCTTGACAATGACCTCGTGGGTGCTGTATTTGACAGGTTCGGCACAGACATTCCGATAGTAAAAAAAGGCGAAAACCGATTCATCTGCCATGTTAAAGTCGCCGTAAGTCCGCACTTTTTATCGTGGATTATGAGTTTCGGCAAAAAAGCAAAAATCCTCTCCCCCGATTGTGTTGCGGAGGAAATGCACCGTTTAGCCAAAGAAATAGCCGAAATTTACGAAACCCCAAACAAGGAGCCGCATTAAATGCGGCTCCTTGTCACGCTTATGCAATAATTTCAATGTCTTTTTTCTTGTTAATGATGTATTCAATATCTGTATCATCCAAAACTTTCGGGCGGTATTTGCTTGTTAACACATCATTCATTTTATCTATATTATCCTTGTTTTTAAGCGCTTCAATATTGCTTGCGAACATACCTGCAATAAGCCTTTTCGATTTATATTCGTACCGTTCCTTTTCCAGATCCTGAAGATAGTAGCCGAGCCTTTGCATCTGAATTGCGCTCAGCCTGTGGTTATTGTCTCTTATGTAATGTCTGACATCAAGAATTTTCATATCTACAATCTGCTCGTTACTTATCATATTCGCAATAAAACGGTCTATCTGCGACATTACCTGAATTGCTTGTGTGAAAAACTCGCAAATATCAAAATCCTCATCTTCCAAATTCGTTGTCTTTGTCGGATTACCGAACTTTTTTATCTCCGGCATAATATATTCATCTCCTTCACCTAAATTGCAAACTCTCCAATTATAATTTTTAATATTATTCGGAACACATCTCAAAAAATTATCGGCGGCAACTCCCGTTTTAAAGGTGTATGCCTTTTCCTTTGCTGTTACCGCAGCAGGACGTCCTCTGAAATCTTTGCCTACGAAAAAATTGTTATCGGTTAATACATAGCACATTTTAGTTACCTCCGTTCTCTTTATGATTCCATTTTATCGGAACAGATGTCCGTAAAAAAGGACAGTAAATATCTATTTATTCTAATCTCATCGACAAACATATAATTTTATGTTACAATACATTTATAAAACAGGCATACGGCAGAACAAATATTGGAAGGATTGATTATGACTTATACATATAAATACAACTCAAAGCTTGGGGGTATAACGCTTGCAAGCAACGGAGAGGCTTTGACGGGCTTGTGGTTTAACGGACAAAAGTATTTCGGGGATACACTGCCGAGCGAGTATCGGGAAGAAACTCTGCCGATTTTTGAGAAAACGGCAAAGTGGCTTGATATATATTTTTCGGGCAAAAATCCCGATTTTACACCGGCATTGTCTTTTAACACTTCATCTTTCCGTCAATCGGTATGGGAAATACTTCTTACAATTCCGTACGGAAAAACTATGACTTACGGCGAAATTGCAGATAAAATCGCACGGCAAAACGGACTTAGAAAGATGTCCGCCCAAGCGATCGGCGGTGCTGTCGGGCACAATCCGATTTCAATCATTGTGCCCTGCCACAGAGTGGTCGGCACAAACGGAAGCTTAACGGGATATGCCGGCGGAATCGAAAAAAAAGTCAAATTATTAGAGCTTGAACAAACCGATATGAGCGGTTTATTTATTCCGAAGAAAGGTACTGCGCTGTAACAGGAATCGCTGAAAGTCCATTCATAATCCGTTATTTTACCTCATAGAATGTACAAAAAAGGTGGAGGTAAAATAATGAAAGATTATATCGAGCAGCGTGCCGCCGAACTTGCACAGTACATAATCGATAATAACGCCACAGTCAGAAGCGCCGCCAAAGTATTTAATGTTTCCAAATCAACCGTACATAAAGACGTTCATGAGCGGCTCAAGAAAATCAATCCCGCTCTTTACCGTGAGGTACAGAAGGTTTTAGAAGTGAACAAGGCGGAGCGGCATATTCGGGGCGGACTCGCTACAAGAGAAAAGTACAAATCAAAATCAACGATTATATAATTTTATGAATTTACATATGAAATAAAGGGAACTGTAAAATAACTTTTACAGTTCCCTTTTCAAACACAGCGCTCAGAGCCGTTTTCTCAAATCGGAGGGCGTAACACCAAAATGCTTTTTAAACGTTTGACAAAAATGGCTTACGCTTGAATATCCGATTGTTTCCGCAACAGACGTAAAATCCATATCCGTGTTTTTTATAATTTTATATGCAGTGTTCATACGCAGATTGTATATGAACTTCTGAGGGGTAATATTAAAATATTTCTTCATAAGCCGCAAAAGCTGTGCATGGCTGTATCCTGAAAGGCAAATTAGTGCCTGCACCCCCCCCCCGCAATATTTTTCCTCTGATTCCATTTTTCTCATTGCTTCCGCAAGAGTCACTGGAACATTATCCGCATATACCTGTGATTTTGTGCCCATTTCCTGCTGCTCATCTTCTTGCGCCGCACCGCAGACAGGGCAAAAATTTACTTTTGCCGCAAGTTCCTTACCACAAGCTTTACAATGCATTTTTACCCTCTCCTCTCAATGCAGCATCACAATATTTAACATATTTATATTTATAAATATGTTCTATCAGTCCTCAATTGCCGCTTTTCTTGAATTGATTTTATTGAATATGTCAGGATCAAACTTGAATTTTCTTTCATATGTCATTAATCCATTCTGCTCCTGTTCCACATCATAAAGCTGTGTGTAGCAAAATCCGAGCATATTCGGGTTGTCGAGCAGTACATCCGTAAGCGCTTTGTAACGCTCGATAAACTCTTCCTCCGTTTTGGGAGCATTGCCGTATCCCCAGCTGTTCTCATCATCTGACCACTGTATTCCGCCGTACTCGCTCACAAATATCGGTGCCTTGCCGTCATACTTCTGTCTGCCGGGTACCATATAAGTTGCCGCATCTTTCATTTCTTCTGCAACAAGATTTTTGTAACTCTGTGCAAACTTTTCCGCATCCTGCTCATAATCATGTACATCAAAAATGTCCGTTTCCACGTGAACCCAACCGCTTGAATCAATTACGGGACGTGTGGGATCAAGCGCCTTTGTTGTTCTGTATACCGTTCTTATAATCTCATTATCCTGCGGTCTGCCAGCTGTGCCTGATGTTTCATTGAACGGGCACCAGCCGATAATTGACGGGTGGTTAAAATCACGCTTTACGCTTTCTACCCACTCGTTTAAGAATGCATCAACCCTGCCTTCTGTTGTAATATCAAGTCCCCAGTTTGCATGCTCTCCCCAGACCATATATCCGAGCACGTCCGCCCAATAGAGAAATCTCGGCTCAAAAATCTTTTCGTGCAATCTTGCGCCGTTAAATCCAAGCTGCATCGAGTATTCAATATCACGCTTTAAATCTTCGTCCGTGGGTGCGGTATACACACCGTCGGGATAAAATCCCTGGTCGAGAACCCATCTTCCGAACACGCTTTTACCGTTTATTCTAAACTTTCTTCCGTCAAGCGAAACACTGCGCAGTCCGAAATACGATGAAACTTCATCACACACATTATTATCGGTTTCCACGGTAAGCTTTAAGCTGTAAAGTCCGCCCTTGCCGAGTTCCCAAAGATGCTTTTCTGAAAGGTCTATACCGAAATTCAGCTGTTTTGCAAAAACTTCAACCTTTCTTTCACCGACAACTTTTCCGTCCCACAAAGCCGTTGCGGTAACGTATGCATTTGCAGGCATTTCCGACAACATCACACCGAGGTTTATAGACGGCACGCTTATATCGGAGGTGATTTTTATATCTTCTATGTAACAATCGTTTACTTCTTCAAGCCAAACCGTCTGCCATATTCCTGTAGTACGTGTATATGAGCAGCCATGTGATTTAAGCTTACCGCTTTGTTTTCCGCACGGCTGAGTCCCGCTCCTTAAAGCATCTTCGGCGCACAGTGTGATGTCATTTTCACCGTCCTTAACAAGTTCCGTAATATCAAACGAAAATGATGTGTATCCACCCTTATGGCTTCCGGCAAGAGTTCCGTTCACATATACTTTTGCGAAATAATCCACCGCACCGAAATGCAGAATTATACGTTTGCCGTTCTTTTTAAGTGAAATCTTTTTCTTATACCACACGCAGTTCATAAAATCCGTATGACACACACCCGACAGCTTGCTTTCCGGGCAGAACGGCACAATTATCTCTCCGTCCAGGCTTTCACGGTTATAAAACTCCTTTTCCCCGCCTACCTTAGCGTCATCTATCTCAAAATGCCATTTTCCGTTTAAATTTGTCCAGTTCTCACGTACAAGTGTGGGTCTCGGATACTCATTTCTTAAGTTTTCCATTTTGTTTCCTCCCTGAATAAAATTATTCCTATGATTTCATTATACTTTTGCTGTTTAAAAAAGTAAATGTCATATGCTATTTAAAAATTGACTTTTTCTACTGTAAATGATATAATGCATATGGGTGATAAAAATGGAATTTTATTATATAAAATCTGCCTGGGGCGAAAGACATGGGTATGAGCTTTACCGTCCAAATATCGGCGACAACTACATATTCATTCATTTTAAAACTCCGGCAAAGGTATTTTTCGGTGATGAAGAAGTGGCTGTAAATCCCGGCGGGTGTGTATTTTTCGAGAGTTTTTCCGAGCAGAAATTCTCCTCGCCGGACTGTTCTTTAGTACATGACTGGTTTCATGCGGATACAGCCTCCTGCCGTGAGCTTACCGCAAAATATAAGATTGAATGTTCAAAAATCTATTACCCTGCGGACACAGGGGAAATAAGCGATATTATAAATAAAATCGAGCTTGAATGTATCAGAAACGACAGTTTTAAAGCGGACAGCTGCAATGCGCTTGCAAACAGACTTTTTATACTGCTTGCACGCTCGGAAAAGTCGGACGGAATTGACGTTTGCTCTTTAAAATACAAAGACACTTTTCTTAATATACGTTCAAAAATACACTCCGATTACGCCTGTACCATGACCGTTGAGGATATGGCAGCGCTTGCGAATATGAGCGTTTCGAGATTTTTTTGTTTGTATAAAAAAATCTTCGGTATATCCCCGAAAAAGGATTTGAACAATTTAAGACTTCAGCGTGCAAAAATTCTTTTGTCCGGCAGTGATAATTCGATAGAGCGCATTGCGGAGCTTTCGGGATATACAAACCAGTATAATTTTATACGCCAATTTAAAAAGCACACAGGCGTTACTCCGGGAAAATACAGAAAATTCTTAAGCTGATAAAAAAAGAACATCGGCAATTCTTGCCGATGTTCTTTCAGACTGTAGACAAACCGTTTGAGGTGCTAACCTCAAGTTTAAATCATTTCTGACGACAGGTGCGTCAGAAATGGCTTAAAATCAAAAGTTTCGGATTTTGACACTTCAAAATCCAATCAACGGAACTTTTGATTTTTTCATACAGTGGTTTTGAAAAAAGTGATATGTCACTTTTTTATATGAATTTTTAAAAATGATTTAATCCCTCACAAGGGTCATTATTCTCAAGTTTTTCGGGAATAAGCGAATCATCAAAATGTATCATAACGTCTTGCTTTTCAAGCTCTTTCTGCAAAGACGGCACATCAATTCCGTATATGGGTTTTTGCGTATCTATCGCAATTGACGCCGCAATGCCTGCCGCCTGTCCCGTTATGATTGCAGGCGGTATTACACGCAGAATATCCCAGCTGTAATCACGCTTTGCGCAAGCGGTACGTCCTGCGGTTATGAGATTATCAAAGCCTGTTTTCACAAGCGTACCGTAAGGCACTTCAAAAAGATAATCTCTGTGGTCAAAGTCGCATATTGCTCCTATTGATGTATTTGAATGTGTGAATATATTTGCTTTGTCAAACATTTCGTCGCCGATTATTGTTCGTGTTGTGCGGAACTGCGCCATTGACGGAAGCATTACTATATCTCTTTCACGGCGGTTTATCGGCTTTATTGCGTTAAGCGTTTCAAGATGATTTTTAACAACAAACTCCGTTACGCTTTCCTTTGTTGTTCCCGTAAACTTGGGCATATTCTCCGGGTGGTTTCCGCCGTACAAATCAGCTTTGCCGCCAAAGTAATAACTCATAAGATAACGCATATCCCCGGTATCGGCAGTCTTTTTACAAGCCTCAATATCCGTTCCCAAAGAACACATTGTAAAGAAATTACCGCCCTGCTGAGTAGGAACTCCGGCACGGTAAAGAATATCGGCGTCACCCGTTGTATCGACTATGATTTTTCCCTCATAATACTCACGTCCCGATTTGCTTTCAAGCACAAGCCCCTTACAGTGACCGTTCTCCATTATTGGCTCGGACACGATTGTATCATAGAGAATATCCACGCCCTCATTTTCTATAAGCTCTGTAAGTGCAAGTGAGAAAATTGCAGGCGAAAAGCGTGTGAAATATCTTTCGCCGCCGCTCTTTTTACCGCTCGGGTCTTTCCATTGTTCGGGAATGGTATCATATCCGTATTTTACGGAGAGCCTTAAAAACTCCTCCGCCATACCTTTTATTATCTGTGTTCCCCGTCCGTTGCACATAGGAACAAACAGATTAATAAGCCCTATCGTGGCAAGTCCCCCCAGACTTATCGTCTTTTCGATAAGGAGCGTCTTTTTTCCCATTCTTGCCGCCGATACTGCCGCCGCAACACCTGCTACGCCGCCGCCGGCAACTATTACATCATAGCTGCCCTTTACGGGGATTTCGTTTGTAATGCTTATTGTATTCATAATTAATCCTCACATATAAACATGAGAGCAGAGACTTTTACCGTCCCTGCTCCCGTTTAATTACATTACTGATTTATTCCGCAGTCCTCTATTTCAAGCATTGCGTCTTTTCTCGAAAGCGATATTTTGCCCGTCTTAGGATCGATTTCCATAACCTTTACAAGCATAGTGTCGCCCTCTTTGCAGATGTCCTCTACCTTTTCAACACGCTTTGAGTCAAGCTTTGAGATGTGGCAGAGTCCGTCCTTGCCGGGAAGAATTTCAACAAACGCACCGAAATCCTTTATAGTCTTTACAGTACCTTTATAAATTCTTCCTACTTCGGGTTCTTCAACTATCAGCTCGATAGCCTTTCTTGCGGCATTGCCCGAAGCCTGGTCTGTTGCGAATATGTGTATTGTTCCGTCCTCGTCAATATCTATCTTAGCGCCCGTGTCGGCAACAATACCCTGTATAACCTTACCGCCCTGTCCGATTACTTCACGGATTTTTTCGGGATCGATATGCATTAACGAAACCTTGGGAGCATACGGTGAAAGCTCGCTTCTTACAGCAGGTATAGCCTTCAGAAGAACATCGTCGATTATATGGTATCTTGCGTCACGTGTCTTTCTCAATGCTTCTTCTATTACTTCATAGGAAAGACCATCGTTTTTAATATCGACCTGTATCGATGTGATACCTTTCTTTGTTCCTGCTACCTTGAAGTCCATTTCGCCGTAGAAGTCCTCAAGACCCTGAATATCAACCATTGTTGTAAATCCGTCGTCTGTCGTGATAAGTCCGCACGAAATACCTGCAACCGGAGCCTTTATCGGAACACCTGCCGCCATAAGTGCAAGTGTTGAACCGCACACACTGCCCTGTGAAGTTGAGCCGTTTGACGAAAGTACCTCCGATACGCATCTTATTGCATACGGGAATTCGCTCTCTGACGGAAGCACGGGAACGAGTGACTTTTCAGCCAATGCGCCGTGACCGATTTCACGTCTGCCCGGACCTCTCGACGGCTTTGTTTCGCCTACCGAGTATGACGGGAAGTTGTACTGATGCATATAACGCTTTTCTTCTTCAAGGTCAAGTCCGTCAAGGCGCTGTGCCTCTGAAAGCGGAGCGAGCGTTGCGATTGTAAGAACCTGAGTCTGTCCTCTTGTGAACATACCCGAACCGTGAACTCTGGGAAGTACATCAACCTCTGCGGCAAGCGGTCTTATCTGGTTAAGTCCTCTGCCGTCCACACGTCTGCCCTCGTGGAGCCATTCACGAACTATTTCCTTCTGCATTTTATACATTATCTCGCCGAGTGTTTCGATGCTTTCGGGGAACTCCTCGGAGAAGTTTTCGATAATTCTGTCGGTTATAACGCCGAGTCTTTCGTCACGCACGTTCTTATCATCAGTATCGAGTGCGTGCTGAATATTTGCATATTCGGTTTCCTTGATTTTGTCATACAAGTCATGGTCAATATCATGAGCCTCGTATTCCATTTTCGGCTTGCCTATTTCAGCCTGTATGCCGCTGATGAAATCGCAGAGGTCTTTTATTACGCTGTGCGCATACTTAAGACCCTCAAGCATAACACTTTCTTCGATTTCGTTTGCGCCTGCCTCTATCATAACTATCTTCTGCTTTGTTCCGGCAACGGTAACGTGCATACCGCTTACTTTCTGCTCCTCAACGGTCGGGTTTATAACGAACTTGCCGTCAACTATTCCGAGCCATACGCCGGCGATAGGACCGTTCCAGGGAACGTCCGATATTGAAACGGCGATTGAAGCGGCTATAAGAGCGGCTATTTCGGGAGCGTTGTCCTGTTCAACCGAAAGAACGGTTGTAACGATTGAAACGTCGTTTCTCAAATCAGCCGGGAACAGCGGACGCATAGGTCTGTCAATCATACGGCTTGTAAGGATTGCCTTTTCGGAGGGCTTACCCTCTCTCTTTGTGTATCCGCCGGGGATTTTTCCCACCGAATACATTTTTTCCTCATAGTCTACCGACAGCGGGAAGAAATCCACGCCCTCTCTCGGTGTACGTGATGCGGTAACGTTTGCCATTACCACGGTGTCGCCGTAGCGGACAAGGCAATGTCCGTTTGTAAGCTGAGCCATTTTGCCCGTTTCCACAACAAGCGGTCTGCCTGCAAGTGTTGTTTCAAACTTTCTGAAATTTTCAAACATATTGTTTCTCCTTTTCTCTTTACGGAGATACGCTTTAGCAGATAAATACAGCGTACAAACGGGTTGTCCGCTCTGTTTATATGCTAAAACTACATATCTCCGATTATTTTTTATATACATACAGGCAAACGGTAAAACCATTTGCCTGTGTACATTCTTACTTTCTTAAACCTAATTTAGCTACCAAAGCACGATATCTTTCGATATCCTGATCCTTTAAGTAGTTCAAAAGACCGCGTCTCTTACCTACCATCATAAGAAGACCTCTTCTTGAATGATGATCCTTTTTATGAGTATTAAGATGCTCGTTGTTCAAGTGGTTTATTCTCTCTGTCAACAAAGCAACCTGAACCTCCGGCGAACCTGTGTCGCCCTCGTGAGTAGCGTATTCGGCTATTATAGCCTGCTTGCGTTCTTTAGTCATAAATTTCACCTCCTATGATAAATTATCCCCCTGTGCTGAGAATCTGTCGGTGACTCGGTATTCCGGGCACGGGTTTAACCTTACATTGCAAAAAAATTTTAATAAAGAAATTACTTCTTTGTTGTTCTGTTGAAACGTCTGTTGAACTTTTCAACTCTGCCGCCTGTATCAACAAGCTTCTGTTTACCTGTAAAGAACGGATGGCATGCCGAGCAGATTTCAACCTGGATATTCTCTTTGGTTGAACCTGTTTCGATAACGTTTCCGCAAGCGCAGGTAATAGTAGTCTGTTTATAATCGGGATGTATTCCTTCCTTCATATATACTCCTCCTTTCTTCAATTTTTCGGTGCAAAGGACACCAACTGTAAGTATAGCATATTTTGCTTTTATTTGCAAGTACTTTTTGAAAAAAATTTTTCCGCCTCGCCTGCGAGATACAGCGAACCGCACACGCAGACAATGCCGTCCTCTCCGGCGAGCCTTACCGCCTCCGCCACGGCGGAGCGTATATCGGGTATGATTTTATACTCCGCACCCGATTTTTCAAGCACAGCGCCTATTTCAGCCGCTTTGAGCGACCGCTCCGTGTTCACCTCCGCCGCAACGGTACATTCCGCAATTTCCGATATGTCACGTATGCAATCGGCGTAATTTTTATCCGCCATCATCGCCATTACGAGAATAATTCTTTTATCAAGCGCAAGCAATGATTTTTTCAGCGCCGCAATCCCGTCGGGATTATGCGCTCCGTCTATTATCACATTTTTGCCGACGTATTCAAATCTCGCTTTCCATTCGGTATGCGAAAGTCCGTACTCAAGCGCATCTTCGCTTACCTTAAAGCCTTTTCGGCGCAATGCGTTGATTATTTCGATAACTGCCGCCGCATTACACGGCTGATATGCGCCTTTTAGAGAAAGCGCATATCCCCTGCCTTTGTACAGAAAGCCGTCACCGCACGGCGCGGGTATATCGGCAAACACAAGCTCTGCGCCGTGCTTTTCACATTCCGATATGATTATATCCTTAACGCTGTCGTTCGGGTACGATACAACCGTTCCGCCATTCTTTATTATGCCGCATTTTTCAAGCGTTATTTCCTCTATTGTTTCGCCGAGATACTGCGTATGGTCAAGTCCTATCGACATAAGCACCGAAACGAGCGGTGTTTTTATAACGTTTGTTGCATCAAGTCTGCCGCCCATACCTGCTTCAAGCACAACAATATCGCATTTTTTTTCGCAAAAATACAAAAACGCCGCCGCCGTTATAAACGCAAATTCCGATACATACGCATCGTTCTCCTCCATTGCCGTTTTCACACGCTCCGTATATTGTGCAAGCTCATCATCGCCTATCTGCACGCCGTTTATCTGTATGCGCTCGTTAAAGCGTTCTATAAACGGCGAGGTGTACATACCCGTAACGTACCCCTGCGCTTTCAGCACCGAGGCGGTCATTGCGGCGCACGAGCCTTTGCCGTTTGTGCCTGCAATGTGTATGAATTTCAGCCCGTCCTGCGGATTGCCGAGTATATGCAAAAGCCGTTCAAGCTGTGCATTCCCCAAAGGACGCCTGAATTTCGGAATACCGTGAATATACAAAAGTGCTTCTTCGTAAGTCATACCAATCTCCGTTCAACAACAAAGAAGCTGTCACATTATGCAACAGCTTCTCTCTGATTACATATTTTCCATACTTGCTATGTTCTCCAGAACCTTATCAAGCATAGCCTTGTACTTCTCGCCCTTGGCACGTTCCTCGTCAACCACCTTCTGCGGTGCTTTGTCGACAAAGCCTTTGTTGCCAAGCTTACCCTCTACACGCTTTATCTCGCCTTCAAGCTTTTTCTTTTCGGCGTTAAGGCGTTCGAGTTCCTTGTCTTTATCCACAAGCTCGCTCATGGGCAGATATATTTCCGCAGACGGAACAACGATATTTACCGCATTTGCGTCTATACCGTTCTTGTCTGTTCTTACCTCGGTTTCGCTTGCCGACGCAAGCTTTGCAAAGAAATGTCCGCCGTTTTTAAATACCTCCGGCTTATCGGTTACGATTATAACCTTAGCCTTTCTTGACGGTGCAACGTTCATTTCGGCACGTCTGTTTCTTACAGCCGAAACAGCGTCCATAATAAGCGTCATATCCGCTTCTTCCTCTGTAAATGACAGTGCCTCATCATACTTCGGCCACTGCGAAACAACTATGCTTTCGCCCTCGTGCGGCAGATGCTGCCATATTTCCTCGGTGATAAATGGCATAAACGGGTGCAACAACTGCATTGTGTGCGACAGAACATATGTCAGCACGTACTGCGCCGTCTTGCCTGTCGGATTTTCCTTATCGAACAGTCTCGGCTTTACAAGCTCAATGTACCAGTCACAGAAGCTTTCCCATATAAAATCGTAAAGATTTGAAAGGGCAATTCCCAGCTCAAACTTATCGAGATTATCCGTTACAAGCTTTACGGTGCTGTTATACTTTGAAAGTATCCACTTATCCTCAAGCTGTAAATCCTCCAACGGCGGCAGCTTGTTTTCCGTTATTTCAAGATTCATCATTGTAAATCTTGATGCGTTCCATATCTTATTTGCAAAGTTACGTCCGTTTTCAACACGTTCTATATAGAAACGCATATCGTTTCCGGGTGCGTTTCCCGTTGCAAGATTAAATCTTAAAGCGTCCGCACCGTACTTTGATATTATCTCAAGCGGATCTATACCGTTTCCGAGCGACTTTGACATTTTTCTGCCCTGTGAGTCACGCACAAGACCGTGAATAAATACCTTGCCAAACGGCACTTCGCCCGTATGCTCTATTCCCGAGAACATCATTCGCATTACCCAGAACGGGATTATGTCATAACCCGTAACGAGTACGCTTGTGGGATAAAAATATTCAAGCTCAGGCGTTTTTTCGGGCCAGCCGAGAGTTGAGAACGGCCACAGAGCCGAGCTGAACCACGTATCAAGCGTATCGGGGTCTTGGCGCATGGGCTTGCCGCATTTCGGGCAAACTGCGCTGTCCTCTTTTGTTACAACCATTTCGCCGCAGTCATCGCAATAGAACGCAGGTATTCTGTGTCCCCACCAAAGCTGACGTGAAATACACCAGTCACGGATATTTTCGAGCCAATGGAAATACACTTTCTCAAAGTGTTCCGGCACAAATTCCGTTTCCTTATTCTTAACCGCATCTATTGCCGGACCTGCAAGAGGCGCCATTTTTACAAACCACTGTTTTGATATAATCGGCTCAACGGTCGTTCCGCAGCGGTAGCACTGACCTACATTATGCGTATGCTCCTCTACCTTTACGAGAAGTCCCTGCTCCTTAAGCTCCTCAACCATTGCACGGCGGCACTCGTATCTGTCCATACCCTCGTACTTGCCGGCGTATGAATTCATTGTGGCGTCATCGTTCATAACCTTAATCTGTTCGAGGTTGTGGCGCTGTCCTACTTCAAAGTCGTTCGGGTCATGCGCAGGAGTTATCTTTACGCAGCCCGTACCGAATTCTTTATCAACATATTCGTCCGCAATAACCGGGATTTCTCTGCCCACGAGCGGAAGAATAAGAGTTTTCCCCACCAAATCCTTATAGCGTTCATCATCGGGATTTACCGCAACGGCGGTATCGCCGAACATCGTTTCGGGACGTGTGGTTGCGATTATAACGTAATCGTCACTGTCCTTTACACGATATTTTATGTGCCAGAAATGCCCTGCCTGCTCCGCATGCTCTACCTCCGCATCGGAAAGAGCGGTTATGCAGTGCGGACACCAGTTTATTATTCTTGAACCCTGATAGATAAGTCCTTTGTTATAAAGGTTTACAAAAACCTCCTTAACCGCTTTTGAACAACCCTCGTCCATCGTAAAGCGTTCTCTGTCCCAATCGCAGGACGAGCCTATCTTTTTAAGCTGATTTATAATTCTGCTTCCGAACTTGTTCTTCCAGTCCCACACACGCTCGAGGAATTTTTCACGTCCGAGGTCGTATCTTGTAAGACCCTCGTTTACACGCAAATCCTCCTCAACCTTTATCTGTGTTGCGATACCTGCGTGATCCGTTCCCGGAACCCACAGTGCGGAATACCCTTGCATACGCTTATATCTTATAAGCACGTCCTGCAGGGTTTCGTCCAGGGCGTGTCCCATATGAAGCTGACCCGTTACGTTCGGGGGCGGAATTACTATTGTAAACGGCTTTTTGTCCTTATCGATTTCCGCATGAAAATAACCCTTTTCGACCCATTCGTTGTAAAGCCTGTCCTCAAACTCGGCAGGGTCATAGTTTTTTGCTATGTTTTTTGAATCCTCCATCGTTCTTCTCCTGTTCGTTTGTTATATGAAGAAATTGAATACAAAAGCAGCAGCCGCAATCACAAGCGCCGCACATTTTAAAATTATTATGTTCTTTTCCGTCGGCTCTGCAAGCTTAAAAGTTTCCAAAACCCATTTGCCTCTGTAGCTCAAAACAAGAGCCACTGCACACACGGCAAGAAGAATTATTTTTGCTGCCATTGTAGACCTCCCAATACATTAATAAATACCTATTTATATATTATCGCATTTTTAAGAGCATTTGTCAATATAAAACATATAAATTCATTGTAATCGAAATTAAAGAGGGTGCAAGCACCCTCTTTCAGACTGTAGACAAACCGTTTAAGGTTTGTCTTCTTTGTTATTGGGAGTTTGAG
>ERZ808246.512-NODE-512-length-32054-cov-4.641270_pt1 | contig 32054 bp, 25 predicted proteins | sample MGYA00521083_ERZ808246 | MGnify/ENA primary metagenome ERZ808246 (study PRJEB31516, sample SAMN03275577) | gut metagenome | biome: mammalia-associated habitat; material: feces | host: Papio cynocephalus | place: Kenya | collected 2012-07-07 ...
GAGTATGGAGAGTGAGGATTGTACTTGGTAGTCTCTACGAAGAACTCCTCGCCGTAAGCCTCGTGGTTCTTGCCGCTCGATGCCTTGGTAGAGAATGGCGCTGGGATGCCTTCTGGGTGAGTCATCTGCAAGGCACCATACACCTCGTCGGTAGAGATGTGGTAGAATCGCTTGCCCTCGTATCCCTCAGGCAGGCTCTCCCAATAGGTCTTAGCAGCCTGAAGCAACGACAATGTACCCATCACGTTGGTGTGGGCAAAGGTGAATGGATCCTTGATGCTTCGGTCTACGTGGCTCTCGGCAGCGAGATGGATGATGCCATCCACCTTGTAGTCCTGCATAAGCTTGAGCATGAGGTCGAAGTCACAGATGTCACCCTTCACGAAGGTATAGTTTGGCTTGTCCTCGATGTCCTTGAGGTTGGCAAGATTGCCAGCGTAAGTCAACTTATCGAGGTTGATGATATGATACTCTGGATATTTGTTCACGAAAAGTCGTACGACGTGTGAGCCGATGAAACCGGCACCGCCCGTGATGATGATATTCTTTTTCATTGAATGTTAAATGTTGAATGTTGAATGTTGAATTATTCTCCTGCCTCAGCCAATTCTGCGATACACTTCTTCAGACTGTCGGTCCAGTATGGCACCTTCCATCCGAAGGTCTGCTTCAGCTTGCTCTTGTCGAGCACGGAGAAGTGAGGGCGCTTCACTGGGCTTGGGAACTCCTCGCTGTAGCAAGGCTGGATGTCGCAGGTGTTGCCAGAGAGTTCGCAGATGATTGTGGCGAAGTCGAACCAAGAGCATACACCCTCGTTGGAGAAGTGGTAGATGCCAGTCTTGTCGAGCTGGTTGGTCTCGATGATGTGAGAGATGACGGCAGCGAGGTCGCCGGCGTAGGTTGGCGTGCCCACCTGGTCGAAGACAACCTTCAGGGTGTCGTGGCTAGCGGTGAGGCTCTGCATGGTCTTCACGAAGTTCTTGCCCCACTGAGAGTAGAGCCAAGCGGTGCGGATGATGATGTGCTTGCAACCTGTAGCCTCGATGCTCTTTTCACCAGCTAGCTTAGTCTTACCATACACGCCGAGTGGATTGGTCTCCCAGTCTTCTTTGCAAGGAATGTTCTTGTCGCCCTGGAACACATAGTCGGTGCTCACATGGATGAGGGTTCCATCAACTTCCTTCATCGCTTGAGCCAAATTGCCGGCTGCTGTATTGTTGAGCAGGTTGGCGAGATCGAAGTCACTCTCAGCCTTGTCCACATTGGTATAGGCAGCACAGTTGACAATAACCTGGATGTCATTCTCTTTCACCTTGGCGCGGATAGCGTCGAGATTAGTGATGTCTAACTTATCATAGCCTTCAGCCACATCGGTGAAGACAAACTTGTGATTGCTGTTTTTGGCGCATTTCTGCATTTCATGACCTAGCTGGCCATTGGCGCCCGTTACTAATATATTCATTGGATAATAGTTTTTTCCTTGTTTATACCATAATTTATATTAATATGGGGACAAAGATAATGAAATAATCCGACATATACAACTTTTAAATAGCGAAAGAGGCATAAAGTAACAAAAATTATACTTTATCATTGAAGAATTACACTTCACTCTCGATGAGATGCTCCTAAAAGAACAGAAACAAAAAGCCCACCGACTTCTTTCACAAGAAAACGGTGGGTCTTTCCTAAACATAATAGAAAAGCATTGCTGCTTTTTTGAAAGCAATCTGATCCAATCAAGCAGGCTTCCTATCTAATCAATCTTTCCCTTAAAAACTAATACTGTTATTTAAATCAACATACTAAATCAACAAAAGGAATATTTATACCTTTAAACTTTAGAAGACTTGAAGTGGTAATTATATACCATAGTCATTTTACTGCTTTTTTGAATTCTGCTGCAAAGGTATATATATTATCGACAGGTTGTACACCCTAGTAAGCCTTCGGTAAATCAGAAGTAACATATAACAGCTGTTAACTCACACATTTTCAGCGCACTTACACTTTTAACTATTTTTACGAAAGTAAATGCTTTTATCCAAAAAGATTTGTGTAATTTTGCATCCGAAATTAACAGAAAACGTACATTTGGATAAATATCGAACCCACGAAGATGAAACAGGTAATCACTATACTACTTTTCATGATGCCACTACTTGTCAATGCCAAGATTGATGAGCAGAAGCTTTTTGAGCGTGTTGACCACACCCTGGAAATGGACGGACAATACAAAAAGAACAAAGAGAACAGCATCAAACGACTCAAAAGACTAGCGAACGACGCTACAAACAATCAGCAAAAACTCGTGTATCTAGACAGTATTTACAAAGCTTACAGCACCTATCGCTATGACTCTGCCAGTGAATACGTAGCTAAAGGGCTTCAACTAGCCGAAACCACGAACAACGATTTTTTTATCGTAAAGAACAAGATCAACCGAGCATCCATACTCTCGGTTGGAGGATTCTATAGCCAATCGGAAACCATATTGGAAAGCATTGATCCTAATCAATTGCCACATCGCTTAATGATGTATTACTACTTCACGTATGCGTGGCTTTACAACTATTGGGCTTCTTTTTGCGCAAACTCAGAATTTGCCAAGGAGTACCAAGATAAGAAGAAGCACTATATCCAATTGCTCTTGCAAAAAGCCAACTCAGAAGAGCGAAAGAAAGCAGAGTACTTTTATCTGAAGGGAGAGTATATCTACATAGAACATCCTACCCACAAGAATGTACTCATCAATTTCCTACGAGCTGTAAAAATCGCTCCCAAAAACACACGCACCCACGCAGCAGCAGCATACGGCGTGGCAAGATACTACCAAGACATTGAGCGATATGATTTATATGAGCAATATTTGGTGGAAGCATCCGAGAGTGACGGCATCTGCCAACTCATGGAAACGCTAGCTCTACAAAAACTGGCTTATTTCATTTATCATAAAGATGAGAAATACAGTAAACTTGCCGCAAAATATATCAAGCATTCGATGGCAGATGCCCAATTCTTCAACAACCGATTGCGCATGATAGAAATCTCCAACATCTTGCCAGTTATCATTGCTAGCAATCAGCAAGCAGCAGAACGCTCACGCACCCGTTTGCAGACAGGACTCATCGCCGTAGGCGTCATCTTGCTTGGTGTACTCATTCTTGCTGTCATCAACATCAAGCAGAAAAATCACCTGAGAAAACAGCGAGAAGAAATTGCTCACCAAAACGAGCAACTTGCAGAACTGAACCAGCGTCTCGTACTGACCAACAAACGACGCGAAACATATATGCGTCTGTTTATGGATATCAGTGCCTTATATATTAAGAAACTTGACGATTACAGGAAGCTGGTGAGCAGAAAAATAAAAGCGAGACAAACAGAAGACCTATTGAAAAGTATCAATAGTTTCAAACTGGCAGAAGATGAATCAAAAATGTTCTACATTCGATTCGACAAAGCTTTTTTGGAGCTGTATCCTGATTTCGTGAAAGAACTGAATAAGCTTCTCACACCAGAAAATCAAATCAGTTTGCCGTCCAGTAACGAACTGACTACAGAAGTACGCATTTATGCATTAATGCGACTCGGCGTAACTGATAGTCAAGAAATTGCAACGTTGCTCTATTACTCCACCCAGACCATTTACAACTACAAGTCAGGGATGCGAGCAAAAGCAAAGAATCGCGAAACGTTCGAAAGCGAAATCAATCGTCTTTGCCACCTTATTTAATAGTTTGTTGATAATAATTATGGTAAAGGGGGTATATGAATAGTCTATAAACAAATGGTCTATAGTCTATAGTTTATCGTTTATAGTTAACAGTTTATAGCGGCTTCGCCGTATAGCGAAATCACTCGAATTCAAGAAGCCCTATAAACTATTAACTATAAACCAATAAACCACATTTTACGCATCTCTATGGATAACGCTTCCATTGGCTTGATGGGTAGCCAACACTAACACTTCCGCAATCTGAACATGCTCAGGAGCACTGGCTGCATAGAATGCCACATCGGCGATGTCATCGCCATTCAATGGTTCAATGCCACGATATACATTGTTGGCACGATGAGTATCGCCATGAAAACGTACATTAGAGAAATTAGTTTCCACCAATCCTGGCTTCACATTAGTGACACGTACCTTGGTATGAGCTACATCTATGCGCAATCCATCAGTAATGGCCTTGACGGCAGCCTTGGTAGCGCAATACACATTTCCTCCAGCGTATGCAGCATCACCCGCAACACTTCCTATATTAATAATGTGACCATGGTTGCGTCTCACCATGCCAGGAACGATAAGACGGGTCATAGTTAAAAGACCCTTGATATTGGTATCAATCATTTGATCCCAGTCTTCAAAATCGCCTTCATACTCAGGTTCCAAGCCGCGTGCCAATCCAGCATTATTGATAAGCACGTCTATGCTACGCCAATTCAATGGAATATAATCCACGGCTTTTTTGGCAGCTTCTCTATTACGCACATCAAAAGCAAGCGCAAGCACCTGAACGCCAATTGCCTCCAATTCTTTCTTGAGAATTTCCAACTTACCAGTGTTTCTACCAGTAATAATCAGATTATAGCCACCTTTGGCGAAACGACGAGCACACCCCTCACCTATTCCGCTGGTAGCACCTGTGATAAGAGCTATCTTACTCATAGATTTACTTATTGAATTTTTATATTGTTAGTTATATTATTTGCATTCCGCTTATTTGTAATATTTTCTGCACAGCACTATAATACCAAGATTCGAACCTCGGCGTTCGCCATCTTTTCTATCTGGTTCATCGGACGCTTGAAATAAACACTTTGGATTGCCTTGTTGATGATTCCATGTCCCACGGCAAGGATTTTTTTGTCTGGATAGGACACTTTTAACCACGTAAGGAAATTCTGCGCCCTCGATTTCATCTTCTCCAAAGATTCGATGTTATCCGGCCAATCTTTAGGGTCCTTTGGCAACGAAGGGATAAACTTCCCAGTAAAGTCTCCCCAATCGCGTTCACGAATCAGAGGGGTTGTATTGATTCGAGCAAAAAGCTCATCTTCCGTAAGATTACCCTCGAAATGAGGTCGGGCTATGATGGCACATGTTTGCATACTGCGATAAAGGTCACTGGAAACGAACACGTCAATATGTTCATTTGCCATTTTTCGAGCCACCTCCTCAGCCTGCTCAATACCTTTTCCATTCAATTTTCCTGGTGTCTGCCCCTGCAATATCTGTGCAGCATTATCCACCGTCTCGCCATGGCGAACCAAATATAAAGTAGTCATACTATATCCTGTATTTAATCTAGGCATAAAAAGCCATATTTACTTAATTGGATGACAAAATTACAGATATTTATCGAGAATAAGAAATAAATTGCGTTAAATATCATATAAAAAGGATAGAAAGCCCTTGGATTATCAATTTTCTTTTGTACTTTTGCAGAATCATCAACTTCACTAATTATTAAAAATCATCGAGAAAATGAAAGTAATACATAGTTCATTATTCCGCGCGGTATGCGCCATCATCGTGGGAGCATTACTCATCCAGTATAGAGAGCAAACTGTCACGTGGATAACCATAGCCATCGGTGTACTGTTTTTCCTATCCGGTTTGTTCTCCATTATCAGTTATATGAATGCCAAGAAAAATGCCGAGAAAATGAAAGGACAGTATCTTTACGACGCTCAAGGCAACCACATCATTGGCATACGTCCCAATTTCCCCATTGTAGGATTCGGTTCCTTACTTTTAGGTTTGGTCCTGGCACTCATGCCAAACGTATTCATTTCATGGTTGATGCTCATTCTTTCAGCCATTCTCATCATGGGAGCTATCACCCAGATAGCCAACCTGGTCTCCGCCGCAAAAATGGGAAGAGTAGGCATCGTGTATTGGCTTATGCCTACACTTTTGCTTCTTCTAGGAATATATACCATTTTCAAGCCATCCGCCATCGCATCCGCACCATTGCTAGTCATCGGATGGGCTATGTTGGTTTACGGAGTAGTGGAAGCTATCAATGCATTCAAAGTTTCCAACAATCGACGTAAATGGAAGAATATGCAGCAAATCAAAACTCCCACTGGCACCAACGACAATCGCCCGGCGGAAGACACTAGTTATATCGAAGTGAAGTAATTTGCAATCGGAAATGTGAAATTCATTTCCTAAATAGAGAAAAAGGCAAAAGCAATGATGATTAAATGTTGCTTTTGCCTTTTTACAGAATGTTACTTTTGCCATTCTTCTGAATGTTGCTTTTGCCTTTTTCTTGGGGGCAGAAGCACTTCTTTACTCAACCAACCCCTCTACATACTTGCAGAGGATACCAATACCCGTGGCATTCTCACCTCCTTGCGGAATAATGATGTCGGCATATCGCTTGGTTGGTTCGATAAACTGTTCATGCATAGGTTTGAGCACTTTAAGATAGCGATCCACCACCATCGATACCGTACGACCACGGTCGATGGTATCACGCTGAATGTTACGAATCAAGCGCTCATCGGCATCCGTATCAACAAAAACCTTCAAATCCATCAAGTCACGCAACTGTTTATCCACCAATGTCATAATTCCCTCAATGATGATAACGGGCTTAGGCTCCACATGAATAGTCTCCTTCTCACGATTGCACTTCAAATAACTATAGGTAGGCTGTTCGATGGCCTTGCCTGCACGGAGGTCTGCAAGCTGCTGATGAAGCAACTTCCAGTCGAAAGCATCAGGATGGTCGAAGTTGATGTTTCGACGCTCCTCCTCTGTCATGTGAGTTGTATCATTATAATAAGAATCCAAAGGCACCACTGCCACAAAATGTGGAGGTAACGCCTCCACCAGTCTTTTCACTACAGTGGTCTTGCCACAGCCAGTACCACCAGCAATACCGATCACTGTCACTTTATTATTTGCCATATATCTAATCTATTATAAAATTTCATCAAACATTCGTTTGTAATATTCAGCTTTCTTCTCCACTGCCATAGGATAGGCTCTGGAACTGCTAGGCATGCGATAAAGACGAAGACATCGCCCTTCGAACACAAACTCCACATAGCCTCCCATCTCAGGCTTCTCTTTGATTCCGAAATGCTCGGAAAAGACTTTTGTGGCAAGCTGACCAGCCGTAAGCACCGCTTTGCATTCAGGCAATTGGCGAAGCATACCATCCAAATCGGATGGCTGCACAACCAGCAAATCCTTGTCACTAGCCGTATTCTTGGTACGTACCACCTGCTGTGCTGTATCATAAATCGCCACCCCCTTCTCGCCAAGAAATTTCTTGATTTCAGCCAAGTGATAAGTCTTATGTTCCACATCTACGAAATGCAGCTTATCATCGAAATAGATATAACCGAATATACGCCACATATCATTCTGAAAATTAGGATAATACCAAGGCATACACCATCGTTTTTCAGCAGGTGGAAATGTACCGAGCATCAACAACTTGGCATTAGCGGGGAGCCATGGCTCGAAAGGATGAATCTCTACCATATATTAACCTTATTTTAAGCTAAATCGCGCTTTTTATAGATGAATCGAATTCATACACATACCAGATTGGTCAGCATTACTTTAGATAGACAACCACTGGCAGATGGTCGCTATAACCATGGAGCCATTTTCCACCAGCCTTTGTACGCAAAGGGGCACCTTGATAGGGACCGTCTTGCTGAATGAGGTAATCCATTCGTTGAACTTCAGGCTTCCAAAACATCCAATCATTTTTCTTCGCTTTGGTTAGCAGATTGGGGGTCATCACTATCTGGTCGAAGAGATTCCACGCACCTTTATAATATAAGGTACCCTTGCCGTCTTTCACCAAAATATTATACCAGGGATTATACATATCTCCAGCACCTACTTCCGAAATTTCAGGCTTGGCACGCAGCACCTCAAACATACTTTTGTTTGTTGGGTCATCATTCATGTCGCCCATCACAAATACCTTCATATTCGGATTCATCCTCAACAGACTATCCTTCACAGCCTTGGTTTGTCTAGCGCCACTCTCACGATAGAAAGACCCGGAAAATCGGCTAGGCCAATGGCACACGATAACAGCGACCTGCTGATGTCCCATTTTTCCACAAACAGTAAGGAATCCACGAGTATAAAAAGCAGAGTCTTTGGCTAATTCCTGTACATAGGGCACAAGTTTCACCGTTTTCACCTTGAATAGCTTGGAATTATAGAGCAAAGCACAGTCGATACCTCGCTTATCTGGGCCCTCGATATGACAGAATTTCATTCCGCGGGCTTTTAGAGCTGGCTGTGAAACCAAGTCATTCAGCACCCTATCGTTCTCCACTTCTGCCAGACCGATAAAGGCGCATCCCACACCCGGCAACTCACTAGTTCCCATATCTGCTAATGCACGCGACATATTCTTCAACTTACTGATATATTTCTCGCTGTTCCAACCCTTAGCAGGCAGATATTCATAATCATTCTTACCTTCGTCATGACAAGTGTCAAAGAGATTCTCCTGATTATAGAAGCCCACGGCATACAAAGTGCGTTTCCTTGCTGAAGTCGTGGCGCAAAGCAACAACAAAAGAGCCAGCAACAAATGATATTTCTTCATTCTATACATTAATTGATTAAATTCTATACATTATTTTATTAATAGTCTTATTCCATAAAATTTATGCAAAGATACCATTATTATCTCAAATAACACCATAAAAAAGAAGAAAAACTGATTTTTCACTGTTTTTTTAACAGATAGAGAAAAGTAAAAGACTGTTTGTAGATTGCAAGAGACAACCTATCGATTGTTTGTAAAGAAGCTTCTCTCAGAAAGATAACCCATTAATTTTCAAATATTTCTTAAAAAGAAGGCGAAATATTTGGCGGTTTCAAGAAAATATAGTAATTTTGCACCCCGATAAGACAAAGGCTATAATGGGCATGCCCCGAAGAGGGACACGAATGATGCCAAGATTAATATCCGAAGCATCCCCATGACGTCTATTTTTTAAACCATTTAATAATAAATAAAAGAAAATGAAAAAAGGTATTCACCCAGAAAACTATCGCCCAGTAGTATTTAAGGATATGTCTAATGGCGATATGTTCCTCTCAAAGTCAACTTGCAAGACTAACGACACCGTTGAGTTTGAAGGCGAGACTTACCCAGTTGTTAAGATTGAAATCTCTAGCACCTCTCACCCATTCTATACAGGTAAGAGCAAGCTTGTTGATACAGCAGGTCGCGTTGACCGCTTCATGAACCGTTATGGTAAGTTGAAGAAGTAATATACCTTTTTAAATAAGGATATATTATAACGAAATAAAAAGTGCATTCCAGCGTAGTTGCATATACGCTAGAATGCACTTTTTCTATTTATTCTACCTTTTATTGTTCGCGACAACTTGGTATAAAAGGGAGAATACAAGGAACTATCTCCTTGTATTCAATTGTTTTACAGCGCCAACTATAGGCTTCTGCAAAGCACCGCTACCAAATGATGCCTTTGAATGACTATCTATCGAGCGACTCACACTCTTAGCATTTTGAGTAATAGAACTAGCGCTCAAGTCGAAATAAATCACATCGCCTTTCACTTTGCCAGTACCTATCATATAACCATAGAATGTGTCATAATCCTTACCATCCTCTTGTCCTAAATGGAAACCATACTGGCTTGCTCCAGCATCCATCACGAAGGTGGCACCACTATCGGTATATTTCAGATAGATGTCGCCATTGTTATCTATATACCAAGTGAACTTCAAGATTTGTTGGTCTGTCACCTTACCATCATCATCATACACATAGTCAGTCTCTACACCATTTCCACTCAACGCATCCTGCTTATATCCAAATTGATAGAATTGCATCTCGGCATAGAATTCATCGGTAGCTCTCGAGTTACCATCATCCTGTATGTAAGAGTACTTCACTGGACCAGACCACAAGCCCACCAAAGTTTGAGCCTCCGAGACCAACTGATCATTCTGTGATCCTTGAGAACCTTGGTTCCAACTATTGTCTTTCCACCCCCAATTGCCATGATTGTAATCGTCGTACCATCCATAAGGATCATCCCAAGGATCATCATACCAAGGATCGTCATCATCGCAACTCGTAAAAGTAAAGGATGCGGCAACTATCGCCATCAGCATCCACAAAGACTTCATCTTTTTCATATCGTAAGACTTTTAATTTATTAATATTCCAATATATTCACAACTGGTGGAGCAATGCCGTAAATTCACACATGTCCACTTTGTTTTGATTACGATGCAAAGATATGACAAATATTACACCCGACAAAGGGAAAAGTGGAATATTTTAGGGGAATTTCCCTATTTTACAACAGTTTTTCCCTAAAAACCTTTGTTATTCTCAAAAAAATACACTACCTTTGCAGGGAATAGGCTGCAACCGAAGCAAACTTGATAGCTTTTGCGCTTGCACCACCTTTACTAATATATTAAACTAGAGCTTTATATATGATAAAGAGATATATCTACATATTACTCATCGCCGTCGTAACCACCCTACAGGCTATGGCTACGCCATATTGCGACGTGCGTAAATTCTCCATTACTGACGGACTTGCCGCCAATACCATTTCAGACCTCAAGCAAGCACCCGACCGACTGATGTGGTTTAGTACTTGGAACGGTATATCCTACTATGATGGCTATACATTCCATACCTTTCGCGACGACCCAGACAACGTGGATATTCTCGCAACAAACCGATTCAAGGCGATCTATCCCACCTCGCTAAACAACATTTGGTGTGTGACATCCGACGACCAGCTCTATGTGTATGACACTCAATTGTGCCAATTTATACAAGTGGGCGACAAAATGAACAAAACATTCAATATCGACTTAAGAGTCGATAAAATATACCCTATAGAGAGAGGAAACACGTGGATTACCACCAGCAAAGGCAACTACCTGATACGCACCTCAGGAATACCTGGCGAAGGCGGTAAGAAACCAGAAATCATCAAGGTAGGTCAGCAAGGACTCAGAAGTGGACATATCTGGTTTATCTGGGCTGACAAGAAAAATCGCGAATGGATTCTCACCGACAAAGGAGCCACCATTTACAATCACCATTTTAGTACCCCTATCCCATTCAAGTGGGTTAGAGAGGTGGGCGACAACATCTTCCTAGCCACCAAAGACGGGAAACTCGCTGTGTATGACGAGACCAACAGACTGAGCATCATCCCATTACCTGCTGGAGTAACTCGTATCAACCAACTTAAGAACACAGGCTACCAGCTTTTGATTGCCACAAATTTGGGTATGATCATCTACAACCCTCGTACCTTCAAAACAGAAATTGTAAACGTACAAAGTCCTGGACAGCCACTCGCCGAGGTAAAAAATATATATACCGACTACTTTGGCATGGTATGGGTATTCACTGACGGTATGGGAGTAACATTGGTCAATCCGAAAACGGGTGCCAAGCAATGGCTCTTCGCCGACCAAGAGAATCCATTGGATCGCACCACATCCAGTAGTTTTTTCATCACGCAAGACGAAAACCACACCCTCTGGATTGTACCCAACGGGGGCACATTCAGCTATTTCGACCGCAAAGCGGGAAAACTCGTACCTTACCTGTTGAGAAGTAACTCATCAGGCAACTATCGTGTGCCTAACATCGGCAGACATTTTCTCTCAGACCAGGGAATCTTGTGGGTTACAGGTATCCACGACTTAACACAAGTAGTATTCAAGAGCCATAGCTATCATTTAAATAAGCTAGACAATGGAGAGGTTGAGGTTCGTGCCATCTGCAATAGTCCGGAAGGCTATCGCTGGTGCGGCTACAGCAACGGCGTGATACAAGTAATCAACAACCTGTATCAGAATGTAGGCTACCTATCACCGAGCGGACAGGTAGTTCCACAACAAGTGCCTTTCTGCCAAGTTCCCATCTATTCGCTCTTCTATGATACACAGGGGAGAATATGGATAGGAACCAAGGGAGACGGTCTTTACATTCGTTCCAATGAAGGAGTAAGCCACTACAAGCACGACCCAGCCAACAAGGCATCCCTGCCAAACGATGTCATCTTCGATGTAGCAACCGATCGGCATGGACGCAACTGGATAGCCACATACGGAGGAGGCTTGGCCCTCATAACACAAGCACCAACGGGATTGGCCTTCTACAGCAAGACCAACGGCCTACCTTGGCCAAAGAACGCCTACAACAAGACTAGGAGAATATTCTGCACACCTACGGGTGAAATACTTGTGGGCACAACCGATGGACTCATCAGTTTCAGTGACAACTTCAAATTGCCACAGCAGATTAAATTTTTCCATACCAACCATATACAAAATGACACTACATCGCTGGTTGCCAAAGACGTAAACTTCATCATGCAACACAGCAACGGCAATACATACATTTCCGAGCTGGGTGGTATTCTGGAAAACATAATTAGCAAGAAGTTGCTTCAAAATGATCTCAAGACCCAATATTTCAAGAATATCAACTACAACGAGGGCATCGTACAAAGTATGATAGAGGACAATCAGGGAAATCTATGGGTAATCAGAGAGTCGAGCATCGACAAATGTGACCTAAGAACTGGGAAAACCGATGTATTCGGTCCCAACGACTTCGACTACAACATGTCGTTCACAGAGGCTCGTCCTACTCACGATCCTGCCACCAACGACATATCCGTGGGTACCCCATTCGGACTACTCACCTTCAACCCAGCCACACTGCAGAAGAGTCAATATCAGGCACGCATCATCTTCACCTCGCTGCATTATACGGGCGAGAGAACTTCATTGCCTATCCTACATAGCGAGAAACTGGTTATACCAGCCAACAAGCGAGACTTGACCATTAGTTTCGCTTCGCTCGACTACACCCGTAAGTATCAAGTGAAATACCGCTATCGTCTGGAAGGACATACACCTCCTGGCAAGTGGATAGACAACGGAAGCAGCAATACGATTGGATTCAACCGCATCAGTCATGGCGACTATATATTAAAGGTAACAGCCACTAATTCGCACGGTGTATGGAGCAAGTATATCGCAGAATTGCCTATAGAGGTACGCCCTACTTTCTGGGAAAGCGTCTGGGGTAGAATCACCATGCTGATATTACTCGCCATCGCTGTTGCCAGCATATTCTATTCTTACAACCGCAATCAGAGTAACAAGATGAGCCATGAGATGAGTTTGATGAAGAACGAATTCTTCAGCGATGCCAGTCACAAACTGCGCACACCACTTACTCTCATTGGTGGTCCATTGCTACAAGTATTGAAAAATGAGCATGGAATCACTCGTGAGAGCAGAGATTTGCTGAATATCGCCCTCAAAAACTCTCACGAAATGCTTGAGATGATCAACAAAATGTTGAGATTCGACAACAACACCAACTTCGTAACCGACGGAGGTCTCAATGAACAAGAAGATGCGGAGATACAAGAGACCATACAAGGCCAGATAGACGACAATACTGTGGGCAAGTACTTGGAAGAATTGGAAAAAGAGCAGCAGAAGAATGCCAAAAAGAACGAGCATGAAAACGACGAAAACCTTGACGAGGCAGACAGCAAGGAATTCACCATATTGGTGGTAGAAGACAACGCCGACCTTCGTAAATATCTCTATAGCATATTGGAAAAAACATACAATGTGCTTCTCGCAGAAAACGGAAAAGCCGGTTTGTACATAGCTCGTACAGAAATGCCAGACTTTATCCTTACAGACGTAACTATGCCAGTAATGGATGGTATTACGATGATACGCGAAATCAAACAAGATCGCACCATCGCACATATACCAATCATCATCCTCTCGGCAAAGGCTAGTGTGGAAGACCAACTCAAGGGCTTCGAACAAGGTATTGATGGTTATATGACCAAGCCGTTCTCTGCCAATTACCTCATGGGACGAATAGACGCCGCACTCAAGAAACGCCGCATAGCTCAAACTGACATAGCTAAATTTATGGAAAAGAATAGGCGAGCAGAAGCTATCGGACAGCTAGCACCTATGCCGAAGCAAAAGAAGACTCTCAGCGAAATAACAGCAGAAATAAGAGAGTTGGAAACGCAGGACAACGAGAAGAAAGAGGAACAGAGAAATTACGCTTTCATGGAAAGCCAAATTAATGACAAGATGACTGCCAAGATTCTGAAATATGTGACAGACAACATGAGTAGCCCAGACCTCAAGATAGACGACATCGCCGACGCAATGAGCATGAGCCGAAGTGTCTTATACTCCAAAATTAAGCAATCAGTAGGCATGACACCTATCGACTTCGTTAGACACATCCGAATCATGAGAGCCTGCGAATTACTTCAGCAGACCAACGATTCTCTCACGAACATCGCATTCGAAGTAGGATTCAGCGACCCTAAATACTTCTCGAAAGTATTTAAGAAGGAAATGGGCATCGTACCTAGCGAGTATCGCGAAAGAACCAAAGAATAACAAACGTAGGCGTAGAACCGACAAACGGTAGCAAAACAAAGACATGCGGTCGAAACACTTCCCCCAGCGTCCCATCAAGCAGACCCAAATACTGTTGTATCGACAATTTAGGAAGCTTACATGAGAACAAAAGGGTAAAAACAATATATAAGCGGCCACATTTAGTCTTTTTTAACCTACAATATAGAATTTTTAATACATGAATCGTTACAACTTCAAGAAAAAAGCAGTATCTTTGCAGCAAGTTCTTAGAAAAGTTAAATGATAGATTAATCGTAAACTTCTCTCCTATTTTATTTTTTGAGTTAGGAAAGAAGTTGAAAAGCTCCAGGGATTGTGAAATTCCTGGAGCTTTTTTAGAATTTTTATGTCAACTCTTTACCATTTGTGAAAGAAAAGTAGTACCTTTGCACTTAAATAAATACAATCCAAGGCATAGAGCCAAGGTTCCTAGCCATTGGAGAAAGAAAAAGAAAGAAAAGAACAAACATAAAAAGTAACTATAAGAAATGAGAACCGTTTACGAATTCTCCGTTAAGGACAGAAAGGGAAAGGAAGTTTCCCTCAAAGAGTACGCTAACGAAGTACTGCTCATCGTTAACACCGCCACAAAATGTGGCTTCACTCCTCAGTATGAGGAATTGGAAAAGCTCTATGAGAAATACCACCAGCAGGGCTTCGAGATACTCGACTTCCCATGCAACCAGTTTGGTCAGCAGGCACCTGGTACCGATGAAAGTATTCATCAATTCTGCAAATTAACATACGGTACAGAATTCCAGCGATACAAGAAGATCAAGGTAAACGGCGACGATGCCGCTCCTCTCTTCAAGTTCCTCAAAGAATGCAAAGGTTTCGCTGGCTGGGATGAGAGCCATCCTCTTTATCCTGTACTCGACAAGATGCTTTCTGAAGCAGATCCTAATTACAAGGACAACCCTGACATCAAGTGGAACTTCACTAAGTTTCTTATCAACAAGAAAGGCCAAGTTGTAGCTCGTTTCGAGCCAACCACCAGTTTCGACGTAATAGCCAAAGCCATCGAGGAATGGCTCAACGCATAAATACCAAAAACAAAGCCAGATTGCTCACCGCAATCTGGCTTTTCTTATATTTATCCAAACCTAGAACTATCTTATGGAAAACTAGGATTATCTTAAGAAGACTAGGATTATCTTATAGAAAACCTAGGATTACCGCCTAGAAAAACTAGGTTACATTTCAACCTCAGGCACACACTTCAAGTATTGATTGATTTCCTCATCGCTCACTCTATAATCCTGTAAGTCGCCGTTGAGATAACTCTCATAAGAAGGCATATCGATGAGTCCATGACCAGAGAGACAGAAAAGGAGAACTGTATGCTTGCCCTCTTCCGTTGCCTTCTTCGCCTCTCGGATGGTAGCGGCGATGGCATGGCAACTCTCTGGAGCCGGGATGATACCCTCGGCACGGGCGAAAAGCATACCTGCCTCAAAAGCCTCAGTCTGAGGAATATCTACGCCATGCATATAACCATCTTTGACGAGCTGGGAAATAATCATACCCGCACCATGATAACGAAGTCCACCAGCGTGGATGTTAGCAGGCTTGAAATCATGGCCCAAGGTGAACATTGGCAGCAACGGTGTGTATCCAGCCTCATCACCGAAATCATACTCAAACTTACCACGAGTCAGTTTTGGACAGCTCTCTGGCTCTGCGGCAATAAATTCAGTGTCATGCTCTCCAGTAAACTTATGGCGCATGAATGGGAAAGCAATACCACCAAAGTTGCTACCTCCACCAAAACAAGCTATCACCTTATCAGGGTATTCCCCAGCCATAGCCATCTGCTTCTCTGCCTCCAAGCCAATGATAGTCTGGTGCAGAGCCACATGGTTGAGCACAGAGCCTAATGTGTATTTACAACCAGGAGTCGTCGTTGCCAGCTCCACAGCCTCACTGATGGCTGTACCCAGCGAACCTGGATGATGAGGATCCTTGGTGATAATATTCTTACCTGCTCGTGTACTCATAGAAGGAGAGCCTTCTACAGTAGCCCCAAATGTACGCATGATGCTAGAGCGATAAGGCTTCTGCTGCATCGTAATCTTCACCTGATATACGGCAGCCTCCAATCCATAAAGCTTGGCAGCATAAGAGAGGGCACATCCCCACTGACCTGCACCCGTCTCGGTAGTAACATTGGTGTCACCTTCCTGCTTGCAATAATAACACTGTGGAAGAGCGGAATTTATCTTATGGGAACCCAATGGAGAGACACTCTCATTCTTGAAATAGATGTGGGCGGTAGTACCCAAAGCCTTCTCCAAACCATAGGCACGAACCAATGGAGTAGAACGGTAATAGGCATACTTCTCTAGCACATCCTCAGGAATGTCTATCCAGGCATGTTCCTGGTCTAACTCTTGCTTGGAACATTCCTTATTAAAAATGTGAGATAAGTCGTCTGCATTGAGCGGCTTGTGCGTCTGTGGGTTCAACGGTGGCAAAGGTTTGTTTGGCATCTCTGCCTGGATGTTGTACCACTGAGTAGGAATATCCTGCTCCTGGAGAATAAACTTTTTCTGTCTCATGATATATTCATTTAAAATATTAGTATCTTTTTTCTCAGATTGTTAGCCTTATCACTTACATATTGCTATCACAAGTGCGCAAATGCCTTACATTCGCTGGCTTTTGACCACAAAAGTACAAATATTTTTTCATATACAGAAATTTTCTCCTAAAATTTATCAAAAATGTTGGCAATGCCCAACAAGATGGGGCAAAAACTATGATTTAAGGGTATCCAAGTTGCCGAGAAAGCAGCTAATAACAGTTTTTACCCCCACAAAAGACAAATATTCCCCCCAAGAATATAATAAATTTCGTACCTTTGCAAAAGTTAAAACAATGGCGTTGCGATAACGCCTATCATCATCTTTTACTTATACAATAAAAGCATTGGAAGCCGATAGGGGTATCGGGACTTTCAATGCTTTTTCGTTTTTATATTTCAAAAAGGTCATTACTCTGCGCTCACGTCTATATGAGATATAAGATTCAGCAATGACTTCGCTTGTTCCATGCTCTTCACATCGCTGACACGCAGCATGCGCTTGTTGTTTTTCTCCTTCAATGCGCAGTCTTGTATATGGGTAGTGGCATAGGCCAGCACCCTAGAGAACATCTGACTCCGATAGAAAGCACTCTTCGGATTGCTAACAAACTGGAGTGTCATCACACCTTGCTTAAGAATGATTTTCTCGCAGCCCAAAGCTCTTCCTAACCTTCGCAAGCCTACAACGTTCATCAACTCCTCGCCTTCCTTAGGCACTGGTCCGAAACGGTCGATCATACGGTCGCGGAAATCAGCCACCTCTTCATCCGTCTGCAAATGGTCAAGTTGACGATAGAGAAGCATACGCTCAGAGCTTCCTGGCACATAAGTATCAGGGAAGTACATTTCCAAATCACTCTCCACTGCACAATCATCCACGAAATCATCACCCGTGAGTAGCTCTCCGGCATCCATCTCCTGCTGATAAAGGTCGTTGAACTCTTCATTCTTCAGTTCGGTGACAGCTTGCGAGAGAATCTTTTGATAGGTTTCATAACCTAAGTCCTCCATAAAACCACTCTGTTCCGAACCGAGCAAGTTACCGGCTCCTCTTATATCGAGATCCTGCATGGCAAGGTTGAACCCACTGCCTAAATCGCTGAAAGTCTCCAACGCCTCCAGTCGGCGGCGTGCATCCTGCGTGAGACAAGCCTTGGGAGGTGCCACGAGATAACAGAACGCCTTCTTATTGCTGCGTCCCACCCTGCCTCGCATCTGATGCAAGTCGCTCAATCCGAAATGATGGGCATCATTGATGATGATAGTGTTGGCATTGGCCACATCTATACCATTCTCCACGATGGTGGTAGAGAGAAGCACATCATAGTCATAGTTGATGAATCCCATGATGATTTTTTCCAAATCCTCCGGCTTCATCTGTCCATGACCGATGGCAACACGGCAATCAGGCACATTCTTTTCGATGAGCAGTTTCAGTTCCGGCAACTTGGCTATTCGGTCGCAAACGAAATAGACTTGTCCGTTTCGACTCATCTCGAAGTTAATGGCATCCGTGATGGCTGCCGTGCTAAAAGTAATCATCTCCGTATGAATCGGATAACGATTAGGTGGCGGTGTACGCATGATGCTCATGTCGCGTGCTCCCATCAATGAGAACTGGAGTGTACGAGGTATCGGGGTAGCACTCATGGTAAGGGTATCCACATTCACCTTGAGCTGGCGTAGCTTTTCCTTGGTGGAAACGCCAAACTTCTGCTCCTCGTCGATGATGAGCAATCCCAAGTCATGCCATTTCACCGACTTGGAAATCAACTTATGAGTACCAATGAGAATATCCACCTTGCCCGACTTCAAGTCTTCCAAGATTCGTTTAGTTTCCTTGGTACTACGAGCACGGCTCAAATACTCTAAGGTGACGGGCAATCCCTCCAATCGATGCTTGAAAGTCTGGTAATGCTGAAAGGCGAGAACCGTAGTAGGCACCAACACAGCCACCTGCTTTCCGTCGCACGCTGCCTTGAAAGCGGCACGAATGGCGACCTCTGTCTTGCCAAAACCTACATCGCCACATACCAAACGATCCATCGGTCTGCCACTCTCCATATCCTTCTTGACATCAGCGGTAGCCTTGCTTTGGTCTGGCGTATCCTCATAGAAGAAAGAAGCCTCCAGCTCATGCTGCAAATAGCTGTCCGCACTGTAAGCGAATCCCTTCTCTCGTCGTCGCTGCGCATAAAGCTTGATCAAGTCGCGAGCTATGTCTTTGATTCGTTTCTTTGCCTTTTCCTTCAGTCGGTCCCAAGCTCCTGTTCCCAGGGTCGACAACCTAGGAGGCTCGCCGGTGTTACTGCTACGATACTTGCTAATCTTATAGAGCGAATGGATGCTGACATCCACCTTGTCGTTGTTTTTGTAAACGATGCGAATCATCTCTTGATAGCTATCTCCCGTAGGAACACGTATCAAGCCGCCAAACTTGCCGATTCCGTAATCCACATGCACGATGAAGTCACCAGGCTCCATCTCTTGCAACTCCTTCATCGTGAGAGCCATCTTTCCTGCACGGGCGGCATCCGAACGAAGATTGTATTTATGGAATCTATCGAAGATTTGATGGTCGGTCAGAAAGCAACAGCGCTTCTCATTATCCACAAACCCTTCGTGGATGGTCTTATCCACAGGAGTGAAATGTATCTGATAATGTCCCAGTTCCTCACTGGCGAAAATATCCTTGAGTCGTTCCTGCTGTTTCTGGCTGTCTGCTAATATATATAAGGTATAGCCTTTCAGTTGATAATCTTCCAATGATTGAGCCAACAACTCGAAATTCTTGTGAAAGAGGGGTTGAGGGGTTATATCGAAAGATACCACTGCGCGATTGTCGCCCTTGGAGTCTAGCAAGAGGTCTTGCTTCTTGGCAAACATTCCTTCGGGCATCTTTCCGAACTCCAGGCGTACATGCCCAACAAGCTCTTGCTTGAAAGTAGTAGTGGAAACCAAGTTTAGCTCAGTTTTCATTTCGCGGCGTATCTTCTCTGCTTCCACTTCCGTAGCCCCCTCCAGCTGCTCGGCCAGGCTCTGCTTGGAAAAGCCTTCTTTGTAAATCTGCTCTATCCTATCGTGAACAAAGTAAAAATCATTCATCACAATGAGGTCGTGGGGAGCGAGAAAGCTCAGGAAACATTGCTTCACCGTCTGCTCCGCAGCAAGTTCTGGCACGATTTCGATGTCGTCGCGCTTATCCTTGGACAACTGATCCTCGATGTTGAATGTACGAATGGTGTCTATCTCGTCGCCGAAGAAGTCGATACGAAAAGGAAACTCACAACTGTAAGAATACACATCCAGGATGCTACCTCTTACGGCAAACTGACCCGGCTCATAGACATAATCGGTTTCTTGCAGCCCGAACTCACGCAACTGGTGCACCACATCCACTTGCGCAATCTGCTGACCCACTGCCAATTTCAAGATACGTTCATCCAAATGTTTCTTGGAAACCACCAGTTCAGCCAGTGCATCAGGATAGGAAACGATATAAATTTGATTGCCTGCCGACAATCGGGCAAGCACCTCAGTTCGCAGAATCTCGTTGGCAGCGTCACGCTGCCCATACTTGATGGCACGCCGATAACTGGATGGAAAGAAGAAAACACTTTCCTGCCCCAACATCTGAGTAAGATCATGATAAAAATAACCAGCCTCATCGGCATCATTGAGCACAAAAAGCACCGTGCGCTTCAACCTCGATTGCAACGAACCGAAAAACACCGAGGCAGAAGAACAAACCAATCCCTGAAGAAAAACTGAATGAACCGACTTTTTCTTCAATAAATCAAAGAGGGCATTCGCCTGTGGCGAACGCCCATAGAGTTTCATTATCTCTTGTATTGTCACTCCTAACTAATTTTTGGATATTTCTTAAACCAACCGTCAAGACGTAATCTCATCACTCCAAAGAAAGCCTCGCCAAAGATGCCGCCACTCATCTTGCTCACACCTTCACGGCGATTGACGAAGATGACTGGCACCTCCTTAATCTTGAAGCCTATCTTATAAGAAGTAAATTTCATCTCTATCTGGAAGCCGTATCCCTTGAAGCGGATGGCATCCAAGTCGATGGTCTCCAACACCTTTCTGCGATAGCATACAAAGCCCGCCGTGGTGTCATGCACCTTGAATCCTGTTACCAGACGCACATATTTAGAGGCGAAATAGCTCATCAGCACTCGACCGATAGGCCAGTTGACCACATTCACACCCGACACATAACGGGAACCGATGGCGACATCATACCCCTCGTCGTGAGTAGCGGCATAGAGACGCGGCAAGTCGTTCGGGTCATGGCTGAAATCGGCATCCATCTCAAAAATGAACTCATAGCCATGCTCCAAAGACCACTTGAAGCCCATGATATAAGCTGTGCCCAAGCCCAATTTGCCAGAACGTTCCAAGATATGAAGACGGTCGGCAAATTCCTCAGCTATCAACTTCTTGACAATGGCGGCTGTCCCATCAGGACTTCCATCGTCAATGACAAGGATGTCGAATTGCTTCTCCAAGCCGAAAACGGCACGGATAATCTTCTCTATATTTTCCTTCTCGTTGTATGTAGGAATGATTACGATACTATCACTCATATTGCTCTTTCTATTAAAAATTCTATGTTTTCTACTTTCTTGACTTTTTATTACGGCACAAAGATACGACAAATATCTGAATTATGCGCAATAAGACAAGAAAAAGAGACTCTATTGGTCAGGATTTTCTACAAATCCTTGGTATTCCTTGTCCAATCCTGCCATGATGGCATCATAACTCTTGGTCATTTGGTTCTTGATATTGTCGGATCCTTTCCCTATCGGGGCAATAGGCTCATGAATCGTGAGGCGGAGCGGATGCCAAAATATCCAATACATATCCTTCATACGAGGCTTCACATCGAAACTACCATTGATGGTAAGCGGACAAACCGGCAATTGCAACTCATCAGCCAACATGAAAGCTCCACGACGGAAGACTCCCATGTGCCCCGTGAAGGAGCGGGCGCCCTCTGGGAAAACAACCAGCGACATTCCTTCCTTCAAGACTTCACGAGCCTTGTCATAAGAGGCACGTATCTTGGAAGGTCCACTCTTATCCACGAAGATATGATGAGCATACTCGCAAGCCACACCCACCAAAGGTATCTTTCGAAGTCCTTTCTTCATCATCCACTTGAAGTTACGCCCCAAGAAGCCATATATCAAAAAGATGTCGAAAGCACCTTGATGGTTGGCCACAAACACGTAGCTTTGTCCTTTCTGCAGATGTTCCCTGCCCTCTACCTTGACAGGGAGAAGCAGGATGCGAATCCACAACTGGGACCACCATTTGCCCGGATAATATCCCCAGAAGTGTCCGTTGCCCAACATACAGCCTATCACTGTGGTTAGACTGGTGATGATGCTTGCCACGATGAGGATGGGCAAACAGATAAGTAGCTGATATAGTCGATATAAGTATTTCATGAGTTTGATAATATTTGCTTAATAATATTTTCTTGATAATATCTCTTGATAATTAAAGCATAAAAGAATATCTATACACCTTATTATTTCCTTTTCAAAGTAATCACCACAATCTCTGGGGTGGCTCCGACACGAATCGGAATGGTGCCACCCAAACCCGATGTGGTATAGAGCTGGCATCCCTCTCGCTCGAAGAGTCCATAGTCGAAGGACGAGAACATCGTAGGGCGCAAGCCTAAAATGGAAACCTGCCCAGCATGGGTATGTCCGCTCAGGGTAAGCTGTGGCGCCATGAGCACAGTGTCCTTGGAACCATGCATCTCATTGATGGTGGAAGGCAACATTTCTTTCCACATCTCCGGTATGTGCTCCAGCATCAAGACAAACTGTCCCTTTTGGATGCCATAGAGTGTCTGTGCCACTTCCGCACGATAAGGTTTCTTGTAATTTTCCATACCGGCGACATAGATGGAGTCTTTGCCACGATGCAACACGAAGTTCTCGTTCATGAGCAAGTGCCAGCCCACTTCACGTTCGAAACGCTGCACCCGTTCTTCTACCGCACGAATCTCCGCCTCATCATCTATATCCATATAATAGGTGTAATCGTGATTTCCCAAGACGCTCACCACCCCATCTTTTGCCTTCAGGCTGCTCAGAAGCTTCTTGAAAGGAGGCAGCTCGTCGGGTTTCACGTTCTGCAAATCGCCTGTGAAACAAATGAGGTCTGCATGCTGTGCATTGATGCTATCCACATCTCGCTTGGGCAAATCCTTTCGCCATCCATAATACGACCCAAGGTGAATATCACTGAACTGAACGATGCGATACCCATCGAAACTCTCCGGAAGGTCGGGCACATAAACTGTGATTCGCTTGACTTGGAATGTCCGCACCCCCATAGTGAATCCATAAATGAATGTAAAGAACGCCAAGACTGCCATTACCAAGCCCACAAGCTTTCCCCAGTTGCGAGCAGGATGCTTGCAGGGCTTCAGGTCTTTCGCCAACTTGGATTTTCTTATACGCCGTGAGATTTTCAGGCATTCCCATCCCGCAAAACTGCAAAGAGCGAACACCAACTGCGGAACAAAGAACAATGCCAAAATTCCGAACCAAATATCCTCCAATACAGGATTGGATGGCAAGAAATCTGGCTCCAAAGCCAGATAAGCACTGTATCCTATCACGATTGCGGCTGGCAACCAATACAGCATTTTCTTTTTCCCCTTGCGTATGTGCAAATACTTTCTGTCTATCCAGAGATAAGGCAGCACAGTGAGCACAATCACCGGAATCAATATTCTTGCAATCATCGTTAAATTACTATTTCTTCATTATTCTATTTCAGCAAACAGGAATGATCCTATTTCAGCAAACTGGAATTATCCTATTTCAGCAAACTGGATTGTAGGAAGTTTCTCATCAGTTCCACGGGTACTCCCCTTCTATGAGCATAGTTGCGCAACTGGTCTTCTCCTATCTTTCCGAGTTCAAAGTATCGAGCCTTCGGATGGGCAAACATAAGTCCTGACACACTGGCGTGTGGTGTCATCATTCCGCTTTCCGTCAGTCGAATGCCCACCTGTTTCATATCGAGCAGTTGGTCGATGATGAAATTAGCGCTGGTATCTGGCAGCGACGGATAACCGATGGCAGGTCTTATGCCTTGGTATTCCTCCCGATGCTGTTGCTCGATGGTCAGCTTCTCGTCTGGAGCATATCCCCAATAACGCCTTCTCACCTCCTCGTGCAACTTCTCTGCTGTAGCCTCAGCCAGTCGGTCGCTCAGGGTTTGCGCCATCATATTCAGGTATTCATCCTCACGATAGTCTTCCGTGCTCATGGCATCCACTGTGGTGCAGAACACCCCGACTTTATCGTATATCCCCAAACGTCTAGGGCGAACGAAATCGGCAAGGCAGAGATTCGGAGCACCAGGGGAAGAAGGATGCTGCTGGCGAAGCATCGGAAAACGAACGAAATGCGCCTGTCGCTCCGCCGATGCGCCCCTTTCCACTGCCAAAGGCTCATTCTCCCCGTCATCCATGAAGAACAACAGGTCGTCTTCCTCGCTACAAGCATCATACAGGCGGAAAATCGCCCGGCTATGGAGCTTGCCTTCCCAAGAGTCGAGCATCTCCAATGCCTCTTTTTGCATTTTCTCCTTCTCCGAACGAGGCTTTCCACTCAATCCCCAAGCATGGTAGAAATAAAGCCAGTTGATATAGGGCACTAATTCTGAAATCGAATACGCTTTTATCATGATTCCCTAAACTTCAGTTCTTCACCACGATAGTCGGCATCAAATGCGCCCTTGTCGAAAACAAGATGTCCATTGCAGAAGGTCTGCGCCACCTGCCATTGATACTCATGACCCTCCATCGGGCTCCACTTACACTTGCTCTGTATTGCCTCTTTGGTAACTACCCAAGGGGTGTGTGGCTTCACTACCACGATGTCAGCCTGATAGCCCTTGCGGAGGAAACCACGTTGGCTCACCTGAAACAGTTCGGCTGGCTGATGAGCCATCAACTCTACCATTCGCTCGATGGTAAGCACGCCTTCGTCAACCAGTTCCAACATCGTAACCAGCGAGAATTGCACCATTGGCATACCCGATGCGGCCTTGGCACATCCGCCTTGCTTGTCTTTCCATTCATGAGGCGCATGGTCTGTGCCGATGGTAGCGATTCGCCCATCGGTCAACGCCTTGCGCAAGGCATCACGGTCGGCTTTCGTCTTGACTGCTGGATTACATTTGATGAGCGCCTTCTTGATGGCATAGTCGGCATCCGTGAAGTATAAATGTGCTATCACAGCCTCGCCGGTTATGCGACCGCCCAACAAACCTAGCTCCTTAGCCGTGGTAAGATGGGCGATATGAAGACGAGTACCAAACTTCTTGGCGAGTTCCACAGCCAGTTTGCTACTCTCATAGCATGCCTCCTCACTGCGAATCTCAGGATGATGCTCCACGGCAGGATCCTCACCATACTTTGCCTTTGCCGCCGCCATATTGCGATTGATAATCTCGGTGTCCTCGCAATGCGTCATCACGGGAAGCTCAAGTTGCTCGGCTGTCTGGAACACCCGCTGCAACGCCTCCATCTTATCCACCAGCATATTACCCGTGCTGGAGCCCATGAAGAGCTTGATGCCAGGCACATGATGCCTGTCGAGTTGGGCGAAAGTATCCACATTGTCGTTGGTAGCACCATAGAAGAAGCTATAGTTCACATGGCTTTTCTCAGCTCCCAGCTTTCGTTTCTCTTCCAGAGCCTCCAGCGTAGTGGTCTGCGGCACCGTGTTTGGCATTTCCATATAGGAAGTAACACCACCGTAAGCCGCAGCTCGGCTTTCGCTCTCGATGTCGGCCTTGCGAGTCAAACCTGGCTCACGAAAATGCACATGGTCGTCAATGACTCCCGGCAAAACAAAACACCCCGAAGCATCCACTACCTTGTCGTAGATGCCACGGGGAGCCATACCTTCGTATATCTCAGAGATGATCTCACCATCAACCACGAGATCGCCCTCGAAAGAGCGTCCCTCGTTGACAATGATTCCACCTTTTATTAATGTTTTAGACATAAATATTGATTACATTTATAATATATGACACTAACACGCTCTCATCGCTGGCTCTCACCAGGGATGCTTGGTCTAGCCAATTCATTAGGCGTAGGAGCCGGGGCTGCATTCGGATCCACCTGTGGAGCTTCCATCTGCTCCTGGGCAGTGCCGTTAGATCCTGACTGAGCATCTCGGGTACCATTCATGATAGCTTGGTTTTCCTGAGCCTTCTCGTAATAATCTTTCACATACGGATCATTCTTGAAGTGGTCGGTAGCCTTGCTCATGATGTCCTCTATCCATGGCGAAAGCATAGGATACTGATTGCCCATCGTAACTAAGAAGAAGACTCCCGGACCCAATACGTTGTCGAAATTGTCGGTCACAAAACTGGTCACCAACTTATCCTCTTGCTCGGAAAGTCGCATCGCCTCGGCATTGAGCTTGGCAGTCACCACCTGCATGTCGCTGCCGTTCATAATGGCTTGGTCATGCTTATGGACCAGTTCGCGCTGCTGGTTTTGCAACTGCTGGTATTTCTTGAAGAAACTGAAGAGCTTATCGTTGAGCGGTGTACCACTCACCACTTGCTGGGTGTCATCGAGCTTGATGGTTATGCTGCCACTCTCCAAGACGAGGGGGAGCACAGGCTCGTCGTCCATAAAGACGTTGGCCATTCTCACCGAATCTACGTTTCCTTGGAAATGAAACTGTCCATGCACCACGTCACAGGAGTCTATCTTGCTGAACTCATTGTTCTTAAGAATCTGCAGGTAGAGCATACGCCCATCCAGGGTACTCACGTTGGAAGTACCCGTTATATCGTAACTATTGGCACAAGAAGCAAGTGCCACCAAAGTGATAAGTGCGTAAAATATCTTATTCATAAGCTTTGTAATTCACAATTCAGTGAACAAAAGTACAATCAATTATTGAAGTAGCGAAATTATTTGAGGCTATTTAATTGAATATTACAAGTATTTATATTTTATTTACATTATTCTTTCTTCAACTCGTGGGAAATGCGAAAAGTGGTATATAATTCCAATACAGAAGCCACCAAAATCGCCAGAATCCACTTGCCGTACAAGATGGAATAGAAGAGCTGCGGATTACCCAGCCATTTCTCGGTGAAGGTATAGACGGTATCGACCATCGAAATGCCCGCGAAGACAAACAGGATGCTCGCTACATTCTGTATTCTCTTCAAGCGATGAATCACGGTCGAAGTACCCTCGTAGGTCTGGATGGCCTGCACGACACTGAAGACAACTGTGCCCAAGAGGAACAACCAACTGGTAAACTCCACCAAGCCCGGATAGATACCCCTAAGCACGAAACTGCACGCACCGACAACCATCAGCACGCCTCCTAGCAAAAACAATGCACTCTGTATTTTATTCAATTGTTTCATCTTCAAACTTTATAGTTTTACACATTTTATATTTATTGTATGGAATCTCTAGCAGCCGAAGATTCGTCCATGTCGCCCTCATCCGGCAGGTCTGTGCTGAGCACGAAGATGTCCTCGTCGTCTGCCTTCATGAAATAACGCTCACGAGCTATCTTTCCGAACACGTCGGTGCCCTTGCGCATCTCCCTGAGCATGTGGAGGTCCTTGTCGTATTGCTGGTGATACTTGTCTATCTCTTCTCGGAGCGAAGCTATCTGTATCTGGTACTTGATGTGCTGGCGGATGCTGTTGTCATCAACAACGCCCACAATCAATATTCCCGCAATTATCACTATAAGGTATTTATAGTGAGCGAGATAATTCCATATTATACTTATTTTTTGACTCATTAATTTCCGAAATTGTCTAAATTTGTTTGCAAAGATAATATTTTTTTGTTATCTTTGCATCACAATTAAGAAAAAATAATGAAAGAGAACGAATATTCAAGAAAAAAACAATGGGAGAATATATAGTTTCTGCTAGAAAATACCGCCCGATGACCTTCGACACCGTCGTAGGACAGAGTGCACTGACCACCACCTTGAAGAACGCAGTGAAGAGTGGCAAGCTTGCCCACGCTTACCTTTTCTGCGGTCCTAGAGGTGTGGGTAAGACCACGTGTGCCCGCATTTTCGCCAAGGCCATCAACTGCGAGCATCCTCGCGAGGACGGCGAGGCTTGCAACGAATGCGAGAGCTGCAAGGCTTTCAACGAGCAACGCTCATACAACATCTTCGAGTTGGATGCCGCCAGCAACAATGGCGTTGACCAAATCAAGACCTTGATGGAGCAAACCCGCATCCCGCCTCAGGTGGGCAAGTACAAGGTGTTTATCATCGACGAGGTCCACATGCTGAGTGCCGCCGCCTTCAATGCCTTCCTCAAGACCTTGGAGGAGCCACCATCGCATGTCATCTTCATCCTCGCCACCACCGAGAAGCACAAGATTTTGCCTACCATCCTGAGCCGATGCCAAATATACGACTTCGAGCGCATGACCGTGCCCAACACCATCGCCCACCTGAAGATGGTGGCTGAGAAGGAAGGCATCCAGTATGAGGAACAGGCTCTCGCCGTCATCGCCGAGAAGGCAGACGGCGGTATGCGCGACGCCCTGTCCATCTTCGACCAGGCGGCAAGCTTCTGCCAGGGCAACATCACTTACCAAAAGGTGATAGAAGACCTCAATGTGCTCGACAGCGACAATTACTTCAAGTTCATAGACCTCGCCTTGGAAAACAAGGTGAGCGAGATGATGGTGTTGCTCGACGGCATCCTGGGCAAGGGATTCGACGGCGGCAACATGATACAAGGACTCGCCCAGCACGTGCGCAACGTAATGATGGCGAAAGACATCCAGACCCTGCCGCTGCTGGAAACCAGCGAAGCGCAGAAAGCCAAGTTTGCGGAGCAAGCCAAGAAAGCACCTACACCTTTCTTATATAAGGCGCTGAAACTGATGAACGATTGCGACATCCATTATCGCCAGAGCTCCAACAAGCGTCTGCTCGTGGAGCTTACCTTGATACAGATAGGACAAATCACCCAACCGGAAGACCAGGATGTGCCTAGTGCGGGGCGTACGCCCCATAGATTAAAATCCCTGTTTCAGAAAATTGTTGCCCAGCTTAAGCCTGTCGTTCAGGGTGCAGGTGCCGGGCAAGAGAGCGGCAGCAACACCTCGGGCAACGAGGCAAAGTCTGTCGCTGCAGCTGTTGCTGTGCCTTCGGCTAACGAAAGTTCAACCGCATCAGATGCCACAAAACCTGTCAACGAGGGGGCAAAACCTACCCGAAAGTCGCTGAGCGAAGTAAAACTCAGCGGAATCGGCATGAGTTTCGCCAATCTCAAGAAAACGGAAGAAGCTGCCAAACGCATCTACAATCCTATCGACCAACTGAAGGATGAGCCTACTACCCCACAGAGCGGCGAGACGCACAACGACCAAGTCTTCAACCAAGAGCAAGTGGAGGGACAATGGATGAGCATGTGCCTCAGGATGCAAAACGTGAAGGAGTTCATAGGTCTCGCCAATCGCATGAAGCCTATCATCCCGAAGATTACGCAATTCCCGAACATCGAGGTAGTGGTGGATAACCAGCTGTTGCTCAACGATATCATCAAGATAAAGGGAAGAATCTTGAAGACCTTCAAGATGGGGCTTCAAAACCAGTCCGTCAACATCGACTATCGCTTGGCGAAGGCAGACGAGGTAACGAAGATTCTCTCCAAGCGAGAAGTACTCGACAAGATGATGAAGGACAATCCAGCGGTAGCCAAGCTCGCGCAAGCACTGAAATTGGTGATGGCATAATGCGCCACAAAAAAGAAACAGAACCAAGAAGTCACATCATGGCAAGAAGCTAAGAAAACATCATGGCAAGAAGACTAAGAAAGAAAAGAATAGCAATCATATTGCTCACATTTGCAGCCATCGTGGTATGGACAGTCCATAGTTGCGTGTCGCGCTGCACCTCGTCATCCGACAAGGCAAAGGCTGAGGACACCTTGCCCAAGGCTCATATCAACGACTCCATCAGCAATGCGCTGACCGAGGGAAAGGAATACCACGAGATGGATTCGCTCGTGGAACGATACTTGAAACGCTGGGAAATCAATGGTGCCCAGCTCACCATCACCCGCAACGACTCGCTGCTCTATTCACGTGGATTCGGATTCTCCGACGTGGAGAAAGGCATCAAGATGGAACCCAACGTGCTGATGCGTTTCGCATCGGTATCCAAGCTCATCACCGCCACAGGCATCATGAAGCTTTGGGAAATGAAGAAACTGAGAATGGGCGACAAGGTGTTTGGTCCGAAGGGCATCCTCAACGACACCGTATATAACAACAGCATCCAGGACCAGCGATACTATCAGATTACCGTGGAGCAACTGCTCAGACACCAAGCGGGATTCAACAATTATGCGGGCGACCCCGTATCGAACACTCGCTTCATCATGATGCAGAACCACCTCACCCAGGCTCCCGACCACCCTACCCTGCTGAGAATCTTATTGAAGCGCCACTTGGGTTATACGCCGGGCGAAGGCAAGTGTTACTCGAACCTCGGCTACATAATACTATCGATGGTGGTGGAAAAGAAGAGCGGCATGAAATATGAGGATTTCATCCAGAAGTATGTGCTCCACCCTGCCGGCTGCTACGACATGCACATCGCAGGCACCTATCTCAAGGACCGCCGTAAGAACGAGACCCACTATTATATGCACAAGGGTAGCATCCCAGTGTATGAATTCAACAACAGTGGAAGAATGGTGGAGAAATGCTATGGCGACACCGACCTGCCTCGCCTCTCGGGCGCAGGTGCCTGGTGCGGTTCAACAGCAGAATTGGCTAGGCTCATCGCCTCCATCGACAACTTGCCTCACGTAAAGGACATCTTGAGTAAGCAAGCCATAGACTTCATGACGAAGGAACAGCCCAACCACCAATATTCCATCGGTTGGAACTACACGCCACAACCCAAGAGTGGCAAGCCTTGGATTCGCACGGGTTCGCTGGCAGGTACCTCTGCCCTCATCTTGAAATATCCTGATGGCGAATGCTGGATTCTCGTCACCAACACTTCTACCTGGAAGGGCCACGGATTCAGCAACGACACCATGGCTTTCTTCGAGAAACTCAGAAAGAAGTATATGGCTACTATGCCAAAGAAAGACTTATTTGTATAAAGCTAAAGATTATTAGCCCCATTGTTTTTTGAATAGAAACAATGGGGCTAATTTTATCATAATATGACAATCATAATCGTATTCCACCATTATATACAAATGTTTTTTCTTCAATTTGATGTCACTGACGTCACGTTCAAGCCTATCGCGCTCAAATACAGAAAGTTAAGGCGTGACAGCAAACCATTTTTTGCTGTCATTTGCTGTCACTGCTGTCACGCTACTAATTTAGCACGATTATACAAATTGTGTCTATTAAAACTGGAACAATTAAAAGAAGGTGACTACTGTTCTAGTTGTATAAAACTAATAGTGTCTATCTTTCTAGTTTATAAAGTAAAAAAGTGTCTAATCTGATCAGGAAAAGTCTGCTTGGAGGGGTTTAGCAAACAAACCAACGCTTCGGGGAAGTCGTTTCAACCCACAAGCAAATTCACCCGACATATAAAGCAAATCTGCCCAAGGCTATGGGTACTTTTGCCCATCGACCTCGGGCAAATCTCCTCATGCCGCTGGGCAAAAGTGCCCAGCGTCTCGGGCAGAGCTGGGCAAAGCCACAGAAGTTTCTAAAGTACTCATACAAGGTTTCTTAAGTACCCATATAAAGCTTTTAAAGTACGCATAAAAAAAGGATGCATACCCCATTTGAAGAGAAATGCATCCTTGATGATTTATTCTTACTATTATGATAGCCTAAACTTAACCTTTTCTATAGAAGTCTAGGACTCACATCCATTAGTTGAAGATGTAACGGATAGAGAACTGGATAGAATAGGTGGA
>ERZ808246.513-NODE-513-length-32054-cov-4.611050_pt1 | contig 32054 bp, 39 predicted proteins | sample MGYA00521083_ERZ808246 | MGnify/ENA primary metagenome ERZ808246 (study PRJEB31516, sample SAMN03275577) | gut metagenome | biome: mammalia-associated habitat; material: feces | host: Papio cynocephalus | place: Kenya | collected 2012-07-07 ...
TGGTCATCCCCGAGCTGAACGGCAAGCTGATCGGTTCTGCTCAGCGTGTGCCTGTCCCCACCGGTTCTACCACCATTCTGGTTGCTGTTGTCAAGGGCAAGGATGTTACTGTTGAGTCCATCAACGCTGCTATGAAGGCTGCTGCTTCCGAGTCCTTCGGCTACAACGAGGATCTGATCGTTTCTTCTGATGTCATCGGCATGCGTTACGGCTCTCTGTTCGATGCTACTCAGACTATGGTCGCTAAGATCGATGACGACACCTATCAGGTTCAGGTCGTGTCTTGGTACGACAACGAGAACTCCTACACTTCTCAGATGGTCCGTACCATCAAGTACTTCGCTGAGAACTGCTAATCACGTTCTCACGCTCAAAAGTGCTTGAGAAGTTGTACAAAATAACAGCTTGTGTTGACCTTCCTGGTACGAACATGCTGTGGATTGGTACGACAACAGGATATTGAGTTCTGCACCCTTTCTTTTGCGGGTTTCCGTGAGAGGAAGGGTGTTTTTGTTATGCTGTTGAAAGAAGCAAGAGATGGATTTTTGTTTGATTGTGAGTGCAGACATTTGGCAAAAAGGCCAATTCGCAATTATCGAGCAGAAACGAAGTTCTTGATGGAGTTTTTGGAATTAGAGCCATACCTCTTCCCCGAACTTGCCTCTCAAGCGATTCCAAATATTCTGATTATATAGATAAAAATTTTAGAATCCAACATTCTTAGACACATTGCGAAGAAAAGACAAGATTGTCCTGTTATTTTTCTGCGCGCATTCGCAACAACAGCGCAACATTATATTGTAACGCCTTCTTTTTTATGATAAAATAAGCTATATAATATAGGACTAAAATGCGGAACAACTGGTATCTTCCATGATTATTGCAGAAGATACGCCCTTTGAATTGCGGCTGAGGAGCAGAATGCATGATATTGCGTTTGACAGGAAAAATGTTAAGTTGCCGTATTGCATTTAAAATGACCCTGGGCGAAGCAATCGTCTGGGGTATTTTTCGTGTTCTGAAGTGGAGCGTTAGAGTCTGAGAGTATTTGCTTGTATCAAGTTGGAAAGTGCATGGAAAAGCCATGATTGAGGTGTGAGGAACGAATATGAGTGCAATTGAAACAAAAAAGACAGTAGAAATCAATCGAAAAGAGAACTTGAAAAATCATAAATGGTATTGGGTCGGACGAAGAACACAGGATGTGATCTTGTCGTCCGTGGCATTGGTCGTGTTATCTCCGTTGATGCTGGCAACAGCAATTGCGATTGTGGTGGATGATCCATCGGCGGGTCCGATTTTCAGCCAGGAGCGGATTGGGCGCAATGGCAAACCTTTCAAGTTTTATAAATTCCGTTCCATGTGCCCGAATGCAGAAGCAAAACTGGATGATCTGCTGGATCAAAACGAGATGGATGGCCCTGTGTTCAAAATCAAGGATGATCCGCGTATTACCCGAGTAGGCAAGTTCATCCGCAAAACCAGCATCGATGAACTTCCCCAGCTGTGGAATATCCTGAAGGGTGATATGAGCATTGTCGGTCCCCGGCCGGCTTTGCCGCGAGAGGTGGAGCAGTACACCGAGTATGACCGTCAGCGTTTGTACGTGACACCGGGCTTGAGCTGCTATTGGCAGATTGCACCGCATCGGAATGATCTGTCCTTTGAGGAGTGGATGGCGCTGGATGTGAAATATGTTCAGGAACGTAGCTTTTGGGTGGATTGGAAGATTATTTTTAAAACATTTAAGGTGTGTCTGTTGGGGCATGGTGAATAAAAGCAGATGAAACCTACGGTGAAATGAAAAATACGGTTTCCCGTGGATTTGTTGCTTTTGTATAAAATCTGAGGATGGAAATAGAATAACAGGATGAGTGAAAAACTGAAAATTGCAATGTTCGGCCACAAAAGATGGTCGAGAGAGGGCGGCATAGAAATCGTTGTAAAGGAGCTGTGTACACGAATGGCACAACAGGGATGTCAGGTAACTTGCTATAACAGGTCCGGACATCACGTGAGCGGTGCAGAATATGACGATGGGGATAGGACTGAATATGAGGGAATCGTTCAAAAATATGTTCCGACCATCGAACGGCGTGGTCTTGCCGCTGTAAGTTCTTCTGCTTTTGCTGCTCTTTACAGCGCTTTTGGAAAATACGATGTAGTACATATCCACGCAGAAGGTCCTGCTTTCTTTTCGTGGCTGCCGAAGATGTTTGGCAAGAGAGTAATAGTTACAATTCACGGCATTGATTGGCAGCGCGAAAAGTGGAAATCCGGCTTTGGCTCCAAGTTCATCCGACAGGGTGAAAAGAACACGGTGAAGTATGCGGATGAGATTATCGTTTTGAGTAAGGGCGTGCAGAATTATTTCAGGGATGTATACGGCAGAGAAACAAATTTTATTCCAAATGGCGTAAATCGACCGAAACTTCATAATACAGATCTAATAGCAAAAAAATATGGACTGACAAAAAACTCTTACATTTTGTTTTTAGGTCGTCTGGTACCAGAAAAGGGAATCCGGTATCTGCTTGAAGCGTTCAAAAATATTAAGACGGATAAAAAACTGGTTATTGCGGGTGGTTCTAGTGATACAGACGCGTTTATGGAAGAACTGCAGGTGATGGCGAGAGACGATGACAGAGTTATTTTTACTGGATTTATTCAGGGGCAGATATTGGATGAACTGTACAGCAATGCCTATGTTTACACACTGCCTTCTGATTTGGAAGGGATGCCGCTGAGTTTGTTGGAGGCGATGAGCTATGGCAATTGCTGTCTGGTTTCTGATATCCCAGAGTGCACTGAAGTGGTCGAGGACAAAGCACTGATTTTCAAAAAGTCCAATGTGGAGGATTTGCAGGAAAAACTGCAGGAAGCCTGTGACCACCCTGAAATAGTACAAGAATACAAAGTTCAGGCGGCAGACTTTATTTGCGGAAAGTACAGCTGGGATGATGTCGTGGAGAAGACGATGAAGTTGTATAAGGGAGAAAATGACAGACGAAAATTATAAGCATAAATAATCTCCTCTAACTGAACGCAGGTAGTGAGATGTACATAGTGAAAACGGAAGAAAAATAGCGTATTTACGGTACTTTTTGAGATGATGATGGACCAATATCGCCTTCTTTTATCTCACTACCTCAGTTCACCAACAGCAGATGATTCTATCATAAGAACTTTCAGTATCACACCCTGCGTTCGCATGAAGCACTCTGGTTTATGAGTAATACATCGAAACTGCTCTATCCGAACAAAAGTAGTGAAACAAAGTAGAACACATAAGGAAAAATAACATGAGTAAGCAAATTGCAGCAAGAACAAGAGAAAAATGGGTGGATGATGTAAAAGTAATCGCCTGTATATTGGTTGCACTAGGCCATTTCTTTATGAGTATGGTGCAATCTGGCATTCTGCCAGATAGTAATCTACATGAATGGTTTATTACTACAATTTACTACTTTCATGTGCCGCTGTTCTTTATTTGTAGTGGATACCTTTATCAGAAGTACAGCAAGGTTGACAGTGTGGAAAGCTGGCACAGAAATGTAGCTAAAAAAGCGCTGGCGCTCGGCGTACCGTATGCCACTTTTACAACTGCTACTTGGATATTGAAAAAGGTGTTTTCGAGTAGCATTAACAATCAAATTGGTGGTCTGGGAGATACATTGTTCCTTCACCCAACAGCACCGTACTGGTATCTGTACGCATTGTTCTTCATCTTTCTTGTTACGCCGACTTTTAACAGTGTGAAAGCAGTCGCAGTTGGATTGGTAGTTGCATTAGCTGCAAAAGGCCTAATTTTGACTGGGGGGGGGGTACGGCGTTTACGCAGTATCAACAGTTCTCATAAACGAAATCTGGTTTGTGCTCGGTATGAGTATTTGTGCATTTAACGTGCAGCTGAAGGGCAGAAAAGTGCAAGGAGCGATATGCGGATTGTTGTTTATGATTTTGAGTGTGGTGGTGTATAAGGCGGAAATTAGTGGTGGCGTGATTCCTTTCACAATGGGATTGCTGGCTTGTGTAGCTGTCATCTTGATGGTAGCGGGAGTTGAAAGAAGATTTGGCAGAGGCATGGATTTTCTTGCAAAATACACAATGCCGATTTTTCTGATGCACACGATGTTTGCAGCATTGACGAGAGCGGTTTTACTGAAGTTGGGTATCGGAAGTTCTGTGATTCATGTAGTGCTGGGACTAGGAATTAGCTTTGTAGGTCCGATCGTTGCGGCTTGGATTATGAAGAAAACGAAGTGGTTGGAGTTCTTCCTGTATCCGAATAAATTTGTGAAGATAAGAAATTATCAAAAAGTGTGATAGAGACAGACATGGAATTAAAGAAAATCTACAACAAGGAAAAGAGAGTAATATGCGTATTATCGAGATAAATAAATTTTTATTCAGAAACGGCGGATCAGAAACGTATATATTTAAGCTAGGTGAGGCGCTGGAGCAGCACGGACACGAGGTTCAATACTTCGGAATGGAACACGAGGGCCGCTGTGTTGGCAACCGGGTCGATGCTTACACGTCCGATATGGATTTCCACGGCGGGTCGAAGTTGAGCAAGCTGACCTACCCTATCAAGACGATTTACAGCAAGGAAGCACGAGAAAAATTGAGACTGGTGCTGGACGACTTCCAGCCAGACGTCTGTCACCTGAACAACTTTAACTACCAGCTGACGCCTTCCATGATTCTGGAAATTGTGAAGTGGCGCAAGGAAACCAATCATCAGTGCAAAATCGTCTTTACTGCCCATGACTACCAGCTGGTCTGTCCGAACCACATGCTGAACAATCCAAACACGCACCAGAACTGTGAGAAGTGCCTCGGCGGTCACTTTGTGAACTGCATGAAAGGAAAATGTATCCACGGCTCCACGGCAAAGTCGGCCATCGGCATGATGGAAGCGGAGTTCTGGAAGTGGAAGGGTACCTACAAGTACATTGACACAATGATCTGCTGCTCTGAGTTCATGAAGAGCAAGATGGACAGCAATCCACTGTTTGCGACCAAGACTGTGGCAATGCACAACTTCATCGACAAGGTGGAGTGGAAAGAAACTCCGAAGAAGGATTATGTTCTCTACTTTGGCCGCTTCTCCGAGGAAAAGGGTATCGGCACACTCATCAAGGTCTGTAAGGAACTGCCGGATGTGCAGTTCATCTTCGCCGGTACTGGACCGCTGGAAGATACCATCAAGGGCGTAAGTAACATCAAGAACGTGGGTTTCCAGAAAGGCGAGGCACTGGAAAAGCTCATCCGTGAGGCGAGGTTCTCCATCTACCCGTCAGAGTGGTATGAGAATTGCCCGTTCTCTGTGATGGAATCCCAGATGTATGGCACGCCGGTTTTGGGTGCTAATATCGGTGGCATCCCGGAACTGATTCAGGTCGGTAAGACCGGTGAACTGTTCGAGAGCGGTAACGGGAAAGATCTGAAAGAAAAGATAGAAAAACTCTGGGGTGATAAGGAACTGTGTGAGCAGTATAGCAAGAACTGCAAGGACATCAGCTTCGATACCATCGATGAGTATTATGAGAAAATTATGAAGGTGTATCAGTAAGACTGGTATGTGAGGAGAAAACTTGTGGCTACGAAATCGGAACGATACGAGGGAATAGATGGATTGAAGGCGTATGCCATTATCGGCATCGCATTGATGCACGTCCTCGCGAATGGAGAATATGGAATAGGAGGATTTGTGTTTGAGCGGGTTATTCCGTCTTTCACAAACCTCGTTTTCCTTTTTATGATGGTCAGTGGCTTTGGTATGTGCTGCGGTTATTACCAGAGAATCATTGATCAGAAAATCAGTATAGAGGACTTCTATAAGAAACGGTACATCAAAATCTGGCCGTATTTTGCTTTGCTGTGCGCATTGGATTTTATTATGTCACCCAGCAAGGAATCCCTGTTTGAAGTTTTTGCAAACCTGACTTTGTGTCAGGGACTTCTGCCAAACGCACATATTACGGTTATCGGTGTGAGTTGGACACTGGCAGTCATTTTTGTATTCTATATGCTATTTCCATTCTTCTGTTTCCTGATTGGAAACAAGAAGAGAGCATGGGGAGTAGCGGCTATAGCACTGGTATTTAATTGGCTGTGTGGAACTTATTTCTTCGATGGAAACCACATTGTAGATGCACTTAGTGTTGGATTTACACCAAGACTGAATATTGTCTACGATGCAATCTATTTCATTGCAGGTGGCTTGGTTTTCCTCTATCGGAAGGAGTTGGCCGAGTTTGCATCGAAGCACAAGGTCATCGCCGGTGCGATTTTACTGAGCGCCACAGTTGCGTATTTTACATTAGGCGGCTCTACGCTCACAATGTTGTTCTTCTGTGTGGCAGCATTGGTCTATACCCTCGGATGCAATCGGGGGGGGGTACTGGTCAATCCAGTTGCCAAATTCCTCGGTGGTATCTGCTTCGAGATTTACCTGTGTCACATGGTAATTTATCGTGTGCTTGAGAAGTTACACCTCGTTCATCTGTTTGGAAACGGTCTGCTGGCATATATCTTCACAGCGGTTGCAGTCGTCTGCGGTTCGACTGTGTTTTCAGTATGTGCCAAGTGGTTCTTAAATAAAATCGAAACATTCTTAAAAGAGAGAGTAAACAATAGGAGAGTTAATCATGTCTGAAGAAAAGAAGTTAAATGGTACGGTCATCGTCACTTATCGCTGCAACGCTCGTTGCTCCATGTGCAACCGTTATAAAGCACCTTCCAAGCCGGAAGAAGAAATCAGCATCGAGACCATCAAGAAACTGCCAAAGATGTACTTTACCAACATCACCGGTGGCGAGCCGTTCATCCGTACCGACCTGAAGGATATCGTGCGTGAACTGTATAAGAAATCTGACCGTATCGTTATTTCCACGAACGGCTTCTTCACTGACCGTATCGTTGATTTGTGCAAAGAGTTCCCACAGATCGGTATTCGTATTTCCATTGAGGGTCTGGAGCAGACCAACAATGAGATTCGTGGTCTGCAGAACGGCTATCAGCGTGGTTACGGCACGCTGAAGAAGCTGCGCGAGATGGGCATGAAGGACGTCGGCTTCGGTATGACCGTTCAGGATAAAAACGCTCCTGACCTGGTTCCACTGTACAAGATTTCCAACGAGATGGGCATGGAGTTTGCGACTGCTTCTCTGCACAACAGCTTCTATTTTGTTGAGGCAAAGAACATTATTCACGACCGTCCGATGGTTGCAAAGAACTTCGAGAATCTGGTCAACGAACTGCTTCGTAGCAACAGCCCGAAGAAGTGGTTCCGTGCCTACTTCAATCACGGTCTGATCAACTACATCTATGGACAGAAGCGTCTGCTGCCTTGCGATATGAGTTTCGATACCTTCTTCATTGATCCGTATGGCGATGTTATGCCTTGCAATGGCACCAAGGATAAGGAAGTCATGGGCAACCTGAATACCCAGAGCTGGGATGAGCTGTGGAACAGCCCGCAGGCAGAAGAAGTCCGTAAGAAAGTTCGCTGCTGTGACCGTGACTGCTGGATGATCGGTAGTGTAAGTCCTGCCATGCATAAGTACATCTGGAAGCCTGCTACATGGGTTCTGGTCCACAAGTTCAAGGCTCTGTTCACCAAACATCCGTACAGCATGTACGAGTTGAAGATTTGTCGTGACTACCGCGATGGTAAAGTTACTAAGGAAGAACTGGATAAGTGCAGTACCTGCGATATGAACTGTGTAATCAACAACGGTCTGAGTGAAGCATCTAAAGAGCAGCTGAAGCATAAGACCGGTGAGGAAATCGTGGATGCTGATATCGCACAGCAGATGGAGACGAAGTAATGATACTGACAATCTTAACCCCTACTTACAACCGGGGGGGGGTACTGCCGCAACTGTATGACTCACTGAAAAAACAAACATGTAAAGATTTTGAATGGGTCATCGTAGATGACGGGAGTAAGGATAATACCCAAGAGGTTGTAAAAGCGTGGCTATCAGGTTCTGATTTTCCGATTCGATATTATTTTAAAGAAAATGGTGGTAAGCATACGGCCTTGAACTATGCAGTTAAGAAAATCGAATCAGAATTGACTTTTATTGTGGATTCAGATGATACCTTAACGCTGGATGCAGTTGAAACTGTTTTACGTTATCACAGAAGGTATGAGGATGAAAAGAACATCTGCGGCTATGCGTTTTTAAGAGCGTATCCTGATGGAAGGGTAAACGGAAAAGAATTTGTTCCGAATGAACGAGTGGCATCATACACAGAAGCTAGAGTAAATTCGGATGATACGATGGCAGACAAAGCAGAAGTATTTAAGACGGCATGTCTGAAAGAATTCCCGTTCCCAGAATATCAAGGTGAAAGGTTTCTTGGAGAAGATATCGTGTGGGTCAGAATGGCAAGAAAATACATGATGGTTCACATTAACAAAGCAATTTATATAGGAAACTATCAGGATGACGGGCTTACGAAAAATAGAAGGCTCAATAATATTAAATCTCCTATCGGTTGTATGAATAGGGCAAAAGAATTTATGGGGCCAGAGTTTAAGAAAAAATATAGGGTGAAGGCTGCTCTACAGTATATCATCTATGGAAAATTCGCAGGCGTGAGTGTTGCGAAAATTTTAAAGGATACGCCTGATAGAGTTTTGACATTGGTTTGCCTGATTCCTGGATTGATCTTACAAAAAAGTTGGAAGCGAAAGTTTTGTTCTAATCATTAAAAAGAGCGGACGTCGTTTCTTATGAGTTACACTTGGAGGAAAACGTTATGAGAAAAGGCGTCGTCTCGGTGGTTTTACCAATCTACAATGTGGAAAAGTATTTAAACCGTTGTGTGAAGAGTGTCGTTAACCAGAGTTATAAGAACTTAGAAATTATTTTGGTTGATGATGGATCGCCAGATAATTGTCCAGTACTCTGTGAGGATTGGGCAAAAAAAGATAGCAGAATAAAGGTTGTCCATAAAGAGAATGCCGGACTTGGGTATGCAAGAAATACGGGCATTGAAAATGCAACGGGCGAATATATTTGCTTTTTTGATAGTGATGATTACATTGCGTTGGATGCTATTGAAAAAGCATATAGTCTAGCAGTAAAGGAAAAGTCGGATATTGTAGTATTTGGCTTCTGTAACGTTAAGTCAAATGGCGAAACGGGAAAAGCTGTTATTCCGAAAACTGGGAAAGTTACATATTCAGGTAATGAAATACAAGATGTGTTTTTGGCAGATTTGATTGGTCCAGATATAAAAAATGGCACACAAACAAATTTGTGGATGAGTGCTTGGGCAAGTATGTATTCTCTTGATACGATAAAGAAAGCGTCTTGGAAATTTGTCTCGGAGCGTGAGATTATTTCAGAGGATATTTACTCACTACTAGAATTTTATAAGTATGTTAACAAGGTTTCTGTATTGTCCGAAGCATTGTATTTCTATTGCGAAAATGCGGGTTCATTGACCCATACGTACAAAAAAGATCGCTATAGTAAAATCAAGGAATTTTATAATGCGTGTTACCAGTTAATTGAGAATAATGGCTACGGTGCTGCGGTGCTAGATAGAATTGCATATCCCTATTTGTCCAATACGATTGCAGCATTGAAGATGATAATTCTTTCTGATGCCAGTCAGAATGTGAAAAAACAGGAAATTAAGGAAATAGTAGATGATGAGCATCTACAGACTGTATTAAGACGTACAAATTATGATAAAGAAAAGATCACAAGAAAGCTGTTGCTTGATCTAATGAAAAGTAAGCAGTATCGATTATGCTATCTTCTGCTAAAGATGAAAGCAAGATGAAGGAGAAATGGATGATGAACTTAGTATATGTTGCATACTGCTGTGCTCCCTATAATGGAAGTGAGGCAAGCATAGGATGGGAAATTCCACTCAATGCTTCAAGAAATAATAAAGTGTTTTTGGTGACTGTTCCAGAATCAAAACCTTTTATTGATAGATATTACGCTGAAGCTATCGGGGGGGGGGCAAGCATCAAGTAATCTAACAATTAAGTATGTGGACATTCCTAAGAAATATAAGGATATTTTTAAAGGACCTCTATATACGTTTAGATTGAATATTTGGCACCAAGAAGCAGCTCGACTGGTAGGTGAGATTTGCCGGGAAAATTCAATTGATGTTATTCATCAAGTAACTCCAGTTGAATTTAGAAGTATTGGCCCGTATGACAAAATTAAAGGTGTAAAGTTTATATGCGGCCCAGTTGGCGGAGGCGAGTATGTCCCTGCACCACTGAACGATTATCTTAAAGGTCACTTTAAAACAGAGTATATGAGAAAGGCAGCAAACAAAATCAGCTGTACGTTATTAAACAAGAGAAAGCTCAATATCCTGTTTGCTAATGAAGAAACAAAAAAACTTGTATGTCCCAATAGTGATGTGAAGTGCATTACAGAGATAGGAATCTCACCTAATATGTTTGTTGACGATACAGTAAGAAAGAAGCCTTGCACGAATAAGACGATGCATTTTCTAGTTGCAGGACGGTTGCTGTACAGAAAAGGACATTTACTTTTAATCGACGCGCTTAAGCAGCTGCCAAAGAATGCAGATTATATCTGTAAGATAATAGGTGATGGACCTTGCTATGGTGAGATTGAAGAAAGTATCAAAGAACTGGGAAACAAGGTGATTCTGAAAAAAGCTGTTTCGTATACCGAAATGAAAAATGAGTATGCAGAAGCTGATGTGCTAATCATGCCTAGTTTAAGAGAAACAACAGGAACGGTTTTACTAGAAGCCCTTGCTAATGGGGTTCCGGTGATAACTGTAGACAAGTTCGGCGGGCATACGCTATTAGATGAAAGCGTTTCTTGGTTTTATGATGGAAATACTAAAGATGAATATATAAGAAATTTAAGCACTGCAATCTATAACTGTATTGAAAATCGAAGCGAAGTGCTACGTAAAGCGGAGAATACTGTGAAATATGCGAAGCGGTATACGTGGGACAAGAAGGTAGAACAGTATATAGAAATCTATAGAGAATTGATTGGGGATCAAAATGATTCAAACAAGAGAAGATTTGAAGGAATATCTTGATTATGAAAAAAAGCTGTATCCCAATACTACAGCAGATATACTGACAAATGATCAGCGAACATATAACTGGAAATACATTAAATACCTTAGAAAGTGTGAATATTACTATAACAATCGAAAAAATTCACTGTTTGCTAAGGTGATGTATATTTGGTATCGTAGGAAAAAGAACACATTGGGAAGTCGCATTGGTGTTGAAATCTGGGAGAATTCATTTGGAAAGGGCCTAGTGATTCATCATAATGGAAACATTGTTGTTAACAGGGAATGTCGTGTAGGAGAAAATTGTGAGCTACATGGCGATAACTGTTTAGGGAATGCGGGATTTGGCGCAAATGTCCCTACGATCGGGAATAATGTCAATATTGGTGTAGGGGCGAAGGTGATTGGAAAAATTACGTTGGCGGATGATATTAAGATTGGCGCTAATGCTGTTGTGAATAAGTCGTTCTATGAGCCAGGAGTTACACTTGTTGGAGTGCCGGCTCATAAGGTGGAGAGAAAATGAAGATTCTGATTATAGATGACGAACATGAACTGTATAAAAGAATGTTTTCAGATTTGTTCAAAGAAACAAAATATAACATTGAAGAAATACCAAGGATGACTATTCCTGCTGTATTAAAGCCGGTTTATTCGGCTCATTTCAATGACAGAATTAACCGACATTTATGGCTCCCACTTAAAAGCCTATGGAATGGCTTCTATGCATTACATAAGTATCCGTTTGATGAGAAAGAAACATATTATGTACTTTTTATGAATGGATCTCTTAAGTATCATTTCTCTCGGAAGTACTTAAAGAAACTTAAAAGAGAACATCCAAACGTTAAATTGGTAATGATTCTTTATGATAGTTTTAGCAATCCGACAGCGCAGAGAGCTATTGGAATGATTCCGGATTTTGATTATGTATTTTCATTTGATCAGGGGGACTGTGAAAAACACGGCTTTGAAAGAATTTACTCGACATTTTCCAAACCCGATTTAGTTGAGATAGATGATAATAAGAAAAGCACAGCTTTCTTTATTGGGTATGGAATTGGGCGTTTACAGATTCTACAGAAAACCTTTGAAAGAATAACCTCTGAAGTAGATGGCTGTAAATTTTATATTGCTGGAGTTAAGGAAGAACAGCAAAAAATAATTCCTGGCGTACAATACAATGTGACGATGCCATATGCCGAAGAATTGCAGATGGCGTATAATACTGATTGCATTGTTGAGATTGTGAAAGAAGGACAAACGGGAGTTTCACTTAGAACCTGTGAGGCAATAGCATTTAATAAGAAGCTATTAACAAATAACCAGAGTTTGCTACAGATGCCTTTTTACGATAAACGATATATGCAGGTTTTTAAGAAACCAGATGAAATTGATTTGAATTTTATCAAGACTAAAATAGACGTTCATTATGATGACACGGATTATTTTAGTCCTGTGAAAATAATAGATCGGCTTGCCGAAATTGACAAGATGGAGAAGGAGAGTAGTTGAGGTGACATCAGGATTTAAAATCGGAAGAATTACACTGACAACAACAATGATGATATGGCTGGTGTTGGCAATAACTTCGGTTGGTGCTTTAGCTATCTCAACATTTCATATTTCCAATTTCGTGTATTATTTGGCAGATGCTTTCAATGTATTCCTCGCTATTTTTGCAATACGAAGGGTAGCTAGAGCAAGGAAAATGAAAGAAGTTGGCTTTCTTGTACTTCTTTTAGTGTTATTCATTGCAAACTGTATCATTGGTATTATTGGAAATAATGTGCCACTAAAATTGGCGATTTGGGGAAGCAGAAATGTTTATCGATTCATTTTGTTCTTTATTTCCTGTGTTACGCTCTTAGGGAAAGAAGATATCGCTAAATTTCAGGCGGCATTTCCTAAAATATATGTAATCAACGCAATTGTTGCTGTGTTCCAGTATTTTGTACTTGGGCTTAAAGGCGACTATATTGGTGGCTTGTTTGGAACAATTCAGGGATGTAATGGTGCATTAACAATTTTTTTGAATATTGCATTATCCTATTTTATAGCGGGATATTTATGTGGAACTGAAAAGCTGTCGAAAATTATACTGTATTCGATTTTATACTTTTTGGTTGCCGCATTGTCTGAAACGAAAGGAAATTATCTTTTCTTTGTATTAATAGTTGCTGTCGCACTTCTGGTGTCTAAAAAGAGCTTTAAGACATTCGGAATAATATGTGTTGCATTTGTTAGCTTGGGAGCTGGAATCTATTTTTTGAATAAATATTTTCCGGGATCACTAGATTTCTTACTTGATTTAAATGAGGCAAATCGATATATGGATGCCTCGTACTTTGGAACTGTAACATTCACACGCAATGCAGCGTTAAGTGTTGCAAACAAAGTGTTTTTTAAGAATAATACTTGGTTATACTTGTTTGGCTATGGAATTGGAGCTTGTGACACTTCGAGCTTTTTCTCAAGTCCTTTTTTTGATATGTACGGATATATGAACTACAGACAGTTGAGTTCATCAATGACAGTGCTTCAAAATGGTTATACTGGACTGGCTATTTATTTTGCTTTCTTCGTGTACTTGTTTTTTGTGGGAGTGTTTAAAAGTGGAAAATGCGAGGAAGTAAATGTAAAGCGGATAATGATAATGACCTGTTGCTTAGCTGTTTTTGCTATTGGTGATAGCTTCTATGCTTCTTTGTATATAGATGCTGCTTATTGGCTTTTCTTTGCACTTGCAATCCCATTAGTGCTGCTTAAAGAGGACTTGAACGTTGAATAGAAGATTAGGGAGAAGAAAAAATGATACCCAAAACGATTCACTATATATGGCTTGGTGGAAGGTCGAAAAGCAAACTAACAGAAGTTTGTATTAATACATGGAAGCGAAATCTTCCGGATTATAAAATTATTGAGTGGAATGAAAGCAATATTGATTTGGAAAACTTATGCAACGAAAATGGTTTTCTAAAAAGATGTGTGGAACTGAAATTGTGGGCATTTGTGTCTGATTATTTAAGACTTTGGATTTTAGAAAATCAAGGCGGTATATATCTTGATACTGATGTGGAAGTGTTAAAGCCGTTTGATTTACTGCTGGATCAACATGTTTTTATGGGCTACGAAGCAAATGACTATGTTGGAACAGCAGTTATTGGTGCAGAGAAAGGAAATGCATTAATAGCGCGGTTGCTTAAGTTTTATAAAGAGGATATTTGGAATGTTGATTTCATTAATAATCCAATTATCTTTAAGTATTTAATGGAGAAGGAACCGTCAGTATTTGAAGAATGTAATATATACCCACAAAATTTTTTTTCTCCATATGAACCTAAAAAGATATATGATGGAAAAGTTGAAGATGATAAATCATACACAATCCATTGGTATACTCAGAATTGGAACATGAGCCGAAAGGGATATGTATTTATTACTACAAAACATATTAAGAATCCTGTGCTAAAAAATGCAACAATAATAAGAAAAAATTTGGGGTATTTAAAGATGAGGTTAAAGAGAAAATGAATATAAAAAAAGTGATAGCAAAATGCGGATCCTTTATTCCCATTAGAACATATCTGAATGATAGTGCTGCGCGAGATATTTTAACTCAATTTCGGACATGCCCTAAAGGCTCATGTTTTGCAAATAATGTTATAGATGCCAAGAGCGATTTGCAGATTATTATTCCGGCATATAATGTCGAAAAATATATTGGGGAATGCTTGAAATCAGTTTTATGTCAGAAAACAAAATACAGCGTGTTAGCAACGATTGTCAATGATGGCTCTACAGACAATACAGCTGAAGTTATTGAGAATATAGTTCATGGTTTCGGGGGGGGATAGAAATTGAGGTAATATCACAGAAAAACCGTGGTTTATCAGGTGCAAGAAATGCTGGACTACAAATAATCAAAGGGAAATTTATAATGTTTCTTGATTCTGATGATGTTTTGCCAGATAATGCAATTGATATAATGATTGATGCCGCGCAGAAAGATAATACAGATATTGTACAGGGAAGTTGGTATGATTTTGATGATTCACACAAGACAGAGAATATGGTATCGTCAAATTGGCTTTCCGGTGTGGCTTGGGGGAAAATATATAAAGCAGAGGTATTGCACAATTTTCAATTTCCAGAGGGATACTGGTTTGAAGATACGCCAATTACTTTCATATTGGCAGCACTTCCGTATCGGCATAAAACAATTGCAGATATTGTATATGGATATCGCCTAAATCCAAATGGAATTACTGCGAGTTCAGTTTATAATAAAAAGTCTGTTGACACATATTGGATAACAGAGAAATGCTTGGAGGAATTTCCAGTTTTTGATCTTCCGTATGATCAGCGTGCATATGAATGTTTACTTCATCAAAGCATTATGAATGCACGGAGAACCTTTAAGCAACCACGAATGATTCGAAAATCAATATTTGTTTTAACAAATGCATTAATGAAAAGATATTTTAATGATTGTTGTACAAACAATTTGGAAATGGAACAAATCGAGCAGGCATTAAAAAAGAAACAATTTATCAGATTTGAAATGCTTGTTCACAAAATATAAAATCAAGCAAAAAGATAATAACATGTTGAACTGATATAAATTTTTATTTAAGTTCATAATATTTTCGCTTTTAACTTTTTTGAACGCCAAGGTTGATACGTGATTATGAGAAGATAATACAGGAAGGAGATATGGCTTGCATGGCCATAAAATACAATGCAAAAATCATTAGCTAAAAATTCAGTCTACAATATTATTTACACTGTAGCGAATATATTATTTCCATTTGCAACATCTATTTATGTGTCGAGAATACTTCTTCCTGCAGGCGTTGGAAAAGTGGCATCAGCGCAGAATATTGCTTCATACTTTATAACTATTGCCGCTTTAGGATTGCCATCATATGGTGTTCGCGAGTTTGCAAAGATTAGAGAGAATAAAGATAAAAGAAATAAACTTTTTACAGAACTTTTACTTCTTAATATCATTTCAACAACATTGGCAGTTATTGGATATTTTTTACTAGTGTTTGCTAATGGTGGTTTTAATGGTGAATGGTTTCTTTATGCAGCTTGCGGTTTAGCTATAGCATTTAATTATTTGAACATTGACTGGATGTATCAAGGCCTTGAAGAATACGGCTATATTACAGGAAGAAGTTTGTTGATTAAAGGAATTTCACTGTTGACGTTGTTTTTGTTCGTAAAGACAAAACAAGATTATGTAGCATATGCTCTGATATCTAGTTTGGCTACGGGTGGTAATTATATTTTTAATGTTATACACGCTAGAAAATTTGTTTCGATTGACTTATCAAGAGTAGAATTAAAAAATCACATAAAGCCGGTTCTTTTGATTGCATGCATTATCTTCTTGTCAAGTATTTATAATAAAATTGATGTTACAATGCTGAATATATTGGCAACGGATGAATCAGTTGGATATTATACATATGCACAGAAAACAGTTAATATGGTTTTGACTATGGCGAATGCAGTTACAGCAGCTCTTTTGCCAAGGTTGAGTTATTATTATGATAATGACAGGGAAGGCTTTTATAAATTGATTGATAAAGGCTTCCAAATACTATGCCTTATGACATTACCTCTAGCGGTCGGAATGGCACTTGTTGCTCCGCAAGCTGTTGAGTTCTTATATGGCGAGGCCTTTGAACCTGCTGTTTTAACAATACGCTTGATGTGCCCTCTGATTCTAATCAAGGGTTTTGGGGACTTGTTCTGTTACCAGCTTGTTTATAGTACAAAGAGTGAAAAGATTATTTTGCCAGCGTCCGCATCTGCATCTGTGATAAATATTATAACGAATGCAGCTTTAATTCCGACACTTCTTCAAAATGGTGCTGTAATAGCATCTGTGTTTAGTGAATTGGTTACGAATGCGGTACAATTTATCTATATGAAGAAAAAAGTGAAGTTTTCTATTAATATGAAAGCATTAACGAAAGGGCTAATTAGTACAGCAGTAATGGCATTGGGTGTTTACATCATTATGGAGCTAAAATTGCCAAATACAATTGGACTTATATTAGAGGTTTTATGTGGCGTTATCGTATACACTGCGGTAAATTTAATTATGAAGAACTCTTTGATTTTTGAGATCCTAGAAAAAGTGAAAGGGAAAATGGTGCATAAAGCCTAAATATGAAACAAAGGTGGGAGCATGAAGCAAATACGATGTGACAGTAATTATAAATTAATTGATCTGATAAAGTTCTTGTGTGCATATCTTGTGATTGGGATACATACTCGACCTTTTCAATCTGTCAGTATTCTTTTGGATAAGTTTTTTTATTACAATATATCAAATTATGCAGTTCCACTCTTTTATGCGTGCACGGGATATTTTCTGATTGTTAAGCAACCTGAAAAAAGTTTGCACACAAAGCTTGTTTATCGCATAAAAAAGATTGTTAAAATTTATATCATATGGTCTGCCGTATATTTACCGCTGACTATTTATGGATGGATTATTGAAGGAAATAAATCATTAGAATACGCATGCCTTTGCATTCGAAATTATATCCTCGTGGGAGACAATTTTTATTCATGGACATTGTGGTATCTTAATGGTTTAATATTTGCCTTGATTCTTATCGACATTTTATCAAAAAGAACTTCGATGGAGAAAATTGTCAGATTTGGTTCAATGGCATATCTAGCTGGTATAGTTCTAACAGCATTAGGTGGTCATCAAGACAAATTACCCGATTTGCTAGCATTGCCAGTTAACATTTATTTCTCAATCTTTGCGACTACAAGAAATGGTCTATTTCAGTCATTAGTATTTGTTTCTTTAGGAGTTTATATTGCTAACATTGAAAAGTCGTGTAAGCTAACAGAAATTCTTCGCAAGGGAAAGATTGCAATATTTGTATACTTAATAAAAGTCCCGATAAGCCTCATCTGGGGGGGCAGTACCTCAGCCAGATGCTTGACCTTCCAATCTTTTTCATGCTATTCTGCCTGATTGTATACGAATGTCCAAAGATAAAACTTCATGGGGATTCTTATAAGAAACTGAGAAACTTAAGTGGAACAATATACTTTGTCCATATGTATTTTGTTGCATTGTGCGCACTTGTTTTGTATAAGGAAAATTACCATAATTTTGCATCTTTCTTTATTTGTGCGGGGAGTGCGACTTTAATTGCTATATTATTTGATTACGTTAAGGAAAGGAAAAGATGCAGGCAGTAGTTGATGATGTTTTTTATAGTATATATCAATATTTAGGATTTGGACTGGTTTTTGCAGTAATATGCATGATTGCCCTGCCAGAAGTAGAGAAAAAAGGATTAAAAAAGTGCTTTGTTCATCAGTGGCATAAGCTTAGAACGGATAAAACCACTCGATATAGATTTGTATTTTTTACAATCTTGTTTATGGTGTTGTCAAGAACTTTGATTTGCCGAAGCATATGGCAATGTCCATGGGAAAATGTAATTGGGGAATGGGGAGTTTTCACTTCAGATGGAAAACTTAATACAGATGGAATACTTAATATTTTCATGTTTGTTCCACTTACTTATTTTGGAATGTTAGGATTTTGTCAGCAAGATAGGTTGAACAAGAGAATTCTGCTAAATATTTTAAAGATTTCTTTCGCCTTTTCATGTGCGATTGAAATATGTCAATTGTTTTTGCGACTTGGAACATTTCAGTTGTCCGATATTTTCCAAAATACCCTTGGTGGCTTTATAGGAGCAGCTATTTACGTTATACAGCGAAAAATAAAGAAAAGATTGGAAAAACGATAAAAGCAACATTACTTATTATGGCAGCTGTTTGGGATAGGAATTAAACAGTTGGAACTGGTGGATGCTGAGTAACACAAAAGTTAAGGAATGAGGCCATAATGAGGCATTTATTATTGAAGAAAGATTGTGGATGGTGAGGAGAAAATGATACTAGAAGAAACGCAGACTACTGTTAGTAGGAGAAATGAAAATATTGATTTTCTCCGTGCGATTGGATGCATAGCGGTTATTCTTTTGCACGTAAATGCTTGGTGCTTTGAAATTGAAAAGCTTAGTATTGGAATAAGGATAGAAAATGTGTTAATCAACACAATTGTTCGATTTGCAGTTCCCTGTTTTATGCTAATAACAGGTACATATATTTTCAAAAACGCAGATGAACTTGGATGGAAGAACTTTTATAAAAAGGCAGTAGAAAAGTTACTTTTTCCTACATTATATTTCAGTCTGCTGTATGTTATATATACTGTTTTTAAAGGATTTCTGCAAAGAGAATTTTTAGTAGAAGAAGCATTGATTAAGTGGATGCATGGCATACCGTTTGGACATATGTGGTATATGTATATGCTCATTGGCTTTTATATTGCCACTCCATTTTTGTGTCAGATCAGAAGTAAGCTGGGAAGAAAAGCATGGGCATTCCTTGGCGTTTTTTGTATTCTTGCAAGTGCCGTTAATTTTAATGGAAGCCTTATAGCACCGAATTGGATATTATGTTGGGTTCAATATGTTGGCTACTTTATTATTGGAGACTTTTGCGGGGGGGGGGCAAAAATCAAAAAAGGTTGCTAAGTATGCTTGGGCTGGTTGCAGCCTAGGTATAGTATTTATGTTCTGCTATTCGTTATATATGGCGGAGCAGGGTATACGATATGATTTTCAGCCACAAAACATTTTTACGGCTGTATTTTCAATATCAGTGTATCTTATAGTATACAACTCAGAGACTATTCACCTGACAAAGCGGGTGAGATTAATAGCAAAGCAGTCATCAAGCATTTATTACATTCATGGACTTGTTATAAATATGGTGGTAATTGCTATGAATCGGTTTGAATTGCAATATAAATGGCCGATATGTTTCACAATTATTACATTCATTTTTGTATTATTATGTTCTTATTTTTATGGAATTATTCATAGCAAGTTTGCTCATTTCATAAGAAAAAAAGTCAGAATACAGAATAGTCGAAGTTGAGAGCAATAGAGAGGTTGGAAATATGAACACAACATTACTTATCATGGCGGCCGGAATCGGCAGCCGATTTGGAACAGGAATAAAACAGTTGGAGCCGGTGGATGATGCGAACCATATCATCATGGACTATTCGATCCACGATGCGATTGAGGCTGGCTTCAACCATGTGGTATTTATTATCCGTAAGGATATCGAGAAGGAGTTCAAAGAGGTCATTGGTGATCGCATTGCCTCTATATGCTCATCTCATAATGTAACTGTGGATTACGCTTTCCAAGATATCAACGATATTCCGGGAGAACTTCCTGCAGGCCGTACAAAGCCGTGGGGAACGGGACAGGCAGTGCTTGCAGCGAAGGACGTAATTAAAACGCCGTTCATTGTGATTAATGCAGATGATTACTATGGCAAAGAAGGCTTCAAGGCTGTTCATGAGTATCTGGTGAATGGCGGCAAATCCTGTATGGCAGGATTTGTGTTGAAGAACACGCTGTCTGACAACGGTGGTGTGACTCGTGGTATCTGCAAGATGGACGAGGCTGGAAACTTGACAGAGGTTGTGGAGACCAAGAATATCGTGAAAAGTAAAAATGGAGCAGAGGCGGACGGTGTGGCTGTCGATGTGAATTCTCTGGTTTCCATGAACATGTGGGGCTTGACTCCGGAGTTTTTGGATGTGCTGGAAGAAGGCTTCAAAGAGTTCTTTAAGAAGGAAGTTCCGGGCAATCCTCTGAAAGCGGAGTACCTGATTCCTATCTTCATCGGTGGGCAGCTGAGGAAAGGAAAGATGTCTGTAAAGGTTTTGAAAACCAACGATACTTGGTACGGCATGACCTATCATGAAGATGTCGCAGCCGTAAAGGACAGCTTCCAGAAGATGTTGGAGAATGGCGTGTACAAGGCTGATCTGTTCAGTGATTTGTAATATGATGAAAGTATTCTCCAAGATCCTCACTAATATTTTAACCGCACTCTACGAACCGTTCGGCTTCTCAATCTTACTGTCTTTTCTCGCCATGTTTTTCTACTTATATGCTTATGAACCTACCGAAGCCGGCAGAGGGTGGAAGAGTGCAATAGTGACATGGTATCAGAAGTTCAAGGAGAGCGTGTTCTTCCGTAAGATGTGGTTATTAGCCTTTGTGAGCAGCTTGATTTTGTTCAGAACATTGCTGAACCGGAACCTGTGGATGAACCCATTGAGTGACGTCATGGGCGGCTGGGGCATCTGGGAAACAGTGAACGGCGAGAGAAAGCTGACAACAGAGTGCATCGAGAACGTGATCATGATGGTGCCGTTTAGTAGTGTGGTCATGTGGACATTCCAAGAGAAGATTGGAAACGGCTGGAGGAAGATCCTGTGGCAAAGCGGAAAGATAGCGTTTATCTTTTCAGTGAGCATTGAGATGTTGCAGTTATTGCTGAGACTTGGTACGTTCCAGCTGTCAGACATCTTCTATAACACCGTCGGCGGAGTGCTAGGTGGTGTGTGCTACTTGGGAGTAATGAAAGTTAGAAAGCAGATGTAAAGAGAATAATCCGAAGGAATCCAAAGGGCGATCGGAAAGCCCTTTGGTCCATTTAAATCAAAATAACAGTCATGTGTACAACATGACTGCGCCATCCAAGCGTGCTGCCTCTACGTGGCGGATGGTAGGCAACGGAGCACGTAATTGTTCTCCGGCTAAAGCATGGTTAACCCTTTGAAATAAAGAGTGAAACGAAAATATCTAGTTTCAGAAAGGACGGTTTGAAAAGCTAGAACCCAATGAATGACTTCGGCCCGAAGCGCCCGATGTCGGAAGATGCACTGTGTGAATCGACTGGCACTGTAAAAGCGAAGCGCGGCCGACCGAAGAAAAAGCCTGATTATGACCGAGAAAAAGAGATAGACGCTTTTCAACAGAAAGTAATCGACCTTTTCGGCGAACCCTATGATGATCGTGTGGAACGCTCAGAAGCAGCTCCGAGCATCCGTGAAATCGCACAGGCGTTGGATACAACTCCTCTGAGAGTTCGGAAGATGTTGGTTACTACTGGATATTATAGCACAAAACTGAGCCGTAAGGTACAGGCATTATATGAACAGGGGTGTACAATCCAGGAGATTATGGATCAGACCGGATTAAAAAGAACCTCTGTACATGGCTATCTGCCCTATGTAAGAGGAAATTACAATCTGCCGGAATCCACCTTAAATGCCGAGCGTAGACGGGTTTATCGAAAAAGGATTGCAGTCTGTGAGCGACTCAGGAGAGAACTGGATTCTCCGAATGCAGAGGAGTACCTCTGGGATGCGATTGTGGCGTTTGCTGATTATCACTTTGAGACGGAAAAAGGATTGCCCTTGAAGTACACTGTGGAGGGCGGAGAAATCTTCTTTAATCGAAAAGAGAAAAGCGTAACCAGAGCGACTGTGATGAAGGCGTTCTATCAGGCGCGGCAGATTCAAGAGACAGAGGGCTGTGTGAGTGGGCCTAAAAAACTGGGAACTTTTGGCGCGAGTTATTTGTATCCAGTATTTCTTCGGATTGGCGTGTGCTCAAAAAAATCTGAAAATTTTTGAAATGAGTTTTAAGAGCCAATGTTGGGTTTTAGCACAAGTGGCTGGATTGGCATGAAAAATAATGGAGATTCACGGACTGTCTTGAACAGTCTTGAAATATATAAAATTCCAGAAAGGAAGGTCGAAGATGAATTCCAAAGAAAAAATAGTGCTGGGGGCTAAAAAGAGCGAAACGTTGGGACAGTATATTCAGGAGTGCCGACAGCAGAATGGGTGGACACAAGAGGAACTGGGGTGGAGGACAGGAATTACAAGGGAACATGTCGGTCGCATTGAGCGAGATAAGTGCGTTCCTTCGGTTGCAACACTGAACGAGTTGGAAAGGGCTTTACACCTTCCTGAACTAACGCTTGTCAAGAAGCTGAAAGCGAAGGCAGGAACAGAGGCAACATATGCTTCGGAAGAAAAAGAAATGGTGGGGCGCGCCTGCCGAGAACTTGAACATGCACTTGCGGCTAATCTGACAAAACCGAATCTACTGAAAGCAAGTGATGCCATCAGTACGATTGCCGAGGTGTTGAATAGCAACGAGCAGCGATTAAATGAAAAATAATCTGTGAGATGTCTCTCAAAAGAGACATGGGTGTCCTTGAGAGCAAGGCGGCGTAGAGTTAAAATTATACTGTAAGAGAAAAGATGGAGATTTTATATCTGTGGGATAGCAGGAGGCAGTACATATGGAACAGTCATTGAACACGGAAACACAGCTTGTGGAAACCGCTCCGCAGGAACCTGCCATTGCACAGAACTGCTCCAATGTACTGCGCCGCCATATCAAGGAGAACCCGAAGAAGGCAGAACTCGCTCGCCATCGGCTCTGGATGGACGCCATCCTGCATGAATATCCCATGCCATATACGCCGTATAAGATCGGGGTGTACATCCGATATTTCAACCAGACCCGGCATGAGAACTATCTGGAAAAGCATATCCAGCAGTACATGGACGATATCGCTCTGTGCCCACACTGGACCTTAGTCGATTTCTATGTGGACGAAGGTTCAACGGCTCCACATATTCTGTAAATGTAATGACCTGTGCAGCACCCAACCTGCGGGAGCAGCCCGGCAATGGCATGAATTCCGGGGATGGCGATGATGCTGTGCATATCAGCCGGGAAGAATTGCAGGCACTGCATGAAAAGCGGATGCGTAAGGTGTTGGAAATTGCATGGGCAAAAGGAAATGAAGTTGTAATTCTTGGTGCTTTTGGCTGCGGTGCATTCCGCAATCCGCCTGCAGTCGTGGCGCAGGCCATGAAGACAGTGGTACAGGAATATCGGAAGAAATTTGAAACCATTGAGTTTGCTGTATACTGCTCAACGCAGTATGATACGAACTATCACATATTCCGGCAGATTCTTGGCAGAATGTGAGCTGTTACATATGGTCGGTGCGGAGACCTTAAACCCGCACGAGTGCAGGGGAACGCTGCGTAAAAGCCAGGAGATGCGGCGTACCGGAGGGTGCGCCCTTCTCTGTATAATGGCTTCTTTAGTATATTTTGCTTGAAACGAAATATAAACGAAATCGCAAATGCGAATTTCGCTTTTTTGGCGAAATGAGGGATAAATTAATAGCCGGAGGTGGACATGAGGTATTATATAGCGGATTGTCACTTTTATCATAGAAATCTGCTCACGGAGATGGATAACCGTGGTTATGAGTCGGTTGAGCAGATGAATGAGGTGATGATAGAAAAGTGGAATAAGAAGGTACATGCCCATGATGAAGTCATAATTCTCGGTGATTTATCGCTGGGCAGCGGACAGGAGACAAATCAACTTCTGCGCCGCTTAAAAGGAAAACTTTATTTGATTCGTGGAAATCACGATGACAGATACTTAAAAGACAAGGACTTTGATGCTTCCCGATTTGTGTGGATCAAGGACTACGCGGAAATTCATGATAACAAGCGAAAAATCGTTTTGATGCACTATCCAATTTTCTGCTATAACGGCCAGTTCCGGCGCGGGGCAGATGGAACACCGTTGACTTATATGCTACACGGACATATCCATAAGTCGGAAGATCAAGTGCTGGTGGACAGGTTCTGCGCAGAGACCAAAGCCACAATACGAAAGAGTGCTCATCAGGAAGAAGCACAGCCGATACCTTGCCAGATGATCAACTGCTTCTGCATGTATTCAGATTACACGCCGCTCACGCTGGAAGAGTGGGTTGAATGTAATCGGAAACGGTTGAATCGGCAGAAGAATAGTGCAAATATATTGAAAGCACTTGAAATGTTTTCGGATGATTTCATGAGTGATAGGGGCTTTGATAGTGAGAAAATTCGGAAAGCGGCAGAGGAGATGCGCTTGAAAGCTGAAGACATTGCAAGAGGAAATATTGATTATGCAACGTATGAGGAAGTCTTTGGAAAATAAGATGCTTGACCGATGACTTGATCGTAGTACAGACGACGGACGGCTGATATATATGCAACATACAGAAGAACTTAAATTGTTGACTTCACGCCAATATTAGCGTATACTTTATATGGGAGGAGTTGACATGGTTAAGATAAAGGAATGGCGGCAAGGGCTGGGAGCAACCCAAAAGGCCCTTGCAGATGCGTCTGGACTGGATATTCGCTGGATTCAAAAATTAGAAGCTGGGGATATTGATATACAAAATGTTACAGTAAAGAGATTCTCACTTTTAATGAAAGGAATCAGTGACCTTTCGCAACAGACACCATGTCCACCGCTAATAAAAGCAGATATTGAAACTGTGTATAGTATCCATGAAATGGTGGATAAACTTTTGGAGGAGGAATCTGTATGACAGGATTGGCTACTCTTAGCAATGAAAAAAATTATACAGTGTTCCGCTATGGTGATCATGTGATACGTTTTGCTGCACCATATTCTCTGGAACATTACACGGAAGTAAAAGAATGGGACAATGGCTATCTGGTCGTAATGGCAAAGTATAAGCAGAACCAAATGCCTGAAGAAGAATACATTGACCTTGTGCCGATTCTTCAGAATTTATATTTTGACACGGAGAAGTTTTTGACTCCGATAAAGAAAGTGGAGGTTGTAAATGGCTGATATTAAGCAAGTTGCAGACGCTGCAGATATGATTGTAAATGGATATGCATTTACACAATGCCCTGAAGGGTATCGGGTATTAAATTTGAATCGCCCAGATCGAGCAGTCGTTTTTTCTAAGGATGGAAAAGTATTGGAAACCAGTATGGATGATATTGAAGTGAGCATCGCGGAAGGCTATCTGAAGAAAAACCGTAAATTTATGGAGGAGTAAGATGCCAAAGTATTATGAATATAAAATTGCTGGCTACTATCTTTACTTTACATCTTACTGTGTGATTGAGTGTATGCATGTGCATGCCAGTGACCGTCGACTTACAGAAGCGGGTTCGGCGAAATTCTTTGTAAAAGAGAATGGAGATACGTTGGTTCAGAATCGAGGAATCCTGAACGATCGAGAAATCCGAAAAATTCAGGAATTTATAAAACAGAACTATCAGGAAATGTACCTGAAATGGGCTGAGTATAGCCATGAGGGATACTATGGTAAGAACGATTAAGAGGTAAAAAGCGAAAAGAGGCTGATAAAATGGCAGGTGGCCCTAAGTTGTCTGATTACAGAATGACTGAAACAGAGCACATTCTGATAGAAACCATAATCGAGATGACAGATAAATCAGAACTTTTCCGTATGGGGCTTGAGAACTTTAGCTGGTCGGAAATAAAAGTTATCCCTACTGGAGGAAGACCACACACTTTCCGCTATATCCTGAAACAAGAAGCATGGATTGAATTGATTGATGCTGCCGCAGCGTACATTAAACTGAATCCGTCTGGAGAATGGTTGTTATCGGACAGCAGAACATATTTCAAGAAGAATGGATTCCGCTATACGGATAGGCAGAAGAAAAAGTTCTTGAAGACGGCAAGCGATGGACTAACCGATTATATGTCAGACTGGTGTGAATGGACAAAAAACGGAAAGCCAGAGAATGTTTTGTTTTTAAAGCGATAATTTTTCCCTTTGAAAACCGGATCAGTGTGGTATAATGTAAACATAAAAAGTACCTTTCTACATAAAAACAAACAAAAGAGGTGAAATCTAAGGGGAGCATCCATTCCAGAAAGAGAGTACATTATCAAAAGATAGTGTAGAAAGGTATGGTATTGCAATGAAAAAGTATGCACAAGAATGGATTACTGAAATTGAGTAGATGTTTAAGGAGACGTTCCCAAAGGCAGAGGAAATGCTGCAAAATACGGTAGTTGAGTTTGCATCTGCCAGAAACTGGAACCGCAAAAGGGAGAAAGTAGCACAGCTATGTGGAGAAGAAACAAGTAAACAGCAACAAATTAAAAACAATTTGGACTGTAAAGATGACGCACCTATTTATGGAGAGTTTATCTTTGGAGAAAAAGGGCAGGCAATTCTTTTAAGAACAGAAGTGCTCAATAGGAAAGAGATTTTTGCAGAAGTTCTTTTTCATGAATTAGCACATGGATATTGTTATTGGCTGGAAACACAAGACAAGAATTTTCCGGTAGAATGCCAGCTTGGTCGATGCGAAAATGAAGAGACACAGCTTGGATATTATGTTTGGAAAGAATTTATAGCACAGACAATCAGCCTCAAAATTTGCAAAGAAAAGCAAATCAAAGTATGTAAGTATACGGATGGGGATTTGAAAGCACATCTTACATGGATGATCAAGGGAACTTTCACAGAATCAGATATGGGAATGTTCTGCGCCGAGTTTTTCTCTAATGGAGGAAATGATAAAAGACTAAGAGAAATGATGGAAAATCAGGATGAATTGATTACTGATGATGTCCGTCAGGTTTATCATTTGCTTACTCAGAAGCTTAGAGAAAAAGATTATGAGAAAGCGCATGGGGCATTTCTCATGAAACTTGGTGAGTGCGTTGCGAGATTTCGGTTGGATAAGCTGACTCAAAGACTTTTTAATGATCAAAAGAATTTGCGAAAAGTATCTTGAAGCTACTTGACATGTATGTTATAATGGGCTTATAAAGCCCATTAGGGAACAAAATATAGAGTTTCTGGTTTGGCATAATAGAATAGTAATTTATGAGCAGTCGTATAGTGTGTGCTATGTGGCTGCTTTTCTTTTTACATTGTGATTAGTTACAACTAATCACTGCGAGAAATTTGCAGGAAGTTCTGGTCGAACTGAACCGTCAGAATCAGGCAAAACAGGATTTTATCAGTCCGGCGCAGGGAATGCGCCTCCGGGAAGATGGACACACCTTTGAGATCAACCATCTTACGGTACTTCGGTACAGAGCGGCAATCGCCCGGTGCTGGTCATCAGCAATGACGTAGCAAACCGCAATTCACCGATCATTACGGTAATTCCCCTGAGTTCCAAGCTGAAGAAGCTGGAACTGCCGGTACACATTGTACTGACCGAAGATGACTGTGAGATGCTCCGGGATGAGCATCTGGAAGACTCCATCCTTCTGGTGGAGCAGATCACAACCATCGACAAGGCGGCTTTGTTCAATCGGTTCTGCCGTGTGACTTCCACGCAGAAGAAGCACGAGATCGAGGCTGCTGTTAAAAAGCAGTTTGCGATGCGCTCTGTTCACACAAGAGAGGAGGCGCAGGCATGATGGACATCAAGAACATTCCGGGCAATCTGAAAACGACCTGTCAGTTCTGCGTCTGGAAATTTGAAAAGCGCAATGGTCAGAAGACCAAGATGCCGTATAACCCGGCAACGGGGGAACGGGCTAGGATCAATGACCTACGCACTTTTGCTGATTTCAAGACTACGCTTGTCACCTATGCGATGGGTGGCTATGACGGTATTGGCATCGCAGTCGGCAACGGCATTGGTGCTTTTGATATCGATCATTGTATCCGTGAGGACGGTACGCTGAATGACACAGCAGATACGGTTCTTTCCATCTTTCCTACGGCTTATGTTGAGAAGTCACCGTCCGGGAAAGGACTTCGTGGTTTTTTCTGTGTACCGGAGGATTACGTCTACGACAAAACGGTCTACTACATCAACAACCGTAGCAAAGGCTTGGAAGTGTATACCATTTTTTCACCGAAGCATTTTAGAATCCACTGGTTCGATGACACCCAGACGGATGTGGAATGCGACAGTGTATTTGAGGGCTATCAGCAGCCCGGTAAGATTAGGAGGAAAAAGTAATGAACAGACGAATGGCACAGGGAACAGTTGCAAACAACGTGCAGGTCATTCCTGCAACAAAGCGAAGGGTGTCGGCTGGCGGTCAGCTGAAAAAGGCAAAGGACATCCGAGTGGCAGCCTACGGCCGTGTTTCGACCGATGAGCTTTCCCAGCAGACTTCGTATGAAGGGCAGAAAAGCTACTATACGAAGCTGATCAACGAAAAAGAGGGCTGGACATTTGCCGGAATGTATGCGGATGAAGCAACCTCCGGCACCAACCGCAATCACCGTACCGAGTTCAACCAGATGATGCGGGATGCGCTGGATGGAAAAATCGACTACATTATCACGAAGTCCATTTCCCGATTTGCCCGAAATACGGTCGATACCCTGAACTGTGTGAGACAGCTTCGGCAGTGCGACCCGCCAATCGGTGTGTACTTTGAGAAGGAGAACATCGACACGCTGGATGCTTCCGGTGAACTGCTCCTGACCATCCTTTCGGCATTGGCACAGGAAGAAAGCAATTCGATTTCCAAGAATATCAGCTGGAGCATCCAGAAGCGGTTTCAGGAAGGCATTGCGTTTGGAAATCCACGGTCGGTCTACGGCTACACAGACGGGGAAACTAATAAGGACTGGGTCATTGTAGAAGAACAGGCCAGGGTGGTGCGCTTCATTTTTGAGGAGTTCCTTCTGGGAAAATCTGCATACAAAATCAGCAGGGAACTGAATGAGAAAGGAATCCTTTCACCCAAAGGTACAAAATGGCAGGGCGAGAGTGTGGCTTTCATCCTTAAAAACGAGAAGTATGTGGGCGACTGCGAAATGCAGAAAACAGTCACGGTCGATTTTCTCAGCCATAAATCACTCCCAAATAACGGGGAAGCCCCGAAATTCTATGTGACGAACCATCATGTCCCAATCATCAGCAGGACGACATGGACGAGGGCGCAGGAAATCCTGGCCCATAGGAAGAGAAACCGAACGAAAAAGAAGGATGAAAAGCCTGCCAAGCGAGTGGGCAAGGATGTCCTTGACAATCTGGTATGCGGAAAATGTGGAGAACCTTTTTACCGCAGAACCTTGCAGGCAAGAGCCACGCACTTTGAGGATGACAGGAGTCTGGATGCCTGCCGCAGTGAACTGATGGCACAGGGCAGTTCGCCGGATGATTACTATGAACGGTATTATCACACCTACCCGGTCTGGCGGTGTTCAAGCCAGAAAGATACTTCTCCGACCAATGATGGCCCCTTCATGGGAAAAGCAGACCCGGATGTTGCCTGGCATCCTACCTACATGGGAGAGGGTGAAGTAAAGTGCCCTTCCCACTTTGTGTATGAAACGGCAGTCAAGCAGAGCTTTATGGAAATGCTGTACGCCATCAAGCGCGACCATGAGGAAAATGGAGAGAACGCATGGATCGATTCGGAATTCCGAATGGTCTATCAGAAGGTGCAGGAGCACATCGCAGAGCGGGATTCTTCCAAAAAAGCAGAACTGGACGAGCAGATTCAGCAGTTGGAGGAAAAGCTGGCACAGATGCAGGGCAAGCTGAAGGAAGCAGTGGAACGTGGCCACCAGAAAACCAGCCCGGAGGTTGAAACCTACGAAAGACTGGTGGAGGACCTGCGGATTCGGTTGGATGAGAAGCAGGAGGAACGGCAACAGTTCAGTCAGGAGGAACTGCTTCTTTCGGAAATGAAAAATAACTATGATTTTTTCATCCGCTGTCTGGAAGCACTGCCCGAAGTAAACAAGGCCGGAATGAAGTTGAATGTCAACGGATTGGACACGGATGGAAGCTGCCTGCGTGACCTTGGTGGCAAGGCACGAAGCAAGATTATGAGCGACATCCGGCGTGGAAAACGGAAGATGGGAGCCGACCGTGTGGAACAGGCTCCAGATTTTCTGGAATTTGAAAAAGGCATCTACTTCGCATTTGTTAAGGAAGGCATCGTTGACGGCGATGTGATCACCTACATGACGAACTTTGGTGTGAAGCTGACGAGCACAGGCAACAGCCGGACGCTGATGGCATTCATCGGATTCCGCAGATGCAACCCGAACAAGACGGTCGAGGTGCTTACCACCCAACAGTGGATGCAGGCAGCGGCAGAAACGGAAGCCGACCGCACTTCCGACTGGAGCATTGAAGAAAGAAGCCAAACGCGGATGGACAGCATCCGATGTTCGGTACATCATCGCAAACATTCGGTACTGCGGTTCTGTATTGTGCCAGCAGACCTATACGGACACGGAAAAGGGGCATAAGCAGAAGGTCAATAAAGGCGAAAAGCCCAAATACCTGATACGAAACCACCATCCTGCCATTATTTCGGAAGAACTGTGGCAGGAAGCGCAGGAAGTCTGGAAAGCATACACGGCAAAATACAGGGGTATCGAAAAATCAAGAAACAAAAGAACCTACTCCAAACTTTTGCTGTGTGGAGAATGCGGACGGTATTTTCAAGGTCGTTCTACAACCAGAACCACGATTTGGTGGTGTGCGACAAAAGTCAGCCAGCAGGGGCAGAAACGATGCCGGATGGAGTCGGTTTATGAAGAGCAGATTCAGATGATGCTCCGCAAAGCCTTTGCCGAAAAATTCAAACTGGGAGAGAAAACTAATGCGGAAGTCCATGAGGTCATGCAGATGATTTCCAAAGCCCCTATTAATAATGTAGGAACTCAAGCATTGAAAGCCCTAACGGAGAAGCTGAGGGAGATCCATGACTTTGACCGCATGGAGCAGGAAGGAGATTTCCTGAAACGCCAGCTTTCCGCAGTGAATTACAGTATTCGGGATGCCAACCAGCACATCCGGGACATTCAGGCAGAAAAGGAAGCCTTAAAAGTACGAAGCGAGGTGCTGGGAGAGCCGGTGGATGAAGAAGCTGCCGCAGGGTTGGAAACCAGACTTCACCATGAAGAGGAGCAGTTGGAAAAGCTGGAACATGAAGTGCAACAGCAGGCAGAGCGGGTCCGGTACATGGAGGCCTACTGGAAGAAGCTGGAGCAGACCTATGAAATTCGCGGAAAGGCACTGGCTTGGCTGGATTCACTGACGGGAGGAACGCAGGAATTTTTGAATGAAGCGGTTGGAACGTATGCGAAAGCCTTTGTGCTTTCCATTACCATTTTTTCACCGAAGCATTTTAGAATCCACTGGTTCGATGATACCCAGACGGATGTGGAATGTGACAGCGTATTTGAGGGCTATCAGCAGCCCGGTAAGATTAGGAGGAAAAAGTAATGAACAG
>ERZ808246.514-NODE-514-length-32036-cov-6.154217_pt1 | contig 32036 bp, 18 predicted proteins | sample MGYA00521083_ERZ808246 | MGnify/ENA primary metagenome ERZ808246 (study PRJEB31516, sample SAMN03275577) | gut metagenome | biome: mammalia-associated habitat; material: feces | host: Papio cynocephalus | place: Kenya | collected 2012-07-07 ...
ATCGCAAAATTACCCCATGCAAATCTCGGCGCGACCGACAAAAAACGCCATTTTCGCGTTCTGTTTCGTCGGTCATCCGTGACAAACTTTTGCACCAAAAATCACGACAAAAGCTTGCCGTCAGCGGTCGATGCGGCCGCCACGCGAAGTCATGTTGGCCAAGATCTCTTGTTCGCTGACGAGGTTTTGGTCACCAGGGATGGTGTTTTTCAAGGCTGACGCCGACACCGAGAAGTCGAGGCAGCGCTGCTCGTCATCGGGCCACTTGAGGCGGGCGTGTATGTAGGCGGCCACCCAGGCGTCGCCGACACCCATCTGGTCGACAATGTCGTCAATGTCGTAGATGCGCGAATAGTAGATGTCGCCATCCACCCAAAGCACGCCGCAGTTGACATGGTGCTGGAAGGACAGGATGTTGCGGTGGGCCATGAGCATGCGGTGGCAACGTGGGAACATCGCGTGCAGACGGTCGAAGTAGCGGCGGTAGGCATCCTTGTCAAACGCATAGTCCTCGCCAAGGGCAGTGAAGGGGATGGGGGGCATGCCGCTGGCCACGCACCACTCGTTTTGGTCACCAAAGATAAACGAGCTGTGGGCCATCAGCTCGCGCAACGACTGCTGGGCGTTGGCCCCGGGATACTTCCACAGGTTGGCGCGATAGTTGATGTCGCAGGTGAGCTCCACGCCCCGCTCGTCGGCCATCCTGACAGCCTCCATGGTCGTGTCGAGGGCGTCGCGCGAGGTGGCGCAGGTGATGCCCGAACAATGGAAGAGGCCCGCCTCATGAAAAATGGGTTCCCAGTCGATGTCGCCATAGGCCATGGTGTTGAACGACGAGTCGTCGCGGTCGTAGACCACGCGGGAGCCGCGCATGGCCGCCGAGGGTTCAAAGTAGTAGGTGCCCAGGCGCTTGCCGCCCCTCACCGTGTGGCTGACGTCGAGCCCCAGCTCACGCAGGTGCATGAGCGCAGCGTCGCCCATGGCGTTGTCGGGCACGCGCGTGACATATTCCACGTCATCGCCCAGCTGCGCCAACGACACGGCTACGTTGGCCTCCGAGCCTCCATAGGCGGCATCGAACGGCCCGTTTTGGAACAAGCGCTGGCCCGCATGCTTGGAGAGGCGCAGCATAATCTCACCGAATGTAACTATTTTCATTGCGTCATTGCTTATTGAGAGGTGTCTTTCCGGGATGCCCCAGGCTCCTCCGTGGAAAGGCGCTCATCCTTGATATATGAAGGAGAGGCCGTCATTATTGACTGCAAATTTACGCCTTTCGCATGAGAACGCAAAGGGCAAGGCCATAAAAAAACGCCATCCCAATGACTTGGGATGGCGTTTTTTCATGTTGTCACCTTGCGATGGTGCGAATGTGTCGCGATGGCGCTTAGTCGAGGCCCTTGCCGCTGACGAGAGCCAGCGTGTCGCGTGCGATGACGATCTCCTCGTCGGTGGGGATCATCACGACCTTCACCTTTGAGTCGTCGGCGGAGAGCACCTGCTCCACGCTGCGGCAGTGGTTGCGCTCGCGGTCCATCTTCACGCCGAGATACTCCAGGCCCGTGCAGCTGTCCCAGCGCACACCCTCCTGGTTCTCGCCGACGCCTGCGGTCCATACGATGATGTCCACACCGTTCATGGCTGCTGCATAGGCGCCGATGTATTTCTTGATACGGTAGTTGTACATCTGCAGTGCCAGGTGAGCCATCTTGTTGCCCTCGTTGTCAGCGTTCTCGTTGTCGCGCATGTCGCTGGAGATGCCCGCCAGGCCGAGCACGCCGCTCTTCTTGTTGAGATACTCCGACATTTCCTGTGGGGTCATGCCGCTCTTCTGCATCATGTAGGTCACTGCCGACGGGTCGATGTCGCCCGAGCGTGAGCCCATCATCAGGCCGGCGAGCGGTGTGAGGCCCATGGAGGTGTCGATGACCTTGCCATACTTCACGGCGGCGACAGAGGCGCCGTTGCCGATGTGGCAGGTGATGATCTTCTGGGTCTTGATGTCCACGCCCAGGAACTCGCACACGCGCTGTGAGACATAGCGGTGACTCGTTCCGTGGAAGCCGTAGCGGCGCACGTGATACTTGGTGTACCACTCATAGGGAATGGCGTAGAGGTAAGCGTAGTCAGGCATAGTGCTATGGAAAGCATTGTCGAAAACGGTCACCTGGGGCACGTTGGGCATGAGCTCGTCGACAGCCTTCAAGCCTGCCAAGTGGCCCTTGTTGTGCACGGGTGCCAGGTCGATGAGGCTCTCGATGCCCTTCTCCACCTCCGGTGTGACGATGCAGCTCTTCTCGAAGAGGTCGCCGCCCTGCACCACGCGGTGGCCCACAGCGCCTATCTCATCGAGGCTCTTGATGGCGCCCAGCTCAGGATCGAGCAGGCACTTGAACACCAGCTGCACACCCTCCTTGTGGGTGGGCAGGTCAGCCATGATCTGCTTCTTGGAGCCATCGGGCAGCTTCACCTTGATGAAAGCCTCGTCGAGGCCGATGCGTTCCACACCGCCCTGTGCGAGAACCTTCTCGCCGTCCATGTCATAGAGTTTATACTTGATGCTGCTGCTACCGCAGTTTAATACCAAAATCTTCATTTCTTATGTTGTTATTTGTTGAATGTTGCGCGTTAAGAGTTGCTTTGGCGTGTCGGAATATCCATTCAAGCCTTCTTGGCGTCCTGTGCCTGGCAACTTGTGATGGCGACCATGTAGTAGATGTCGTCGACCGAGCAACCACGGCTGAGGTCGTTGACAGGACGGGCGATGCCCTGCAGGATCGGGCCGATGGCCGTGGCGCCGCCGAGACGCTGCACGAGCTTGTAGCCGATGTTGCCCACCTCCAGGTTAGGGGCGATGAGCACATTGGCCTGTCCGGCAATGTCTGACCCGGGAGCCTTCTTGGCGGCAACGGCCGGAACGAGTGCTGCGTCGGCCTGCATCTCGCCGTCGACCTTCAGATCAGGATATTTCTCCTTGGCGATCTTGGTGGCGTCGACCACCTTGTCGATGATGTAGACGCTCTTGCCCGTCTCCTTGTCCTTGGCATCCTTGGCCGAGCCCTTGGTGGAGAAGCTCAGCATGGCCACACGCGGCTCGGCGAAGCCGGCCACGCTCTTGGCGGTCTGGGCGGTGGTGAAGGCGATCTGTGCCAACTGGTCGGCGGTGGGGTTCGGCGTGACGGCCACGTCGCCCATGACGACCACTCCGTCCTCGCCAAACTGGTGCTGGCTGGTGATGAGCAGCATGGCACCCGAGACACAAGTGATGCCAGGGGCACACTTGATGATCTGCAGGGCGGGGCGCAGCGTGTCGCCCGTGGTGGAGAGAGCACCGGAGATCTGTCCGTCGGCATCGCCGGTCTTGATGATCATGCAACCGAGATAGAGATTGTTCTTGGTCACAAGCTCGCGGGCCTGGTCCACGGTCATGCCCTTCTTCTTGCGAAGGTCGGCGAGCAAGGCGGCATATTCCTCTGTCTTCTCACAGTGGAGCGGGTCGACGATGGTTGCCTTGCCGATGTGGCTGAGACCCCATTGCTCAGCCTCCTTCTTGATGTTCTCGGGGTTGCCGATGAGAATCAGGTCAGCCAGGTCGTCGGCCAGCACCTTGTCGGCAGCTTTCAGTGTGCGCTCTTCCTCTGCTTCGGGAAGAACAATGCGTTGTTTGTCGGCTTTGGCGCGCGCGACAATTTTCTCTAATAAACTCATAAGTGTATGTTTTTAATCGATTAAAAATCTAATGTCCTTGCGGGGCGTTCCCGTTTGTTATGATTGTGGCACAGTCTCTCCTGCCGCCATGGGCCTTGCCTGGTGGCTCAGCCTGTCATCTCCCTGGCGAGGATGCCCTCAAGCTCCTCCGCCGACAGGCGCAGCCGAAACTGCCCCTTGATGGCCACGCTGATGCGGCCTGTCTCTTCCGAGACGATGATGGCTATGGCGTCGCTGTCTTGCGAGATGCCCAATGCCGCCCGATGCCGCAGCCCCAACTCCTTGGGGATGTCCATGGCGTGGCTCACGGGCAGGATGCAGCCGGCGGCCTTGATGCGCTTCTGCGAGATGACCATGGCGCCGTCGTGCAGGGGCGAGTTCTTGAAGAAGATGTTCTCGATGAGCAGCTTGTTCACGTTGGCACCGATGAGCTCTCCCGTCTGCACGATGTCGTCAAGCGGTGTGGCCCGCTCGATGACGATGAGCGCACCTATCTTGCCTCGTGCCATGTCCATGCACGCCCACACGATGGGCATGATGGTGGCCTTGTCCTCTTCGGGGCTCTTGCTCTTCTTGGATGAGAAGAACTGCAGCACGTTCTTCACGCGCTGATGAGCACCGAGCTGGTAAAGGAACTTGCGGATCTCCTCCTTGAAGAGCACGATGAGCCCGATGACGCCCACGCTGACGAGCTTGTCCATGATGCTTCCGAGCAGTCGCATCTCGAGCACCTGCGACACGAAGAGCCACACCAGCACGAACACCATGATGCCGATGAAGACATTGAGCGAGCGGCTCTCCTTCATCAGGCGGTAGAGGTAGTAGAGCATCAGGGCGACAAGGAAGATGTCGATGATGTCCTTTATGCCAAATTCGAAGAACATAGTGCGTTGTATAATTTCACGGCTTCCACAGCCGGCTTCACATCGTGCACGCGAATGATTGACGCGCCGCGCATCAGGGCCATGGTGTTGACCACGGTGGTGCCGTTGAGCGCCTCTGCCGGGGTGCCGCCCAAAGTCTCGAAGACCATGCGCTTGCGCGACATGGCAGCCAGCACGGGCAACTCCAGCACCTGCAGCTTGTCCATCTCGTCGAGGATGCGGAAGTTGTCGGCGCGCGTCTTTCCGAAGCCGAAGCCCGGGTCGAGGATGATGTCCTTCTGGTGAAGGGCGCGCAACTGTTCCACACGCTGGGCAAACTCGATGAGCATGCCGCGCAGCGTGGCTTGCTGTGACATGAGGATGTAGGGGGTGCCGGTGGAGGCCGTGAGCGGGAACATCTGCGGATCCTCGCCGCCCGACACGTCATTGATGATGTCGGCGCCAAACTCCTCGATGGCCATGCGGGCCACCGAGGCGCGGAAGGTGTCAATGGAGACGATGGCGTCGGGAGTGGCGGCCTTCACTATCTCCAGGCCGCGCCTCACGCGGTCGGCCTCTTCGGCCTCTGTGGCGATGGCGCCGCCAGGCCTTGTCGAGCAGCCGCCAATGTCGACAATGGTGGCTCCCTCGCCAACAAGAGTCTTGGCTCGCTGGGCGATGTCGTCATCGCTCATGGCACGGCTCCCGGCATAAAACGAATCTGGGGTCACGTTCATGATTCCCATCACTAAAGGGGTCTTGAGTGACAGCAGGTGACCGCGGATATTCAATGTGTAGTTCATATTCGTGGCAAAAATAATAATATTAATTGGAAAATCAAATTCATTTTATGTATTTTTCCACTATCTTTGCATTAAGATAAGCTGTATTCGGTCGTGTGCCAACGGGTTTTTGTTGCCATCTGGGTTGGCTCATGCCGCTAAACATCTTTATAAGAAATGAATGCATCAGATTTGTACAACATCTACCTGCGCCATCCGCAGGTGACGACCGACAGCCGTAGCCTTCCGGCAACGGCACCGACAGACGGGAGTGATTGTGGAATTTTCGTAGCCCTGAAGGGTGCCTCGTTCGACGGCAACAAGTTTGCGGCGATGGCTTTGGAGCGTGGCTGTAGCTATGCGGTCATCGATGAGAAGGAGTATCAGGTGGCGGGCGACGACCGCTACATCCTGGTCGACGACGCCCTGACGGCCTACAAGCAACTGGCCCGCGAGCACCGCCGCCGCTTCCACATCCCCGTGGTGGGCATCACCGGCACCAACGGCAAGACCACCACCAAGGAACTGGTGTCGGCCGTGCTCGCCAAGCGCTATCGGGTGATGCACACCGAGGGCAACTTCAACAACGATGTGGGGGTGCCCAAGACGTTGCTCCGCCTCTCAGCCGACGACGAGATCGCCGTGGTGGAGATGGGCGCCTCGCATCCTGGCGACATCCGCAAGCTTGTGGAGTATGTGGAGCCTACGCAGGGACTGATCACCAATGTGGGACGCGCTCACCTGCAGGGCTTTGGCTCCTTCGAGGGTGTGATGCGGACCAAGGGCGAGCTCTACGACTGGCTCAAGGCCCATGGGGCTGAGGTCTACGCCAACCTGGCCAACCCGCACCTGTCGAAGATGCTCGCCGACAGGCACATCGACCGCACACTGTCCTACGGGCAGAGTGACGCCGAGGGTCGCTATGGGGTCACAGGACGCGTGGTGGCTTGCAATCCCTATGTCAGGTTGCAGTGGGAATACGTGCCCAACGGGGATGAGGCGGAGCAACCCCGACAGCAGTTTGAGGTGCAGACGCAGCTCGTGGGCACCTACAATGCCGACAACCTGCTGGCAGCCATCGCCGTGGGCTTGCACAATGGGGTGACGCCTCAACAGGTGAACGAGGCCTTGGCCGACTACCGGCCCACCAACGACCGGTCGGAACTGGAGCGGACGGACAGCAACCTGCTGATCGTCGATGCCTACAACGCCAACCCGTCGAGCATGGCGGCTGCGCTCGACAATTTCGCCCGTATCAGCGTGGCGGAACCCAAGATGGCCATTCTTGGCGACATGCGCGAGCTCGGCCCCACCAGCACGGAGGAACACCAGCGCGTCATTGACACGCTGGAGAAGATGCAGCTGGCTGACGTGTGGCTCGTGGGCAGCGAGTTTGCCAAGACGCGGACGCACTTCCGCCGGTTTGACAATGTCGATGAGGTGAAAGCCGCCATCGCAGCCGACAAGCCCCAGGGCAAGTGCATCCTGGTGAAAGGCAGCAACGGGACCAAACTTTTCCAATTGCCCGCATTGCTCTGACCACAGGCCTGAGCCACAGGGTGGGGGCGTGCCAAGACACCGGTGACGGGGCTTGGCGCGCCCCCACCTTGCATTTGCGGGCGTTGTGCGCTGCCAAGAAAGGAAGACGGGGCTAAAACTTATAAGGTGGGTTCTATAAATTAGCTTTGTCAGATTTTGTGGCTCTTTTTGAGGTCATAGTGTCAGTGAGTGAGGGAGTATAGCGGGCTATATGACCGAACGAACTGGCGCTATGAACCAAAAAGAGGCCAAAAGACGGCAAAACATAACCCCTACTGTGACTTGTTACCTAAAGGTGGTAATTTATAGAACCCACCATAAGGTGGCTGCTGACAAATGAGCACCATAAAAAAAAAGTCCGGCCTCGCAAAACGAGAACCGGACAGAATGAAAGGAGGAAGTGGTACCTCTTGGAGTTGAACCAAGGACACATGGATTTTCAGTCCATTGCTCTACCACCTGAGCTAAGGTACCCTCTGTTGAGCAAGAGAAGTGTGGCGTGGAATGCCGTATTTCTCATTTGCGAGTGCAAAGGTAGTGCTTTTTGTCGGAACCTGCAAATTTTTCCCAAGAAAAATGCACGCGTTTCAAAAAAAAGATGTAACTTTGCAGTCGTCTTCAAATGATGAGGGCTTCCGTGAGGCTTCATCCACGCAGAGACCATCGGGATTTAGCGCAGTTGGTAGCGCACTACGTTCGGGACGTAGGGGTCGCTGGTTCGAGTCCAGTAATCCCGACCAAGCAAGGAAAGGCCAAGTGACCGTGTGTCATTTGGCCTTTCCTTGCTTTAGTTTTATGGCATGGCCTGTCACCGCTACCTTATTGTTATGGCTGAAGACTCTTCCGGAATTGTGGATGATGCTGCAAGGGCTATTCTGGTACTATGGCTTTAGGATTCCTGTACTAAGGCCTTGGCCAGCGCGTCGGGACCATACGATTGAAATCCCTTCTTAACGACTTATTATCGCAACTGTAAAGGCGCTGTAACCGCTTCGTAATCCGGTGGCCGTAACTTTGCACCGGTAATTCAACGATAATACAGTTTTACAGAGATTTTATGAGATCAAGAAGACTATTCGCATCGGCCTTTGCCATGGAGCTGACTGCCCTGGCCGCCCATGCGGCTGACGTTACTGAAAGTCCGGAAATGGGCAACATCCGCGGGCGCATCACCGATGTGGACAAGCAGGTGCTGCCCGTGGAGGGCACGGTGTCCCTGTTCTCCCGAGCCTGGCTTCTCCGCCATTGCGGCCTCGAAGAACAAGCTCCGCGTGTACATGACGGACAAGACAGGTAAGGTGCTCCACACAGTGGAGAAGACAAAATGATCTCAAGTGTCTCATTCCTGGCATTTCCACTTATAGGCGTGTCCTGGCTCTTCTGCAACACGCCTATCATTTTGTGGGGCTTCATTTATGCTTTTTTGAAAGAAAAAAGGGGCGTAGCCATTGGTTTGTGACAAAAATGCTTTATATTTGCAACGATAAAAACCCAATTCGAATGAAGCGTACCTTAACCGCATACCTATTATTATTACTTGCCGTGCTCTGCGCATCAGCCCAGTCGCATGTTTATGACGTTACGGCTTTTGGCGCCCGGGGTGACGGCCAGGCCAATGACGCCGCTGCCATCCAGCGTGCCATCGACCAGTGCTCGGCCGAGGGCGGCGGACAAGTGCTCTTTCCCCGCAACCACACCTTCCTGTCCGGGCCCATCCAGCTGAAGTCGAATGTGGAGCTTCACCTCGATGCCACCTCCACGCTCAAGGCTCATCCCGACGAGCGTCTCTACCGCCTCAGCGCTTTCGCTAAGAACGAGGGCGAGGGCATGTTGTGGCTCTGGGCCAAGGGTTGCACCAACCTCTCCTTCTCGGGCCGCGGCACCATCGACGGCAACGGTGTGGCGTTCATGGGGCGTGAGCTTAGCGACTCCTATGAGCTGAAGCCCGTCACCACCTTCGATCCCCGTCCACACGTGCTGACCCTCTACGGATGCCGGAAGGTCTGCCTGCGCGACATCACCATCCGTGAGGGTGCCTATTGGACGGTTCACCTTGTTGGCTGCGACGACGTGGTCATCGACGGCATAGACCTGCTTAACAACCTCAAGATACGCAATGGCGACGGTATCGACATCGACCACTCGCGTAATGTGCGTATCGCCAACTGCCACATTACCTCGGGCGACGACTGCGTCTGTCTCAAGAACCGACGCGAGTTTGCAGAGTATGGCTCCTGCCATGACATCACCGTCAGCAATTGCACCATGACCTCGCGCTCGTGCGCTGTGAAGATCGGCTCCGAGAACATGGACTCCATCTACAATGTGACCATTGCCGACTGCATCATCACGGCCAGCAACCGCGGCCTCGGCATACAGAACCGCGATGAGGGCACGGTGACCGACGTGCTGTTCTCCAACATCATCATGGACTGCCGCTTGTGGTCAGACGTGTGGTGGGGCAAGGCTGAGCCCATCTATGTCACCTCCTATCCGCGTGCCGACGGCAACCACAAGGATGCCAACTGGCGATTCCCTGTGGGGCAGACTGAGGGACGTTCGGGCGAGGTGAGCCGCATTCATTTCGCCAACATCTTCGCCACCTCGGAGAACGGATGCTTCATCGGGGGCGACACCGACAGCAAGGTGCGTGACATCACGCTCACCAATGTGCGCCTCCATCTCCGGCCGCAAACCGCCTACCAGGGCGGCGTCTACGACAAGCGCCCCTGCAAGGGGGAGGGCTTCGTGCGCGACAAGGTCTATGGTCTCTTCGTTGACAAGGCCGCTTCCGTCACCGCCGACCTGCATGTCACTGCCGCTCCCGGCATCGACTATGGTGGGGTGCGCAATGGGACTGTTGCGCCCGATACCACAAAATGAATAACTAACTACATCATTATAAACCAATCAAATGAACGCTTATGAAGAAAAGTAAGAGCCAAGTGAAGGTCGGATTGCGGCGCCCGCTGCTATCCGCTGCTTTGATGCTTTGCGGCGCCACGGCCATGGCACAGGGTCTCAAGACTGGTGTCATCACCGATGCCAATGGCGAGCCGCTCGTCGGCGTGAGTGTCCTCGAACAGGGCACGCAGAACGGGACGACGACCGACACCAACGGTCGCTACCGCCTCAACACCACCAAGGCTGGCGCCAAGTTGCGTGTGACCTACACGGGGTACGAGCCGCAGGTCATCACGCCAGGACAAGACGTCCGGATGAAGGAGGCTGACCAGACGCTCAAGGAGTATGTGGTCGTGGGCTATGGCACGATGCGCCGCAAGGATGTCACGTCGTCCATCACCACCGTCAATGCCAAGGACCTCAACCAGGGTGTGTTCACCGACCCCGCACAGATGTTGCAGGGTAAGGTGCCCGGACTTTTCGTCACCTCCACGGGCGACCCCAACGGCACGCCCAGCATCTCGCTGCGAGGCGCCTCGTCGCTCCGAACAGGAGAGGCCATGCAACCCTACTATGTCATTGACGGCATACCCGGTGTGGACATCTCCATGGTGTCGCCCGACGACATCGAGTCGATCGATGTGCTGCGCGACGCCACAGCCACAGCCATCTATGGCTCCAAGGCTGCCAACGGTGTCATCATCATCACCACGAAGAAGGGCAAGGCCGGCCGCACCAACGTCAGCTACAACGGCTATGTGGGCTTCGACCGCGTGGCCAAGACGCTCGACATGATGAGCGCCCAGCAGCTCCTCGACCTCGGCGAGAAGACCGGCACCAACATAGACAACAACGGCGGCAATGTCGACTGGCAGAAGGAAGTGCTCCGCACGGGTGTCAGCCACAACCACAATGTCAACATCAACGGTGGCAACGACAAGACCAAGTACATGGCCAGTGTCAGCTACCACAACCGTCAGGGCATCATCAAGGGCAGCGACATGAACCGACTCAACGTCCGCTCGCTCATCACCACCTCCATTCTCAAGGACCATGTGGACCTCTCCATCGGTGCCAACCTCATGTATGGCAAGTATGCCGGTGTGTCGATGCGCAACGAGGGTGCATCGGTCATGGACGCCATGAACTACTTCTCGCCGCTCAACCCCGTCGACTGGGCGGGAAAGGACAAGAACTTCAACCCCCTGCACATGATCGATGAGGACACCAGTGAGAACAACTGGAAGCGCCAGCAGTTCACTGCCAAGGCCACCGTGCACATCATCGATGGTCTCGACTTCAACGCCAACTACTCGTTTGGCAACCATCAGCGCACCTCCAGCACCTACCACTCCACACTCTCGGAGATCACCGCCGGACAGAACGGACAGGCCAACCGCAACACCTACTTCGGCCACGAGAGCACCTTTGAGGGATATGCCAACTACAGCCACACCTTCAACAAAGTGCACAGTCTCTCGCTCATGGCCGGTTATTCCTGGGAGGAACGCGTCAACAACGATGGCTTCGGACTAACCGTTCACAACTTCTTCGACGACTACGTGAAGTGGAACAACCTCACCTACGCCAGCACCATCGAGGGCATTGCCGGTGTGGAGAGTGGTGTGAAGGAGACCGTGCGCAACATCTCGTTCTACGGGCGTGTCAACTATTCTTACAACAGCCGCTACATGCTCCAGGCCACCATCCGCCGTGACGGTTCGTCGGTCTTCGGCAAGAACAACCGCTGGGGCACCTTCCCCTCGGTCAGCGCCGCTTGGAACATCACTGAGGAGCCCTTCATGAAGAACCAGAATGTGCTCTCCAACCTGAAGCTCCGCGTGGGCTATGGTGTCAGCGGCAACGCGCTTGGATTCGGCGCTTACTCGGCTGTGGCAACCTATGGTGCCATTGGCTATTTCGATTATGTCACGGAAGATGGCCAGACTATTTCTTACCGCACGCTCGGTGCCACGAAGAATGCCAACGCAAACCTGAAGTGGGAGTCGACAGGTATGTTCAACGTCGGCCTTGACTACGCCTTCCTCAATGGTCGCATCAACGGAAGCATTGAGTTCTACAACAAGAGAACATGGGATCTCATCTGGAACTATCCTGTCTCCACCAATGTCTATCCTTATGGTGAGATTAACGCCAACGTGGGTGAGATCACTAACCGTGGCGTGGAGTTCACCGTCAATGCCGATGTCATCCAGACCAAGGACCTGCGCTGGAACACCTCGATCAACCTCTCGCACAACATGAACCGTGTGGACAAGTTGTCGAACAACATCTACCACACCGACAAGTTCACGCAGGGCGATCCCATGGTGGCTGGTGTCTCCAACAACGGCTACACGCAGCGTATCCTCGAGGGCGAGCCGCTTGGCACGTTCTACACGTTCGAGTTTGCCGGCTTCAACAACCTGGGCCAGGCCACCTATTATGTACATGACGACCAGGGTAAGCGCACTGGTGAGGTCACAACGACACCTGATGATAGCCGCGACCGCGTTATTACAGGCAGCGCACAGCCCAAGCTCAATCTCGGATGGAACAACACCGTGACCTACAAGAACTGGTACCTCACCGCCTTCTTCACCGGTGTCTTCGGCAACAAGATTTATGATGGCGCGCGTGCCAGCTACATGGCTGCTTCCAACTTGGCTTCCGCCGCTGGCACGAAGAACGTGCTTGCCGACTTCGCCAAGGAGCAGGTGACTAAACTCGCTGATGGAACGTATGCGGTCAACACCTCGCCCAACTATCCTTCGGACCGCTGGATAGAGAATGGCAGCTACTTCCGCTTGCAGACCCTGTCGCTCGGTTACACCTTCCGTGGCTGCTTCAACGGCTGGATCAACGATGCCACACTCTACTTCACGGCCAACAATGTCTTCACCATCACCAGCTACAAGGGACTTGACCCGGAGGTTGATATGGGTGGTACGTCGCCGGGTGTGGACTATCGTTGGAGCGTCTATCCCCACACACGCACTTATATGGTAGGTGTGAAAGTGAACTTTTAGGTTTTACTGATTAATTGAACTCATTATGAAAAAAAACATATTGTTCATCTGTGCAGCCGGACTGTTGGGCTTGGCCACGGGTTGCACGGACCTGAATGTCGATGTCGATTCCCAATACACGAAGTATCCGGATTCGGAAATTGCGCAGGAGGCCAAGTTGGCTGATGTCTACTGTCACTGGAGAGGAACCTTGGGGCGCCGCTACATGGAGGCGCAAGCCCTTTCGAGCGACGAGTGGGTTGGCGTCAGCTTTGATGGCGACTACTATGACCAAGGCACTTACAAGAACACCTGTCAGCACAACTTCTCGCCTGACGATGCTTCCATCGGTTGGTATGAGGATGTGGCGTCAGGCATCACCAAGGCCAACTTTGCCATCCGTGACATGGGTGGCAACGAGGGTGGCAGCGGCGTGGCTTCGGCACGTGCCATCCGCGCCTTCTACCACTTCATCCTGATGGACAGCTATGGTGACGTGCCCATCCTTGATTCCATCGCCGGTGAGAATGACGTGATACAGCGTCAGCCGCGTGCCCAGGTGGCGCAGTTCATTGCCAACGAGCTGGAGGCTGTCATCCCCGACCTTACCACCAACGTGACGGCCAATACTTACGGCAAGCCCACACGATGGATGGCTGAGGCCCTGCTCGCCAAGCTCTACATCAACTGGCCGGTCTACACCGCCGCCAGTGTTGATGCTTACGATGCCGCCCACTACACCAACGACAAGCTCAACCGTGTAGTGGAACTCTGCGACGACATCATACAGGGCGGCAAGTTCAACTTGACGGATTCCTACTTGTCCAAGTTCTATCCCAACAATGGAGCGCAGATCAAGGACTTCATTTATGCCATGCCTTATGATCCCATCAAAAACACGGGTATGCAGTATGGGCGCCCGCGCACGTGGCGTAAGGCCAATGACGCCGGAGGCAGCTACTTTGGCACCAAGCTGTCGAAGTCGGTCGGTGGCAACTTCTCCATCACGCCCGAGATGTCCGACCGCCTGATGGCGCTGAGCCAGGACGATCGCCAGGGCCATGTGCTGGCAGGGATGATCTACAACTATGATCCCACCACTTACCAGAAGACATCCACGCCGTGGACCTTCAAGGGACAAACAGTGACTTTGAGCAAGGATATTACGCTGAAGACCAATGGTGAGGAAGAACTCAATGTGGGCAATGACGTGAACGGATACAGCCAGGGCTACAAGTCTGTGAAGTGGTTTGTCTCTGACGCCGACTTCAAGAACGATCGCAACCAGGGCAATGATGTGCCCATCTTCCGCTATGCCGACATCATCCTGATGAAGGCTGAGGCCATCGCCCGCGGTGCCAACGCTACCCTGGGCGACACGCCACAGAGCCTGTTCAACCAGATTCGCTCGTATGTCCACGCTCCCGCCATCGACCACAATCCCTCGCTGGAGGAAATCTACGATGAGCGCGCACGTGAGTTCTTCGACGAGAACTGGCGCCGCAACGACATGATTCGCTTTGGTCACTTCGAGGATGAGTATGGCTTCCACAAGCACATCTATTCGAGTGCCAACTTCGACAAGACCCACCGTGTGTTCCCGCTTCCGACAAGTGTCTTGAACAAGACCGGTTGGCAGCAGAACGCTGGCTACAGCCACTAATCTCATAACTCTCCCGCCGATGGGTGTGCCATTCTTTTTAGGGGATGGCATTGCCCCTCGGCGGGAGTTTTTGTTTTTTGTGGCTTGCGCCCCATTTCCCCGACATCTGTCTCTGTGCGTCCGACGACTTTTTCTTTTCCGCTACATTTCCCTTGATGCGCCCTATGACCCATCTTTCCCATTTCCGCCGTTTGATGCGAACGTTACCCTTGCTGTTCCTCTTTTTGTCGCTGCATGCCCTTCCGTCGGCAGCCGATGTTCATGACCTTTGCGCCCATGTCGATCCGCGTATCGGGAGTGAGGGGCTTGGCCGCACATTCGTCGGCCCGTCCATGCCCTTTGGCATGGTGAAGCCAGGCCCCGACTGCCTGTCGATGCCCAACGCTGGTTGGGCGCCCATGCCCGAGGTCGTCAAGGGTTTCACGCAGACGCATGTCAGCGGAACGGGGGGCGGACAGAAGTATGGCAATGTGCTCATCCAGCCTGTCCTGCTTGGCGACAAGCCGACATCGCAACCCTTGTTGATGCCCGATGGAGGTGTCAGCGACATTCCCGTCTATGCACAGCGGCGCACAGCCGAGGATCTCTCGCTGGGATATTATCGCTGCACCTACGACAACGGCATCACCACAGAGGTCACCACATCTGAGCGGTGTGCGCTCTATCGCTTTCATCGGGCCGATGGCTTGTTTGTTGATGTGGCCTCCTTCCTTGGCATGGACTCCATCCCCGACAAGCGTGAGACCCAGCAATATGTGGGTTCCGCTTTCCGGCAGACCAATGCTCATGAACTGGTCGGTCACACCACCGTCCGGGGCGGATGGAACAATGGCGGACCATACACCGTCTACTTTTGCTTGCAGAGTGATGTGCCCTTCAAGCCTGTTTCGATGGCTGACAGCCTGTCAGCCAAGTTGCTTTTCACCACGCCCTCGGGCCCAACCCAGGCGTTGGTGTCCGACAGCAGGCTCACCGACTCGATAGCCAATGTCAAGGTGGGCATCTCCTATGTCTCCGAACAACAGGCGCGCCGCAACATCTGCCAGTTTCCTTTCGACACGCAGTTGGACTCGCTTCGCGCCTCATGGGAAGCCCTGCTCAGGCGTGTGCCTTACCAAGGGACGGACAAGGAGCGGCGCATGTTCTACACTGCCCTTTACCACACACTCCTCATGCCCGTCGACAAGACGGGCGAAGAGCCTGCCGCCTATCGGCCCGACGATGAGGCGCCAGCCCACCGCTTGCCTTATTATGATGACTACTATGCCCTTTGGGACACCTACCGCACATCATTCCCCTTGCTCATGGAGTATTATCCCGAGCGCGCCGTCGGCATGGTCAACTCGTTGCTCAACATCTATCTCCACGACGGTTACATGCCCGATGCGCGCAGCGGCGACTGCAACGGGCGCACGCAGGGCGGTTCGCATGCTGAGGTAGTCATCGCCGAGGCTTACGCGCGGAGGCTCAATGGCATCGACTATGAGCTGGCTCTGCAGGCCATGCTCAAGGATGCAGAGGTGCCGCCTGCCAATGACGAGAAGGAGGGGCGAGGAGGGCTTGACGCCTACAAGCGCCTTGGCTTCATCCCATACGGCATCCCCCGTGCCGGCACCCGCACTGTGGAATATAGTTATGACGACTGGTGCATCGCCCAAGTGGCCCGCGGACTGGGCCACTCAGACCTCTACCAGAAATACATGGCGCGCTCGCGCAACTGGCGCAACCTGTGGCGCGCCGACTACGAATGGCAGGGCATGCGTGGATTCATCATGCCCCGTGCGGCCGATGGCCAGTGGCTCGACTCTGTGGTGTGGGGACAGTCGGCCGTCTGCCATCCCAAGATTGCCTATCGTCCCGACACCAAGGTGGCTCCTTGGTACATCCCTTGGTGGAACACCTTCTTCTATGAGGCGCTGTCAGCGGAGTATTCGCTCAGCGTGCCTCACGATGTGGCGGGGCTCATCACCTTGTGTGGAGGCGACTCTGCCTTTCGCCGTCGGCTTGACACCTTTTTCGACCAGGGACATTACAATGTGGCCAACGAACCCTCGTTCCTTACCCCTTATCTCTACCATTACATCGGACGACCCGACCTCAGTGCGGCGCGCGTGAGCCAGATTGTCCGCCACAACTTTTCCGCCACACCCGCGGGCCTGCCCGGCAATGACGACAGCGGGGCCATGTCGTCGTGGCTTGTATGGGCCATGCTTGGCCGCTATCCTGTGGCCGGACAGGGCACGTGGCTTCGCATACCTCCCGTCCGTGTGCCCGATGGCGCAGAGCCAGCGTTGGCCGAACGACATGGCAAGGTTTCATCAGAGCCTGCCGTTGAGGCCATGGCCTTGCCGGAGAGACGACCCATGGCAACCGTACGCTTCGTGCTCAACCGCCAATATCGCAACTGGCCGCTGTCATGGACCGTCGAGGGCGACACGCTCCGCATGGTGTGCCACGGCAATCTATACCGCATCCCGCAGTCGGTGGTCGACCGTGCCGACGCGTTCTGCTGGGACAGTCCGCAGTGGGCAGGGCGCAGCTACACTTGTCAAGGCACCTTTCTCTTCGTCTCCCGGAAGGCCCTTAGCCAGTTGGTGCGTCATCATCGTTTTGTCTATGACGGCCAGACGTGGCGGGAGGTGGGACGGCGCGAGGGTGTCATTCGCGTGCAGGCCGATGTCGATGGGACGGAGATGTGGATAGCCACCAATCGGGATTTGCCATTCGTGGTGAGGATGGCCAACAACAAATTAGGAATAGACTGGACTTTGGAATGAAGAAAGTATGAATAGGAAAATGAAAAAGACACTGTTGACTTGCGCTTTGCTCATGGTGGCTCATGCCACCATGGCGCAACCCACCTGGGAGCAACTGGGTGGCGTCTACTATGCCTACCCCCAACGGACGGGCACCGACTTCCGTGTGCCCGACGGCTTTGAGCCGTTCTACATCAGCCATTACGGTCGCCATGGCTCGCGTTGGCTCACGAGCGACAGCCGCTATGAGTGGGTCGTCAGTCAGTTCGCCGACAAGCGCAACTTGACGCCCTTGGGCAAGCAAGTGGCTAAGCGGCTGGCCAAGGTGTGGCGCAACGCCAAGGGCAACGGAGGCAAGCTGACGCTGCTGGGTGCCCGACAGCATAGCGACATCGCGCGCCGCATGGCAGAGACATACCCCACGGTCTTCGCAGGCAGGCCCTTCGTTGAGGCGCGCAGCAGCGTGTCGGACCGTTGCCGTAAGAGCATGCAGGCGGCCTTCTACACCTTCCTCCGCCAGCTCAGTGGTGTCATGGTCCACTGCAAGAGTGACACGGCTGACATGGCATGGATGGCTTATGACTCACCCGAGGAAAAACGCCTGACCGCCACCACCCGGGTGAAGGCCGACGTGACACCCACTCGCTTTCTCACAGCCCTGTTTAGGGATCCGTCCAAGGTGACCGACGGGCTCACACTGATGAGCGAGCTCTTCACCATCGCCACCGATATGCAAGATGTGGAACTGCCCATCACCTTTCAGGATGTTTTTACCCGTGAGGAGGCTGAGGCCTTCTATTGGCAGAACAACCGCCGCATGTGGATCTGCAATGGCCCGTCAGCCCAGAACAATGGCATTCCGGCCCGTAGCGCCGTCAGTCTGTGGCAACGCATCGAGGCCGAGGCCGACACGGCGATAGCCCATGGCAGGCATGGAGCCAACTTGCGTTTTGGTCATGACACCAATCTCTACCGGTTGCTCACCCTGTTGCGACTGAGTGGCGAGCGATGTCGGCCGGCCGAAGAGGTGGACCGCATGGACAGCGTGGTGCCCATGGCAGCCAATCTGCAGATGATATTCATGCGGTGTGCGGCAACAGAGCAGGTCTATGTGGCTTTCCTCCACAATGAGCGTCCGGTCTATGCGCTGGGATGTGAGGCGGTGGCTGCGAGCCCTTATGTCTATGCTTGGGACTCGGTGAAGGCTTTTGTCCACCAGCGCATGGCCTCGCTCGAGCGTCGGCGTGTCTTGTCGGAGGTCAACACGCTGGTGGGCACGGCACAGGCCACGACACGTTCCAAGGGTATCTATGGCAAGGGCTCTGAGGAGCACGGACAGACACTGCCGGCGGTGCTCGTGCCCCACGGGCAAAACTTCTGGACACCGCAGACGCGCGCCACGGAACAGAAGTGTGTGGCGCCTTACTATTACCCCGACAGCCTCTTCCAGGGCATCCGCTGCAGCCACTGGCTTGTGGGAGGCTGCACGCAAGACTATGGCTCCTTCACCATCACGGCCCAGGGGACTGGCCCGGTGCGCCTGGGGGTGGAGGAGGGGAGCACGCCCTTCTCCCACAGTCAGGAGCAGGCCCATCCCCATTGTTACGCTGTAGAGTTGCCGAAGGAACGCTTGCGCATGGAAGTCACGGCTTTGTCGCACTCTGCCTTGTTGCGCATCACGCCCGAAGTGGACGGTGAGGTCCACATCGTGGTGCGCCCCAATAGTGACGAGCGGGAAGGTTCAGTCCGTCTTGACACCCTTCGCCACCGTCTTTTCGCCTCCAATCCTGTCCACCGCATCTACCAGGGGTGGGGCGAGCGGGCCGGGTTTGCTGGTCACCTGGTCCTGGCCTACGACGACAAAACCGTGACATCGGGTTGCAACGATTCCCTGGCGTGGCTCACCTTCCGCGGCCATGCCGGCCAGCCTATCGTGCTGTCGGCCGCCACCTCGTTCACCAGTCAGCAGCAGGCTGAGCGCAATTTGCTCACCGAGGCGAGCAAAATCGACTTCGGGGGCATGGTGGAGGCCAACGCAGCCCTGTGGGATGAGCGGCTGGCGAAGGTCGAGGTGGAGAGCCGCGACAGTGCCAAGGTGCGCCAGTTCTACGGCGCACTCTACCGGTCAAGTTTCCTGCCCCATGAGTTCAGCGATGTGCCCGACGCCCGTGGCCAGCGTGCCTGTCCCCGCTTTGCCGATGGCCGGGCCGAACAGGGTGAGCGGCAACCCATGTACATGGACTACAGCATGTGGGACGTCTATCGGGCGGAGATGCCGCTCCTCTTGCTTCTTGACACCACGCTGACGGCCAACATGATGCAGAGCCTCTGCCGCATGTACCGTGCGGGAGGCTGGATGCCCATCTTCCCCTGTTGGAACGCTTACACGGCGGCGATGATCGGCGACCATGCGGCGGCCGTGCTGGCCGATGCGGTGGTGAAGGGTGTGAGGGGCTTCGACTGGGTGACGGCCTATGAGGGCGTGCGCAAGAATGCTTTTGAGTCACCTGCCGACATCAAGACTTATCGCGATGGCATGGGGCGCCGCGCCCTGTTGAGTTATCTGCGCTATGGCTATGTGTCGCTTGAGGACAGCGTGCCCGACGCTTTCCACACCCGTGAGCAGGTGAGCCGCACCCTGGAGTATGCCTACGATGACTATTGCGCCGCCCAGCTGGCACAGGCTGTGGGCCGTGGGGCCGACGCCCAGCTGCTCATGGAGCGTTCACACAACTGGCAGCATGTGTTCAATCCCACAACCCGATGGGCTGACGGCCGCCATGCGCCCCGTCGTTGGCAACGGGGTGGGGGCGACTTTCTCGGCAATGATGACTTGCTGAGTCGGGTGCCCTTTGTCACTGAGGGGGCAGTGGCCCATTATTCGTTTTATGTGCCTCATGATGTCCGTGGCCTGATGTCGGCTATGGGCGGGCGCGACAGTCTCTCGCTGAGGCTCGACCGCCTGTTTGCCCTTCACACCACCGATACGACCTCCCTGTCGACCGGTCGCATGGCCTACTGGCATGGCAACGAGCCTTGTCACCACATCACTTACCTCTACGCCTGGACGGGCGAGCCGTGGAAGACGCAGTTTCTCGTCCATGAAATCTTACGGACCGAGTATCTCGACGAGCCGGGTGGCCTGTCGGGCAACGACGACGCGGGGCAGATGAGTGCCTGGCAGGCGTTTGGCATGATGGGCTTCTATCCTGTCTGTCCTGGCACACCTTATTATATCCTTGGCACGCCAGCGTTCGACCGCCTGCGTCTGGGGCGCTTCGAACTGGAGGCCGTGGACGTCAGTGATGAGAACATCTACATCCAGTCGGCCACGTGGAACGGCCAGCCCTACGACCGCGCCTACATCACCCACGACATGCTCAGCCGTGGTGGTCGCCTGGTGCTCACCATGGGGCGTCGGCCCAACAAGCGGTGGGGCTGCTCTCCATCGGCCCTGCCGCCCGACACCGCGCGCTGAGGTTGCGACCAAAACAAGAGAAAGACAGTACCATAGGGCGGACGTTGTGGTGCGTATGCCCGATGAAAAGCGCTTCTTTAAGATTGGCGACAACTACGACAGCCAATAGTGCGCTGTCGCCAACGGGATCATCAAGGAAGGATAGGCCAGCATCTATTCCCAGTCGTTCAGGCTAAGTTCCAGGAACTTGTCACACAGTTGATAGTAGCCTTCATCCTGTGTGATGAAGTCTCTTTCAAGCAAGGTCTTTACGGAGCCTTGCACCGTGCTTGCGCCAAGATGGTATCTTTGCAAGAAACTTTGCGACATGAGTGAGGACGGCTTGCCCTCGTGTGCGATGGCGATGAGCACTTGCTTCTGCTTGGCAGTAAGCTGGAATATTAAAGCTTGATAGGCAAAACGATGTTGCGAGAGTATCATGCCAATAGCCGCCTTCACGTCATCCTCCGTAAGCAAAGCACGGTCGGTGCCACTACTGTACAACATGTTAAGCACATACTGGATGTACCACGTGACACCGTCAAAACGATGATAAAGATAGCCGAAGGCCTCGGTGGAGATGTGCTTGCCGGCCTTCGTCAGATGATGGTTGGCAAAACTGAGGTAGGTTTGCTCATTGATGGCCTCAAGTCCCATGATGCTTGAGCTATGATAGAAAGGGCGGGCTTGAGAGGTGAACATGAGCGCCATCATATGGCGCTTGGAGCCGGAAAACACGAAGTTGGCATGATGGCAGTTTTGGATGCGCTTGCGCAGCGTGGCCTCCACCGTCTTTTCGGGATAGCCCGCAATGGTCTGAAACTCGTCAATAGCCACGAGACAGGGTTTGTCTGCTTGGTCGAGATAAGCGAATATCTCATCAAGTGTGATGTCAGGTGTTTGAATGTCGCCTATGCCCACACTCCATTCCGGGTTGCCGTTGATGTCAAACGAGATGGTTGGTTTGAGCGAGTGGAGCATATTCAGGAAAAACTCCCATACCTTTCGGCCTTTCGGCCTTAGCGCAGCCAATATCCCTTTGCCCAAAGCATACACAAACTCATTGAGGTTCTTGCTGTCGTAGATGTCGATGTATATGCAATGGTATTGATCTCGTATTGCCTTTTGCTGAAAGCAATTGTATATCAGTCCCGACTTGCCCAGCCGTCTCGGGGCTATTAGAGCCACATTGCAGCGGTTGGTGAGAAGACGAGTGAGCATGGCTGTTTCATCCACCCTGTCACAAAAATATTCTGGTGATAAGTATCCTTCTATTACGAACGGATTTGTTTGAACCATAGATATTTACATGATTATGAGTTTTACGTAACGAAGATTTGATAATGCGCTTGCGCAAAGGTAGTCATTTTCCTGTAAACACGCTTTCTTTTGCCTGAAAAATCTTCGTCAATCTTCATTAACATAAAACTTAAAAATGCCAGACTGTCAACTTGGGGTTGACGGTCTGGCATTTCTATTGGAGGCCATGAGGCCTTGCGGGCGGGTTAACGCTCCTTGCCAAAAATCCTCAGCAGATAGAGGAAGAGGTTGATGAAGTCGAGATAGAGCGACAGCGCGCCCATGAGGGCCACCTTCTGTGCGCCCTCGCTCATGTCGGGCTGCATGGCCAGCATCTGGCGAATCTTCTGTGAGTCCCAAGCGGTGAGTCCCACGAAGACGATCACGCCCACATAGCTCAGCACCAGGTTGAGCATGCTGTTGTGCAGGAATATGTTGACCACCGTGGCCAGGATGAGGCCGATGAGCGCCATGAAGAGGATGCTGCCCATCTTCGACAGGTCGCGCTTGGTGGTGTAGCCGTAGAGGGCTGTGGCGGCGAAGGTGCCGGCTGTGATGAAGAACACGCTGGCGATGGAGGTCAGTGTGTAGGCCAGGAAGATGACCGACAGCGTGATGCCATTGAGTGCCGAGTAGATGGCAAACAGCGTGGTGGCTGTGCCCAGTGACAGGTGGTTGATGCGTGCCGTGGTGTAGAACACCAGGCCCAGCTCTGCGAGGAGCAGCACCCACACGGCACCGCGGCTTGCAAAGATGAGTTGCAGCAGTGAGGGGCTCGTGGCCACACCGTAGGCACAGATGCCCGTGATGGCCAGGGCCAGCGTCATCCACAGATATACTTTGCGCATCAGGGCGGGAAAGGCGCTACTCAGTGCGCCACCGCGTTGACGAACGATTTGTTCCAGTTCTTGTACTTCCATAATGTTATTGATTAGTGTTATAAATGATGTCGGTATGCAAAATTATCGCATTACTTTGTCAAAAACAAGAACTGTGCCAATTTTTAATGATTTTTGTGTTCTCCAATGCTCCAATGCTGACTGCCCCCCCACAAAAAAACAGGAGAAAAGCCATTGCGGCTTTCCTCCTGTTGGGGGGAATTACAGGGTGTATGCTTACTTCACCACTTTCACGGTCTTCTGCGAACCGTCAGAGTAGGTGCTCTTCATCAGGTAGACGCCCTTTGCGGGAGCGTTGACGCTGCGGCCGTTGAGGTCAAACCATTCGATGCGCTTTACCGCCTTGTCGGTGCCGTCGGCCGTGATGTTGCGGATGGCCGTAGCCTCCTCGTCGCCCACAAGGATGTTGTCGAGATAGATGGCCTCCAGATGGCCTGCGGTGTAGGCGTAGAAGGCGAAGCTGGCGAAGTGGTTGTCCTTGAAGTCGCTGAGGTCCACGCGGTACTGCTTCCAGCCCTCAGTACTATCAGCGGTGGCGATGTCATAACTTGCCACTTGGGTGTACTGGCCGTCGTCGGCACGCACGTAGACCACCACATACGGGTGCTTGTCATATTGTGGCGCGTAGTTGTAGATCCAGAACGACAGGTAGTTGTGCTTGCCGTCCATGGCCACCTTGGGCGAGATGAAGCCGGCGCCGGCATAGGTCTTGTAGTAGCTGCCGTTGTAGAAGTAGGCGCAACCGTCATCGCCATCCTGCGGCGTGGCAAGGTTGTAGGAGCCTTGCTCGCCGGTCGGACAGGTTGTGCCCCAGTTGAGTGCGCTGGTATTCTCGGAGCTGATGATCCAGGGTGTCGTGGAGAGCTGTCGCTCGGCAAACGACTCGTGGAAGGGAAGCGTGTAGAGCTTGCCGATGGTGCAGTTGGTGACCACGGTATCGCCGATACCCTCTGTGTTCTTGGCCACCACACCGTAATAGAGCACCTCCTGCTTGTTGAGGTCGCTGCGGTCCACGGTGTAGGTGAGTCCTTTCACGTCGTCGGCCACCACGGTGAGCGTGCGTTCGTCGGCATTATACTGGAGAACACGGTAGGTGAGGTTGTCCTTCACCACCACACCGCCATTGTGTCCACTCTCGGGAGCTTGCCAGGTGATGACGGCCTGCTGGTTGTCGGCGCTGCCGTGGATGGCCAGTTGTTCCACCTTGCTCGGACGGTCGAGACCTACGAAGAGGTTGCCGGTGGCCACCTCGCTGCGGCCATATTGGTTCTCGGCGATGACGGAGTATTGGTTTTGTCCGTGCTGTGCCTCGGTGTCGGTCCATGAGATGGGTGAGCCCGGGATGACGTCTGTCTGGGTGTAGACAGGGATGGACGAGTTGCCGCGATATACGTTGACCGTGAGGTTGTCGCTGAGTCGCGTGCCCTGGTAGTCGGTGGCAGGCGCATCGAACGAGAGAGTGGCGGCCAGTGCGCCCGTCGAGTCGGCCACGGCCTTGAGGTTGGCGATCTCGAGCGGAGCGAAGGCCGACTTTACGTAGGTCAGGCTCACGTCGTCGATGTCGGCCATGATGTTGTCATATTGTGCGGTTGACACAATGTTGAAGCCGAAGCAATACTTGCCTGCCTCCTTGGTCACCACACGGTTGGAACCGTCTTCCATGCCATAGTTGGCATTGGGCTTCAGCTCACCGATGGGGGTGGTGAGGCTGGCCGAGTCGGTGGCCTGTCCCATGAAGACGTTGCCCTCCACGGTGTAGGTGCCCGTGTTGTAGTTGATGTACCTTGAGAAGTTCTTTTTGTAAGCCAGGGCGTACACTGAGTTGGCGTTGAGCTTGACCAGCGGCGTGATGAGCCATGAGACAAGCGTGTTGTCGGCCTGTCCGTTGAAGGCGTAGATGTTCATGCGCTGGTTGTTCTCATCATATTTCCAGCGGTAGTAGTCCTTGTTGGCCTCGTCCACCCCCTGCATCTGCACGGTGTAGTGCTCTGCCGATGCCCGTGTGGTGAAGGTCTCCAGGTAGGGTGTCTCGTAGCAACCCACGAAGGCCGAGTCGACGGCGGCTGCACCCTCGCCATAGGCGTTGGCAGCCTTGACACGGTAGGTGTTCATGCCCACACGCTTCACCTTGGTGTCGGTCCATGAGAGAAGGGCATTGGTGGCGGGAGCCTCAAAGACGTGGACGGGCTCCGCCTCGTCGTTGCGGTAGACGTTGACCTTGGCGATTTCGCTGAGCGGATCACCGTTGAGGTCGCTCTGGGGTGTGGTGAAGCTGACGGTGGCCTCCATCTTGTCGTCCTCACCCGGAATAACCTTGAGACCGGAAGCGGCGGCGGGTGCCTGCGTGTTGCCCACCTCGTCTACGGCGAAGCTCTTCAGGAGCAGCATGCTGCTGTTCTTGCTCTTGTCGCCGCGGTAGCGCAGGGCCACATAGTATTTGCCCGTGGCCGGAGCGTTGAACGTGGCCGAGTAGTCGGAATAGGTCTCATAGATCTCCACGCTGTCGGCCGCGTTAAACACATGGAAGGTCGTGATGTCCTTCGGGTCGGTACCCAGCAGCAAGTCGAAATACTCGGGATAGCCCTTCGAGAAGGTCTTCAGGTTGACGGTGGCGCGGTAGTTCTTGCCGCCCTGGAGCGAGATGGCGGGCGTGATGAGCCAGTCGTCGGCCTGCTTCTTGCTGTCCCAAGCGAGGTCGAAGCGCACGATGCTGCCATACTCCTGGTACTTCCATATGGTCCCGTCGCTGTCGTTGTCGATGACGGTGAAGTAGTCGTCAAACGTCTGCTGGCTGTCAAAGGCCTGGCGGTAGGGTGTGGTGAAGGCATCGCCGCATGTCACCTTGTTCGACACGCCATAGGTGCTCCGCTTGCCGTGGTTGGTGGCGTAGACGCGATAAGAGTAGCTGTGGAGGGCGGCAGGCGTCGGCTCGGTGAAGGTGGTGCCGGCGTGCTGGTCGGCCACGGTCACGCTGTCGGGCATGCGCACCACGGTGTAGGTCAGGGCCGACGGGTCGATGTATCCCTTGTTGACGCCCGCGGCGGGCGCCGACCATGTGACGGTGCTGGTGCCGTCAGCGTTGGCGAACGACACGGCTGCCGGTGCCTCGGGCGTGTCGAAGCCGGCAAACAGTTTCAGTGAGGCGAGGGGCGACCAGCCGGTGGCGTTCTTCGAGTTGACGGCCACATAGTGGTTGCCTTCGGCCAGCGAGACGGGGATGGATACCTGCTCGCCCGGTTGTGCCTCGACGCCCTTCAGGTTCTGGCCGTCAAGCCACACGTTGAGTGTCGACGTGCCGAGCGTTGCGCCCGCATAGGTCTTCGTCGGGACAGTGAAGGTGATGGTGCCGTCAAGGCTTCCGGCCTGTGCGAAGTTGAGCTTGAGGTCGCCTACCTTGGCGGGCGCGTCGTCCTTGGCGCTCTCCTCCAGCGAGTAGATGGAGGTGAACTGCTCTTGCTTGCCAAACTTGGCGACGAGCTCCGTCTGGGCGGTCTCTGGGTCGACGCTGTAGAGGCAGTTGCCCTCATCGCTGATGGCGGCCCACAGGAAGAGTCCGGTGCGGTTGTCGTAGGTCATCGACTGTGAGTAGGCTTGTGGCGTGATGCCCGTCCAGGCGATGAGCGAGGGGCGGCCGTTGGCGCGGTTGATGCGGTAAAGGTCACCATAGACGTTGATGAAGTACATCTCGCCGTCGGGGGTGTTGCCCAGTGTGAGCACATTGTATTTGCCGCGGAAGGCCGCGATCTTGTCCATCCAGTCGTAGTCGGTATTGTAACGGCTCCAGTTGAGTCCCGACAGGTCATCGTTGTACTGCAGCGAGTAGATGGTGTTGTCGATGTTGTTGTAGGCCATCGTAGACGGCAGGAGCGAGTAGCCGCCTTTGCTGGTGTCGTAGACGATGTTTTTCAGTTCTGTCTTGGTGGCAGGGTCGATGGTGATGTAGCGGGCGCCGTTGAGGCCGCCCATGACCTCCATGGCATAGATGCCGATGAACTTGTCGCCGGTGTAGGCGCCCGAGAGGAAGTTGTAGCTGAGGTCGGTCATGACGGCTTGGGGGGCGATGTTGTCGCCGATCTCAAACGAGTAGATGCCGTAGGGCACCTGGGTGATCGAGGCGGAGGCCCAGTCGGTGCTGTTGATGAGTGAGCCGTAGAAGGTGCGGCCGTAGAACAGCGACGGGGCGAGCGTGGCTTGTGGCGCGCGCGACTTGAGTTGGCGGACCGTCTGTACATTGTCCTGCTTGTGGTTGTCGGCCAGCTTGAGAGCCTTCAGGCCCCGGTGTGGCATGGGGGAGCCGAGCGGTGCCTTGGTCTGGGCCGCCACAGGAGCGGCGCACAGGGCCATGGCCGCAAGGGCAGCCAAAGACGTTATGGTGTTCTTCTTCATATGTGCAAGAATGTATGGTTTCGTGAGTGTTTACTTTGAAAATTTGAAGGTCTTGTCGTTTGCCTTCACGATGTAAGTGCCGTGAGGCAGGGCGTGGAGGTCGGTGGCCTGTATGCGTGTGCCATTGATGTTGTAGATGGCGGCTTCGCTGAGGGTGTTGCTGCCGGGGACGATGGCGTCTACTCCTGTCTCTGTGCCGAGGGTGAACTGGCAGGTTGACATCTCGCGCGGTGCGAGGATGGCGTAGTTGGTGCCGTCGTAGAGCAGGATGGTGGCTGTGTAGACGGTGCCGTCCACACCGTTCTCAAAGGGACCGGTGAAGCGCACGTCGGCGATGTCGCCTTCCTTCACGCTGAAATACTGTGGGTCGAGACAACCTTTCTGCACGGCTCCGCTCTCGTTGAGAATGAAGAGATAGGCATAGCCCGAGTAGAAGCCGGAGGTGCACTTGATGTGAGCCGTGATGTCGAGGTTCTCCTTGTTGACGGTGCCCTTGAAGGCCAGTTGCTCGGCCGGGGTGACGACAGCCTCGTCGGGTGCGGCCTGGATGCTGACCTTCCGGCTGTTGCAGATGTGGCGCTCGTCGTCGTCGATGAGGGTGAGCAGGTAGTCGCCGGGCTCCACGTTGAACGCGCCGACAAAGTCGATGTCGATGTCGGCACCCGGTGCCAGGTCTATCTTCTGCTTGGTTCCCTCGGCCACCTTGCGCCCTGTCTTGGCGTCAAGCAACAGGGGTTGCACCTCGCCGAGATAGTTGACGTCGCCGGTGTTGGCGATGTGGGCCTTCACTTGCGTGAGCTTCTTGGCAAACACTTCTGGCTCTATTGACACGCTGTCGGCGTTGAGGCAGAAGTAGTCGGGGTAGGTGAGGGTGGCGGCACCATTGGCCATGGTCACGTTGAGGTAGTTGGGATAGCCCACATACTCGTCGCGGATGGGGTGCCAGGGCGAGCCCTCCTCGGTGGAGCGGGCGGCGGGATAGAGGCGGTAGGAGCCGTCGGCAAGTGAGCTGAGCGACACGTTGTCGAAGGTGAGGCCGTTGTACATGTAGCCCATCTGCACGGTGTCGGGAGCGTTGAGGCTTTGGATGACCGTCTGCTGCCCGGCAGCGTCGACGGCGACCAGGCCGAAGTAGAGGGGCGCGTCTTGCCAACCGGCGTTGTAGAGGGTGCCGTGGAGTGTGACGTTGAGTGGCGTGTCCTTGTCCACATGGGACTTGCTGGGCACAAGACCTTCGCTCGAGACGAGCTCAATGTCTGAATGGGTGCCCTCGACAGGGCGCTGGATGCCCGTCACGATGTACTGGTTGTAGTTGAAGCCGCCGTCGGCTCCGCCGATGCCTTGGGTGGCGGGGGTGAGGGCTGACGTGCGGAAGTAGCCGTTGCTCATGCCACCCCAGCCCCAGTTGACGTGGATGAGGCCGTTGCGGTCGTAGCCGTCGAACACGAAGCAGTGGCCGCCGGCTGACGAGCGGCCCATGGCGATGAGCGGACGCTGGTGGTCGAGCTCGTCGATGATGATGCTCTGCCACTCGGTGGACGAATAGTTTTGGCGGGTGCGGAAGGCGATGCCGCGGTCGTAGCCGAAGTAGTTGACGAGGGCTTGGGGTATGGGAAGGCTGGCCGCGCCGCTCGAACTGGAGTATTGCATGTCGACAGAGACGCCGCAGTGGAGCATCAGCTGGGCCACGGCTTCGCGCGACTCGTCGCTGCTGTTGGCGTCATATTGGGGCAGCATGGCGTCCCAGGCGTAATGGGTGTTGGCGAAGTCAGCGGTCAGCGTCTTGCCGTTCAGGATGGAGGGGGCGTAGGTGTGGGTGCCGACGCCTTGCTCGGGCCAGCGGTTGTAGTACATGACCTGGGCCATGGCTGTGGCCACACAGCCTGTGGCACAACGCGAACTGATGTCGTAGGCGGGGCATTGGTCGTTGTAGGGTGAGTCCTGGTTCCACTGGATGTTGCCCAGCAGGGGCTTCACCTCTTTTTCGTAGGGCGCGGAGGCTGGTGCCTTGCTTTTTGTGAGATGGGTGCGCTTGAGATAACTGATCTGGTCGATGTAGGTGCCTATCCATGACCGCAGGTTGTCAGGCATGTCGGTCATGGAGAAGGTGCCGCTGTCGCTATAGCCGAGTATTTCGTCGGCTTGGTCGTCTGCGGCCACAATCACGTAGCCCTGGGCGCTTGGGGCGTTGAACACGTAGAGGCAGTTCTGGCCGGTGGTGTTGCGGCCCGTGTAGGCCAGTTGCAACTTGGCGGCAGCCCTCTTGGCGCCACTGCCGGCCTGTTGCCCGAGAAATCGCTGGGCAATGCTTGTGGCTTGCGAGGGGGTGATGTCCTTGGCATGGGAGCACAGGCCAACCAAGAATAACAGTGTTAGAAGTGTAAGCTTTCTCATAAGCGTTTATAGTTGTGTTTGTTGGTTGCAAAGGTACAAAAAAAGGCTAAAAGCTGAATAAACGTCAGCTTTTAGCCTTTCTAATTCATAAATTGAAAAGAAATCTACTCGTTTTTTGATAATTTCTGATAGAGTGAGGGTGTCATTCCAGTCATCTTCTTGAAGGCGGATATGAAGTTGGAGGCTGACTTGAATCCTACACTTTCCGATATGCCTTGTATGCTGTAGTTACTGTATTCGGTGTTGTCCTTCATTCGGCGCATGGCTTCCTTGATGCGGTGCTCGTTGAGGAGGGTGCGGAAGTTTTTGTTGAACGAGGTGTTGATGGCTTGCGACACGTAGTTGGTGTTCGACCCGATGATTTGTGCCAGGACTGTCAGGTTGAAATCGGGATTGCAGAAGTTGCGCTCGTCATTGAGCGCCTCGACGATGCGCTGCAGCAGTTGCTCGTTGACGGCGGAGGGCTTGCCGGGAAGCGAAGGCGACTTTTCGGAGTGCTCCGATGAGGTCGGTGGGGTGTCGGCCTTGGCTTCGACCAACTCGTTGTTGCGGTCAAACAGGGCGATGTTGGTGTCGTATAGCACCTTGCGCTGTCGCCGGATGATGATGATGGCGGCCAAGGCGGTGACGACGAGCACGGCGAGCATCGCCAGGCAAATCTTCTGGTAGAGGATGGTCTTCTGCTGGCTGCTGATGATGAGCTGGGTCTGGCGATTCTCGTAGTTGAGGTGCTGGTTCTTGATCTTCGAGTATTCGTTGATGTTGAGCAGTGAGTCGTTGTAGCGGAAAAACTCGTTTTGGTAGTAGAGGGCCTTCTCCTTGTCGCCCATCTTCGTGTAGATGCGCATGAGGCCCTTGTAGCAGTCGGCAAAGAGGTAGGCGAATGCGTTGCTGTCGTGGGCTCCCGACGACTGCCGGTTGATTTCATGGGCGAGCGTGTCATACTTCAGCAGGGCCTCGAGGGCTTGTTTCAGCTTGCCCTGCTTCTCGTAACTTTGGTATATCTCCGAATAGGGATACACCTTCATCTTTTGGGGGAGGTGATGGCTGGTGGCGGTGGCGATGGCCTTGTTCATCCACATGATCTTTTCGTCTTGCTTGTTGCGGCTGCCTGCGATGAAGCCGTTGTTGAAGCAGTAGTAGAACTGCTGCATGCCGGGATGGATGCCGCGGAGGTCTCTCATCGTCTTGTTGAGACGCGAGGCGTAGTCCGCTTTCCCGATATTACAGCTGGCACCGACCATGTTGTTGAGAAACTTAAACTGCATTTCCGCATTGTTGGCCGCCTTGCTCAGCTGGAAGCCACTCTCGTAGATGTCGAGGGCTTGAGCGAAATCTTGGTAGACGGAATAGATGCCACCTATATTATAGTAGGTGTCGAGCAGGTCGGATGTGTCTTTGCGCGCAAGGCTCTCTTCCTGTTGAATGTATTTCAGAAAGCATGACAGGGCGGAGTTGTAGTCACCCTTGTGCAGGTGCTGCTTGCCGCGAAGCATGATTTGGCGCGCGGTGTGGACGCCTTCGACCTTGGCGGGCGTGGGGATGGCGGCCAATAGGGATGTGAGGAACAATAGGGCCTGAATCAGACGGTTCTGCATAAGCGGGATGATGTGGGCGTGAGTGAATGTTCAGAAGGTCAACTTCATGTCCAGGTGGTACAGTCCTTCCATCATGAAGGGCTCAGACGTGGCCACAAACCCGAGCTTCTCATAGAAGGCCTTCTTGGTCAGCTGGGCTTCTATGTCGATGTGCCCCACCTCTTCCAGTCGCTCGCGGGCGATGGCGATGGCTGACTTCACAATGGACAGGCCGTAGCCTTTGCCGCGCTCGGTGGTGATGACGCGGCCTATGCTCACGCTGCGCATCTTGGTGCCGGCGGGACACACGCGGCACAGGGCCACCACCTTGTCTCCATGGGTCAGCCACAGGTGGATGGCGGTCTGGTCATGGTTGTCAAGGTCTTGATACACACAGTTCTGCTCCACGATGAACACTTCCGAGCGGATGCGAAGCAACTCGTACAATTCATCGCAAGTAAACTGATCGAACGTCTTGACGTGAAGTGTGCACCCTGAGGGAATGGAGGGACACTCGTTGCAGGTGTCAGTATAGGTCTTGGGATAAGCCTTCATCTTGATTTTTGTCGTTCTTTTGTTTTGTGATGACCACATTTCTTATGCAAAATTACGATTTGCCCACCATTATTCCAAATAATTGTGGGTCAATCTGATTTTCTCCCATCTCGTATAGGTCTTCGGTGTCTGTTTTCTCTCCATCATTACCAAAAACGCCATTGCAGGCCCAATAGTTGAGGCGGACCGCTTTTGAAGAAAGCGGACAATGTATATAAAAAAACAGGCGTTATTTTCAACTTCAAA
>ERZ808246.516-NODE-516-length-32003-cov-8.390697_pt1 | contig 32003 bp, 23 predicted proteins | sample MGYA00521083_ERZ808246 | MGnify/ENA primary metagenome ERZ808246 (study PRJEB31516, sample SAMN03275577) | gut metagenome | biome: mammalia-associated habitat; material: feces | host: Papio cynocephalus | place: Kenya | collected 2012-07-07 ...
TCGGCGAAGATGCCGGTCAGCGTGTCGACCTCCTTCTCAAGCAGGAAGCCGGCGACGGCGGGCAGATAGGCAGCGGGGCCAACAACGGAACCCTGCGAACGGTGGGCAGTACCGAACGCGTCGAGAACGAAGACATCGCCGTAAGAGGCAAGGGTCTTGGCGATCTCGGGATCGTTCTTCTTCTCACGCTTGTCGAAGCGGACGTTCTCGAGAACGAGAACCTTGCCCGGCTCGACAGCGGCGACGGCCTCGGCGGCCTTCTCGCCGTAGGTGTCGGCCACGAAGGACACATCGAGACCGGAAAGCTCGGCAAGCTTCTTGGCGACGGGCTCGAGGGAGAGCTCGGGCTGGAAGCCGGTACCCTCGGGACGGCCGAGGTGGCTCATGAGGATAACGCGGGCGTTATGCTCGACGAGATAGTTAATGGTGGGGAGAGCCGCCTTGATACGGGTGGTGTCGCCCACGACGCCGTCCTTGATTGGCACGTTGAAGTCAACGCGAACAAGGACGCGCTTGCCGTCGACATCGATGTCGCGGACGGTCTTCTTGGTAAAGGCCATGTTGCTTCTACCTTTCGTACGTGTCTGCCTCCCATTCAGGCAGACGATTTCCTATAAAAAGGGCGCGACCCTAGGGTGTAAGCCCTATAAGGCCGCGCCCTTCTTTAGACGCTCAACGAGCTATTCGCTGAAGTTGGACTTAAGCAACGAACTTCTCGAAGTACTTGATGGTACGGACCATCTGAGAGGTGTAGGAGTTCTCGTTGTCGTACCAAGAGGTAACCTGGACGAGGGTCTGGCCGTTGCCGAGGTCAGAGCACATGGTCTGAGTGGCGTCGAAGATGGAGCCGTGGGTCTCGCCGACGATGTCGCGGGAGACGATCTGATCCTCGTTGTAGGCGAAGGTCTCGGGGATGGTCTCGGCATAAGCCTTCATAGCAGCGTTGACCTCGTCGACGGTGACCTTCTTGTCAACGACGGCGTAGAGGTTGGTGAGGGAGCCGGTCGGCGTAGGAACGCGCTGGGCGGCACCGATGAGTTTACCGTTGAGCTCGGGGAGAACCAGGCCGATAGCCTTGGCGGCACCGGTGGTGTTGGGGACGATGTTCTCGCTGCAGGCGCGGGAGCGACGGAAGTTGCCCTTGCGCTGCGGGCCGTCGAGCGGCATCTGGTCGCCGGTGAAGGCGTGGATGGTGGTCATGATGCCGGAGACGATGGGGGCGAAGTCGTTAAGACCCTTGGCCATCGGGGCAAGGCAGTTGGTGGTGCAGGAAGCGGCGGAGATGATGTTGTCCTCGGCCGTCAGCTGCTCATGGTTGACGTTAAAGACGATGGTCGGCAGATCGTTGCCCGCGGGAGCGGAGATGACGACCTTCTTGGCGCCGGCGTTGATGTGAGCCTGGGCCTTGGCCTTGCTGGTGTAGAAGCCGGTGCACTCGAGCACGACGTCGACGTCGAGGTCGCCCCAAGGCAGATTGTTGGCGTCGGCCTCCTTGTAGATCTTGATCTCCTTGCCGTCAACGGTGATGGAGTCCTCGCCAGCGACAACCTCGTGATCGCGGCTGTAGTTGCCCTGCGTGGAGTCGTACTTCAGCAGGTAAGCGAGCATATCGGGAGAGGTGAGGTCGTTGATAGCGACGATCTCGGAGCCCTCATGACCGAACATCTGACGGAAGGCCAGACGACCGATGCGACCGAAGCCGTTAATAGCAACCTTTACTGCCATTGTGTCTCCTTTCGTAAGGTCCCCGCAAGCCACAGCGCCTGCCGTTGAGACCCACAAACTAACCACTCGCCTAATATACCTTTTTTCGGTCTTGAATTTCACGTGAACGGGAGAAATTGAAAAACTAATTATCGTTAAAACGTTTCAATTCTTATAATCCCTGCTCAGAGCGATTATTTCTAAGCTCAAATCTCTTAATCGTGCTCAGCGATCAACTTTTCAAGCCGCAAAACGCGGTGATAGAGAGCCGACTTGGAAAGTGGAGGGTCCGCCATCTGTCCCAGGTCCCTTAGCGATAGATCGGGATAGCGCTCGCGCAGTTCGCAAAACGCCTTCAGAGCCCCCGGAAGGCTCGGACGCAGACCGCGTCGATCGATCTTTTCGATCAGCTCCATCTGATGCTGGGCGGCACCCGCACTGCGCGATTGATTGGCAAGCTCGGCATTCACTCGACGGTTCACATCGTTTTTAACCGACTTGACCACACGGGCCTCATCGATCTCCTCTACGCAGCGTCTTGCCCCCACCAGCTCGAGAAGCCTGCGGATATCCTCCGCGCTCTTGACGTAGACGGCAAACGATCCGCGACGGGCATTCACGCGGGCTTTGACGCCCACCTGTTCCAACAGGTCAGCGAGCGCCTGGGCATACCCTTCGCCCTGGACGGCGATCTCAAGATGAAAGTCACCGCGCGGGTCAGCGACAAAACCGCCCGCGATCAGCGCACCGCGAATATAGGCCAGCCGACAGCACGGCCGCGCCACGATATGTTTTGGCACGCCCGTAACCAACCCGCCCTTGCGATCGAGGATACCCAAAAGCACGAGTGCCTTCTCCAGATCCTTTTGGTCGGGAAGGGCGATCAGATAGTTTCGCACCTTGTGGAGCACCGACTTACGAACCGTGAACTCGGTCTTGAGCTTAAGGATGCGATGCGTGAGCGTGATCATGGTACGCGCGACGGCACCCGTCTCCGTCGCCACCGTCAATCGATAACGACCGGGTCCGGCAAACGAGAGCGTTCCGCTCACGCGCGAGAGCGCGGCAAGCGTCGCCAGGTCGCAGTATTCGCACGCGGGCTCACAGCGCGCGAGCTCGTCGCGCACCTCCGCTGTAAACGACATGAGGCTTTACGCCTTCGTATTGGCACGCGAGAGATCGCGGTGCGAGATACTCACGTGATACTGCTGACCTTCAAGATAGCGCGCCGTGGCCTCGGCGATGGCGACGCTGCGGTGTTGACCGCCGGTGCAGCCGATGGCAATGGAGAGCTGCGGCTTGCCCTCGGCGATATAGCCGGGCATGACGGTATCGAGCAGTTGCGTCCAAGCCCGCCAGAACTCCTGCGTCTTGGGATGCTCGAGCACAAAATCTGAAACCTTCTTGTCGAGGCCGGTCATGGTGCGCATCTCGGGATCGTAGAACGGGTTGGGCAGAAAACGAACGTCGATCATGATATCCGCCTCCACGGGCATGCCGTGTTTGAATCCAAAAGAGAATACGTGGACATCCATAAGCTGCTGATCGGAAAGCTCGGAGAATGCCATACGCAACTTATTGCGAAGTGCCGAGGTGCGAAGCCTGCTCGTGTCGATGATCATATCCGCGCGATCGCGCACACCCTGCAGCTGGATGCGCTCGCGCTGGATGGCATCGGCCGTGGTCTCGCCCGGCTTTGCGATGGGATGACGGCGACGGTTCTCGCTGTAGCGGCGGATAAGCACCTCGTCCGACGCTTCCAGGAAGACGATATCGCAGCTCATCTCATGCTCCTCGAGAGCAGCGACGGCATCGAGGAGCTCATCGAACAGCCCCTGGCTTCGAAGATCGCAGGTGACGGCCAGATGCCTGCCCACACCGGTATTGATACCGACGAGCTCGGCGAGCTGTGCGATCAGACGAGGCGGAAGATTATCGATGCAGAAATAACCCATGTCTTCGAAAACATGCATGGCCTGGGTCCGGCCCGAACCGGACATACCGGTGATGATGACGATATCGGGAATGCGCTCCGAGCGCTCGGCGGCGTCCATGGCCTCTCCGTTGGACATCGCTTGTCGCCTCCTTATACAAGCGCGGGGCCCGGCATGCGGACCCCGCGCGAACAAAAGCCGTCTTCGAGTATAACGCCCTTTTCGGGCAAGCGACCCTTAAGCCTCGAGTGCGGCCTTGAACCAGCTCGTGATGCTTGTCGGATGCGTGATGGCCGTGCCGACCACGACAGCCCATGCCCCGGCATCGATAGCTGAACGGGCCTCTTCGGGAGTATGGACGCGCCCTTCGCAGATCACAGGAAGCTCGGGGAACTCCTCGGCAGCCTGACGCAGCAGCGGAAGATCGGGACCGTCGGCCATGGTGCAGTCGATGGCGGCCGTTCCATGGCTCAGCGTGGTCGAGACGATATCAAAACCCATGGCGGCGGCGCGGCGGATGTCCTCGATGGTCGCGCAGTCCGCCATGAGCAGCACGCCCTCCTCATGTAGCGGACGGAACGTGTCCTCGAGCGTCTTGCCGTCGGGACGGGGGCGATCAGTAGCATCGATGGCGACGATATCGGCACCCGCGGCCACGCAGGCACGCGCATGGCGCAACGTCGGAGTGATGTAGACACCCTCGTGCCCTTCTTTCCACAGGCCTATCACAGGAACCTCGCAACGGCCCTTGATAGCCGAAATATCCGACAACCCCTGGCAGCGGATGGCGGCGGCACCACCGAGCTCGCAGGCGCGAGACATCTGGGCCATGGTCTCGGGATTGCGCAAAGGTTCGCCCATATAAGCCTGAACGCTCACGATCAGCTTGCCCTTGAGCGATTGAATCAAAGGATCAACAGCCATAACCATCTCAACCTTTCTAAAAAGGGCCTCCCGAGGCATCGCATCTTGACGTGAAACCATAGATTGCGCATCGCAGTACGCTTCAGTCCACTTTCACGTCAATCTGCCATACCTCAGAAGGCTCACGAAATAGATACGTTTACGCTAATGAAGCGAGAAGATTCTCGGCAGCGCCAATCAACGGCGCGTCACCCTCAAGAGAGCCAATGAGGATCGGAGTATCCTGCAGCGGATCGAGAGCCTGGCTGGCATAGCCCTCGTGCACCGAGTCCTTCCAGGTCTGGGAGCGCCAATCGGGACCCTGATGGATCACGCCGCCCGAAAGGACGATGACCTCGGGATCGAGGATATTGGCAAGCGAACCCAAGCTTGCGCCGAGCGCGAAACCGGCATCATGGATAACCTCGATGGCGCGCTCGTCACCGGCGCGGCACAGGTCGTTGACGTCGCGACCGACCGAGGGGCGGCTCGGATCGACGCGACCGAAGCGCTCGTCGAACATGCGCCCGATTGAAGTGCCGGAGGCGACGGACTCAAGATGGCCGGAGCGGCCACAGGCGCACGAGATCCCCGCCGCTGCGGAGCTCTCGATATGGCCCATATGTCCGGCGGCACCGTGGAATCCGCGCATCACGTGGCCGTTTTCGACATAGGCTCCACCGATACCGGTGCCGATACCCAGACAAAGAACCGAGAACTTGCCCTTGCCGACACCCCAATGGGCCTCACCGAGCGCATGGGCCTGGACATCGCCGACAACCTCGACGGGAAGCCCAAGATCCTCGCGCAGGCGCGGACCGAGCTGCGTGCCCGACCAGCCGGGCATGATCTCGTTGGCATAGGCGATGGCACCGGTCTTGGGATCGACCACACCGGCGGCACCCAGACCGACACCGAGGATCTCCACATCGGGATTGGCCTCGATAGCGGCCTTGATGGCGGCCTCGATACGCTGGAAGACGGCCTCGCCGCCCTCTTGGGCGCACGTAGGGACCTCAGCCTCGAAGATCGGATGAGGCATGCTACCGTCAGCCGGATATTCCATGATGGCCGTGGCGATCTTGGTTCCGCCGATATCGACGGAGCACACGTACTTGTTCTCGGACATAGCTACTCCCTCTATCGAAGGCAGATGAAATTAGAGCAGACCGTTGTCGGTCAGGACCTTGCGAATGGCCTCGACGTTCTCGCCGGTCATGGCCTTGACCGGGCGCGGCATGGTCGGGCTGTCGAAGATGCCCATGAGGTTCATGGCCGTCTTGAACGCGCCGACGCCGCCGGCATAGCCCTGAACGCCCGAGGTGACATCCCAGATATGGCTGATCTCGTTGAGGCGATCCTGCTCGGCCTTAACGGTCGCCCAGTCACCGGCCTGGGCAGCTTTCCACATGCGCACATAGCCCTCGGGCTCGACGTTGGCGAGACCCGGAACGGAACCGTCGGCACCGCCGAGGTAGGCGCCGTCGACGACGACCTCGTGACCGGTGAGGATGCTCATCGGATGGCCGTTCTTCTCGTTCTCCTGGACGAGGTAACGGAAGGAGACGTCATCACCGGAGGAATCCTTGACGCCGGCGAGCACGCCCTCGGCACCAAGCTTGGCAAGGAGCTTCCAAGGAAGCTTGGTGTGGACGCAGACGGGGATGTCATAGGCGAAGATCGGCAGATCGAGCTCCTCGTGAAGAATGCGGAAGTGCTCCTCGACCTCGGTCATGCCCTGCAGCGCGTAGAACGGGCAGGTAGCGACAAGGGCGTCGGCGCCAAGCTCCTGGGCGACCTTACCGTGCTCGATCATGCGCTCGGTCTCGGTGTCGATGATACCCACGAGAACGGGGACGCGATGGTCGACGATACGGACGGCCTCCGCGATGATCTGGCGGCGGCGTTCATCGGTCGAGAAGACGACCTCGCCCGAGGACCCGAGGAAGAACAGGCCGTCGACGCCAGCATCGATCATGCGGTTGATGCTGCGCTCGAAGGAAGGAACGTCAAGCTGGTGATCCTCGGTATCGGGAACGACAACGGGAGGGATAACGCCGGTGAATTTCTGAGTTGCCACAAGAGTCTCCTTTTTACTCGCGCGCACGGCCGTCTGCCGTGCGCTCCTTGTTGGCAGTGCCATGTTAGCCGTTTAGGCAGACGGGCACGGATAAAACGTTTGGTTGAAGAAGTCCAGGACCTCGTTCTCGAACGCATTGATGCGTTCATGGGCGTATTTGGCATAGAGGACATGCCGACGGTCACACCGCAAACCGTTCCATACGGCAAACTGGCCAGCAGGGTCGCTCACCGTATCCATCAGCGAGGTACCCAGCAGGACCGATCCGCGAACCCGGGGAGCAAGTGCCTCGAGGCCAGAAGGCAGCGGATTATCGATTGCCAAGCAGACAAGCCCCTGTTCATCGAGGGCGGCGACGCCCAAGGCGATACCTGCGCCCAGGCCCTCGCCCCATGCGAAAAGGCGGTCGGCGTCGATACCGTCGAGCGTGCGTGCGACCTCCGCAAGCGCGAGTCCGTCACGAAGCCGTTCGGTAAACGCAGGGCAAGCCACTCCCCCATCGAGGTCCCCGATGGATACCGCAACGTCGTCGAGCGCAAGGACGGCATAGCCCATGGCCGCAAAACGGGTCATATGATGCCAGCCACGCACCGGTCGGTCGATATCGTGAAACATCAGACACAGAGGAACTGCATCAGACACGCGACATGCACCCGTCGGGACGATAAGTCGGGCATGGACGGTCGATCCCGCCACGCTGCAGACGACTTCTGAGTATTCCGCACAGGGGTTTCCCGTCTCGACAGCCGTGATGGAAACATCGCTGACATCGGCGGCGTTCACGACCGAATTCCAATCGACGTCGCAAGCGGTATGACCGATCTCGTCTCGCCAGACAGATAGACGCGAAGAGAGCGTGCCGGGAACGCCCACAAGGCCGTCAACGATGATGTCATCGACGTTGCTCTCGTGTCTACTCATCGAAATCGACCTCCCCGCAGAAAAACGAAATGATCATATCGTCGAACGCCTGGATCTCCTCGTGTCCAAAGCCCTCGAAAAACTCGTGACGCTTAGGAGCATGCAGGTTGTTGTACACCGCGAACTGCGTGGGCGGGGGGCAGACGATATCTGCCGTGCCCGTGCCAAACAGGACAGGGCATTGAACCAGATGAGCGAAGTTTTTGGAATCGAAGTAGGCAAGCTTGCTGTAAGCCCCATCGATACGAGAAGAATCCTCGTCAAACCAACGCGACCAATAGCGCAGGCCCTCGTAGGCGATATCGTCAGCATCCAGATCCCATACCAGGCGAAAATCGGACAGGAAAGGATAGAGTATCGCCGCCCGTGACACTAAATCGGCATTGAGCGCGCAGCACCCGATTCCAAGACCGCCGCCCTGCGAAGCGCCGTTCACAAAGACGCGATCAAGGTCGATCCCCTCGAGCTCGCGAACGATCCGGCAAAGGATGCGAATGTCCTGATGCAGGCGCACATAATACTGGTCGCGGGCCTCGCCGTCGATACCAGCCACGATGTGACCAGCAACGGTGGTTCCCAAAAAACCACCGGCGTCCTCGGAGGGGCCTCCCTGGCCCGGGCAATCGAGAGCTATGAGGGCCATGCCCATCCCCGCAAACGAAGCCTGTTCAAACCAGCTGCGGCTCGCACCGGGATAACCGTGAAACTGAAGAACCAATGGAACAGGTTCATCAGAAACCGGGCGCAGATATTTAGCGTGCAAGCGCGCGCCGCACATACCGGTAAACCACAGATCGAAGAACTCGCACGTCGCGCTGTTGGCGATCGAAGCCGGCTCCAGCGTGTAAGCAAGTTCGACATCATCAGCCTCATCCATACGATCGCGCCAGAAAGCATCGAAATCATCGGGACACGGCATGGCACCGACATAGGAACCATACAGATCCTGAAGCTCATGAGCTGTAGGCATCTTTAGAGACCTCGGCCTTTCATGATTGCAACGGATGTGCGCCCGGCAAAGCCGGGCGCACGGAATGGGATAAGGGGCGCTATTCGCCGATCTTGGGATGGAGCAGCGATGGGGCCGCGCCGAGCAGCATCTTGGTATAGGGATCCTGGGGATGCTGGAAGACCTGTTTGGCCTCGCCCTTCTCGACGATCTTGCCGCCGTTCATGACCACGATGTCATCAGAGATGTAACGCACGGTCTGAATGTCATGGCTGATAAAGACCATCGCCAAGCCCAACTCCTTCTTGAGGTCCGTGAGCAGGTTCAGAATCTGCGCGCGGACGGACACGTCGAGGGCCGAGGTCGGCTCGTCGGCGATGATGGCGTCGGGGTTGAGCGACAGGGCGCGCGCGATAGCGACACGCTGGCGCTGACCACCGGAGAGCTGACCGGGCAGCACCTCGGCCGCCGAGCTCGGCAGGCCGGTGAGCTCCAACAGCTCCTTGACACGCTTCTCCTGCTCGGCCTCAGAGCCCAGATGGTGCACACGGAGCGGATCGAGCAGCTGCTCGCGCACGACCATGCGCGGGTTGAGTGCCGTCGCCGGATTCTGGAACACGACCGAGATCACCCGGCCCATATGGCGGCGATCCTCAGCGGTGCGCTTAGTAACGTCCTTGCCCTTGAAGTAGACCTTACCGCTCGTGGGGGCCTGCAGACCGCACATGACGTTGGCTGTCGTGGACTTGCCGCAGCCAGACTCACCGACAATACCGATCGTCTGCCCGGGCATGAGCTTGATGGTCACGCCCTGGACGGCATGCACCAGGTTGGGATGCAGGAGCGAACCCGTACGGGTCCTGAAGGTGACGTGCACATCATCGAGGAAGATGATCGGCTCGACACCGTTGACTGCCGTCTCGCTCATCTACTTCACCTCCGCATGAGGGGTCATACCATTTGCCTTGAGCACCTCATCGGGGAGCTCGGAATAGAAATGCTCGGTACCGGGAACGCGTTTGAAGACCGGGCGTACGTCGAGGCCGACCGTAGGATGGCTCGAACGCGGGGCGAAGCGATCGCCCTTGGGGAAGTCGCGCGGGCTCGGCACGGCGCCGGGTACCTGATGCAGGCGGCCCGAACCGCTTTCGATGGAGAGCACGGAGCCCAGAAGACCGCGGGTGTACTCATGGATCGGGTTGGTGAGCAGCTCCTTGGTGGGCGCCTGCTCGATAACCTGGCCGGCGTACATGACCGTGATGTTGTGGGCGACCTCGGCGACGAGAGCCAGGTCGTGCGACACGAAGATCATGGCAAAGCCGAGCTTGGCCTGAAGGTCGTTCAAAAGCTTGATGACCTGCTTCTGAACGGTCACGTCAAGTGCCGTGGTGGGCTCGTCGCAGATGACGAGCTTAGGATCGCGCGTCAGGGCCATGGCGATAAGCACGCGCTGGCGCTGACCACCGGAGAGCTCGTGCGGATAGCTCTCGAGGGTACGCTTGGGATCGAGGCCCACGAGCTCGAGAAGTTCCTCGGCGCTACGGGTACCGCCGCGCTTGGTGAGCTGTTTCATCTGGGCCGAGATGAGCATCGAGGGGTTGAGCGAGGACAGGGCGTCCTGATAGACCATGGCGATATCGGTACCGCGAAGGCCGAACCACTCCTTCTTGCTCATCTTGAGCAGGTCCTTGCCCTCCCAAAGCACCTGGCCGGAGAGGTGCTCATCATCATCGGTAAGACCCATGATAGCAAGGGTGGTAATGGACTTGCCGCAGCCGGACTCACCCACCAGACCCATGGTCTGGCCCGGACGCACGTCGAAGTTGACGTGGTCGACGACGTTGATGTCACCATGATGCTCGAACTGGATGCAGAAGTCGCGGACCGAGAGAATCGGCTTGACGGACTCGTCGGGCACATGACGGTCGTTGCGCTTGAGCTCGACATCGCGCAGGGCACCGAGGCGAGCGTTGAGGGACTGAGCCTGCTCCTTATAGGCACGAACGGGGTCGGAGACCAGAAGGTCGGCCTCGCGGCGCTTGGAGGAGTCGGTCGGGTCGAGGGCCGCGGAGGGAGCGGCGGCCATGGCATCGGTGATGCCCTCGGACAGGATGTTGAGCGCCAGGCAGGTGATCATGATGGCCAGGCCCGGGAACAGCGCCTGCCACCAACGCCCGGCCAGAACGCCGCCACGAGCATCGGCAAGGATGTTGCCCCAGGTAGCCGTGGGCTCCTGGATGCCGGCACCGATGAAGGTCAGCGAGGCCTCGAAGATGATGGCGTCGGCAACGAGCGTGACGGTGAAGACCATGATCGGGGCGATGCAGTTGCGCAGCACGTGCTTGACAAGGATCCACGGCGCCTTGGCGCCGGAGACGATGACCGCGCGAACGTAATCCTCACCATACTCGGACACGATATTGGCGCGCACGATACGAGCGATCTGCGGCGTGTACATAAAGCCGATCGAGAAGATGATCGACGGCACGGAGTTACCGAGGATGGAAACGAACACAGCGGCCAGGGCGATACCGGGCACGGACATGATGATGTCCAGGATACGCATGATGACCTCGGAGACGGCCTTGCGCGAAACCGCGGCGACCGCGCCGATGATCGAGCCGAACACAAGCGCGAATGCGGTGGCGCCGAAGCCGATAATCAGAGAATAGCGACCACCATAGAGCATACGGGACAGAATGTCGCGGCCCTTGTCGTCGGTACCGAAGATGAACCCGTTGCCGGGGGCCTGGCGTGCGTTGAAGATGTCAACCGGGCTATAGGGCGCGATAACAGGAGCCAACACCGCGGTAAGCGCGACGAGCACAAGCACGACGGCGGCGATCTTGGAGGAGGTGGACATCTTGGACCATCCCCCGAGCTTCAAACCTTTGGAGGCAGCTTTCTCAAGCTTCTCCGTTTGTTTCTCTCGAATCTTTACCATGACCTACACCGTCCTGATGCGCGGGTTGATGAGCAGATAGAGCATGTCAACCACGATGTTGATGATGATGAAGGCGAGTGCGACAACGATAACAACACCCTGAACCAGGTTGGCCTCATTGCCCTGGACGCCCTGAAGGATCGCGGTGCCCATGCCGGGAAGGTTGAAGATGACCTCGATGACAACGGCGCCGCCCATGAGGTAGCCGATCTTGAGACCGAGCGTGGTGACCGGGGTGATAAGGGCGTTGCGCAGAACGTTGATACCGACGACGACCTTCTCGGGCACACCGGCACCGCGGGCCATGCGGACGTAGTCCTTATCGAGTTCCTCGACCATGGCGGTACGGACGATACGGGTCATCTGGCCGGTAAGCGGGAACGCCAAGGCGATGGCCGGCATGATCATACGACCGAGATAACCTGCCGGATTCACGAAGAAGTTCGGAAGCGCGCCGGAGGCGGGCAGGACCTTAAGGTAGGACGAGAAAAGGAGGATCAGCAGAACGGCAAGCCAGAAAGACGGCGTCGCCAGACCCGCGATCGAGAAGACGCGGATCAGCTGGTCGGGCCATTTATCGCGATAAAGGGCCGCGATCACACCGAGTAGGAACGATACGACCGCTCCGATAGCCAAGCCGATAAAGGTAAGCTGCATCGTGACGGGCAGGGCCGTGGAGATGCGCTTGGCAACGGAGTTGCGGGCAGCGCCATAGGTGCCCATATCGCCATGGATAAGATCGCCCATATAGCGAACGTAGCGTACGGGCCAGGGGTCATCCAGACCGTACTTCTGATGGTATTCGGCGACCGCCTCGGGCGAGGCGCCGTCACCGAGCGCCGTGTAGGCAGGGTCGGTCTTGGAGAATGACATGAGGAAGAACACCAGAATGGTGACTCCGAATGCCATGATCGGCAGCGCGATAAGGCGCCTTCCGATCAAACGAAGAAGATTACTCACGTTCTCTCCCCTTTCTCTTGGACTATAAAGGCCAACTGGTATACGAGTACGGATACTCATTACAAGGCCCGAGCGACGTTACCGTCACCCGGGCCTTAATAGCTATGTTAGGACACGGCTGTCTCGAGCTTGTGTCCCCATCGGCTCAAAAAGCGAACTTTAGGCCTTGACGGTCGCGACGCCCTTGAAGGACATGCTCGTCGTGCCGATGCCCTTGAAGCCGTCGAGCGCCTCGCCGTTGGGAGCGGTGCTCGGATCGTTCCAGAAAGCGGAGACGGTCTTGACGTGGACGACCGGGTAAAGAACAACGTTCTCGGCGATGATGTCGAAGCACTCGTTCCACTTCTCCTGCTGCTTGTCACCCTCGGCGGCAAGAGCCTCGTCCATAAGCTTGTGCAGCTTGGTCCACTCCTCGGAATCCTTCCAGGGGCAGCGGGTCTGCATCCAGACATTGTCACCGAACCACCAGTTGAGCAGCAGGTCGGGGTCGGCGCCGAAGCAAGACGGATCGCCCGGAGCCAGCAGCAGGTCATAGGCCTCGCCACCGTCGATGGCCGCATAGGTGGCAGCAGAGGTGTCGGTCTGGATGGTGACCTCGAAGCCGAGGGCGTCAAGGTCGTTCTTGACCTGAGTGGCCATAGCCTTGACCTGCTCGTTATCGGTGGTGCGCAGGGTGATGGCGCCGGGGGTGATACCGGCCTCCTCGATGAGCTTCTTGGCCTTCTTGGTGTCGGTCTTGTAGACGGTCTTGGCCTCATGGTAGTTGGTGAAGCTCTTGGGCAGGTAGGACTTAGCGGCAGAAGCGAGCCCGGCGAATGCGTTGTTGATCATCTTGTCGGTGTCGAGGGCATACATGACGGCCTGACGGACCTTGACGTTGTTCCACGGCTCCTTGGCCACGTTGAACATGATGAAGCGGGTACCGAAGCCCTGGACGTTATCGATCTTGCAGCCAGCGCTCTCGAGCTGATCGACGGCGTCGGCAGTGACCATCTCCATGACGAGCGTGGAGCCCTCCTGCTGGGCGGTAACACGAGCGGTGGCATCGGTAAGGATGTTGTACTGGAGCTTCTTGTCCTCGGCGGCGTAGTCACCGTTGTACTCGGGGTTGGGAACAAGGTCGATCTCGGTATCGGAGATGGAGTCATACATCCAGGGACCGGAGCCGATGGGCTGCTTGGCGCGATCCTCCTCGGACTGAGAGGCCGGGGTGACGCGGATGATGGCGAGACGATCCTTGAGCAGCGAGAAGTTGGCGACCTTGGTCTTAACGGTCACCGTGGAGGAATCCTTGGCCTCGATGGACTCGAAGGGCTGGAAGAACGGCGCATAGGTCGCAGAAGCCGCACAAGCCTGGTAAGAGGCGACAACATCGTCAGCGGTGACTTCAGTACCGTCGGAGAACTTAGCGCCCTTGCGAATGGAGACCTCGAACGTCGTATCGTCAATCGACTTGGGATCATCGGTGGCAAGCTCGTTGAACGTGCTGTAGTCATGGTAGTCGATGCCATACAGGCCCTCGACGACATGCCAGTTAGCGCCCAGACCCACGGCGGAACCGGTGGATGCGGGGTCAAAGCTGGAAGGAGCGTAGGCGGAACCGGCCGTGATCACGCCGCCACCGCGGTTGGCGGAATCGGAGCTGGAGCTGGAACCGGCAGAGGAACCGGAATCGGAACCGCTACCGCCGCAGCCGGTGAGACCGAGACCAGCGACAGCCGCAACGCTGCCGGTGAGGCCGAGGAAGGAACGCCTTGACATACCCTTGTTGATGATGGCCATGTCTTTCTCCTATCACATAGAGAATTACACACGGACGCTATGCGCTGCCCGTGCAACTTGCGGACGACTTATACCTTACCTAGCAACGGTGCTTCCCGGCCACGCGCGGTCGGCGACCGGACGTTCAATCCGCATGCGCGGTAAAACCAACCGTTCACGGATTTTGTTGACAAACAAAATCCGTGGTGTTATCCAGCAAACCAGTGAGATACCAGTGCGTCTGTCTCCGTACCTTATCAGCACTTTTCCCATAGATGGTCAAACGTTTTATTTCAAAAAAGGCCAGTAACAAACGGGCAATCAGGCAGAAATAATCGAGAAACGCCCCGTCAATATATACTAGTTTGCCAACGTCTGGGATTGCCCATCCTCTAGCGTCTGAACAGCCGTCTCGGTGCGTTCCGCTTCCCAAACACGCAGCGTCTCGAAAACTGCATGGGCGACATCGGCGGGAACCCCCTTGATCGACGCGATCTCGTCCTCACGGGCGGCGCGGAGGCGTTTCATGGAGCCAAAATGACGCATGATTGCGCGTTTGCGAACCGAACCGATACCCGGTACATCATCGAGAACGGATACCGTCATGGCTTTATCGCGCAGCTCACGATGGAATGTGATGGCGAAACGGTGGGACTCGTCACGCACCTGCTTTATCAGGTACAAAGAGGCCGATCCCGTCGGAAGGACCACAGGGGTCTCATCCCAAGGGACAAAGACTTCCTCGTCAGCCTTGGCCAAACCGCAAACCGGTATATCGAGCCCTAGGGCATTCAGCTGATTGATGGCGGCCGTCAGCTGCGGCTTGCCGCCGTCGACCACCAGCAAATCCGGCCGCGAGCCAAAACGTTCGTCAGCCATGCGTTCAGGAGCATAGCGGCGACCTAGAACCTCAGACATCGAGACAAAGTCGTTCGCCTCATCGAGCTCGGCCTGGATCTTAAAACGACGGTATTGGCTTTTATCGGCGTGTCCGTTCGTGAAGACAACCATCGATGCGACCGTAAACTTGCCGTGTAGAGTGGAAATATCGAAACACTCGATGCGCAGGGGAGGCGCCGGCAAGGCCAGTGCGCTCTCGAGCTGCAGCAATGCCTGATTAGTCCGATCGTCGGCATAGCCGGTGCGCATCATGTAGCGCATCAGCGCGTGGCGGGCATTGCGCGATGCCGTCTCGAGCAGATGATGTTTCTCCCCACGTTGAGGATGGTGCAAACGGCAGACGCGCTCACGTTTACCGGTCAGCCACTCCCCGAGCGCCTCGGCATCCTCCAGCGTTATCGACAAATCGACCTCGGAGGGGATATCGGCCGTCTCGTCGTAATACCGCTTGAGAAAACCCGCCTGAAGCTCCTCCTCGTCCACATCGAGGCCTTTATCCAAAATGAATTCACAGGTGCGCACGGTCCTGCCCTCGCGCACCACGAAGACGCAGGCAGCAGATATCGTCTCCTCGCGATAGAAACCGATGACATCGATATCCACGCTTGAGGGAAAAACGACCTGCTGTCGATCATCGAGCCCCTGAATCACCTCGAGACGCCGCTTGACGCGCGCAGCACGTTCAAAATCAAGGTCGGACGCGGCGGCAGCCATCTCCTCCTTAAGCTCATCAACCACATCCTTACGATGACCCGCGAGGAAGCGCTCGACTCGCTTGACGTTTTTGGCGTAATCGGCAGGTGTAATGGCACCCACACATGCACCGGGGCCGCGCCCCACATGATAGTCAAAACAAGGCCGCCCGTTCTGGGCGCACAGCATGTTGACAATGTCCTCATCGCCCCTGTGGGCCTCGACCACGCGGCGGCAGCGGCGCCATTCGGCACACGATGCCGAGCAGATGGGAATAACCTTGCGAAGCGTATCGATCGTCTCGCGCGCTGCACGGCTGTCGGTATAGGGGCCAAAGTAGCGCGTTCCCGGACGATGGCGCTCGCGCGTGTACTTGATGGCAGGATACAGATCGCTTTTGGTGATCGCGATAAACGGATAGCTTTTATCGTCTTTGAGATCGACGTTGAAATATGGATGATACTGGCCTATCAAGTTGCGTTCGAGCACAAGTGCTTCGTGCTCGGTATCAACAACGATGTAGTCAAAGCTCGCGACAAGCTGCATCATGAGCGGGATCTTCTGCCGCTCGTCCTGAAGCGTCACGTATTGACGCATGCGGGAGCGCAGGTTCTTGGCTTTTCCCACATAGATGACCTCGCCCTTTGCGTCTTTCCAAAGGTAACAACCGGGTTGCGTGGGAACCCGCGAGACCTGTTCGGCCAGCGTAGGGATATTGTCGTGGACCGTCATCGAAACCCTACCGACGGCTACGCAAAAGGGCCGAGACCTCGGGGATCTTGAGCACGACGGCAAGGCCAAAGGTGACGGCGAGCGAGATCACACCGGCAACGCACACATAGCCAAGGGTAATAGCGATCGATCCGCTCAGCGCCCCCACATACGTCTCGAGCGCCCACATGACGCCAAACCCGACAGCGGCACCCAAGCCTCCCAGCAGGAGTCCGAAAACAAGACCGTGAAGAATCGTCTTGACGCGTAGGCCATGTAGATACCGACGCAGCCACCACAGGCTGCACCCCGACAGGATCACATAATCGACCACATAGGAAAGCGCGATGGCGGGCATACCGAAGCCGAGCACCACGCCAAACAACAGGACGGAGCCCGCTTGGCCGATGGCAGAATACAGGCAGTAACGGCTGTAGGGCTTCATATCAAGCAGTGCCGAAAAGCTCTTCTGCAAAAGTACCACGACGCCATAAAGCGGTAGCGACACCGACAGGTACACAAGAAACTCCGAAACAAGCTCAACGCCCGATTCATCGAATTTTCCCGTGCAGTAGATCATATTGAGGGGACGCGAGAACACCATGAGATAAAGCGCGAAGGGAATCAGGAAGAACAGCATTTGGGAGATGCCGTTCGAAATGCCGGTTCGCACGCTATCGAAGTCCTGCTCCTGAGCATCATGGGACAGCTCGGTATACAGCGCCGTCGACAGCGATGCCGCAATCAGTGCATAGGGCAGCGTGTACCACAGACGGGCATAGGCGATGACCGACGGACCAGTCTCGGGCTGCACCACAAGTGCCGCGGCGTTGGTGATGGAAGTCGAAACAAACATGCAGACGGTGGCAAGCAACGTGGGCACGCCAAGGGCAATCGTCTGACGTAGAGCCGGGTCATGCAAATCGATATGGATACGAGGATGGACCCCATGTCTGGCAAGCGCGGGAATCTGGCATGCCATCTGGACAAAGACGCCCAGCGTAGTGCCCGCAGCGATCAGCACCACGCCAGCGGTCTCGTTGACCGCAGACACCGGACCAAAGCCCATAAAGCTGGCAATAACGATAACGTTGTTGAGCACCGGGGCGAACGTCGACCAAAAATAATCGCGATGAGCATTAAGGACACCGCTGAACACCGACCCCAAGCCATAGAACAGAATCTGGATGGCGAAGAAACGGAACAGGAACACCGCCGTGTCCATGCCACCGGAGTCGCCCGAGAGGAACGACTGGGTCCAGATAAAGCCCGGAGCAAAAACCGTACCAAGAACCGAGACGCCACCAAGAACCAAAAGCAGGATACCGAGAAGGTTGCCCACGTACTCGTTAGACGCCTCGCGCCCCTGCTCGCGTCGCACACCCATATAGACGGGCAGAAACGCCGTGACCAGCATGCCGCCCATCACAAGCTCATAGAGCATATTGGGCAGATTGTTGGCAACCTGATAGGAGGATGACAACAGCGACATACCAATCGCGGCCGCCATGGCCCAGGTGCGAATAAAGCCCGTAACGCGCGATACGATCGTAAGCGCAGTCATAAGCCCGGCAGATTTACCGACCGATGAGTAATCGGAAGACCCCATATCGTCGACGGCACGGTCGTCGGTAGTTTCGACAACCGGCAGCGGGGAATCGTCGACGGCGGATTCAAAATCGCCAAACACCGTATCGACACCTTCGGTGCAATCAAAAGCGGTATCGTCCATCAGAGTCCAATCATCCTGCGTATCGTCATCGACGGCTTCGTCCCAAACGTTATCGGTCATCTCGACAGCACTTTTCTCGCAATCGGAAAGAGAATGCACTCGCTCCCCTCGGGCGGCAGCCAAAAAAACAGCGGTTTCATCGGGAGAAACACGGGACGAGAACCGCTCAGGCAGATCGGTTTTATCGATAACGCCGGCAGCCCTTAGAAATACAGACGTTTCATCGGGGTCGCCACTCTCGTGTTCGGTTGCTGCAAGTCCATCCACGGACGTATCACGCTTACGCAGGCACTCGTCGCCAGGGGCAGAAGGTGCAAAGTGGGCTCCGAGCCGCTCGGTATCCAATGACATGGGTTAAAGCCCCCTTATGATCGGGGCGACCGTCGCCCCGCAAAATGAAATCAGATCATCGGGCGCGAGCTCTAGCTGGTAGCCGCGCTTTCCTCCCGATATAAAAATGGTGTCCCACAAAACGCAGGTCTCATCGATCAAAGTCCTGTAGCGCTTCTTCATGCCGATGGGACTGCACCCGCCACGCACATAGCCCGTAGCAGCGAGCAGATCCTTGACGTGCATCATCGAGAGGGATTTCTCCCCAGCGGCACGAGCGGCGGCCTTGAGGTCAAGCTCTTCGGCGGCGGGAATACAACAGACCACGTGGTCTTTGGAGGGAGTGTCGCATACCAACGTCTTGAATCCCTGTCCAGGATCCTCGCCCAGCTGTTCTGCAATCGCGACGCCGAGCCCACTGGCTTCATCACCATCGTCCTCATAGGTATGAAGCACATAACCGATATGCGCGCGTTCAAGCTCGCGCATGGCATTGGTCTTCTGGACTTTCTCGGCTCGTGCCAAGGCATGTCCCCCTAACGGTAAAGGTACAAATGTCTGAACAATCTGAATAGTATAAGGCGGATGGCCACAATCGACCTCATCTTGACAAAGAGAGCGCCACCGACCAAAAGACCGATGGCGCCCTCTTCTAGATATTATCTCTATCGGCTATGCATCGAGTATCCGCTGGCGGGCGCGATCGCGCTCGAGAAGCGGCCCCAAGAACTTGCCGGTATAGCTTTCGGGACAAGCCGCAACCTGCTCAGGTGTTCCCGAGACCACAACGGTACCGCCGCCGCTTCCGCCCTCGGGCCCCATATCGATCAAGCGATCGGCAACCTTGATGACATCGAGATTATGCTCGATCACCAAGACGGTATTGCCCGCGTCCACCAAGCGCTGAAGCACGTCAAGTAGCTGGCGAACATCCTCGAAGTGCAGGCCAGTCGTCGGTTCATCCAAGATGTAGAACGTCTTACCGGTCTGACGACGGTGCAGCTCTTTTGCGAGCTTGACGCGCTGGGCCTCTCCTCCCGAAAGCGTGGTTGCCGGCTGGCCCAAGCTCACATAGCCCAATCCCACATCATAAAGCGTCTGAAGCTTGCGCTTGATCTGAGGGATGTTTCCAAAGAACGCCAGCGCTTCGGTCACGCTCATGTCGAGCACATCCGCTATCGTTTTGCCGCGATACGTGACCTCGAGCGTCTCGCGGTTGTAGCGCTTGCCTCCGCACGCCTCGCAGGGAACGTAGATGTCCGGCAGAAAATGCATTTCGATCTTGATCTGGCCATCGCCCTTGCAGGCCTCGCAGCGCCCTCCGCTCACGTTGAACGAGAAACGTCCAGGCGAATAGCCGCGTGCCTTGGATTCGGGCGTGCTGGCAAACAATGCCCTCAGGTCATCCCAAAGACCGATATAGGTAGCCGGATTGGAGCGAGGGGTCCGCCCGATCGGCGACTGATCGATATCGATCACCTTATCGATCTGCTCGATACCCTCGAGCTTTTTATACGGCCCGACCGGGCGCGTCGAATGATGAATGGCATTCGTCAATGCCGGAGCAAGTGTGTCCGTAACCAACGAGCTTTTGCCTGACCCAGACACCCCTGTAACCACCGTCAATGTGCCGAATTCAATCTTGGCGGTAACGTTTTTAAGATTGTTAGCGCGCGCCCCGGTGATTGTTAGGCAGCCGCGACCGGGTTTGCGTCGCTCATCGGGAACGCGGATGATGCGTTTGCCCGTAAGATAGGCACCCGTAAGCGAGTCGGAAGAAGCCATGATCTGTTGCGGAGTCCCCGCGGCAACCACGTTGCCGCCGTTGACACCCGCGCCCGGACCCATATCGATCACATAGTCGGCCGCCCGGATCGTATCCTCGTCGTGCTCGACGACGATAACGGTGTTGCCGATATCGCGCAAACGCTCAAGCGTCTTGATCAGGCGTTCGTTATCCCGTTGGTGCAGGCCGATCGAGGGCTCGTCGAGGATATAGAGCACCCCCATGAGACCGGCGCCGATCTGGGTGGCCAAGCGGATACGCTGAGCCTCGCCACCCGAAAGCGTCGCCGAGGCACGATCGAGGGTGAGGTAGTCAAGTCCCACATCCACGAGAAAACGGAGCCGCTCAAGAATCTCCTTGACGATACGGCCGCCGATAAACTCTTGACGCTCGGTCAATTCCAGGTGTTCAAAGAACTCAAGTGAATCTCGACACGACAGGCAGCACACATCGTAGATGGATTTTCCACCCACAGTGACCGCCAGCATCTCGGGCCTCAGACGAGCGCCATGGCATGAAGAGCACGGTTCCTCACGAATATATTTCTCAAGCCGGGCCTTGGTATTTTCATTGGTTGTCTCGATATAGCGTTCGTAGAGAATATTGCGCACGCCAGAGAACTTGGTGTCCCATTGAGAACGACGTCCATCGAGCTTTTGGTAGTCAACAGAGATCTTCTTGTCACCCATACCGTCCAAAAAGGCACGACGCACGCGCGCGGGCAACTCACACCAGGGTGTATCGACGCTGACTTTGAAATGCTTGCAGACCGCAGCAAATATCTGGGGAAAATAGTTTGAATTTCCAAACAGGCTGCCAAAAACACCGTCGGCAATGGATTTGGTCGGATCTTCGATCAATGCCTCGGCATCCACGACCTTCTTGAAGCCCAAACCGTCGCACTCGGGACAAGCGCCGTAGGGGGCATTGAAAGAAAAATCACGCGGTTGCAGATCATCGATCGAATGCCCATGTTCTGGGCAGGCGAGAGCCAAAGAATACTCCAGCAGGTCGCCCTCGGTACCCTCGGGGGCGTCACGATCGGGAAGCAGATATACGTTGACGTTGCCGTGAGCGAGCGTCGTCGCCTGCTCGACCGCCTCTGAAATACGCCCGAGGGAGGCATCCTTGATCACGATGCGATCGACGACGACCTCGATATCATGCTTGAACTTCTTATCCAGTTCGATCGGATCGTCAAGCGAGCGCACCTCACCGTCGACACGTACACGGCTGAACCCCTCGGCCCGTAGCTCCTCGAACAGCCTGGCGTATTCGCCCTTCCGTCCTCGGACCACCGGCGCCAGCACAAAAGCGCGTCGTCCGCTGCCGGCTGCAAGAATCTTGTCGGCCACCTGGTCGGTCGTCTGTCGCTCGATAACGCGGCCGCACTCGGGACAGTGCGGCGTTCCCACGCGGGCGAAGAGCAGACGCAGATAGTCGTATATCTCGGTTACGGTACCAACGGTCGAGCGGGGATTTTTAGATGTCGTTTTTTGATCGATGGAGACCGCAGGGGACAGACCGTCGATCGAATCGAGATCCGGCTTGTCCATCTGCCCCAAAAATTGCCGCGCGTAGCTCGAGAGACTCTCAACGTAACGGCGCTGACCCTCGGCATAGATCGTATCGAAAGCCAGCGAGCTCTTGCCCGAACCGGATAAACCGGTGATCACCACGAGTTTATCGCGCGGAATCTCAACATCGATATCGCGCAAGTTGTGCTCGCGTGCGCCGCGAATCACAATGGAAGAATCAGACATGGAAGGTCCTTGTCCGTCGTGTATTAAATACTGCGCCTAGGAGTTTAACGCATTTTACACGGACATGTGTTCGTGCGCTCCATAATTAGCAAACTCCCCGTCTCGACATTTTGGGCAAAACCGTAATCTCAGGTACAGTTAACACCGCAAAACAAACTTTTCAGGAGAAACCTGTCCCCATGGCCGACGAGACCCTTACGTTATCACCCACCACAACCGCATACGGCCCCCTGTTCGTCATCGCGCTGCTCTGCGCAGGCGCCGCCGCGGTCATATATGTGCATTGGCGCCGCGACAGATCGCTCGATATCCCCGCCGCACTGTGGGCCGTGACCTTTGCGGCGCCCCTCGCCGTCGTCGCGGCATGGGCCAGCATGGGAATGCTTTCGTGCGACAACACCACGGTAAACGCGCTAGTCGATACGACGCTTATCGGCGGTCTTGTCTGTCTGCTCCTCAGACGCTTCGTGTTCCTGTGGATCGATGGGCGCGATGTCGTCTCCGGCAACATCATCGCCTCGATCCGCGATTTCATTCTCATTGCGGCTGTTGCGGTCCTATCTGTCGTATCCCTCGAGATCGCCTGCAACAATAACCTCCCCAACATCCCGTCGAATTCCCTGGCGTTCTCTATCGGATTTGTCGCCGTCTTGCTCCTCATCATCTACTTCATAGGGCAGCGACATGGCGGTCCCATGATCATCGTCCCTCTTACATGCTGCATTTTCGGCATCGCCGAGTATTTCGTTACCAGCTTCAAGGGCGAGGCTATTCTCCCCAGCGATATTCTTGCCCTGGGAACTGCCATGGAAGTCAGCGAGGGCTACACATTCGTCTTCCCCCAGCAGATCGTGACGTCCCTCACGCTTCTCGAAGTGAGCTTTCTGCTCCTATCCCTTATTCGTCCCTACAAAATCGACCGAAGCCACCTTCTTGTTGGCGTCGGCGCCAACCTCGGCATCGCAATACTCGCGGCTGCCGTCGCGTTTGCCGGGTTCGGCAGCATGGATATCGATGAGGCCCTCGGTTTTTCCATGGACCAGTGGATGCCGATCAACACATATATCAACGAAGGATTCATCACCTCGTTTGCGACCATGGTAAACAAGCTCCCCATCGAAAAGCCCGACGGATACACGACGGACAATGCCGAGAAGCTGCAGACAGAACTTGCCCGTTCGTATGACGAAGCGGCCGGATCAACCGAGCGGCGCGCCGCCGCTGTTGCGCAGTTCAACGAGCTCAAGCCAGCCGTTGTCACCATCATGAACGAAAGTTTCAGCGATTTGTCGTGCTTCGAGTCTCTCCAGGCAGCAGGTTATACGGGTCCTGCCTTTTACAATTCCCTACCCGATACGCTCGTGCGCGGCACGATGCTCTCATCGGTCACGGGAGGCGGCACGGCCAATTCCGAGTTCGAGTTTCTCACGGGCAATTCGATGGCGTTTGTCGGCGTCGGAAAGATCGCCTATCAAATGTATCAGCTGGCAGGCGTCGACAGCCTTGCAAAGGATCTCGGCGAGCTTGGATACGCCACCTATGCCATGCATCCGCAAAATCCCGTCAACTACCGCAGAGATCAGGTCTACCGACAGCTTGGTTTCGACGAATTCCTTTCCATTAACGACTTCGAGGGCGCGCCCTCCTACCATGCCGGCGTCACCGACCGCGCCACCTACGATAAGATTCTCGATCTCTTGCGCTCCGATGCGTCACCACAGTTTCTATTCGATGTGACGATGCAAAACCACGGTGGCTACGATGCGGGCACGGTCCCTGCCGAAGATATGACGGACTATGTCATCGATGGGGTCGATGAGACGACTCTCACCCAACTCAATACCTATCTCGCCTGCATCGACGCCTCCGATCGCGATCTTGAGTATTTCATCGCACAGCTTCGCGACATCGGACGGCCCGTGGTGCTCATCTTCTTCGGCGACCATCAGCCAAGCGTCTCATCCACCCTCAATGACCAGCTCTACCCCGATGAGGATGCTGCGGAGCATGCCTACCGCACGTATCAATCAACCTATTTTATCTGGGCGAACTACGAGGTCGCCGGAACACAGGACCTCAATGTCCACGACAATATGGGCGCAAACGAGATAGCCGCGACCGCGCTCGATAAGATCGGGGCACCGCTTACCGACTATCAAAAGGCGCTCCTGTCCACGCGCGAAGAAGTCCCGACCATCAACGTCGCAGGTTACCTCGGCGCCGACGGCCTGCGCTACGATCTGCAGTTGACAGATGGTCCCTACCTATCAACTATCGACGCTTTGCGCCGAATCGAGCATCTCAATTTTGCCGCAAAGGTCCAGTGAGGCAAATGCTCGCAGACGTCTCGCTCAGGGCAACACGAGCGCATGCGCGCCGACGACGCGGGGTACAATGGGCGCGGCAACACCACCGCCCTCAGGGGCATTTCAATGCAAGCAAGGAGCATATCAATGGGTTGTGAACACGCTGACGCAGCCGGTGGCCAGACGCCGCCGATGCAGTTTGAAGAGAATAATCTCTCCGAGGTCAAACGGGTTATCGCCGTCCTTTCAGGAAAAGGAGGCGTGGGAAAGTCCTTCGTAACCGGGGCCATCGCCACCGAGCTGGCCCGGCGTGGCAACAAGGTCGGCATCCTCGATGCCGATGTCACCGGCCCATCCATCCCCAAGATGTTCGGCATGAGCGGCAAACACGCCCATGCCCTCGGAAAGCTGCTGCTTCCCGAAATCTCCGAGCACGGCGTCAAGGTCATGAGCTCCAATCTTCTGCTCGAGAATGAAACCGACCCCGTGATCTGGCGTGGACCGGTCATCGCCGGAGCCATTCGGCAGTTTTGGAGCGAGACGTCTTGGGGGCCGCTCGACTACCTGCTCGTCGACATGCCTCCTGGCACAGGCGACGTGGCGCTAACCGTTTTCCAATCCCTACCCGTCGACGGCATCGTGATCGTCACGAGCCCGCAGGATCTGGTGTCGATGATTGTCGCCAAGGCCGTCAAGATGGCAGATAAGATGAACGTCCCCATTCTCGGCGTCGTCGAGAACATGAGCTATATAGCATGCCCCGATTGCGGCAAGAGAATCGAGGTCTTTGGCAAGAGTAAGCTCGATGAGGTGGCCAAGAGCTATCGCCTTGATGTGCTTGGACGTCTTCCCATCGACCCCACACTTGCGCAGGCTTGCGATAAAGGCGAGGTTGAGACGGCTCTTCCCGACGGCATGCTGGCCCAGGCCGTGGCCGCCGTCGAAGCCGTCAAGGCACACGAAGACAAAGAGGCCTAAGTGGAACTTTGCGCCTCCTATGACGCAGCGGTGATCGGCGGCGGGGCTTCTGGTCTCGCCGCTGCCATCTGTGCGGCACGCAATGGCAAACGCGTCGTCATCATCGAGCGTGACGTTGCCTGCGGCCTTAAAGTCCTTGCGACCGGCAACGGACGCTGCAACCTTTCGAACATCGATCTCGATCCCCAACGCTATCGACACCCGGTGTTTGTCGCCGACGTCATGGGCGACACCCCCGAAGCCGACCTTGACGACTTCTTCTCTTCTCTTGGCATCTTTACCACACGGGAGGAAGATCGCATATATCCCCATAGCATGCGCGCAGAGTCCGTGCGCGATGCTCTCATCGATCGCGCCGCGCAGCTCGGTATCGAAATACTCTGCGGCGCAAACGTTGTCGATGCACACCTTGCGCGCGGCATCTGGTCGCTCATGGTCAGACACCCGACAAGGCAACTCATCAAAGACGTCCACCGCGGTCCAAAAAACGAGCTGAGGGCCCAACGCCGAGCGCTGGCATCCATCAAAACCGTCGATACGCCCATCGAGGCTGCTGATGTCATCATCGCTTGCGGTGGCGCTCCTTCCCAGCTTGCATCTTTATTCCATCTACCCGTCATCGAGCCCAAAGGCGTCCTATGCCCGATCAAGACAACGATTCCGAGCGCTCCTAACGCTCTTGCGGCCCTAGATGGTCTGCGCGCACGCGTAAACGTCACGCTTCGTCGCGGCGAAAAGAGTCTGTGGAGCGAACAAGGAGAGATACTCTTTCGTTCATACGGCGTCTCGGGCGTCGTCATATTCAATTTATCTCGGCGCATAAAACAAGGCGATATGATCCTTATCGATTTTTTCCCAGAACTCGACAAGAACCAGCTCCTCGCCCTCTTCAGACAACGCGAGGCCCTCATCGGTCCCTTTGCGACCGATAGCCCCTCATGGTTTGACGGATTGATCGCACCAGCACTCGGCAACGTCGTCTGCGACATCTGCGAGCACTGCCACCCTGGCGACCCCGACGTTACACACCTTGTCAGCATCACCAAGAAATTCAAGCTTAGCGATCCCTCTCTCGCCAGCGATCAGTCGGCTCAGGTGGCCCGTGGCGGCATTCCCACGGACTGCGTCCACGCCGGTACGCTCGCCTGCATCGATTCCACTCTTCCACATCTTCACGTCTGTGGGGAGGCACTTGATGTCGATGCCGATTGCGGAGGCTTCAACCTTGCATGGGCTTGGCTTTCAGGAATGCGTGCGGCACAATCCCTTTAGTCGTAACGAAAGCCATCTCAAAAGGAGCAGCATATGATCGAGATCAGCGAGATCCACGCCACCCTCGATGAAGGGGCGACCGAGCAGACATGTCTGGCCGTCGGTCGCCGGGCGATCTCGAATGTGCTCCATTGCGACCCGAAGATCATCGAACAGTTAATTCTTCACCGAAAATCAATCGACGCCCGCAAAAAGAACGATGTTCACTTCATTTTGAGTTTTCGCGCGTCCATCGGAGATGCGTCCAACGAGATATCCCTATACGAATCAGCCTCGCCACGTGCACGCAAACACCTTCGACTCATTGAGAGTGAAGATCCCGCATGGCCGACACCTCTCAATAGGCCTGCACCCCTTCGTCCCGTGGTTGTCGGCGCCGGGTGTGCGGGATTGTTCGCCGCACTCACACTTGCCAAAGCAGGTCTCAAGCCCCTTTTGATCGAGCGAGGTGCCGACGCAAAGAGGCGTACCGACGATATCGAGGTATTTCTTCGCGATCGCCAACTCGATCCCGAAAGCAATATCCAGTTCGGGCTCGGTGGCGCCGGCACCTTCTCTGATGGAAAACTGAACACCGGTACTAAAAACCCCACGCATCGTCTTATTCTCGAAGCGTTTGTGGAGGCCGGTGCACCTCGCGACATTCTGTGGGACGCCAAACCGCATATCGGCTCCGACATCCTCCCGCTCGTCGTCGAACGTCTCGCCGCACAGATCGTTTCGCTTGGCGGCGAAGTCAGATACCACACCAAATTACATGACATCCAGTTTGACGATTGCGGATCCGTTGCCGGGATCGATGTCGTCTCAACGGCTCTCGGCAAGTGCGCCGAAGCTGAACAAATCCGCTGCAACTGGCTGATACTGGCCTGCGGCCACTCGGCGCGCGATGTATTCTCGATGCTCAGAAACCACCACGTTGCACTTGCTCGTAAAACCTTTGCCATGGGAGTCCGCATTGAGCATATGCAGCGCGATATCGACCGCGTGCAATACGGCAAAGCGGCTGGACATCCATCGCTGGGGGCAGCTCCCTACAAGTTGGTTGCGCATCTTCCGTCCGGTCGATCCGTTTTCTCGTTCTGTATGTGCCCCGGAGGTGAAGTCGTTGCTGCCTCTTCCGAACCGGGCGCCCTATGTGTCAACGGGGCAAGTCTTCATGCCCGTGCCGGCGTCAACGCCAACGCTGCGCTTCTGGTAAACGTGACACCCGACGATCTTCCAGGGACCGATCCACTTGCCGGCATCGAACTGCAGCGTTCCTGCGAACAAAAGGCCTATCGTCTGGGAGGCGGCAATTGGCGCGCGCCCAGTCAGCTTGTTGGCGATTTTCTCGAACGACGCCCCAGTACGGGACCGGGTCGCATCACACCGAGCTATCCGCTCGGGGTGACCTGGACAGAACTCGACAGCACGCTGCCCGAACACATCATCACAAGCCTACGCAATGGTATTCCCCTGCTGGGGCGCAAATTGCGCGGATACGATTGCCCCGACGCCGTGCTTACCGGTGTCGAGACTCGCTCAAGCTCTCCGGTCACCATCGTTCGCGACAAAACCTGTCACGCACAGGCGAACAAAGGACTCTACCCGTGTGGCGAAGGCGCTGGTTACGCCGGCGGCATCATGAGTGCGGCAGCCGACGGCATCCGATGCGCTCAGGCTCTTTTAGCCGATCTGTAATCCGGGGGCGCCCGATCGCAATTCGCGTTCTTAGCGTATCATTTCTTGAAACGGGAACCGGAACGCTTACGCCCTGCGGCAAACGTAGACCCTTTACGTGCCTGAGCGCGCAAGCGTTTAATCGCCTCGTCCTCGCTCGTGCCTTCTAGGATCGACTTGATTTGGACAAGCGCATCCCTCAAACGAGCCGCCTCCTCAAAGTCCATAGCCGCGGACGCCGCGCGCATGTCTTGTTCCATCGTTTGCACCAGACGTTCGAGTTCAGACCGAGGAAGCCCCCTCAGCTCTTCCGCAAGGCCCTCGGAAAGGTTTTCCGCACCCGCACCGCCATGCCGCTCAGCACCGCCGTCAGAAGGCGTATAAAACGCCCCATGACCCAAAGAATCTCCTCGCGATCGCTCTTTGCTGCCCACCGTCTCGTCCGCTTCTGCTATAAAGCTCGAGATGTCGTTGATAGCCTTATGCACCGTACGCGGTACGATTCCATGGTCCTGGTTGAACTGCATCTGGATCTTACGGCGGCGCTGTGTCTCCTCGATTGCCTCATGCATCGAATCGGTAACGGTGTCGGCGTACATGATCACCTCGCCCTCAGCATTGCGAGCGGCACGCCCGATCGTCTGAATAAGTGACCTGCGATTGCGCAAGAAGCCCTCTTTGTCGGCGTCTAAGATGGCAACGAGCGATACCTCAGGCAGGTCCAGACCTTCACGCAGAAGATTGATGCCCACCAGAACATCGATTTTTCCCTCACGCAACGTGCGCAGTATTTCAACACGGTCCATCGTGGCCGTATCGGAATGCATATAGTTGACCTTGATGCCGGCATCGAGCAGATGATCGGTCAGATCCTCAGCCATGCGTTTGGTAAGTGTCGTTACGAGCACACGCTCTTTGCGAGCCACCCGCTCGCGAATCTCATCCTCCAGATCATCGATTTGTCCGCGTACGGGGCGCACGTCAATCTTGGGATCAAGCAGACCCGTAGGACGAATAATCTGTTCCACGTTATTCTGGCTTACGCGAAGCTCATAATCGCCAGGAGTCGCCGAGACGTAAATAAATTGTGGAATGCGAGCCTCAAACTCATCGAAACGCAGCGGCCGGTTATCAAGTGCTGAAGGCAGGCGAAACCCATGCTCGACAAGCGTCACCTTACGTGAACGGTCACCTTCATGCATGCCACGAATCTGAGGAACCGTAACATGGCTCTCATCGATGATGCACAGCATGTCTTTGGGAAAATAATCGATGAGTGTATACGGGGGCTCGCCAGGTTTTCTACCATCGAGATGTCGAGAGTAGTTCTCGATGCCGTTGCAAAAGCCCATCGTCTCGAGCATCTCGAGATCATAATCCGTGCGTTGCTGCAGACGCTGCGCCTCAAGAAGCTTATCGGTGGCCTTAAGTTCCGCAACGCGCTTCTCACACTCATCGCTGATGGATTTTAGAGCCGCTTTGACCTTGGGCTTCTCGGTCACATAGTGCGATGCCGGCCATACGGGAATCGCTTCGTATTCCCGAAGCATCTCACCGGTCACCTCATCGATCTCGGCAATCAGCTCCACTTCGTCTCCGAAGAACTCAAAACGTAGCGGATGCTCCGCATAAGGCGGAAACACGTCCACCACGTCGCCATGAACACGAAACGTACCGCGAGCCAGATCGTAATCATTGCGATCGTACTGAATGTCGATCAAAGCATGGATAAAGTCGTCGCGTTCGAGTGGGACTTTCTTATCGACATTGGGAGCAAGACCGGCATAATCTTCTGGAGAACCGATGCCGTAAATGCATGAAACAGAAGCGACAACGATTACATCTCGCCGAGACAACAGCGATGCCGTCGCTTGGTGCCTTAACTTCTCGACCTCTTCGTTGATTGAGGAGTCTTTCTCGATATAGGTATCGCTCTGCGGCACATATGCCTCAGGCTGATAGTAATCATAATAGGAGACAAAATAGACAACGGCATTATGAGGGAAAAATTCTTTGAGCTCGCTGGCCAGCTGAGCAGCAAGTGTTTTATTGGGAGCCATAACGAGCGTCGGCTTGTTAAGCGCCTCGATGGTTTTGGCCATCGTAAAGGTCTTGCCTGAACCCGTAACGCCCAATAAGACCTGATAGCGATCCCCCGCCTTAATGCCCTTTACTAAAGACTCGATGGCCTGAGGTTGATCGCCAGCAGGTTCATAGGGAGAAACAACTTCAAAGGGATTTCCTTCACCCTGAACACCAAACCTTTTGAGCTCACCGCCCACGCGCTCGACTTCGAATTCAGACATAACCAAGCCCCTTGACCTCTTTTACCCAAAGCATAAGTGGATGATTTAATGAGATGCAAAACGATCGGGATAAAGTGATTTATAACGACCCCATGCATTGTTGACGCGAATCAAATACGCCTGCGTTTCGGGAAACGTAATGGCATTATGTAAAGCAGTATTTTCCTGCGCCCAACCATCAACGTTACCCAAGCCAGCGTTATAAGCGGCAATGGCCCTATCCGAGGACCCATTAAAATAATCAAGAAGATATGAAAGATAAGCGCAACCGAACTCGATATTTTGAGCAGGATCAGAAAGCTGATCTGCTGAATATTGATCACCGTCCACCAAGCCAAGATCGATCATATCCTGAGCGGTTTGAGGTAGAAGCTGCATCAAACCCACGGCAGATTGATTTGATTGAGCAGAAGGATCCCAATTAGATTCCGCCTTGATGACGGCACAAACCAGGTAAGGGTCAAGATTGCGCTTAGAAGCCGACGCGGAAATAGACGATTCATAGTCAAGTGGATAGAAAGGTTTAAATACCACGGCGGGCGCATAGGTATAAACATAAGAAATCGCAGCGAAAACAACAACGATCAGAAGCGGCAGCAATCGATACCATGAGAAAAAACGATCCTTACTCATGGGAAGCATCATCCGTTACAAATTTACGATCGACAAGCCAATCATGGAGCCTCAAAAATAGCGCATCATCATCAAGAGAATTATCAATAACCAAAGAAGCCATGGAACAAAGCTCGCTCTCAGAGGGCTGAATATCTGCGCGCCTATCGAAATCACCAGCTGACATACCACGACGGATAGCCCGCTGTCTTCTTATGTTAACAGGAGCGGTAATGGCGATAACCTCATCAGCCAAACCAAAACCATCGCTAAAATCTCGTGGAGCTGAAACCTCAACTACTGCAAAGGGATAAGAGACGGCAGAAACGGTACAGCAAACCGGGTCAAGCAGACGAGAAGATAGCTGTTCGACGAGAACAGGATGAACCAATGCGTTAAGTTTTTCGGTTTCATCGGGTGTCACAAAGGCACGAGATGCAAGAACATCAGTACGGATTCCACCCTGAGCATCCAATACGTCCCAGCCGAACTCCTCGGCTATAGAACCAACAAGTTCTGAACCGGGAACGTAAAGCGACTTTGCAAGGCGATCGAGATCAAGATACATACCGCCCTGAGAAGCAAGATAGCGACAAGCAGCAGATTTACCAGAAGCGATATTACCGATAACAAAAACCGAATACATGCTGCCTCCTAACAAGTTTGATAATTCTCGCGCAATTCAAGAACAAGAATTAGCTCAAAGGCAATTAACCGTTAGACACCATAAGACCTATAGGGCCGCCCCCTGAACGAAAAAAGGGAGGGGGAGGCGCTCGGCCTCCCCCTCCCGGGT
>ERZ808246.520-NODE-520-length-31847-cov-5.890979_pt1 | contig 31847 bp, 26 predicted proteins | sample MGYA00521083_ERZ808246 | MGnify/ENA primary metagenome ERZ808246 (study PRJEB31516, sample SAMN03275577) | gut metagenome | biome: mammalia-associated habitat; material: feces | host: Papio cynocephalus | place: Kenya | collected 2012-07-07 ...
GCACTCCTACGCTCTGATAGTAGCGTATCATCTCCCTTACCTCGTTCTCGCTGAACCCGAGCATCATGTTGAATTCTGGGTCGAGTGTTAAGGATGTGGCGATGTTGTAGCCGCTGGTCACGTCGTCCATGGTGACGGGGCTCACGCCCATCATGAGTATGCGGTCGAAATTCGGTTTGAAGAGCTTGAACACGTCGCGGTAGAATCCCTCGGCGTGTGTCATCGCGTGATAGACCTCCTCTCCGGCGACGTTCAGGACGGTATTTGTGAAATTGTCGTACTCATCGACGATGAGATAGAGATGTATGCCTCTTCTTTTGGCCTGCAGGGTGATGTGGTCCAGTTTGGAGCGGAAGTCCGACTTCTTCTCCACGTCTGCGGCGAAACCATCGTAATAGAACCTTTCATACCTGTATGCGAAGTCATCGAGCACTGCTCCTGTCCTGCTGTTGAAGCGGTCGAAGAGACTGTTCATATCGCCCCCGACCTGCGAGAAGTCCAGATACAGCACCTGGAACGTTCCCATCAGCGGAGTCGGGTTCTTCTCTATCCAAAGCCCCGTAAACAGGCTGTCGAAGTTATCCTTTTCGTTGATGTCGTAGTAATACCTCATCATGGACAGGAAAAGGCTCTTTCCGAATCGTCGTGGTCTGATGAGGAACAGGAAGTTTCCTGCTGCCTCCATCTTCGGAAGATACATTGTCTTGTCCGCGTAATATTTGTCTTCTTCGCGAACTTGCGCGAAGTCGGAAATTCCGTAAGGTATGAGCTTGTATGGTGCCATGGCGCTAAAAATAACAAACTATGGCAAACCTTAGATTTGCAGAGTAGTTCTGCTGCGCCAAGGTTTGCAGCGCAAAAATAGTAAATTTGTGTCAACAAATAAAGTATAATAAAGGACAATGGAACCGGACGGTTCTCAATTTCGGCAAATACGAAAATCAATGATATTGCAATCGGCCGACAAGAGGATCATTCCCCATGCCGGCCGGAAAAGGAACCTTTTCGATAAGCGAGAGCAGAGCCAAGCTCGCTTGGGCTATGCCGAGCGCAAAAAAGTGGCGTATGAAATACGAACTGTCTATATGCCAGAAATTGCTTACTTGAGTTCTACGCTGCCGGACTGTTTGCGAGCGCGTGAACTTAGATCTCGTCCCAATGCTTCGCTGCGGCCTTCTCAGTCGTGTTTACCGACACTGCGGAGATAGTCCAGAAGAAGTGCGGGGCGATCGGTCTGGATGATGTTGATTCCGGCCTCGATCACCGGCCCGTAAATTTCACCGGGGTCGGATGCGATAACGGCGGCGTCATCGTCGTTTCCCCGGCCGCACCACCCTGAACCGATCGTGTTCATCCACACCCTTGCGCCGGATTCGCGGACGAGACTGGCTCCCGGGACATAATCGGACGCTGTGTTGTCCGGCCCGAAGCAGAGTTCGAACGCAACCGGTTTTTTCGTCGCGTCATTTATGCCGTTCTCGATGTATTCACCGATCTGTTTCAGATTCGTGCCTGAGCAGATTGGCATGTACATGGGAAATTTATCGTAGCGGTCGATGCGACGGTTCATCCTTTCGACGCTTACGCCGTCCTTGAGAATCACCTGCTCCGTCATTCCGAGACTTTCGATGACAGGCATGACCTGCCGGAGGTACCATGTTCCGCCGTCGAGATTGACGAGAGCCTTGTCCTTGCAGCAGATAAGCGCCTCCGCGAGAGTGGGAATGCGGAGTGAGTCCGTTGCGATGCCCTGGGCGCGGAGCAGCCTGAGCCCTTTGAGCTGTGCGAGTGTGAGGTCTTTGATGTAGGGGCTTTCACAACCCGGCTCCTTGCCGGGCTTGAAGTCGGTGGTGCGGGTCACGGTGAGGTCGTGCATTATGACAAGCTGTGAGTCGCGTGTCATTCTCACGTCCATCTCCACGATGTCCACACCCATCCTTATCGCCGATTCGAATGCCGGGATGGAGTTTTCCGGAAAACCGCGCCAGTCGCCCCTGTGACTGGCGACCATCACATAGTCGGAGTTGGGGTCGTGCATGAGCGCGGAGAGTTTTTCCGCACGGTTGGCATACTTCGGCTTGTCGCAGCAGGCGGATGCCGCGAGCAGGAGTGTCGGAAGCAGCAAGATCAGAAAATTTTTCTTTTTCATCTGTTTTGGATTTTTGAACAAGCGTTTTTGCGATTCTATAAGAGACATGAAAAAGATGATGAGTGTTATTTTGAGGTTTTCTAAATAAGCCGGCCGAAAAGAACGATTTCTTCACCGGCCGGCAAACATGCAATTTATGACGGATTCGACAAATCGTTTCAGAAACTGTCTGAATTATTCGTCGAATGACTTTTTAATTCGCCGGAGCATAAGCGCCCGGCCAAGAGTAGTTGCGGTTGTCGAGATTCACTGTACAGCCGGAGATGAATTCCTTGAACGCAGCTCCGACATTGCTGAGACCGCAGCTTGAAACATTGAACTTGTCAATGGCAGCCTCGACGTCGGTCTTAGATGACGGAGTGAAGCCTTCAATCTTCGACGGGCCATCCCAAACAATCTTGCTGTTTTTGAAGCTTATGGTTCCGAGAGCAGACTCCGAAGCGATTTCGACATCTGTCTCCGATTTTGTTCCATAGCCGATTTTCGGTCCGTAGATATTGTGCCCGGAGATGAGTTCCGGATTGTCGTCGCCCCAAACCGCCTGGCCTGAGCGGGCCACCAGCAGATTGTTTTCAAGAATAATCTTGCCGGAAGCATTGTTGACGCGCACCAAACCGCGCTGATTGCTTGAGAGTTCGGTGTTGATGCTGCTGTTTACGCAGAGCACATGTTTGTCTGAATTGAGGACAGTCATCGGGGACTTGAACTGATTGTTGTTCTTGTAGAATGTTATGTCGTTGGCGCATACGACCATCGCTCCATGAGCGAGGGCACCCCACTGCCAGTCGCCGCCATCGCGATAGTAGCAATTGTCAAATGTGCAGTTGTTCAGCATCAGCACGTTCTCGCCATTCGCGAGGAAGAGACCACGGCTGGACGGGTTGCAGACGACGAACTTGCAGTCATCGAATTTCCAGATGCTGCCTGGACGGTTAGCGTAGTTGGATACAATTGCTCCCGTGCTTACTGACCAGCAGTTGTCGAACGTGCAGTCCCGAACTGTACAGACTACCGGGTAGTCTCCATAGAAAAGTCCCTGGTCTCCGGTCTTCGTGTTCTTGAATGTAACGTTCTGGAATATTATGCTTGTCCCAGCTTTCTCGTTGTTATATATACCTCCGTTGCTGACAGAGTTGTTACCGGTCATTGTTCCTCCACTGATGATAACATCTGCAGAAGACTCCACGGTCGTGAGAACAGACCCACGATATGCCGAGTTGTTTTCAAACGTGCAGTCGTTGATTCTAACCTTTGCCTTGCCGACGGCGAAGCAACCTCCAGTGTATTGCCATGTGTTTCCAGGATTTGTGTTTCCCGTGAAGATGCAGTTGCTGTATGTTGCCTCACAAGGAGAGCCTTCTGCAGAATTGTTCACCAATTTGTTGATTCGTGAAACTGCAGAATTATTCTGGCCCTTCAGCGTGTTATTTTCGAAAGTCACGCCATTCGCGACAACTTTTCCGGCATTGTGGCTTATGACACCGGAGTTTCCGCTCTGGGAATAGCATCCGCTGAATTTGCCGCCCGTCAGATGGAGTTCGGATTTTTCACTGTTCAGCACGACCGCACCACCGTGATTTTCAGAGTGAGACTCAGTGAACGTGCAGTTCTCGGCAATTACAACAGCGTCCTGAATTGCGATGGCTCCACCGCGGACGGTGGCATGGGTCCCGTTGAAAGTACAATTGTGCATTTCGACATTGCCGTTTGCATAGAGCGCACCTCCATTCTGGGCTTCGTCGTTGTTAAAAGCGCAGTCTGTGAGCTTGACTTCTCCTCCTTTGACTGCTATGGCACCGCCGTCTGAATCACTCTTGGCATTATTGAAAGCCACGCCATCAAAGGCAAGCTTGCCTTTGCTGATTTCCCAGATTTGCTTGCTTGAACCACCGTCAAAGGCGGCCGTGTTCGTCTTGATGTCACGTCCCTTGAGCGTACAGCCCTTAGCGTCAGCTGGGTAGCCTCCGTAAACCTTAAATTCAGCAGCCTCTTCGGCAGTTGCCAGAGTCTCTGAGACGCTGTATGTGCCGGTGGCCATGTAAACATTCTTCACGGAAGCCTTCGCGACAAGAGCCTTGAGACCAGCGAGGTCCGCAGCGTTGTCCCAGTTGCTTCCATCCTTTGCGCCTTTCCCTGAAATGCTCACATAGAACCTGTCGTCAAACCCGCGGATGAGTCCGAGCGGGGTGATGTGTCCCCGCTGCACATTGCAGTCGTTCGTTGTAGACTTCTTTGAAATCTCTTCTCCGTCTGCGGAGGTGAGTGTCACCTCAAAACCCTTGAGCGTTGTCGGAAGAACCGCTGCATACCAGGTTCCGGCTCCGGAAACACTGAGGCTCGCGACTACTGACTCTCCGCTTGCAATGGTTATTTTCCTCGTCTCGGCATCATCGGTTTCCAACCTGAGCAGACCGCATACGTTCTTGAACGAAAGAGAATTGCTTCCGGCCCAGGTCGCAGAGGAAATGCTTGCATGCGCAAACGTTCCGTCCTGCTCTTCAGGAACCATGATTTTCAACTCGTTTCCCTCAAATGCGGCCGTGGTTTCAGACGGATAGACGGCGGAAAGACGGCGTGTTCCCGAAAACTCGGCCTCGGAGAAGGCGGCGGGAACCTGTACGGTGATTGTCGCTGAACCGTCTTCCTTAATATCCTCAGCCGTAAGGGCTTCCGAGACTGATGTTCCCGTTGTTCCGTCCACCTCATAGACGAATGCAATCTTGTCTCCGGCACTCCAGAGCACGGTGCCGTCTTCCTTGATTTCTGTCTTTGTCGATGCCGGCTGTGCCACCGGAAGCGAATTTTTCTCCACCGCCGCCTCAAATGTCATCTCGACGAGTTCCGTTGCGTCCGGTTTCTGCTCCGGCTGGGTCGTCGGCTGCTGGAGTTCTTCTTTCTTGCAGGCAGACAGTGCGAGTGCCGCAATTGCTAAAAATGTAAAAATTCTTTTCTTCATGGTTATTGTCGTGAGTTACCAATTAAATTCCTCGTCAATGCTATAAGCATCATGCGTGGCTGTCGTACCCATTGACATGGATACTGCGAATGACGTGTCCGCCGTTACGGGTACGATTTCTATTATAGGGGAGCCGTATTTCTGCCCTCCCCGGGTTGAATTCGTGTGTTTCATAATTATGTGTTTTCTTGTCGTTATCTCAGGTCGTTCTCCTTCAGGTAGGATATTACAAGTTCGGCGACGTCGGTCTGGATGAAATCTGAGCCAGACACGATGAACTTGTCCAATGGCGTATAGTCTCCCTTCTTGAGCGCTTCGTCCCACTCTCCAAGGAGATTCGAGTATGACAGATAGCCCTTCTCGTGCATTCTCACGCCGAACTGCTGGACTGTCCCGTTCAGATAGACATTGTTTCCGTATTGGAAGAGCTTCGCCGCGGCAATTCCGCTGTACCTGTCAGTGTCATCCACATTGTTGATGTAAGGATGGATCGCGACCAGCGGAGCAAGTCTCTGGTAGGACATGAGCTCGTCATAGTCGGCGAAAATCATCACCTGGTCGGCGACTCCTGCAGCATTGATTGCCTCAAGAATCTTTTTGGGGTCATTGCTCTTCCCGGCGAGGTCGAGATTCACATATACTTTGTCTTTCGTGAGCTGCAGGGCCTCAAGAAGGGTCGGCACCTTTGTGGTGTTGTTCTGCTCGTCACGATAAACCTTTCTTGACCGCACCATGTTGAACTTTCGGATTTCCTCAAGGGTGAGATCCGCAACTTTTCCAAAGCCTTCGGTCGTCTCGTTGATGGTTTCGTTGTGCATCAGCACGAGCTGCCCGTCCTTTGTCGTGCGGACGTCAAGCTCCACCATGTCGGCTCCGGCCTCAATCGCGTGCTGTATGTTCGGAAGCGAGTTGTCCGGAATGCCCTGACGGAATGATTCGACAGTGTTGGCGCGGTGCGCAACGACATAAATGCGGCTGACCTCGCGATCTTCTTCCCACTGTTCCTGAACGTTGTAGCAGAGTTCAAGCAGCGAAACGTTTGCCGGATCGACCTTTCCCTTTTCCGGGGCCGGCTTCACAATATATGTCGGAGTGCACGCGACAATCGCGAGCACTCCGGCAAAAAATGACAACAATCTGTTGTGTTTCATGTCCTTAAAATCGAATTTTTCAAGATTCGGAAATATTAGAGCTGACGGCTTGTGTGGCGTCTGTCATGTGCGAGCATCGGCCACTCTGAATCTGCAAGGCCGGTGCAGAACTTGGTGTTGCTCCTGTTGAACGGCCTGAATGCAGCCACTCCTGAGAATGCCTTCGTGTTGGCCTCAGTGAATGATATGTAAACGATTCCGTCGTCTCCGATAGTCGGTGAAGACCAGATCTTAGCGACCTCAAGTCCGTTGAAGTCAGTCGGGTTCTTTTTCACCACGGCCTCAGCAAGGCTGGTCTTTACGATGAGGTTGAAGTTCTTGTCAAGGACATAATACTGGCCTGATTCCGTTCCGAAGTGGATGTTTCCTGCCTTGTCGACAGCTGCCGAACCGGCAACCTTCTCCTGAACCTTGAAACGGCCCTTGACTTCGCATTTGCCGGTGGCGTCGGCTGTCGAAGGATCAATCATGATGACACCGCCGTCATCCTGTCCGGAAGTGAAGTTGAGCGCAGCCACAAGGTAGCCTTCCGGAGTGACAACTACACCGCCCTGATCCTGGACGCCGGAATTGTCCTCAACATAGTGGTTGACAAGAATTTCTCCTGTCTCGGCGCATACGGCATAGATTCTTGTGCCTTTCTGGTCTGTCACCTGACCGGCGAAGCAGGCTTTCCCGTTCAGAGTGAGAGCCGCGATTGCAGATTCAGGGTTGGTCTTTGGCGTTTCCTGGATTTTGTCGCTCATCCAGAGATCATATTTGACCTGAACAGGGGAGTCTCCACCCTTGTCAAGGACAGAGGTCTCGACCCCATGGAATCCCCACATGCCGCCGTAGCAGGAAGCGTATCCGTCCTTTGAAAGGGCTATTCCCGTATAACCGCCGCCACCAGGCAGGCAGAAGCCGTTGCGCTTTCCTGTAGCCTTGTCTGCAGAAGCGAGAATGCCACTGTTTCCGCAGCATCCGAAATAGACATTCTTGTCACCGATGGCAACCACGCCTTTTCTGTAGCTTGGCGCAGGATCACCGCTTTTCGCATACCACTCGCTGAACGACCATTTCTCGGAGCCGTCCGGATTGAATGCGATGACATGCGCGTCGCCATTTTGGTCGCCGCTGCCGATGAACACGGTGCCGTCGGTGTCAATTGAGGCGATACCTAAAGCCTTGCCGCCATTTTTAGGCTCGAACATCTGTTTGTCGACTAGTTTGTTGCCGTCCTTGTCGAACTTGTAGAGACGTCCTTCGTCTCGGGTTGTGCACCATACGCTTCCGTCGTCGGCAACAGCCGGGCTCGACACTGCGTTATAGCCTTCCATGCGTCCGACCCAGAGCATCTCAAGACCGCCCGCATCCTCTATTGGAGCAGGGTTCACGACAACGATTTTCTTCTTGCTTGCCGTGTTTCCGAGGTCGTCTGTAATTGAGAGAACAACCTGATAGGTGCCGTTCTTCGCGAAGGTGTATTTTGCTTCCTCTTCTTTTGAAGGCAGAACGGTTTCTCCGACTTTCCATTCGCAGACATAAGGCTTCTTGCCGCCTGTGCTGGTGCTTGTGAAGTGAATCTCATCCCCCGCATAGCACGGGTTTGCTGAAAGATCGAAGTTGGCCGTAAGCCCGTCTACCTCAACCTGATTCTTCTGGCATGCCGCAATCGACAGGATTGCTCCGGCTGCCATAATGAGTGTTTTAAACTTGTTCATAATGTTTTAATTATTGTTAGGTTTATATTCCTTTTGTTCGTTTCTTTTATTCTGCTCCTGAATAGCCTGGATTCTGAGTGTAGGTTCCGTTTGCCTTGTCCCTTTCCTGCTGCGGGATAGGCCAGTACATGAGGAAGTCACGTCCGTCCCATTCTGCATACTGGGTGTCAATCCAGGTCTTGAAGTCGCCGGAATGATGTCTCAGGCCGATTCTCTTGATGTCGAACCACCTGTGGCCTTCAGCGTAGAATTCCCTGCGGTTCTCGTCGAGAATGAGTGCCTCAAGTTCATCTTTTCCAAGAGAAGACGGCAGCGTCACGCTTGCATATCTTTTGGATGCGAATGTTTCGAGGGTGGTGCGTGCGGAAGCATAATCGCCCTTTGCCCATTCGGCCTCGGCCTTGATGAGATAGACATCCGCGAGCCTCATGCATACGAGAGGAGAACGCGCTGCGGACGGATTCACGATGAACTGTCCGTCTTGTCCGTTCGGGAATTTTATTACACGTGTCGCGTCTTCGGAGAATGTCGGAGCCTTTCTTATGTCTCCGGCTCTCGCGGCGTCATCGGAATAGAGTCCGCTGTAGCATTCGTCGGTCGGGGCATAATTCCAGGAACCGTCGGTGTCGTTCACTGACTCATAGAGCTTTATGTCTCCCACTGCGCGGATGTTTATCGGTGCGAATATGATTTCCCTGCTCTTGGTTCCGTTTATATACATCGACGCAAAGTCTTCGCTGGTGGAGCTGAGCACGAAGTTTCCTGATGATATGACGGCATCGGCGAGAGCGATTGCCTCATCATCATTCTTGAGCCAGAGTTCAATCTTTGACCGGAAAGCCATGCAGAACTCCTTTGACGGATAGGCGAGATCGGTAAACTTGCCGAGAAGCCCTTCTGCCTTCTTGAGGTCCTCGATTATCATTGACCAGACTTCTTCCTCGCTTGAGCGCGGCACAATCTCGGTGCTTCCTGCAACGTTGATAATAGGGACGCCGCCGTAGCGCTGTACGAGGCCGCTGTAGATCATCGCGCGGAACAGATATCCGGTTCCGAGAGCCGTCTTCACGGTCTCGCTTTCCTGATTGGAGACTGCGAGCGCGGATTTTATCAGCAGGTTCGCATAGTTGAGCTTTTCGTAGCAGTACTGCCATCTTGTGAGCGGGATACTGGCAGATGCGGACTGGGTTTCTCCGTGGATGTCGGCATAGTTGAATCCCGGTCCTGCCTTGAAGTTCTCTGCGAGGTAGTCTCCTTCGAACCAGAGGTTTTTGACAAACGCCTCATATTGGTGAAGGACTCCGTTGGTAAGGAGAGCCAAGTCGTTCTCCGTCAGTTCATCCGTCGTAATCTGATCCTTCGGCTTCGGGTCGTCAAGCCATGAGCATGATGACGCGGCCAGAGCCGACAGGCACAGAAAAACTGTAATCAATATCTTGTTTTTCATTTTCATCGAATCGTCTTAGAATTGTAACTGGATGCCGAAAAGATAGGAGCGGAGTGTCGGCTGGTAGCCGAAGTCCACAGCATAACCGGCTCCTGCAGGGCCGCTTTCCATTGAGACTTCAGGATCGTATCCGCTGTATTTCGTGAGCGTGAAGGCGTTGTCCACACTGAAGAAGACCTTTGCGGCAGTGGACTTCATTGTTCTGAGCGCCTTGTCCGGGAGACGATAGGAGAGGGTAATGGTCTTGAACTTGAAATATGAGGCATCCTCAAGGAATCTCGTGGAGGTGAGGACGTTGTAGTCGACGTCCCAGCCTGTGTGGACTCCCGCAATCACCGGACGCGGCATGTCATTGATGCCTGAGCCTTCTTTCCAGTAATGGGTTGCCGCATGCTTGCTGACATTGAAGTAGCCTGTGACAGAGCGTCCCTCGTCGTCGGTAATCGAGCCTGCACTGAGTCCGAGATGCTCGGTTCCTTCCTGTCCGGCTCCTCTCCATGCAGCGAACACTTTCCCTCCTATGCTGTATTGGCAGAACATGGAGAGTTCAAGCCCTTTCCACGCGAAACTGAGGTCAACACCGCCGAAGAAATCAGGGGTAGCCTTGCCGACAAGCATTCTGTCATCGTTGTAGTCGATGTCACCGTCCCCGTTCACGTCCGTGTAGATGCAGTCTCCGGCTCTCACTCCCTTTGCATAGAGCTTTTCCGGTACTTCCTCGTCGCTCTGATAGATGCCCTCGAAGTTGAGCATATACCAGCTGGATATAGGCTGTCCAGTTATCAGAGCATGCTTTGTTCCTCCGTAGAGGTTGGACTGAGAAAGCGGAATGATGTCGTTGCCGTCGAGCAGCTTTGTGAGTCTGTTTCTGTTCCACGAAACGTTAGCACCCAAGTAGAGGGTGAAATCACCGGCTTTCAGCGGAGTTCCGCCGACGGCGAGTTCAATTCCGTCGTTGGTGATGCTTCCAATGTTGGCGGTAAGTGTCTTGTAACCTGATGTGACAATGACCGGCTTCTGGTAGAGAAGGTCATCGGTGGTGGAATGGAAATAATCGAGGTCCACATTCAGCCTTCCCTTGAAGAACTCCGCATTGAATCCGGCGTTGTATTTTGTCGCCACTTCCCATTTGAGGTTCTGTGCCGGAGTCGAGAAAGAGAGACCCGATTTTCCGTTGTATGACGAACCCGCGACTATGAGATCCATGGCCGCCCAGTTGCTGATGCCCGCCATAGAACCGGTCTGACCTGCCGAGACGCGGAATTTCAGTTCGTCAAGAACATCGGTCTTCGGGAAGAATTCCTCATTTGAGATTATCCACGCAAGCGATGCTGCCGGAAAGAATCCGAACCGCGAGTTCTTCGGGAACCGTGATGAACCGTCCGTTCTGAATGAAGCATTGAGCACATATCTGTCCTTCCAGTTAAGGGCTGCCCTCGCGAACCAAGATTCAAGGGCGTAGGCATTGTAACTGAAACCGTTAGGATAGATGTTCGAGCCGCTATTCACGAGGTTGAAGCTTGATGAAGGGAACGCGCTGTTGGCGTAGTTGTCGGAACGCACACCGAAGACGGAATAGCGGTAGTTCTCGTATGAGAACCCTGCCATCACGTTGTAGGTGAGGTCTTTCCATTTGTTTTCGTAGGACGCGACCGCGTCGAAGACATATCTGAGGCTCACGTTCTTCTGTTCGGCGAGGGCAGACCATCCGTCCTTGTAGCCGCGTTCGGTGTTGAGCTCGGTAAGTTTTTTCGTCACATGGTCATATATGCCGTATGCGCTGATCGACGGAGTGAACTTGAAGCCTTTGAAAGGAGTAAAGTCCATTGACAGCGTTCCCTGAAGCTGAAGCTTGTTGGTCCAGTAGTCCTCCTCGTTGATGCCCATGACGGGATTGTGGCGGGCGATGCCGTCTTTTGTCATGAGCCTGTAATCGCCGCTCAGAGCATTCTCGCGAACCTGTATTCCGAGGCTGTTCACGCTGCGCGTGCAGTATGGGGTGTACCATGGCTGCTCCTCGCGTGCTGCCCTGAGATACTTGAGCGAACCGTCCTGCTCCTCAACCATGTCGTAACGTGCGAAAGCGCCTGATACGTTGAGGTTAACCTTCAGCCAATCAGTGAGTTTCTGGTTGACCTTTGAACGGAGTGTGTATTTCGCGAAATTTGTCTTGTTGAGGTAGCCCTGCTGGTCTTCGGCTCCGAATGAAAGGTAGGCCTGAGTCCATTCGTTTCCGGCCTGGACATTTGCGGAGGCCGTATATCTCTGCGCGATGTCGCGAGAGATTGCCCCGACCCAGTCGAAGTCCGCGAGGTTCTTCGGAATGTCGAGAGTCTTTAGTTCCATTTTCTGGACATTATAATTGTCGATGGCTTCCTGTATCACGTTGATGTACTCCGCCGTGTTCGCCATCTTTATGTCCTTGGCTATGGTTGAAAGGCCGTAGGTGCCGTTCACGCTGATAATCGGCTTGCCGGACTTTCCGCTCTTCGTGGTGATGACGATGACTCCGGAGTTGGCGCGGGAGCCGTAGATTGCGGTCGCCGACGCGTCCTTGAGAACCTCGATGCTCTCGATGTCGGAGGAGTTGATGTTAGGATATGACTCCGCAGGGATGCCGTCTACGACATAGAGCGGGCTGGAGCTTCCGGATATGGAGTTGACTCCTCGGATGATTACGTTGGGGCTGGAGCCCGGGATTCCGGAAGAATTGTTGATGTTCACTCCGGGAGCGCGTCCCTGAAGGGCCTTGATGGGGTCGATTTCGGCTCCGCGGTCAATCTGATCCATCTTGACAGACGTGATTGACGAGCTGACGAGCCTCTTTGACTGGCTGCCGTAGCCCACGACAACCGTCTCCTCGATTGCGAGCGTGTCCTCATCGAGGACAATTCTGACTGGGTTGGAGTCAGCCGGGGCTGCAATGGTCTTGTCCGCATAGCCGAGGCATGAGAACGTGAGATTTTTGACATCGGAGTCGATTTCTAAAGAAAAATGCCCGTCGATGTCGGTGAGGCTGCCCTGGCCCTGTCTGCCGCTCATCACGGCGACTCCGACGATTCCGACTCCTCCCTTGTCAACGACCGTTCCGTTTACGGTGTATTTCCTTACAGGCCGGTTTTCTCCTGTGGGGGGGGGTATCAGGGCTATCTGCTTGCCCTTGATTGTGAATGAGATGCCGGTGCCCTGCAGCACGGCTTTCACTGTGCTTTCTATGTCGCTGTCCTTGATATTGGCCGAAACCTTGGTTCCGGTGTCAATGGTCTGCGCGTCATAGAAAAAAGAGTAGTTGCTTGCCTTCTCAACAGCTGTGAAGGCCTCGCGGAGCGTGACCCCGTCGAGTTTCAGCGTTATCTTTTCCTGGGCGAGCGCGTTGCCGCACACGAGGACAAGAAAAGACAGTGCTGCGCATAATAATCTTTTTGTCTGCATGTTTTATGTGGATTGATTAAAGTATAGTATTCTATATGGTACTCAACTACAGCCTTAATATACGATGACCGACTTCGGTCCCTCGAAGCGGTAGTTTACCCTTGTGGTGCTGCTGATGATTGAAAGCACGGATTCGAGGGATTCGTCCGTGATTGTGAAGTTGATGCATCCCTTGCCGTAAAGATTCTCGGAGAGTACCACATTCACGCCGTACCATTGTGACAGATCCCTGCACACGGCGTCGAGCGTGGCGTCCGAGAAAGACAGGCGGTCGGAGCACCAGAGCATCGGTCCTCTTACATCTCCTTTTGATATGCTGACTTCTCCGCTCACCTTGTCATAGACCGCGACCTCTCCTGCGGACATTGTCCTGCCATTTCCGGAAGCTGCGGTCGAGAGCGCGACGGAACCCTCGACGAGGCTCACGACAACCTTGTCAAGTCTCGGATCTACATCGAACCTTGTTCCGAGCACCCGGATCTCAAGCCCGTCGATGTCTATGACGAAAGGCTTTTTCACGTCCTTCGCGACATCGAAGAACGCGCGCCCTGATGCATGGATTTTCCTCGCCTTTCTGCCGAATGACTTGTCGTAGGAGATTGACGAGCCTGTGTTAAGCGTGACCTCGCTGCCGTCCGGGAGCACGACCTTGCTCTTTCCCGAGACGCTCGCGAAGTTCACCGGATGCACTCCGGTGCCTTCTATTGTCTTGTAGCCGAGCACTGAGACTACTGCAACAACCGCTGCCGCCGCCACTCCGGCGAGGATGCGGATAATGCGGCGCGAAGCCGACTTCCGCTCGGTCTCAACTCTGTTTCTGAACTCTATCCAGGCCTCATCGGAGTCATATTCCCCGCTTTCAGCGATTTCGTTCCATATTTTCAGGAATTTCTCATATTCCGCTCCGTTCCCGGGTGCAGACAACCACTCCCCGAAACGTTTTTCCTGTTCCGGTGAGCTTGTTCCCCTGATGTGCCCTGCGATGAGCCTGATTGTTTCCGAGGGTATGCCGGTCTTCATAATTATGTGTCTTTTCCCATATAGACACGCCGAAGTACCACGATACCCTCAAAAAATCACATAAAAATCAGAAAAATGTGGATTTTCTTCACTGCGATGCGCATATATTTCAGCGCACGGGTCATATATCCCTCGACCGTCTTCACTTCAAGCCCGGTCCGCGCGGCAATCTGGGCGTAGGTGAGTCCGTCCTTGCGGCTCATGTTGAATATGTCCCGGCATTTCTGCGGTGCCGACGAGGCCGCTTCCCATGCGATGTCAATCAGGGTGTCCGTGTCAAATTCGTAGGTCTCCTCAATCGCTGCGGATGAGGCCTTTTCTATGTCTTCATACGTCTTGCGCGAGCGCAGCCTGTTCAGGCATCGGTTGTGAACGGCGCTCTTGGCGTAAGCCTCGAACGATTTCTGAATCTGTATGGAGTCCTTGTTCTTCCAGAGGTGCAGGAAAAAGTCGAGCACGACCTCCTCCGCGTCCATCCTGTTTTGCAGGAAGAACCCGGCGTAGCGGCACATTGGCTCGTACCACGTGTCGAACAGAGCCCTGAAACTCCTTCCGTCGTCGGCCCTGTCGAATGATTTCCACAATATGTCCGTCGTCTTTGCCATTCTCCACGGTTCAGAAACATGAAAAAAGACTTGTCTTCATAGCGCTGAATGCGACGGCAAAAATACGAAAAATCAGTGATATGAGAATTATTTTTCTTCCTTATAGGATTTTCTGTCTTTCTTGCCGTTATATGTGTAGTTTATTGAAGGGACGGACTCGTACATTGTCGGCACTTTATAGGCGTCAAGTCTGGATTTGATATGTACAGCCAGCGAGCGCTTGTCAAAGTCATCCGCGCCATCAAATACAACAAGCAGCTTCAGGACAGGGCCTATTACAGGATGCGTTGCCGCAACGCATATACAATCCTTTATGCCGGGGAAAGAAGCCGCCGCATTCTCCACCTCAAGCGGATTCACCTTGTATCCGCCGACATTGATTACATCGCCCTGCCGGCCTGAAAGATGTATCATTCCCTCTTCATCGATATATCCCAAATCTGACATATAGACCTTTCCTCCGACAATGACCTTCTCCGTACTCTCTTTGTCGTTGACATATCCGCTCATGATTGTTGAGCCGGACACGATGACAGTGCCGTCGTCCGCAATCTCGACATCCGCATTCTTGAGCGGGCGTCCGATGCATCCTTCCATATATTTACCGTCATTGAAGTCGTATGTCGCGACGCAGCCTATTTCAGTCCCTCCGTATGTGTTGTAGAGGTGAGAATACGGCAATGCCTTGCTCAACTGCTCCATGTCGGCTTTAGTGATGGGAGCAGCCCCGGTCTCGATGAATTCAATCTTGGAGGAAAGCGAGCAGAGCCTTTCATAGGAGAACTGCATTATGAGCCTTATGCTTGCAGGAACGAGGAAGGTCGCGAATTTCTTGAACGGCAGGTCGAAGACCTTAAAGAAGGCATTCATGTCCTTGAGCCCGTCCAGAATGCAGATTGTGCCTCCGGCGGACAAGGTGGGATGAATTTTGAACAAAGAGGCGATATGATTTAGCGGACCGCTGATGATAAAAAGAAGATCCCGCGAGAAATGCAGATCGCTTATGAAATTCTCCGCGCAGGAGGTGAGGCAAGTCTCGGACAGCATGACGCCCTTGGACTTGCCGGTTGTCCCTGTAGTGTAGAGAGTATCCGCTATGCCTTTGGGGAATTCGTATGCTTCCACTTCCGCCTTGACAGCCCGGAAATTTTCTTCTGACGCCAGGTGTTCCAGCGGAACGGCGACAGCACCGAGATAATGCACGGCACAATAGGTGACAATGAAGTCAATGTTTTGATTGGCGCGATAGACATACGGACGCTGCGGCTGAAGCCCCTCGTCGCTCAGTTTCTGTGCTTTGGCGACAATGGCGTCCCAAAGCTGTGCGTAAGTCATGCTTTCTTCACCGCATATCACGGCCACTTTGTCGGGAGTCTGAATGGAAAACTGCCGTATCTTGTTCTCCAGAGTCCTCTTGGAATTTACCATTCCGGTGACTGCTTCTATATTCTTGAAGTTTTTCGGAGTCACGTCTTCGGCATCGAGGAGTACTCCATACTTCCTGGAAAGGACATAAAGCATTGTGGCAATGCCGAGCGAGTCCAGTTCCGTAAAGAGGAAGTCGGATTCGAGATTCACGGCAGGCAGCACGTCTTCCAACAATGATTTGATTTCTGCTGTTGTCATATTCTGTTATTTTTTGTATTCAATGTTATCTGCTATCCCTCCGGCGGCCACTTCCGCAATGTTCCGGCGCTCGTCGTCCGCAATGTGGGCGATGACCTTGAGGTCTTTGTGCGAAAGCGCGAGCAACAGGGACAATTCGCCATAGCCCTCGTCAACTGTTTCTATCTGTTGCGATTGCGGCGTCTTCAGCTCCATCATCTCCTTGCCTTTGTTCTTCAGATTCCGTCTCACGGTTCTCTCCACGGCCTTTCCCTTATATATGTAGCGGCCTTCAACGGCAGAGCGCAGATCATTCGGGATCCCGAAGAAGATCGTTCTCAATGTCACCGGATAGCGTCTCGGCTCCCCGTTCTTCATGGTGAGCCACCTGAACATGAGCGGTGGTATAAGGTAGGCCATCAACACGACCGAAAACATTCCGATTATGGTGACTTCCGCCAGTGAACGCATTGCAGGATGTCTGGCGATGATAAGGGTGCCAATGCCGACGAACATTATCGCCGCCGACTGGAATATGCTGCTCTTATATGAACGCAGAATCGGTTTACGTCGAGAGTATTCGTACTGGCAGCCCTCGGTAATGAAGATTGTGTAGTCATCACCCTGACCGAATATGAATGTGGCAAGGATGATGTTGACGATATTGAACTTAATGCCGAGTATCGACATCAGTCCGAGAATCCATATCCAGCTCACGGCCATCGGCAGAAATGAAATCAGCGCGAGTTCAATCCTTCCGAATGAAAACCAGAGGAAGAAAAACACTATGAGCGAGCAGACCCATCCTATGTAGTTGAAATTGTCGGACAGACTGCTAGTCATTGCCTCGTTCATGCCGGAAACGTCAAAACTGTCCGGTCCCAATGCTGACTTGGCTTTTTTCATATACTCCGGCTCGACATTCAGGGCAGTGACCGCATATTTCGTCTTTCCGTCTTCTGACTCTGTGAAATTCTGAACAAATACGGTTTTGGTCAAAGGCTCGAAAAAATCAAATTCTGCCGGGGTCAGTTTCCCCGCATTTTCCACCAATGCGATGAAATCATTGAATGCGGATGGCATGAAACCGGCGTCAGAAGCCGCCTGCTTGAGTGATGAAGTGAGCTCATCTTTGTGGCGGTCCGCGAAATCCCTCCAAAGTTCCAGGCGACGGGCCTGCTCGTCTTTGGGGACAATAAACGCATCCGCGCAATTCTGTCTCGCCACGATGCCTGAGGCCGCAAGGCTGTCGATTACGGATGAATGATGCGCGTTGCTTGAGAGCGCTTCGTCAAAACTGTTTCCTTTTCCATAAACATACAGGGTCTGGGCGGTATGAGTCGTGTCTTTCGTGAGCATGTCCTCAAAATACTGCATGTCGGCCTTCTGGCTGTCAGTCATATAGTTTATATGTGACATGTTGGTGTCGAACCCCGTTTGCAGACTGAAATATGACAATATTGCCGTGATGACAACCACCGCGATGACGAACACCCTGCTTTTTTCCGGCGAGAATCCGGAAATCCTGTCCAGCAGCATGCTGCGATGTCTGATGTCTTTGCGGTGCGATACATAATGCGGCAGGAACAGCAGCACGAAGAGGATGGTTCCAATCAGAAGAAGCGATGCGAAGAGGCCGAGGTCACGAAGGGCTGTGGATTTCAGCGGCACAAGGGCAAGAAACGCTCCGACCGTGGTTATATTGCCAACCACAAGCGGTGACACTATTTCCGACATTGCCGTCTTCATGTCGCTCTGATGTGCCGTGTGCATGATAAGATGCAGCGGATAGTTGATTGCAATCCCCAATATGACACTTGAAATGCCTATGACGATGATGGAGACACTGTTGCTGAAGACGGCCATTCCTCCAAGGGCAAACAGCAGCCCCCATCCTACAGACAGGAATATCAGGAAGATGTTCTTGACGGAGTCAACGGAATATGCCAGGAGCAGGATGATGAGCACCGCTGACAATGCTATGGCAAGAATGCTGTCCTTCTTTATCCGGGAAGAGTTTCCGACTGCAATCGCGGGCCCTCCGATTATGTCGGCCTTTACATCAGGGAAGTCGGTCTGCATCGCCGCTGAGGCATTTTCCAACAGCTTCAAGAGCTTTGTGTTGTTTTCTGTCTCGCTGCTTCCGAAGGGCGAATCGAGCATCACTACCGCACGGCTCATGTCGGGGGTGAAGATGTGGCCGTCGTACATCTCAAAGCCGATTTGACTGCCCGAAGACTGCATCCTTGTCAAAACCGGACTGAAAAGGCCGAGCGGGTCATGGGTTATTGCGCCTGTCACTAACGGGGAGGACGGGAACAGCAGCGCGTTCCTGTCATTGGCAAGTGCCCGTCCGATATACCCCGGTTCGGACAGGAGGGAGTCCATCCTCTGTATGTCTGCGTCAGTTATAAAATAAGGGATATTGTCATAAACGAAATCAGACACTTCTGCTATGGTGTCCATGTCGATCTCCCCGACTATGTCGCCGCACCATTGTTCCGTGTCGTTCTCGTCGAGGAATGACAGATAGGACTCAATGGCGCTGACTGTTCTGTCGGCATCTCCGGGATTCGAGAACAGTATGAACAGTCTTTCCGCTCCGGAGATATTTTGATAAATCCCCATCTCTTCCCGTTCTTTGGTGCCGAGCGGGAGAAAATCACTGATGTCTTCGCTGAAATGTAACGTGGCGACCAGGCACATCAGGATAATGGACACGGCAACGAGAATCCATCTTCTGAGCTTGCTCCGCTCAGAAAAGAAATCGTATATCTCAGAGATCGTCATCATATCCGGGAATCATCAAAACGATTATTAATCTTGTTCAGTATATAATTCCTGCCAAGGATGGCCTCGCATGTGCTGACGGCAGTGAGAGACACGCCGCAGAATCCGTGGAGGTTGCAGTTCTGCCCCGTCAGGAACAGATTCTTGACTTTTGTGACGACAGGAACCTGAGAACGGACTATGTCGTGGCAGTCTTTTGAGAACCCGTACATCGACCCGTCTTTGACACCATAAAAATCTCGGATCGTGAGTGGGGATGCGGTGTTTATCGACTCGATGCAGTCTCGGAATCCGGGGATTATCTCCTCCATGCGCGCTATCAGTTTTTCGGCACAGCCGGCTTTCCATTGGCTGTACTCCGGACCTCTGTTGCCTGTAGTTGTGTTTATCCACTGTTCAACGGCATTCCATTGCATCGGCGCAGTTACTATTACCTTGTCGGCAAATTCGCCTTGATTGATTTCCGGAGGCGTGATGAACAGGAAGCCGGATGGCCACCGCTTCGTTTCCCCGAACTTCCAGATGGCGTCATACCGGGACATATAGTACATCGTGTAATTGAAGTACTTGAAAGTCCCCGGTTTGAGCTTGATGTTCAGCGTAAACGCGGAATAGGAATTAGGCAGCTCGCTGAGCCGTTCTCTATAAGGCTTGGGAAGAATTGATTCATCGTCAAGAAGAGGGAAAAACGAGCATGGGTGAATTGCGCAGATATAACAATCCGCACTGTATGATTTTCCGCTTTCTGTCGTTACTCCGGTGATGCTGCGGTTCTCGCTGTGGACTGACCTGACGGCATCACCGGAAAGGACACGCCCTCCATGACCGGTTATCACGTCACTGAGAGTTCTGGCGAACAGTATGCTCCCTCCTGCAAAACGGCTTGAGCCTTCAATATACAGTACAGAAATCAGGGCGTGTATATATGCGGGAGTCACTCCGTCTTTCCCGCCGTACAGAGGATTCAGATAAGCCACGACGCTTTGCAGTCGCTCGTCAGTGATATACTTGGCGATAAACTCACTGGCCGACATGTGGAAGTCGTCCGAATGGACCTGCATATATTCCGGAGAGGGCCTGAGATAAAAGAGATCCACTTCGTCGGCCACCTTATATAACGCCTCGATGTAGGCCTTCAGATTCTCTTTCTGAGCGGGAAAATCCTTGCTTAAGGATTCGATGATGCCGACTTTGCCCCGGGCTATGTGATAAGTCCTCTTGTCTTCCGAGAAGAATATGCTGTCGATATTCTCAGGATCCGTATCCAGTATATGAACGTCTTTCCATATACCCAGATACTCGCATATTCTTCGGATATTGCCGCCTTTCTGCATGCCGCCTATAATGTGCATGCCGGTATCGAACAATTCCCCGAAGCGCCTGAAGCTCTGAAGACCACCGCCTATTATCTTGTTTTTTTCCAGAACCGTTACGTCAAGCCCTTCCTTTGCGAGAATTGCTCCGGTAAAGAGGCCGCCAAGACCGCCTCCGATTATGACAACACTTTCAGCCATTAGAATGTTTGTTCGACTTTATCTGCAATTTCCGAATATCTTGATATATAGTACTTTCTCCAATATGAAGCACGCGATTTCAGACTGTCGCCCAATCTGCGCGCATCCTCGGGAGAAACCCTTTTGTCAACTTCCATTATGATGGGCCAGGGCCGTAGTATTCTGCCATGCTTTGGCAGAGCCTGACCAGTGCCATAAATCACAGTCGGGAGGATGTCCACATTCAGCATTTCGGCAAGATAGAATGCTCCTTGGTGGAATCGCCCGATCCTGCAGTCAGGCGAGCGCGTGCCTTCAGGATATATAACTATGCTGTAACCTTTGGATACCAGTTCTCTTAGCCTTGGTACAATGGCTTCCAGACCCCTGGACGCCGGAAGATAGTCAGCCTCGCGTATGATGAAGCCATATAACGGGTTGTGCCACACCCAATCCGTAGTCAAGATTACAAGTTTCGGCGTCAGGGCAAGCATCGGCAACAAGTCGAGGTGTGACTGGTGATTGCAGATGATGATTGAGGGGCGGTCGAAATTTTCTTCGGCATTGAATCTGAGAGAGTATTTGTTGCCAAGACAGCCGAGGAACTTAAGGGCAAAGTCCATAGTCCTTTTTATTGCGACATGAAGTCTCTCCTTCTTTTTTTCAGACTTCTTGCCGAACTTCAAATACAGAAAAATGCCAGGGGTCACAAACACGGTCATTCCGGCGGCATAAAGCAAAATCGTCAGAAATGACTTTGTTGCAAGGAGAAGCCAGCGCAGCAGCGTCAGAGGCAATCCAAACATAAGTGCGAGGACACACAACACCACATTAAGGACAGAAATTCTGGCGAAATCACGGAACGGGCGAAAATGCGAAACCCTTTCGTCTCGCGGGGGATAGTATACCCGCACGTCCTGGCTTACGATTCTGACTCCGCACCATGCAGAGAAGACGAGCAGCTCCAGTTCGGCCTCATATCTGGATGTGAGAAACCGCAAGCCGTGCAGTTTCTTCAGGGGATATAGTCTGTATCCCGTTTGAGTGTCCTTTAGCGGAACAAGTGTCTGAAGGAAAAACCAGAAATTGCTGAAGGAATTCGCAAAGCTGCTGGACTTGCTGCGTTCCACGCTGTCCAGCCCCTGCCTCCTTCCTACAATGAGAGCCCCAGGGTGCCTGCGGTTCGCTTCCAAGAACAAAGGAATGTCTTCAGGATAATGCTGCCCGTCACCGTCAAGGGTTATCGCGTACGCAAAACCAGCGCTTTGGGCCTGCCTGAAGCCGGCCCTGAGCGCATTGCCCTTGCCCGTATTCTTGGGCAGCTCAATGATATTCGGCTGGTTTTCAAGTCTTTTGAGTCTGTCGACAGTGTCATCGGTGCTGCCGTCGACCACGACAAAGACATCCTCACAGAACGAAAGTGTCCGGCGCACGACATCCTCAATCGTCCCGGCATTGTTGTATGTCGGGACGATTACGCAGATTCCTCTGCTTCTCAGGCTTTCTGCGATGTCTACCGGCATATCAGAGACATTTTGGCAACAGGAAGGCCATTACTTTCAATATCGACCTGGGCCTTTACGGAATCATCCGTTTCGGAAATCTTATAAACCTTGACTCTGACCGCCGAGCCGTCGGGCTGGAGAACGTTGATAAACTTGACGTTCTTCACACGGCATAGTTCCAGCTTCCTGCATGCCGCATCCGACATCAGTTCAAGGCCCGTCTGAAGAATGCAAACCCCGGGAGTGACCGGCTCTTCCGGGAAATGAGCCTTGTATATCACATGATCCGCATTCATACGTATCGTATAGACGCAGCCATTCTCTATTGAGTCTTTCGATTCAACGAAATATAGATTATTCCGAAAATTCATATTTTGCGTTGTTGAATATTATGGTTGTCAAATCCCCGGACTGTTCCAGCATCTCGAATTTTCCGGCACGTCGGCTGTCCCTGTCGTAGTAGAGGGCAAGTTTTTTCCACATCTTTTTCATGTCTTTATTCTTCGGGGACAAGGTAATGACAATCTGCCCGCCAATAACTGACAAGTCTGAAGAAAACATCTTGTTGTCCTTCAGGATGCGTCCGTTTATATTGTTGACAATGAGTTTAGTCAGTTCACTTGCCATTCTGGCCTGCTTGCCGCCGAGCTCTTCTATGTGACCGTCTCTACTTAAACTTGTCACGGAACCGTCAACCGTCAGCGTAAGGACAAAGGGCGCTTTGTAGCTCCATTCCAGATAATCGGGCCTACGATAGGTCATGTGCCCCGTGGACACCGCTTTGTCAGAGAGCAGCGACGATTCCCTGGTCTGCGTGAAATCGCAGTCTACTGAAAGCACTTTGTCGCTTTGGGAAATTATGTCTTCCCGAATCCGTTCAATGTCCACATCCTGGGCTTTCAGACATGCGGCTCCGAAGGCAAGAAGAAATATTATCGATACAATACGTTTCATCATTTACTCAAGTCTCGCAAGTATTCTAACTCATTGCGAATATTAAATTTATCTCATTTATCAAACTCTCAAGACCCACGCACTTTTTTCTGTCCACGTTACCCCTCCCCTAAATCCCACTCCCTCGGGGAGGGGACTTACCCTCGCCACAAGGGCTCAAAAGCGGTGTTTCGCATTTGCGAAACTTGAGATCATAATCATTTCGCTATTAGGTAGCACCCCGCCATTATCAGTAGTACTCCGATCCATTTCGTGATGCTGACCGGCTCATGAAAGAACACAATTGCCGCAATCATGCCGAACACATAGCTCAAAGAGACCATCGGGTATGCCATGCTGAATGGGAAATGCTTGATTATATAAAGCCACAAAAGGCTTCCCGCCCCGTAACAAAGTCCGCAGGCAGCGAATTGCCAATTGACGAATACTGATCTCCAGAAGGCTCCTGTCCATGAAAAAGGGAGCATCCTGGTCAATGCAAATTTTAGAAGAACCTGTCCTGAAGCCAAAAGCAGGCTTTGAAAAATCGCCAGCGGGAGTAGAGGGATCTTGCACATAATCAATTCATTCAAGTCTCGAAAGTATTCTAACCTATTGTGTATATCGTGCTTTCAGCCCTGAACCTGCATGTTCTTCCGTTTTGCAGCTCTTCATCAAACTCACAGACTAAAACGGTTTTCGCTTCACCTTCCCTAAGAAGCTGTCCTGCATCTCTTTCCGCCCAGAATGCCGACTCCGTCCCTTGCGAATAGGTTATATTGTATCCATGGCAACCTGTACGTATCGCGATGGCAGAGCCGATTGTATTGTGAGTGCTTTGCATGAATAAAGTAGGCTTGAGAAGTTCCTCCTTGTTTTCAGCAATTTCCTCGAGAAATTGAGTGCTGAGTTCCAGCATTCCTTTTGAGGTGGCCGTGACGATTGCATCCGGAGCCTTGAGCCCCGCTTCTTTCAATGCGCAGAAAGCGGAGAGAAGGCTCGCCTTCATAAGCTTGCTCATCCTTCGTGTCTCCATCGGGGACAGAAACTCCTTCAGCCCGGCAAGTTCCTCGTCATTGCAAATCAATTTCCGCGATTTGATGGCAATGCCGGAAGACTCGCGCAGAGGCACATCTTCCGTCTCAAGGGGCGTCTTGCTCAGTATCAGTGACGAATCATTGCCGCCGAATCCGAAAGAGTTGCACATGACATTGTCGAGACTGACTCCGGTTCGCCCCTGCGTGGGGACAACTCCTCCGGGGAACTCATGGCTCCATCCCAAAGACGCCGGTATGAAGTCGTTCATCATCGAAAGCAGACAAATGACAGTCTCCACAGCCCCGGCCGCCGAAGTCGTGTGTCCGGTATAGGACTTGGTGCTCGACATGTCGGGAAGCTTTTCACCGAAAACCCGACGAAACGCAGCGCTTTCCGACGCATCGTTGTCTATGGTTCCGGTACCGTGAGCATTGATATATTTTATATCTTCCGGCTTAATCCCGGCCTTTTTCAAGGCCGCTGTCATCGCCAGGTATGCTCCCTCGCCTTCTTTTGACGTCGCTGTCTGGTGAAAGGCGTCACAGCGGTTGGCATATCCTCTTATATATGCCAGCCCATTGGGAGCGTCCCGTTCAAGCACCACGAAAGCCGCGCCCTCTCCCAGATTGAGCCCTGCTCGCGATTCGTCGAACGGACGGCATCTCTGACGATCCAGAATCATCAGCGTGTTGAACCCGTTGAGGTGATACCGGCTGAGCGGCTCCGAGCCTCCGGCAATGACAATGTCGGCCTCATCGTTTTTCAGCATGTCCGCCCCGATCATGATGGCATTCAGAGCAGAGGAACAGGCTGTGCAGATCGTGCAGCATTTTGCATTGCCGAGACCGGCGAACTCCGCTATTTCCCGGGTACTTCTGCCGCATTCGTTGCTGTGGGGCAGGTGCTGCAGGTCTGGTTCCGTTTTCATTCTCTCGAAGTATCGCTCAGTTACATCCATTACGCCCACGGTCGTTCCTGATATGAGAGCGACCCTCTTGTCTGCAATGTCTGCAATCTTTGCCTGGGCCAGCGCTTCCCTGACGGCAATGGCTCCTATGACAGAGGTTCTGCTTACAGGAGCATCGCCTGCAATCCCGAGCATGCGTTTCATCTCGTCCGTGGACAATTTTATCTCGCCTACCGGAATGTCAGAGTGGATGGACTGAAGATATTTCATCGGTCCGATTCCTGATTTCTTTCTTTTCAAAGAATCCAGAACAGAATGGGTGTTGTTGCCGATGGCGCATATAATTCCCATTCCGGTCACAGAAACGGCATTACTCATTATTTTGTCCTGTTCTTTTGAACGTAATCAGCTATACTGTTGATGTTTTTGAAGATAGCTTTCCCCTCTGCCGGACTTGAAAGCTTGATTCCATAGTTCTTGTCAAGAATTACAATCAATTCCAAGGCATCAATCGAATCCAGCCCGAGACCTTCTCCGAAGAGGGGCTCGTCGTTGTCGATCTGTTCCGGGGTCATTTCTTCAAGATTAAGCGCGTCAATTATCTGCCGCTTGAGATTATAAATCAATTCTTCCATATTATAATGATTTTTGTTTCAACAACTGAAGTTCCGCAAGTATTCTAACTCATTGCGAGACTTGTTTCAATAATTTGAGATCTGCCTTGAACGTAGTGTCGTCGGCACAATCCACCCATCCATATATCATTGCCTTCGGGTTCGTCGCTTCGAGAGTGGCCCGTATGACTCTGTCTATGACAGCTTCATCTTCTTCCGGCAGCATAACCAATGTGGTTTCTCCTTTTATATTGTTCCTGATGGCTATCTCGCCGAGGACAATGTTGGGCAGCGTGTTGATGAATACGGCCGGGCTGGGGTAAAACTCTTCCTTGCTGGAGAATGTTGACAGATGCTTTCTGTCCGCAAGCACTGAACCAGTCTTCGTGAATATGAAGACGGTCGTGTCTTCCGGACTGATGTCCTTGAGCTCATCGCCGCCCACAAGACCTGCTCCTACGTAGGCAAGTCTGCTGAAAGGGTCCATCTTGAAATATCTGGAACCGTCAGCCATATATTTCTTGAAAATGTCGGTGATAAACGAATATCCCGGAGTTTCGGCACGGACCACGTTCCGGTTCAAGACCAGTTTGTCCGGAGTTATGATCACCTCCCCGGCCTGGCAGTACTGCGCGTGCCCCGGGTTCTTCTTTGCGGCTGCAATGTCCTTTGAATATATCATGGCACCATTGCATCCTCCAAATCCGGATTGAGTTTTGACGAATGTTTTTCCGGCAGCCTTTCTTGGCTGGTTTGAAATGTTTATCTTGCCGCTGACGCCAATCTCTTCAAACCCGAGTACGGGCAGAATTATGCCCTCATCAAGGGCGCACATCGTAATGATTGCCTCGACAATCCCGGACGCTCCGAAAGTGTGGCCGAAATGTGCCTTGTACGCCGTTGCCGGGATGCTGCCGAGACCGGCGTTTTCAATGGCCTTGGACTCCATCTGGTCATTGAACATGGTCGCTGTACCGTGAGCGGTCACGCATGCGGCTGAGACCTTCAGTTCCGGTGTGAGAATCCTTGCAATTGCGCGGCTCACTCCATCTCCGCTCGGCAGCGGAGCGCTGACGTGATAGGCGTCATTGTCAAGACATCCGTCAATTATGCGCCACGTGTCCGGAGTGTCATTTTCGGACTTCTTCAATATGACAGTCGCCGCGCATTCTCCGATGTTGAGGCCGAGCCTTTCGATGTCAAACGGGCGGCAATACGTCGGGGACAATGCCTTGAAGGAAGAGAATCCGGCAAGGACAAAGGCAGACACGACGTCTGCTCCGCATACTATCGCATAGTCATAAAGCCCTGCACCGATAAGCCTGTCGGCCATCATTTGCGCCGTCGCGCCTGAAATGCAGGCGTTGCTTATCAGCAGAGGGTCATTCACGAGCCCGAGACTCCTAGCAATCTTCTTTGCCGCCACGCCGGGAGCAAGATACTCTCCATCCTTCTCGGGCGTCTCGCCAAGCTCATCTATCCCGGCTGTGGAAGTCGCAAGGATGAGAATAATCCGTGGCGACGCGATGTCTATGGAAACATGACTCAAAGCCTCTCTTACAGAGCTTAGAACAATGGACTCGAACCAGCTGAAACCGGCGACTTTCAAGGCCGCTCTCTGCTCCTGCGTACAAATCCCGACGCAGAACTTCCCCGGAATGCCCATACAGCCATCCTTTATTTTCAAGGATGTGTCGCCCCTTTTCACCGCCGCGTAATTTTCGGCAGTGGTCAAACCCAAAGGGGAGGTTATGTTAGTTGAGATTATGTCTGTCATAGGAGGCCCATCTGTTTTTTCCAGTCCTGATAAAATTCAGGCGATTCCCATAGAAGATTATAATTCCTGTCCATGAAGACCTGGACGGAACTTGCCGTAAGGTAGACCATGCCGTCATTCGGGTCGACTATTTCATAATCGAAAACAATCTTTGCGGAATCTGTCGGACGATACTTCACCTTTACCACAGGAGACATTCCGTACATCAGGGGCTTTTTGTAATTGACCTTCAATTCCACAATCGGCGCGAAGACGTTCTCGACGATGTATTTGGTGTATGACAAGCCGTATCTTGCTCCGAATGCCTCGCGGCCGTCCTCAAGATATGCTGCGTACGAGCCGTGCCATACGACTCCCATCATGTCGACTTCATTGAACCGGATTTCCAGTTGCTTCTCTGCAATCAGTGTAATGTCGTTTTCCATCATGATTCAATGTTCTTTACAGCCAGTTTTATCTGTCCCTCGGCGATTACCCTGCCATCACTTTCCACAACCGCAGATGCGAGCGTCATCCCGAAAACCTCCTCGAGGACATCGACAGTTGTCCTGATTGTGGAACCGACCTTTGCGGTACCGAGAATTTCATAATCACGGATTGCCCCGATATACCCTATCTGGACATCATTCTGCAAAATATATTTGTTGTAAAATCCTATGCGTGCCGCGCATGTCTGTGCGATATTCTCCATAATTCCACAGGGAGAGAAGATTCCATCGTCGACAAAGAGATTGTCCTCACGAATCAATGTCTCTGTCGTCGACGAACGCAATGTGAATTTGACAAGCCTGCCCACCATAACAAACGGCTCTTGTTGCGGAAGGACAGCATGTATGTCTATCGACTGCAGAAATTCGTCTGTAACGTCCTCAAGTCTCATTGTGCCCAAAAATCAAAAAAGTTATACCATTGTGTCGGATAAATTCTGATTATCCGCTCCAACTCAGTCACATATGAATTGCACAGCTGTTCGATCTGCAGCTTGCGGGGAGCCTCTTTGTCGTAGTGCAATGGAGTCAGGTAGATCTTGTATCTCTTGACGCCGTCTTTCATGACATTGACCGACAGGACATCAACTCCGCGCATGGTTGCCACGCTGAACGGCCCTTGAGGGAACAGTGCCTTTTTGCCCAGAAAGAGCGCTTCGATGCACCTTGCGCCTTCCATGTGCCGGTCTGCCGGGAAACTGACTATGTCGCCGCCGCTCAGCGCGTTGTCGATTTCAAACAGATGGCTCATGTCATCCCGCAGCACAATCATGCATACATTGGTCTTGCCGAACATGCTGTTGCGGTTGTTCATCACAGACTCCTTCTCAAGAGGGGAGACGACGGCATGAATCCTTTTCCGGAACGAGTCCAAAGAATATCCGGCAATTTCATAATTCCCGACATGCGAGCTCAACTGGACAAAGCCCTCGTCCCTCGTCGCGAGCTGTTTGAAATAATCTTCGCCTGCAATTTCCACTTCAAACTTCTTCCCGGCGTACATCGCGAAACGATCGATTACAACCTGCGAGAAAAGGCAATGATTCCTATATGTGAGCCACGCAGCCTTAATTGCCCGATATCCCAGATGTGAATGATAAAACGAGAAAGCAGTTCGCCGGCTGTTGTTCAGCAGCAGGCATACGGGAACAATGAAGACGTCGGAAAACACATAAAGTAGCCTGACATCTACAAAACGAAGGACACGGATAAGATTCCTGTGCATCCATCCGTTTCCGAAAGTATTACCGGCCCATTGGCGATCTGTCATTCTCTGATTCCTTCTCGCAACTATTCTGACTCAAGTCTCGCGCTGCAAAACCTAATTCACCTTCGATTCAATGTAATCGCAGAACTTAGAGAAGGTGTCGACACCTGTCATCTCTTCCTGTTTGATTTTGAACCCGAATTTTCTGTCAACAAGGACGACTATGTCCACAAAATCCAGACTGTCAATTCCCAAGTCTGCCTTAAGCTTTGCATCCGGAGTGATTTTCTCCTCGTCCACTTCGATTTCATCGACAAGGAACTGTTTCACCTTGTCCTCAATTTCTTTTCTTTCCATGCAAGTAAGTTTTCTAATTTTCTAATTTTCTAATTTTCTAATTATCAGAGCGCTGTTTGTTCCGCCGAAGCCGAATGAATTGCTCAGCACCGTGTTGACGCTGGTTTCTATGGTCTTACGGGCTATGTTCAATCCTTTGGAATATTCGTCCCCTTCTTCGAAGTTTATATTCGGAGCCACGAAACCGTTGAGCATCATTATGAGAGAATAGACTATCTCGCTTGCTCCGGCCATCCAGCATTCATGCCCGGTCATGCTCTTGGTGCTGCTGATAAGGGCATGTTCTCCGCCGAATATTTGCTTGAGGGACTGCGCCTCGCACATGTCTCCCTGGCGGGTGCCGGTGGCATGGGCATTGACATAATCGATGTCGCCTGCCTTCACCCCGGCATCGTCCAATGCACGCAATATCGCGCGTGTGCACCCCTCTGAACTGGGCTGGCTTATCACGACAGTTCCGTTGGAGGAAAATCCATATCCCACCACTTCAGCCAATATCGTGGCTCCACGGGCTACTGCGTGGTCGTAGTCTTCAAGTACCAAGGCTGCGGCGCCTCCGCTTGGGACAAGTCCGTCACGGTCTTTGTCGAACGGGCGGCTTGCTTTTGTCGGGTCGGCATAATTCTTAGAGAAAGCTCCCAGTGCATCGAATGACGCCATCGAATAGTAATTGGTCTCCTGGGCTCCTCCGCACAATATCATGTCCTGTAATCCGTTCTTGATGAACATGTAGGCCAGCCCAATCGCATGGCTTCCGCTGGCACAGGCTGCGCTTACGGTGAAGTTGATGCCTTTCAGTCTGAATATCGTGCTGAGATTCATGTTGACGGTGGAGTTCATTGCCTGAAAGATAAATGACTGCCCCAGCAATTGGGTGTCCTTCTTCTCCTGCATGATTCTTTCCGCTTCAATGACCGGCTTGGCGGACGAGTCATTCCCGAATATGCAGCCAACCTCATTGCGATCAAGATATTCGTCATTTATTCCGGCCATATCGAATGCCTGTGAACTGGCCATAAAGGCATATTCCGCCTCTTCCGACAATCCTCGGCGAAGGTGGCGGTCAAGCACGCCTTTCAGCACCGGTTTGGGGACAATGCCGGTCAACGGTGACTGAAAACCATACTCCAACCGTTCCGGCTCTACACCGATGCCGGACTTGCCGTTATACAGAGAATCCTTTACTTCTTCGACACTCGTCCCTATGCAGGACCATATTCCCATGCCGCTTATTACTACCCGCCTCATTTCAGAAAAGTCCTCCGTTTATGCTGATAACTTCACCCGTAATATAACTTGCCTTGTCGGAACAAAGAAATCCGACCAGCTCCGCCACTTCCTCGGGACGCCCGAATCGCCTCATCGGAATCATCTTCTTGAGTTCCTCCTCCGGAAGATTCTTTGTCATGTCAGTGGAGATAAACCCCGGAGCGACTGCGTTCACCGTGACATTCCGGGATGCGGTTTCCTGAGCCAGAGCCCTTGTGGCACCGATAACTGCCGACTTTGCGGCACAATAGTTCGTTTGCCCGGCCATACCCTTTAAACCTGAAAGCGAAGACATGTTCACGATGTGTCCGCCATGTCCGCGGGCCATCATCTTGGGCAGGAGGTAACGGGTGACGTAAAATAATCCATTGACGGAGGTCCTGATGACTGAGTCCCAGTCATCATCCGTCATCATGAACATGAGACTGTCATGTGTGATGCCGGCATTGTTCACCAAATAGGCAATATAGTCGTCAGGATGGGAGCTTTCCCAAGTTCCCAGGGCCGTCTCGACACTATTCTTGTCGCTTACGTCCAGACATATTATCGATGCCTGGCCTCCATTGTGCAATATCATATCGCAGACTTCTTCTGCGGCATCTTTATTCGAACGATAGCCGATCAGCACAGGAATTCCCATCCCCGCGAGTTTTAGGCAGACGGCCCGTCCGATACCTCTTGAGCCGCCGGTAACTAATGCATATCTTGTCGACATAATTGACGATAATCCTTAAAAATTGCAAATATAATTAAAACTAACGAGACTGCGAATCTCAGTGCGTGACGTAGTTCTCCGGGTGGCGGCCCGTGAGATGCATTTCCTCGTAGATTTTCTGGATACGCTCCATGTCAGCCTTGGCGTCATCGGAGAGCTCGAACTTCTGCCCCCTGCCCACGCGCTTGGTGCCCCAGTCGAAATATCCGAGATAGACCGGGCATCCGACCTCTTTTGCAATCTTGTGAAAGCCTGTCTTCCAGCGTCTTACCGGCTTGCGTGTGCCCTCTGGGGCGAGGGCGAGGTGCATTGTTTTCCTGCTGTTCATCTCATGTACGACGCTCAGCACGACCGAGGCTCCGTTTGTCCTGTCAACGGGTACGCCGCCCATCTTCTTTATAATCCAGCCCAGCGGTCCCCAAAAGAATTCCTTCTTCACCATGCAGTAGGCCTTGCCTCCGACGGAAGTATAATAAAGATAGGATATAAGGAAATCCCATATCGTTGTGTGCGGCACTCCGAGAATCACGCATTTGTCCTCAGGCACCGGCGGCTCCACGGCCGTCCATCCCAATGCCTTCAGCATGAAGGCGCAGAATTTTCTCCACATATATCAATTATTCGTTTTCAGTTATTCAATCAATTATTCAATCAATTATTCAATCAATTATTCAATCAATTATTCA
>ERZ808246.521-NODE-521-length-31807-cov-39.384417_pt1 | contig 31807 bp, 30 predicted proteins | sample MGYA00521083_ERZ808246 | MGnify/ENA primary metagenome ERZ808246 (study PRJEB31516, sample SAMN03275577) | gut metagenome | biome: mammalia-associated habitat; material: feces | host: Papio cynocephalus | place: Kenya | collected 2012-07-07 ...
CCACGAAGAAGGTGGCGGAGCTGAAGGTGACGGTGGACGGAATCTCCTCGACCGTTACTGCCAACAAGAAGGATGCCGACGGCAAGATTTCCGATTGCAACTCGAAAATCGACCAGACTGCGAAGAGCATCTCCCTGAAGGTAGCCGAGGCGCAGACCTCGGCGGACAATGCGCAGACCTCGGCGGATGGCGCACAGGGAACAGCCGATGCAGCCACGAAGAAGGTGGCGGAGCTGAAGGTGACGGTGGACGGAATCTCCTCGACCGTAGCTAACAAGGCCGACACGGCAACCCTCAACTCGAAGGTTTCCGCCCTCAATACTTCCATTACCAACGCCAAGAACGAAGCCATCAAGTCGGCAAATGACCGCATAGCCGCAGGATGCGGCGAATATTATGAACAGGCAACCGTGCCCGCCTTCACATTTAAGGCTTCATCGACAGCGGAACGACAGAGACACTCCGGGGCGATATGGTACTGTACTTCCGACAAGGACGGCTACAAGAAAGGTCATACCTATAGGTTCTACAACCTGGGATGGGAAGATGTTACCGAGCTAAGTGACACAGTATCCACGGTTTCGCAAAAAGCTGGGAGCTGGAACGCAGCCGCCGGGCGTTTCGATTCGAGCGGCAACCTGGTGCAATGTAGCGGAATGACCGTCGGAGCCTACTTCGCCGACCTCTTCGCCAAGAAAGTAACCCTAGATAAAAACGGGAACGTGACCAATATCAATAAGAGCGGATTGCTGGTAGAGTCCGATAAGACCACCCTGGAATCGAAGATTACAGACGCTGCGGGCAAGATAGTGGAAAGGGCGGAAATCTCCACCATGATAGAGGACGGCGTGGCGAAAGCCAAAATCAAGGCTAGGCAAATCGAACTGTCGGCGAGCCAATACATGGACTTCACCGCAGGAACCATCGTCATCAATAGTGGAAACTTCACCCTCGACAAGAACGGAAACGTGTCGATGACAGGCAAGGTGACGGCGACGAGCGGAAAGATAGGCACCCTTACAATTAACTCCGACGGCAGCCTTACGAATGGAGGAATGTCGATTAGCGACGATGGCATGGTATTCTATAACCAGACTTCAGATGCCGGCTGGGGTAGTTATGATTATTACTTCAAAGTAAACATCAAATCTCCCTATAAGCCGATTATGGACATTCATGGCGTGGATTGCCCAGATGGAGCGGTACGCATATCGGCAAGCAACCAGACAGGAGGCGATATGGATGCCGTAGCCCTTATCCTGGAAGCCGCTAGTCATTTACATACCGCGCTAAAAATAGAAGCAGGCTGCGTTGAGGGCTATAGACCTAGCGTAGATAGAATTTCCACCAATACGGCAATGAGCGAAAGCCGCTATCCATCGGGCAGTACCATTATATGTGCCAATACATCGGCGATAACCGTCAACCTACCAAGAGCAAGCTCGGTAGCCACAGGGTGTAACTACCGCTTCATCAGGTGTGGCGGCAACGTTACCTTCAAAGCGGAAAGCGCAATTATCAGGCGAGTGAATAACAGCACCCCTGTATCGTCGTGGCTATCCAGCTCTGTGCACGAGTGGGTGGACTGCTTTTTCGGCGGTGACTACTGGTACATACAATGCTCTAGGGATTCGTAAAAAACATATAAAAGACAAATAAACTTATGGCAGACACAACGACAAACAGCAGCATCGAGGAGGCTATCAAGAACTCTGACTGGAGCACGATATGCGCCGCCCTGATGCCGCATTTCAACGACTACCTGGCACGCCGCTCGAAGAACATATTCGAGTGTGCGCTCGCCACGAGCCTGGAGCACATCTCCACCGTGCCCGCCCTCTTCGACGACGGAGCGGGCACGAGAAAGCAGGTGATTGTGCCGATGAAGCTCTTCACCAAGGATGCGGACGCTGCGGTGGAGAAGACGAAGGAGGCGACCAAAGCCGCCAACGCAGCCGCCGAGACCGCCAACACGGCAGCCGCCAACGCCGACAAGGCAAGGGCTGACTTGGAAACGAAGAAGAAGGAGGTGGACGAAGCGGTATCGGCATCGAAGACGCAGACCGACGCTGCCAAGAAAGCCACCGCCGACACCTTGGCAGCGAAGACCGACATCGAGAAGAACGAGACGGCAAGGCAGACGGCGGAGACGGCAAGGGCAAAGGCTGAGGAAGTAAGGGCTAATGCTGAGACGGCGAGGGGCGACGCTGAGAAAAAGCGAGTCTCCGCCGAGACGGCAAGGGCTAATGCCGAGACGGCAAGGGCGAACGCCGAGACCGCCCGAGGTAAAAGCGAGACCACCCGGCAAGCGCAGGAGACCACCCGACAATCGCAAGAGACGGCGAGGGTGGAAGCCGAGAAGAAGCGTGTGGCGGCGGAAAGCGCAAGGGTGACGGCGGAAAGCAGCCGAGCATCGGCAGAACAGAAGCGAGAGACGGACATCAAGACCACCATCGCCAGCTCGAAGACGCAGACCGACCTCGCCAAGGAGCTGAACGAGCACCCGACGAAGATGGGCGACAACGGCAACTGGTGGAAGTGGAACGTGGAGACCAAGGAATACGAGGACACTGGCATCATCGCCCGAGGCGGAATGATGTACCCCAGCTTCCAGCAGCGCAGGAACAAGCTCCTGCTCGTGGACAACAGCAGCAACGTGGGCAACCACGTGGTGAGGCGCAGAAATAAACTTATCATTAAAGTATAAAGGATTATGGCAGACAACACAAACATCATTACCCTGGGCAGCGTCGCCTTCACCGACAAGGGCGACTGGCAGAGCGGCTACAGCTTCGTGGATGCTGACTCTGGGGAGACCGTGAAGGGCTACGACGAGAACGACATCGTACACACCAGCAAGGGTGTGTATGCCTCGCTGAAGGACGGCAACACCGCCAACCCCGACGAGGACTCGGCGGGCTGGAGGGTGTGGCTAGACCTGAAGCCCTCGGTGAGCGCACAGACGGCGGAGACAGCTAGACAGACAGCGGAGACCACGAGGGCAAAGGCCGAGGAAGCAAGGGCTTCGGCGGAGAAGGCGCGAGCCGACGCTGAGAACGCAAGGGCGCAGAACGAGACCAGCCGAGGCTCGCACGAGACCGAGCGAGAGCAAGCCGAGAAGGAGCGCAAGGCTGGAGAGAAGAGCCGAGCCGCCGACTTCCAGACCCTCTACGACGGCATACAAGCCAAGAGCGCCGAGCTGGACAGGCTGATAGCCGCCATCCAGCAGCAGGGCAGCATAGCCCCGATGGCGAGTGTGCCCGCCCGCATCTGCACCGTAGAGGAGGTGACGGTATTGGCGGGGGCGACGGTGAGCGTAGCCCCCATGGACGTGCAGCCCTCCACCGCCAACCGCTCGATGGTATATCAGATATATAGCGGCAACGCCCTCGTGGATGCCGACGGAACCGTGAAGACATCGGAGGCTGGCGACATCATCGTGAAGGTGATACCTACCTTGGCTTCGGGCGCGGCTCGCGTCGTGACCATCCACGCCAAGGAGGCGGAAGCCCTGACCGACGGAGACGGCAGCACCATCACGGACGAGAACGACGGCGAGATAGGCTGCTAGAAAACGAAACAAATTCATCAAGTAAAAATAAATTAAAAGATTTCTAGAAATGACAAAGTTTACTGATTACCCTAAGGCCTCGCTCCTCAACGGAGACGAGACCTTGCTGGTGGCGCAGGACGGTGCCATCAAGCAGTGCAGCCTGGCGGACATCGCCGCCGCTGCGCCTAACCAAGCGGGTGTCTATCCCGACGTTCCGCTGAACCGCATCACCATCAAGCGATTTGCGGCGCAGGAGAGTGCCACGGTGGTGGCCACCGACAACCTGGGGATGATGAGCCGCATCTTTGCGCTCTTCTTCCCTTGCCTCATAGACCGCAACAGCAACATCGTGGCTTATCTGAACGGCAACGACACCACCAAGACCATCGACGGTCTCGCCGCAACGCTCGACGACTACTCTATGCCTTGCATGGTGCGGCTGGGCGGATATTACCGCAAGTATGAGTACGACGCTGTGACCAACACGAAGATAGAGAAGTATTCCGTCTATCCCGTGAAGGGCTACAAGTACATTCGACGTCGCTTCTTCCCGATGTTCGCCGGAGAGGTGGAGGAGCAGGGAGGCAAGAAGATTCTCACCTCGAATGCCAACAAGTGGGCTACGCAGAACTACAACATCCAGCAATATCACGAGTATGCCAAGAACATGGGCGACAACTTCAGGGCCATCGCCATACAGGACTTCAACGAGTACCGCAAGATGTTCTTCATGTGGAAGCGTAGCTACAACTGCCAGTCTTTCTACGGAATTACGGGCTTCGACTGGAATAAGTGGAGTGCGACGCCCAACGCCGAAAGCGGAAAGACTGGCGTGGCGCAGCCTTACATCAACGGCGTGACCACCAGCATCAAGGGCATGGAGGGACAGCTCGCCGAGCAAACTTTTACCTATAAGGACGGAACCACACAGAAATACAAGCCCTACAAGTTTCTCTGGGCTGAGGGGTTCTTGGCGGGTCCATGGTGGCTGCGCTGCTCGGGTGCGCTGAAGAAGGCGGACAAATGGTATGTGGCGAAGGACATCAACACCTGCGCCACCTGGGAGGCTACCGACGACAGCCACCAATATCTCTGCGATGCCTGCACCAAGGAAGGCTGGATATTGGAGAACTTCGAGGACACGATGTTCGTGACCCAGGTGGGCGGTAGCGACACAAAGGGCTTGTGTGACTACTATTATAGAGCAGACAGCCAGACAACCAACTACATCCCCGTCGTGGTGGGTAGTGCGAACACCGGCTCCTTTGTCGGTGTTTCGTGTCTGGGCTCGGCCTACGGTGTGTCGTACTCGTACTCGAACGACGGGTCTGCCCTCGCTTCCGATGATCCGACTGATACGCTAACCGATGGTACGGTGGTCGTGTAATCGGGTGAGCGCAATCGGGCGGCTGCAAGCCGCCTAAATCGAAACCGAAGCAGCCATGGGCTGCACAAAATCGAAATCGGGCCGCCCGAAAAGGCGGTGCATCCCCCGCCTTGCCCAAAGATGGTATTGTAGTGCTTTCGAGAGAGCGAGGGGCTGGGGGAATAATGAGAAGGTACTGCTGTAATCCCCGTCGTGGTGGGTAGTGCGAACAACGGCTCCAATGTCGGTGTTTCGTGTCTGAACTCGAACAACGGTGTGTCGAACTCGAACTCGAACAACGGGTCTGCCCTAACTCCCTAGAGAAGATTGTAGCAAGCGGAAAAGACATTGCGCCCTTTCCTTCCGAACAAGAAGGCGGGAACGCTCTAGACAAGGCATCGTGAATGCCGAAGTCTCTTTCTAGGCGGTTGAGTAACCGCCGCAGACAGCAGATACCCCACTAATTGCTGGCAGCAAAGCCAGCCGTCGCCTACACAGGCATGTGATAAGGCGGCGAGTGAAACAGGCTACACGAACGGTTGGCTAGTAGCAGATGGAAGCATTTGTACGCACGGCACGAAAGTCACCCGCCAGAAAAGGAAGCGACATCCCCAAACATCGCAGGTATGTAGGTGCGAGAACGCGGGTGTTTTCTCTTTTTTCTGAAAACGAGAAATAAAGGAGTTAACGAAACAAGCAATAAATGTGTAATGCAAAGATATGAAGAGAACTATCATACGCTATGAGGACATAGTTAGCTTCTGCCCTCTCTTCAACGCTTGGAAGAAGGTGAGCACAGGCGACGGCAAGGACAAGCGGAAGGACGTGATAGCTTACGCCCAGAATCTCGAAGAGAACCTGCGTAAGCTGGAGGCCAAGCTAAAGGAGGGGACTTGGAAGCCCGACAAGGGCAAGACCTTCATGCTCTTTACAGAAGGCAAGTGGAGGGAGATACACGTGGTGAACGTGGAGACCCGCATCGTGTACCAGTCGCTGGTCACGGCGTTTGGTCTTAGGCGTCTGTTCGTAAGCCGCACGTTCGGTGCCATCAAGGGACGCGGGACGCTGAAGGCGAACAAGCAGGTGCGCCGAGACCTATACCGACACCCCGAGCTGGACTACTGCATCAAGACGGACTTTCGCCACTTCTATCCCTCCATCCTCAAGCGTGTGCTCAAGGAGAAGCTCAGACATAAGTATAAGGGCGAGCGGGCCATCCGCCTGATGGAGGCTTGCATCGACGCTTACCAGCCTGGGCAAGACGCTGGCATCAGCATCGGCGCGGTGATAAGCCAGGACAACGGAAACTTCTATCTCACCGACATGGACAGGTTTGTCCTGGGCGAGCTGAAGGTGGGCTGCATGTCGAGGAACGTGGACGACACCGTGATGCTCTGCAAGAAGGCGGATGCCCCGAGAATCATCGCCGAGTTGAAGCGGAAAGCCGGCGAGCTGGGGCTTACGTACGGCAAGGTAGCTTTGTTTCCCATATTGGCTAGACGCATCGACTTCTGCGGCTACGCTGTCAACGGCGAGAGCAACAAGGTAAGGACTTCCACCGTGAAGCGTTACAAGAAGCGTCTTAGAGCGATGAAGAGACATCCTCTTCGCATACATAGTGAAATGAGTGTGGTCGCCAGCTATGATGGCATATTAAAGCACGGCGACGCATATATGTTGAATCTAAAATTAAGGAAAGATTATGATGAAATTTTTAGCAGAATCAGTAGATGCTCCTCACGTGGAAGGAGTGAAGAACGAGAGACTCCCGTTGCCAAACCCTGGGGTGGACGAGTACCGCCGATACTGGAACGAGCACGAGGAGCGACACACCGAGTATGACACCGACTCCGTGAGCGGCGACGTGATGAGAGCCGAGGTGGTGGAGCTGGCGGCATCCTTCGTGTCTGCCAGCTGCGACCACGAGCCTAGCGACGAGGAGTGGCGTGAGTGCCTGCTGGAGGAAGGCTATCCAGAGAAGCAGGTTGCCACCATCTTGGGAAGCGAGGCCTCTGGTGAAGAAGCACCTTCTTCCAGCGAGACGGAAAGCGAGGTGGAGAATGCCTAAGGTGAGCAGCCTTGGCATCAAGTGGAAGGGTGGTTTCAGGGGCAGCTACATACCTGTCTCTGAACTCATCGACCGCAGGATAGTGGTCAACATAACGGACTTCGACGTGCGCCCATCGTGCGTGCATGGCAGCCAGATGTGCATGACCCAGCTGGAGATTGGCGGACGGCCGATGGTGACGTGGCACGGAAGCCAGAACTTGATAGGATTCCTTAATGAGTGCCGACTGAGCGAGCAGCACGGCAACGTGTGCTTCCCGATAGAGGGCTGCATCTTCACGCACGGCGATGACGGCGGATATTATCTCGCCGATGCCGATGACAGCTGCCTGAGGCTCACCGCCGAGGAGGCGGAGGAAATCTCGGATGGAAGGAGAAGAGGCGGAAGGAGGGGTGGTCGGAAATAATAATACGAGGTTATAACGGTTTTAATCACCATTATAACCTCGTATTATTATTAGAACTTATGCAGCCATTGAATCAGAACACGCCTTCATATCCAATGAGGGTACTGTTTGCCTTTAAGTTTTCTTGCGGTGTATAGATATTGGTTACCTTGACAGACGAGTGACGTGCTTGATCTCTCACCGTGAGGAGATCCGTGTTCGCCTTGATCATATTTGTAATACCCGTATCCTTCAGACTATAGAACTTGTATGTCTTGTCCAACTTTAAAGCAACTTTTAGCTTCTCTTTCCAATATTGTGCGAATTTTTGGCGAGGAACTTTATTAAGCCCTGGGAGAAATTTGTCGCTGAATAGATAATAATCCGGTGGAAAGGAAAATGTATTCAATTCCTTCAATAGGTCCATCACGTGGTTAGGAATGGTCAAGACTGCGTCATGGCCATTTTTGGTATGTTCGCCATGCAATATGAGGGTACGCTTGCTTTCTGACAAATCCTTAATTTTCAGAAAAGCCATTTCATGTGGTCGGATGAAAAGGTAATGGAGCATGTAGCAGGCAAGCAAGAAATGCTTGTTTTCCTTTAGGAGGTACTCCTTTATCTTGACTAGCACTTTGTCCGGGATTATTTTACGATTTTTTTCTCCCAGCTTGGCGGTAGTCCCGATTCCGGCTGTCGGGTTAGAGGTTACATAACCACGCTCCAAAAGATAGTTGGAGAATGATTTTAGCCAGCCAATGTAATTATTTCTAGTTCTCAAGGAGTTGTTTCTCTCAACAAAAATATAATCCAAGAATTCTCCTATAATATTTTTGTTGAATTGATAGATGTAAGTAACCTTTACATCTTTCTCTTTAATCCACTTTTTTAGAAACACTAGTTTTGCCTTGTAGTTCCCAACAGTACCAGGTTTAATACCTCCTTCCTTCGTCAGTTTCGATAAATAGTCCTCATACTTGTCGCACACCTCGGAAAACAAGGCATATTCTTCTGGTTGCGTCTGTTCAATCCAAGGGTTCCACCCCTCAAGGAGCTTCTGTGTCAGTCTTTTTATCAGCTCTTGGCCATAGAGTCTTTGTTGTCTCTTGCCCTTGATGTGTCCGAGCATAATCTTCTTGATGCGCATTTTCCCCATACAAGGGTCGTACGCACTTACTGATACATAACACTCCGAAGCCTGGTGAAACACAGGAGGCTTCCATCCGATAATACTTTGGACATCGGTCTGCCCTTCGCGAGAAGACAAATTTTTTTTGGTCATTTCTCTAAATTCTTAGTGAAATGCCCTCGTTAATAATTATACTAATTCACTCTTCGTCAAACTTTGCGCTGACGATTGCACTTTGAGAAATGCAGTCAATCATCGCCGATTTTTCGCCGACCATTTTATGTCAAGAGACACGTATAATGGTCAAAATCATGTGCTTAACTGCATTTCCGGTGCAAAAGTAGCATTTTGAAATTTCTACTTTTGCACGTGTAACTAATTGATTATCAATGAGGGCGTTTCTCGTTTTTGCTTGCTTTTCGCCGACTTTACACCGAGTTGCACACATAACAAGTGTTTGAGAGTCAAATACTTGTATGCTTGTTATAAAACAAATGTGTGATAAAACGCCTGTTTTTGTGCAATCTCGATGTAATTCTCTTGTACGAAAATGCTAGTTTTCCAACATCTTTTTGGTGAGTCGGTCGATGGTGGTTTGCTGGCTCTCGATAGTGCGGTTTTGTCTCTCAATGATAGACTGGAGATTTGCCGACGCACTCTTTGAAGGGCGGTCGCCGAGCAGCAGATAGTTGGCATCCACCCAGTCCACTGCGTCGATGATTTTCAGCATAATATCGTAACTAGGAGCATTTCTGCCAGATACGATGTTCTTGACCGTTGTCCATGGCACACCTATCTTCTTGGCGAAAGTGGCGATGGTGTGACCTTCTTTCTCAATGATGCCATTGATGCGCTCATTGATAGTCTGTGTTGTCTCATTTGTGTCCATAATTTCTTGCATTTAATATCTAATTTCAAACAAAATGCTGCTAGATTTGAAAATAATCAGCGAAATGTTTTGTTGTATCACTGAAATGTTGTATCTTTGCAGCGTGAAAATAATAAACATGGTGCAAATATACAAAAAATATCGCACATAACAATAATTTCAAACAAAAATTTAAAAATATGGGTTTTAGTGAGTACATGAAGTCGCTTCCTTATCCACGCAGCAAGATCGTGGGAGAGCTGGCGCAGCGTTGCAAGGTTAGCAACGTGTCGGTTTACAGATGGATTCAAGGCAAGACCAAGCCGAATCCACTATGCAGAGGTATCGTCTCTGATTATTTAGGGATGCCAGAGGAGCAGCTGTTCCCGGTCGAATAATGGTAGGCAGGAGTAGTTTGTTTAAACATTTCGTCAATTTAATTAGGTATCAGCTTAAATTAGAAATCAGCATGGAATCAGTAGAGTTTTATAGCACCCCAGAGGGTGACGTGATGTACAAGCCGCTTGGGAAGCCTGTACAGCAGCTTACTGTCGAAAGCCGAGAAATCGTTTCCGAGATGCTGGGCATCATCCGCAACCGCTACCCGAAGGCATTCGAGGCTTTGTCTAATCTTTATACTGCAAACGAGCTAAACAGATCACTTTATGAGTTTAATATCGTCTCTCGTTTTTGTCGTTGCAACTTCGGGGAATATGATGCGCATTCCCCAGATATAGACGGCGATGGATTTTTTCATTTCGAGGAAGTGGGATGTCCGCTTCGGGGCGAGTGCCGTATGGAGGGCGTGATTTGCAAGCCTAAGCTCGACTCTCATCTTACACAGAGGGAGCTAGAGATAGTGGAGCTTACCTCCCAAGGACTCCAAGCACAGGAGATAGCCGACCGTCTCTTTATATCTGCCAAGACGGTTTGCCGCCATCGGGAAAACATCAAGGCGAAGCTTCAGATCCGCACGCTTCCCCAACTGTCTGCCTATTATCTTGAGCATATCAAGGGAAAGGAGTGACAGCGATGGCACCGGAACAATGCAGAATGTGCGCTGATGGCAGGGTCTGTATCAATGGCAGATATTGCCTGAAGCTTAAGAGGTACGTGGAATACGTCAATCGCGTTCCCTGTGCAGGAAAACAACAAATAAACAATCAGCGAAATGAACAGCAGCAATAAACATAATAATAGATGGAGGCAGGAGGACATTACCTTCTTGCAGGAGAATTACGGCAAGATAAGCTTGGAGGACATAGGCGAACACCTAGGCAAGACTCCGATGGCGGTGCGCCTCTATGTGCTTCGCCATCGTCTTGATGACCGGCACCAGGTAATCAAGGAGAACCGACTGAAGAAACTGCTTGAGTATCGTTTCCGCCATCTGGAGGATTTCACTCCTAGCAAGTTCTTCTATAAGGAGACGGGAATCAACCAAGTAAGATACTGGGACCTCTTCTTTGGCCGCGAGCCTATCACCCCCAAGGAATATCGGGCGGTGGCGAATTATTTTGGAATTACGAAGACCGAGGCTTTCGGTACTTACCAGCTCGACCTCTTTGGACAGCAGGTCTGACTGGCCTCGATAAATACATCATCATGGGAAGGAAAGAAGGGCACATTTTCTGAAAATGTATCCCTGGCTCCATCCATGATTTAACAAAGCAAAATATGTAGAATATGAAAATCGACTCTAAGTTTATTGAAAATCTGAAGACAAAACTCAAGATCAAGGAGGTAGTGGGGCAATATGTCACGCTAACAAAGGCAGGGGTCAACTATAAGGGTATTTGCCCTTTTCATAATGATAGTCATCCTTCCATGGTAGTGAACGAGGCTCGTGAGACTTACCACTGCTTTGTTTGCGGTGCCCATGGCGATGCTATCGACTTCCTTCAGAAATTTAACAATATATCTTTCCCTGAGGCGGTGCGTCTTGCCTGCAAGATAGCTAATGTGGAGTTTCCCAAGATGGAGGCGACGCCCGAGGAAGAACAAGCCTACAAGCTTTTGGAGGCTCGCCGTATAGCCATCGGCGCTGCCGCTAAATTCTATCAGAAGAATCTCTTTCAGGCAGAGAGCTTCTTGCAGTCTCGTGGCTATACGGCCAACGACAAAGCTCTTGCTGATTTCGGGGTGGGCTATGCGCCTATGGGCAATGTGGCTATGCGCCAGCTCATTTCCGACGGGTACAACCCCGATGTGCTCACCTCAGTGGGAATACTTGGTAAGACTGAGGATGGCAGACTCTATGACTTTTTCCGTAATAGGGTGGTGTTCCCGTTTTATGATATTTCGGGTCATGTCATCGCCTTTAGTGGAAGAACGGTGGCCTCTGGTGATAAATGCAAGTACGTCAACACAGGTGAGACCCCGCTTTTCAGGAAGGGCGACCACCTTTTCGGTCTTTACCAAGCCAAGAGATCCATCGCCCGGGAGGGCTTCGTCTATCTGGTGGAGGGACAGTTTGACGTGCTCACGCTCCACCGGTATGGAGTGGAGAATGTGATTGGAGGTAGCGGAACTGCCTTTACCGAGCAGCAGGTGAGATTGGTTATCCGCTTCACCCAGTCGGTGGTGATGATATATGATGCCGACGCAGCCGGCATGAAGGCAGCAGTGAAGAACTGCGAGCTACTGCTGAAGGCTGGTGCCACCGTGAAGTGCGTCCGTCTCCCCAAGGGACAAGACCCCGACAGCTATGGCAGGCTCTGTAAGGAGACCACACGTCAGAAGCTCATCGAAGCCACGGAGCCATTTCCGAAGGCGTTGAAGAGAATGCTCGTTCCTCGCGGCTGCCAGGACGAGGAGACGATAGCCGTCGCCCTCAACACCATCTGCGATTTAGTGGCTTGTGTACAGGACGCAGCTTTGCGCCTGGGCTACATCAAGAGCATAGCCCGCGACTTCGACATCAAGATGGATATTGTGGAGAGCAAGGTGCGGGACGTTCGTCGCAACGTAAAAGATATAAAGACCGAGAATCTTCAGCAGGGCTTTTGCGGCATAGACATGCTTAAGGAAAATCTCAAGGACAACGAGCCAGCCACCATCACTTCTTCTCTCGAAGACTTCATCGAGAAGTATGGCGACAACCCCATTGTCTATGTATCCGGGCAACCCACCGCCACCGACATCCAGAACCTACGTGGCATCTGCTGCTATTTCGTGACTACAGACGAGGGATGTGGCATTGACTCCACCACGGGCAAGGATAGCAATTATCTCTCTACTTTGGCGGAAATGTATTGTTCCGGAATCACGGAGATTAACGTCATGTGTGGCGATAAGGCTGAATCTTTCGTAGATTTCTACATTCGCATTCATGGAGAATTCTTGCAGGGGTATATGGGCGATAGGGTGCCCATCATCACCCGGTGCATTGAGTTGACGAGCTTTGCCGAAGAAGCCACGATTATTGTCAACAAAAACCAATATTGCAGTAAATTAAGTATCTCCAAGGGGCAGTTCGACGAGATACGGAAGCCCTTTGTTGGCAAGCGAAAGACCGTGATGAAGGTGAAGGCCTTGGGTGGAGACCTTTATACCGATGATTTCGATGGCGAGGAGATTCCAAGCTATGTTCGTGAGGGTGAGTATGCCAAGATGTTCAAGCAGTGCCATTATTATCCCAGACTCAACAAGCAAGGCGTGCCTGTATGTTATATGTTTCAGAACAAGGATGGTCGTGGCTTCTCGCAGGTCGGCAACTTCTATATGGAGCCACTGCTTCACATTTTCAATGAAGATTACACTCAGAATAAGAGAGTTCTGAAGGTGAACCGCCGATTTTATGATAAGCCTCTTTATATAGAGGTATTGTCCTCGGATCTTACCAAGCTTAGCATCATCGACTCGGTCCTGTCTAACTACGAGGGCGTGATGTTCTGCGATGGAGCAGACTGGCAATGGCAGAGAGTGAGAGAGTATATGTGCTATCATTTCATACAGTGCCGAGAGATACAAGTCTATGGCAACCAGCAATCTGAGGGGATGAGCCGCAAGGCGGATGAGCAGTTCTTTGCCTTTGCAAACGGTATCGCCCACTTCGATGATAATGGTAATTTTGTGTTCGATAAAATCAACGAACTCGGCGTGGTTGCTCATAACCGTGAAAACTATTACCTTCCTGCGTTTTCTACTATTTATGGAGGAAGTGGGAGGCGCTCAGACAAGTATGAGCTAGTTTCCCAGTTGACTTACAGTGAGGTACCATCCGACAAACAAGTAAGTTTTGAGCAATGGGCTTCCCTCATGGATAAAGTTTATAAGATAAACGACAATGGAAAGTGGGCGGTAGTTTTTGCCCTCATGTGCGCCTTCAGAAGTAACATCCACTGCCTCGACAGACTCTTTACCGCTCCATTTTTCATGGGACCGATGTCTTCGGGCAAGACTCAGATTGCCATATCCATCCGTTCGCTCTTCATCAACCCTGCCGTTCCGATATTCAATCTCAATACGGGTACGGACGCGGCGATGAGCACCATCATGGGCACTTTTCGTGACGTTCCGGTGGTTCTTGATGAATACAATAATAAGGATATATCCGACACCAAGTTTCAAGCCCTGAAGGGTATCGTTTACGATGGCGATGGTAAACAAAAGCGTCGCGGTACCTCCGGAAGAGACATCGAAAACGACAAGGTTTTTGCCCCCGTCGTGATTTGCGGCCAAGAGACCCCTCAGCGAGATGACAACGCCCTGATGAGCCGTGTCATCATTTGCGAGGTGCCAAAGCCCAAGAACCGAACACAGGAAGAAACCAAACTGTTTGAGGAACTAAAGAATATCGAGAAGAATATCGGGCTATCGAATGTACTGCTGAAGGTTTTGTCGCTTCGCCCGATAGTGATGGATCACTTCCGGGCATTGGAGCGAGAGGCTTATGGGGAATTACGAGAAAAATTCGTAAACTCCGGCGAAACCGATCGACTGATGAAGACGGTTTCTCTCTTTTTAGGAATGGTGAAGCTAGTCAACCAGTATTCCGACCTGAAGCTTCCGTTTTCCTATGATTATTTCTTTAATATGGCAGTTGACAAGATAAACTTTCAGTTGTCGCTCATCAGAAGCACGGACAAGTTGGCTATGTTCTTCTATGCTGTCAACACGATGATAGACACCAAGAACATAGTTATGGGGCGTGATATTTCCATCGAGCAGCCAAAGAATATCACTTACAAGAATTCGCAAGGCGACAAGTGTAATTATTCGAATGCATCGAGAGGGCACGTGGTGTTCTTGCGACTGGGGAACGTTTTTTCGATTTATAGCAAAAATGGATATAACGAAGAAAATTCGTCGTTATCCACCATCGAACAAAACTTACGCTCCCATCCGTCATATATTGGACTGTCTTCCTCTCACAGATTTTCATGGGAGGAGACGGTGGAAGAGGCGAGTACGAAAGACCAAGAGACAATGGTGCGTGTACGCAAGGCCAGGAGCACAATAACCAGTGCCATAGTGATGGACTACGACAGACTGATGGAAGACTACGGCATAGACTTCCGCCGCGACGAGAGTCTAGCGGAAGAAAGCCAACAGAGCGGCGATGTTCAACAAGATACCACCGAATATGTGCCAGGCAGCATTCCTTTCAGCGAGACGGACGCTGGAGGAAAGGCTGACGTCCCCCTATAGAAGCAAAGCAGCATGTCAGATTGAGTTGAAAACTACATATTTTTACCCACGCAAACCCGAGAGGGCAAGCGTGAGTATTTTTTTTACATAAAGACGAGGCCAAGACGCAAAAATCCCCCGTACCCCCTAACTTTATATGGAATAAGCCTAAAAAGGAAGTTTTGAAAATATTTTTTCAAAATATGCCGTCCTACCGTCCTACAGACCTACATCTTATCTATATATATTATTCTTATTATTATATATATTATTAATTATTAGTAGGTTAGACGATTTTTGTGTATTTGTAGGATGTGTAGGCCTTACCTCTGTTTTGTAGGACGCTGTAGGAATTAAGCATTTTTCACAAATAACGCATCGTTTACGAAAACGGCCTGTACAAACTGTTCGATTAGGCCTTGTAGGAATGGAAAATCCTACGAAATAGGCGTTTTTAGGACGAAAATATTTGCTTGAAAATTTGCATAAGTGGCTGATTTTTAGTATATTTGCAGTTGGTAAGCTGCATTTGTAGCATTGTATGACGTTTGAACACAAAAATAAGCAACTAGAACATGGAAAAAGAAAAACGAACCTCGAAACGAACAACCGCCATCAAAATTGAACCCTATCTGGCAGAGTATCTTGCGAAAAAGTTCAAAATTGACGAAAAAACGGGTGGAGTAAAAATCCCTTACACCACAGACCTCTATTTTGTGGTGTGGAACCTCATGGCCAAGCCTGATGGAGCAGCAGGTGGCGATATCATTGGCCAAAGTGGAATAGCAGATGCGGACCCTCTTGGCCAAGAGGGTGCCAATCTCAAGATACACTTGCCCGCTCGACGGTCTTTCATCGACGGATGCCCGGGCAAGGATCCCGCTTACTTCAATCATCTCTCCTCGGCTGCCGCCAAGCAGATAGAGAAGTCCATCCGCCTGATGTTCGACTTCGAGTTTCATCGCTTGATGATGGAGAACGAGGAGATGGGAAGACCCAAGAAGAATCTGGAAGTGGTCTCAGAATTTATCCATCGCTATGGTCTCAAATCCATCACTGAAGACGCACTCCTCAAGAACTTTTACCGCTATAAACAGCGGCTTTTCCCCAAGAAAACCCGAAAATACCAAAAAAATAGGGGTATTTAATTATTTTTAATACATACCGTGTGGGCTGTTTTGTCACTCAAATGTGGCATTATATAGCCCAAACATACTATATATTCACATTTTAAACAGAATGTTATGATAGAATTTAGCAATCAGATTGGTATCACCCTATTAGGTGGTGCCTCAGGAACCTTCCGGCTCACCGCCGATTCCTTCACCTTCGAACCATCGCCCACAGAGGAAAACGGTGGCGTTTACTGGGATTGTGGCAAGACATTTGTCGTAGATTTGCCAGACCAAGAAGCCTTTCGTGCACTCAAAACGCCTAGAAGCGCCATTATTACCCTGTCGAGCCTGACCCGAACGGGTGGCAAAGGCGACTCAAACGAGCATCTGATAGGGACGGAGGGCATCCCTGCCAGGGTGCAGCTCTATCGCCACCTCAACAAGGCAACCCTCGTGGTGAAGTGTAAGATGCTCGTCAATCCGCTGGGCTAGGTCTTTTATATACCTATTATATATATGTACCTTTGTAGAAAACTTCAAGCAATGATTTCTACAGCAAACGAAATACAGACATTACTTCTCTCTACTTTGCCTCTTTGGATCACCGAAGATGCCTACCGCAGACTGATGGTGGCAGCGTTCCCGCTGAACGGTGCCACCATCAGTCTGCCCCAGCAGAAGCAGGCTGAGCAAGCGATGACCTACGCTGAGGTAAGGGAATATCTCGAGACGCACACTTGGTACCAATACGAGACCCACAAGGCTCTCCAGGTTCTTGCCGTCAAGGTAGCACAGAAAGAAGAGACCCAGGATGTGCAGCTCACGGATGAGTTCGATTCGCCTTCCCTCAACGATGGTACCATCGCGTATCATCGCATCTTTGGCGTGGTTACCGCCGAGAGCTTCTGGTATTTCTCTTCCAAGCAGCTGGAGCAGGATATTCTCGCAGCCGAGAACAATCCCCAGATTTCAGCCCATCTCCTGCACATCAATTCGCCTGGAGGCGAAGCTTGGTACATGGATCGCCTGAGCGAGACTCTGCGCAACGCTAAGAAGCCTATCCTCTCCATCTATGAGGAATATTGCGCTTCCGCCGCCTATTACATCGGTTGCCATGGGCAAAAGCTATATGCCACCACCGCCCACGACTTCGTGGGATGCATCGGTACCATGTGCTCCTTCTGGAACTTTGAGCCATACTTCGAGAAGCTGGGCATCAAAAAAATCACGGCGAAGGCTACCAACTCCACCCGGAAAAACAAGATCTTTGAGGACTTGGCGGACGGTAAGTCCGAGGAGTACGTCAAGAATGTGCTCGATCCGATGAACGACCAGTTTATCTCCGAGGTGAGGGCGATGCGCCCCAAGCTTGCCGAGCTGGACGATGAAGCTGCCGTGCTCCAGGGCGAGAGCTACTACACCGAACCAGCCGAACAGGTGGGGCTCATCGACGGAAAGCGCACCCTGATGGAGGCGATAGCCGAAGTGTCACAGCTGGGCGAGGCTTACGCTGGCACACAAAAGCTCTATGGTCTTGGCTAGCCTGGCCTAGACTCTTAGTGGAGAGTTTGCCGGCGCAAGACCTTTCGGCATTGCCGGCAAAAGGAAAGCATTTATCTTACTAGTTGTTTATAATTTATTGTTTTTATTATTTAAGTTAATTGGTTAATTTATGAATTTTAAAGCAAGACTTAACAAGATTCTCGAAAAGCTGGGCTTCACCAGCAAGTTCGAGAACAAGAGCCTTACCTCCGAGGAGTACAAGGCTCTTTGCGAGGCTTATCAGAAGGAGTACCAGAGTACTCTGGTCGATGACATCGCAGCCGAGAACAGCGCAGCCGAGCAGGCTGAGCATCAGAAGCAGCTCAATTCTCTCTACGCCATCGTCAGCAAGGCTGGCAAGCAGAGTGCCGACGATGACGACAAGAACAAGGACGGCAATGGTGACGGCGACAACAAGGATGGCGACGGCAACGGCGATGATGACGACAAGAAGAACGAGAACCGCCAGCAAAACGTCTCTTTCGAGCAGCTCGCCACCGCTGTCACCAAGCTCTCGGAAAGTGTGAACACCATGGCTAAGGAAACCGCACCCGATAAGCCTCAGGAGCAGGTTACCGCCACAGCGATGCCTATCAATGGCTTCCGCACCAACGCCAACTATCTCTTTGGCATCGAGAGCGAAATGTTCAGTATGAAGAAGCGTTGGAACCAGATTACTGCCAATCCTCGCTTAGCGTCAGTATCAGATCCGGATGAAGAGAACGATGCTAATGCTTTTCGTAACGAGACAGCAAGTTATGCTCGCTCATTACAGAAACGATACTGTTATCTTCAGGTGCGCAATCATCTGTCAGACCGCAAGGCTCTCGCTTCCGGTCAGTTCGCCACCGATTACGAGGGTGTCGATAATGCCGGACTCGGCAACCAGTTCGTTATTCTTCGCCAAGATGCACTTATTGCCCGCATCTTGGAGCTTCGCGACCTCACGCAGTTCTTCCCTGTGCGTTATGGCGTGCAAGACCGCGATATCCTCTTTAACGCCTTCTTCCAGGAGGTCTCTCAGGGTTATCAAACTGGAGGTATTTACAAGGGCGGAATGAAGCTCGAAAACGAGATGGGTTACGTAGATGATGCCATGCTCAAGGTGCAGTTTGGTCCAATGAAAGAGATTGAGCGCAAGTATATTGCTTACCTCAACCGTGAAGGGTCAGACCCTATCAAGTGGACGATGATAGAGTTCTGTCTCTTTAATCTGCTGCGTAAAGCCCAGGAGGAACAGAATATCCGCCGCATCAGAGGCGTATTCGTGAAGCCAGAGACGGGAATCCCTTCTAGCTACCTTAATGCAGGTACTGGCATCTGGTACACCTTGCTTCGATACATTCACGACTACAGCATCAAGCCTTTCGAGGAGAAGAGCTACCGTAGCTACACATCCGCCACGATGCTCGATTGCGTGAAGGAGTTTATCTCAGATGTGAAGACTCATCTCGTAGAAGGTATGAAGTTGGATAAGCACGTACTTTATCTGAACGAGAATCACATGGACTGGTGGCTCGCCAACTGCCGCTCTACCTACGGACACGACCTCGACTTCACTGGTCCAGACAGCTACAAAAACCACGTTCCAGACTCTAACATTCAGATCAAGTGGCTCCCATACGAGGGTCAGTCTTGCTGGATGTTCCTCGACATTCCTGGCAACCTCCAGTTCGTGGAGTACCTCCCAGGCGAGATGCTCGCCGTGAAGATGGAGGAGCAGATGGAGATGGTTCGTGCCTGGAGCACCTGGAAGGAAGGAACGGGCGCAGCCTTCACCGGTCGCAAGTTCGACACCAAGGAGGCGATGGATGCCAACGACTACGAGTTCCAGCAGATCTTCACCAATCTCCCTGTCATCCCTATCGCGGATAAGATTGACGCCAAGAAGGGATTCTGGCATCTTACCGACGCCAGCACCACCGCCACCGCTCTCACCGACATCGACGGTGCCAAGGAAGGCGTGGCTTACTGCATCGAGATTGGCCCAGAAGACACCAAACACGGTATCTCCATCGCCAAGAGCGACAAGTTCGCCAATATCACAGCCGCATGGACTCCTACCCAGGTAGGCGATTACATCATGGTAATCCTTGGCGACGGCGGCAAGTTCCGCGAGCTGGAGCGCCGAGTGGGTGGCAAGCGCAGCATCAATAAGAACGTACAGCCTAATGTGCCGGGCGGACGCTGATTCTAATATAGTGTTTTTTAAATTGTTTAGTTATGTTGAAACGAGTAGGGGCGTGCAACCCTGTGCGCCCCTACATTTTCAGAAAAATCAGTAAAGTTATGACAAAGAACCATATTCCTGTGCGCCATCGTGCGTACAATCCCAATAAGGGCTTCGACTACGCCCAGCACAAAGGGCGAGTACTTTTCATGGCGATAATGCTTCTCGTGGGCATCGTGTCGCTCATCCAGGGGTTTCTGGAGCCAACCTCAGCCTCCGGTTTCCTGGGCGCAGGAGTCTCCACCGCCGCTTTCGTGACATTGACCCATATCGACGATGTGACCGACCGAGACACCCATGGCTCCGCCATCGCCTACCAGGTGGTGTTGGTGCCTACCAAGCTCATCGACGGAACCAAGGCCTTTCCGCAGCCAGACAAAGACCGCAAGGTGACGGCACTCCCATTCCTGTCCAGCGTAAAGGACTTGACCGCCTATCTCTTCGAGGCGCACGACATTCCAACCTTCACCGCCACTACAGAGAAAGGCGACATCACCACCTCGGGTGAGAATAACATGGTTATCATCATGGGCGGTACCCGCACCGATCTCTACAACTTCATCGAGCAGTATTCGGGTGGTAAATTCATCATCCTCTTTAAGCACGTGAAGGATACCCAGTGGTACATCGTGGGCGAGCCTGAGCGACCTATGATTCTCAGCAACACCGAGACCAAGGACGACAAGGATGGTCGCTACACCACCTTCACCTTTAAGCGCACTTCAGTGGATTTGCCTTGTCTCTATGCAGAGGATCCTCTGGGCATCACGGCCATCCCTACAAGCTCTAATGCTGACACGTCATCACAGAAGACTGTCAGCAAATAAGGATAGTTAATGCTCTTCTCGTTTTTTCATTCTTATATATAAAATTTCTTTTTTAGTTATTTGTTTTTAGGTTAAATCAAGGGGTGTGTCGCCATCAACAGGGTGGCACGCCCTTATTCATTCATCAAGTAAGCTATGTACAACAGAATAGAGAAACTCCGTCAGTTTGGCCTCCTGAAGGGAAAAAGCCACGCTGAGTCAGACCTGGAGCTGCTTCGCCAGGAATATCCCACATGTCCCAAGCTCAAGCGATATGCACGAGACCCGAAGCGTTATGCCGATGCTATCCTCTACGACCTCCTCGATGTTTGCGAGGCAGACGTAATCGCAGACTATCGTGAATATATGGAGGGAGAAGAAGAGACTTCAAGTAAAACTTTAACCGATGAAAACGTGGATAAAGTTAATGGCTCTATAAATAAGGAAGTTGTGGAAGATGGTTCAAGTGAAGAAACAAAGAATGAGCCAGCTGAGCAGCTAAAGGCAGACTCCGGCGATGACACTGGAGACGAAAAGGCTTTAGAGTCTGATTCGCCAGCTGAAGCTCAGCCCGAAGAAGCCCCTTCAGCAGAAGAATTCTCTCCAGCAGAAGAATCCTCTCCAACTGAAGCTCAGCCCGAAGAAGCCCCTCCAGCCGAAGAAGCAAAAAAAAAGTAGTCCAGAAAGAAGAGGAATATCCCAACATCGACTGGGGCAACCTCTTTAATGAGGACGTGCAGATGGCAACCGTGCTCTACAACGACCGCATCAACACATGGCGCAAGATGAAGGAGATAGACGTAAGGCTCGATGATAAGCCGAAGGCGAACGACGTGGCGGCGATGGCAGAACTCCGTATCCGCAACCTCCAAGCCTTCGAAGAGCTAAAAGCCTACAACGACACAGGCAGGTTCCTCTACAAGCACCCTTTGCTGAAGGACAAATCGGAGTTCAATGAACTCGTGAAGCTATTCAAGCGAGACCCTGTGGAGTTCCTGCACAAGCACAAGAATGTGCTCGACAACATCAAGCGCTATAAGAGTTACCTAAAACGAGACGATCGCAAGGACAAGCGTCAGAGCGACCGCGAGAACCTCCATCGCCATCAGGAACGTGAACGCATGTTCAAGATGGTGATGGAACAATACAGCGATAAGGCCAATGGACAAGGATAAGACAGATTTCAAGAAGAACTTCAAGGAAGCCGCCGAGACCGCCGTGGCGGTGCTGAAGAACGGTGGCGTACTGGAGCAAGCCCAGCTGAAGGCTGACGAGCAAGTAGCTCAGCAAGCATCCGAAGGCGACCTCGATGCCATTAAATTGCTCAGTGAGCGCATGCAAGAACGTGAGGAATTAAAGCTAAGAAAGGAGTTGTTTGGCGTATGAAAAGTGATATTCAGAAGCTAGAGAGCGTCCACCCCGACCTCATCACTACCTTCCTCACCACGGGCGACGGCGAGGGCATCCCGGAGGATGTGCAGATATTCCTGAAGCAGCTACAGTGGGCTGCCGAAATCTACGAATACGAGCGCAATATCACCCGGGGTGCCCGCCAGCTCAAGCAGCGCATAGCAGCCCAGCAGCGCATCCGTCTGGACGTGCGCACTTGCATGACTCGCATCAACCAAGCCATCTCTTACTTCAATGTGGATTGCAACGTGAGCATCAAGGTTTGGGAGAATGACTTCGCCAACAAGTATGAAGACTTAGCCAAGCTTTGCTCTGCCAAGCGAGACTACAAGATGCAGAAGGCTTGCATGGATCAAGCCCTGGAGTGTCGCCGCCGTGCCTCAGAGCAAGCGGAAGCTGACAGAGACCTGGGCGTGGTGTTCCTCATTTCGCCAGAGGTGACAGCCGAAGAGCTAGGTTTTCGGAAAAAGAACCTCAAGGAGATTGCCGCCAAGCACAATCGTGGTTTCTATGTGTCGCTCATCGACGGACTTCCTATCGAGAGCAGCGAGAAGAAACGTTTGTTGCGTGATGCTGACATTCAGGAGGCGGAAATCGTGGAGGATATGACGAATGCCGATGACTCGTTAGCCCATGGCGAAGATGGTACCGTGGGCGATGGAGACGATATGAACGACTTAAATGATTTGACCGATGAGTAACTTGATTCTGGACAATGCCGCCTTGGGCGACTTCGAGTATTATTATATGAACTCCATGCAGCTGCTTGCCAATGTCATCGACCCCAATATGCTCTACATCGAGGGCGCACGTGCCGTAGGCAAGACAGAAGGCATCACAGGTCCCCGGCTCATCCGTGTGGTGAACGATATGCCCGGGGAACTTTCCTTCCTCGTGCATAAGAGCTACGTGGCGCTGATGACCAACGTCTGGCCAAACATCCAGGCTTACTTTTCCCGTCAGGTGGTGGTCAATGGTCAGCAGCGCTGTCTTCTTGAGTATGGCGTGGATTACGTGGTGGGAGAGAGCAAGCTGCCTTCCCATTTCCGCAAGCCTCGCTATCCCATCTCTTATGCCAAGCATAGCGTGGTATTCCGCAATGGTGCTCACCTTCAGCTAGTGTCGAGCGATCAACCCGAGAGCGTGGCTGGTAGAAACGCCGTGCATGCCTTCGTGGAGGAGATGAAGCATAACAGTGGCGAGAAGCTGAAGACCCGCCTCTTTCCGTCTTTGCGTGGTGGTCCAGCCGATGTGCGCCGTTCTGCTTACTATGAGGGAGTTACGGGTGTTAGCGATACCGCTCGTGTTGACCTCGGAGAAGACGATTGGTTTGAGGAATACGAGAAGAAGGTGAACCCTCAGCTCATCGAGGAGATAGCCACCGTGTCACTGGAAATCAACCGTAGCCTCTATCGTCTCTTTGTGCTCCGTCAGCAGGAGCGAGACTCCAAGGACCCTGTGCTCTTGGAGAAGATGCGCCTGGAGACCGTGAAGCTCAATGCCTTTGTGGAGCGATGGAAGCCCCGGTTGGCGGATATGCGCCGCAATGCCATTTATTATCTCCGTGCTTCTTCCTTCTGCAACAAGGACATCCTGGGACCTAAGTTCTTCAAGACCCAGCTCGATACCCTCGACGTGGACGAGTTCCTCACTGCCATCTGTGCCATCCGACACAAGGAGGTAACCAATAAGTTTTTCATCAACTACGACCACGTAAAGCACCAATACAAAGACAGTTATAAGTATGATTCCATCCTTCGCCACAACCTCCAGGAGCGGTTTATCCTCACGGCTGAGTATCTCAAGCACTATGATGCCCACGAACCGCTCTATATGGGCTATGATCCCGGAAATTTTCAGTCTCTCATCGTCGCCCAGAAGAAAGACTACGGCAAGCGCCTCGACATCATCAAGGAATTCTTTGCCTATATCCCTAGGGACTACAACGACCTTGCCACCGACGTGTATCAGTTCTTTGGGGCTGCTGCCGCCAACAAGGCCATCTATCTCTACCCCGACCGCGCCGGCAACAAGCGCCGTGAGGAGAGGGAACAGATAACCACCGACTCGCTCAACCTGAAGGCAGCCCTGGAGTCGTATGGCTTTACGGTGTTCCTCTTTAACGAGGATGCGCCTACCATCTACCACTGGCAGCAGTTCAAGCTCTGCCAGATGCTCTTTGGCGAGCGAAGCCCGCTGCTGCCTATCGTGCGCATCGACGAGAACGAGTGCAAGAACCTTTGCAGTGCCATCATGATTTCGCCATTGAAGAAGACCGATGGAAAGATTGAGCTGGACAAGAGCAGCGAGAAGAAACAGCAGCTCAAGAACCAGGCGGGTCTCACCACGCAGCTCCCTTCGGCGATGATCTATCTGCTCTATGGCCTCTACAGCGACGTGGTGAAGGCAGAATTGAGTACATATCCTACCGATTTGCCCGACAATTTCGAGGTGTAATCCGACCATATCGGGGTGAAAATGGTGAATAATCCTGAGGAAAACCCAGAATAAATAACCTCTTGGGATAGAATAATTTCGCCCCGAAAGGCAATAATCGCCTAAAAATGAAGGGGTAGAAATGCCAAGTGGCTGATAATCAGCCCAAGTAACTCCCGAAAGAGGAAAAGCCGCAAAATCATACCGCCGAAATGTACACGCACCGCTGGGAAGGCGAAGTGAGGTGCAGCCGCTTCGGAAGCCGGGAAATATGACAGCTTCCCCAGGCAGGGGTAGTCTTTTGGAGTTCGAAATAAAATGGTTATCTTCGCACCAACATGGAAAAGAACGAAAGAAAGAACGACGGCAAGAACCACCGCCAACAAGTGCATGGTTGCACTGTCATGGACGGCATCACCGCCCTGCAATGGGCTAGGGAGATCAGTAAGCTGCCCGATGGGGAGTTCTCCCTGTGCTTCTTCCCTTACTCCCGCCAGCGGGGCGAGGCGGGCGAGAAACTGCTGGTTCGCCACCATTGTAAGTACCGCACTCAGTTGCCGGGCGAACGTTTTGCCGTGGATGGGGAGAACTACTTCCTTTACACCGACGAGCATGGAGAACCCAAGATGTGCTATCGCATTCTCATCCGCTTCATGGGATTCCCTCAAGATGGATTCAAACTTCACAAAATAGATTGGTTATGAATAAAGATTATGAAATAGACATGTATGGCAATGCCGGCATCTACTTGGCCGACGGCAACACCTTCACCTTCCAGCTGGGCGAGGGCGACCTCTTCATGGGCGATGGCGGCGCGAGCCAGCTCTTCCAATCGCCCACATTGGAGTCTCCCTTCGGGTCTAGCCTGTGGATGAGCAACCACCAGTATCTGGGCATACAGGGCTATCAGGTTTTGATGCGTGGCACGAACAATCAGCTCTGCGACGAGGTGACCAAGGAAATCAAGGAAAACCGCCTGCTGCCACGCCTCTACTCCAAGGAGATAAAAATGCTCTATGGCCATGGTTTGGCGGCATATCGCCAGGTGATAGAAGACGGCAAGCTGGTGCGCAAGTTCGAGGAGCAGCCCGAGGTGACCGACTGGCTGGGTTCTTGGGCAGACCGGGGGCTGCAACCCGTGGAAGAGTTCTGCAAGGCCTGCATCAAGAACTATTATTACTTCGGCGACTTCTTCGTGAAGTGGCGCTTTACACGTGGCAAGAGCATCGGGGTGGGAATGCCGGTGGCAGGACTCGAAGCCCTCGACAATCGCTACTGCCGCCTAGCCACCACCCGCCAGGATGTGGCATCCGAGCTGGTGGAGTATGGCGATTTCCGCCAAGTGGTGATGGGTAGATTTTCCTATGGGTTATCCAGTTACGCCGTTTATCCGAAGTTTTCATTGAGGGAGGTGGATGCCTATCGCTTCGCCGCCATCAGCCACCACAGGGAGAAATCGGTGGATGAGTTCTATGGTGCCAACGAGACCCACCAGGGTGCTCGCCCTTATATCCAGGGAAGCAACAAGACCGCCCGATATATCAATAGTTTTCTGAAAAACTCGCTCGCCGCCAAGGTTCACGTCATCATTCCGAACGCTTGGATTCAGAGTAAGCGCACCCAGATAACCAAGCTTTGCGAGGAGAACAAGCGACGCAAGGCGAAGAACCTGGACTTGCTCCGATACAACGGTCTGGACATCGGCACCGAGTTCAAGGAGTCGGTGATGGTGCTCTACGTGAGAGACGAGGTGCGCAAATTCTCCAGCTATCTCTCTGGCTCGGAGAACCAGGGCAAGGGCTTCACTTCTATCTCCTTCATGGATGCCCAGGGTCACGAGCAGTCGTGGAAGGTGGAGACCATCGACTTGAAATATAAGGAATACATCGAGGCGCTTATCTCCTACGACAAGCGCACCGAGCAAGCCCTCCTTTCTTCCGTGGGCTTGGACGCTGCCATATCCGCCGTGGATAAGGATGGTGTCATCTCCAAGAGTGGCAGCGATACCTATTATAATTATCTCATCTACATCATGTCGCTCACCTCTGAGGATGAGGTTTGCGCCGAGCCCCTCAACTGGGCTTTGCGCCTGAACTTCCCCGACCTCTACAAGCAGGGCTACCGCCTGGGCTTTTACCGCGAGGTGCCACAGCGACAAGAAGACGTTTCACCTGATGATAGACTAAACAGACAGCAGTCATGACAAAGAAATTTCAACTCAAAGACTTGTTCGACTCCTACGCACAGTTCTGCAAAGCCGTGCCGGGAGCTGACACCAGTGCCGACCTCGACAGCCTCCAGGGGGCTGCCGTGACGGCACGCAAGCGCATTGTCTCCATGGTGGGCAATGCCGTGTTCAACGACATCGTGGGCTTGGGAGAATACGCTGACTTCCTCAAGGATATGCTTCGCAGCGCCGTCGCCAACCTCACCTTGGCCAACCAGCTCATCTTCGATGCCGTCAATCGCCGCAAGGGTGGGGTGGATCTCTACAAGTACGAGATGGAAGGCATGCGCCGTTCCTATATGGAGAACTTCTACAATGCGATGGACTCGCTCATTTCCGAGCTGGCAGCCGAACCTTACGTCATGTCTTCCTCCCCGGAGCTAAGACCTGTTCTGGAAGACTGGAGAAAGACCAACTACTGCAAGCTCTTGGCGAAATGCAAGGTGGATAGTGCCGATGAATTCGACGAGATTTACCCCATCGACCTCTCCTATCTCTTCTTTTTCCGCTGTGTGCCGCTCCAGAAAGAGGTGCTCGACGAGGGTATGTCCGGATACTTCAGTAGGCTGGAAGAGGGAGGCGAGGACCCTACGTTCCTGGAGACCGCCGAGAAGGTGCTGCCACTCCTGAAGCGCGCCTTGGTCAAGAAGACCGTGGCGAAAGCCCTGCGCCGCTTCGACATCTTGGAGTTCCCCGCCACCATCCGCAACCTCTTCGAGGACAACAACACCTCACGCCAAGGCAGCGAAGAGGCGAGTCGCGCCCTCAACCTGGCCACCCAATTGGAGGGCGAGGTGGAAGACCTGCTCCACAATGTGGATATGCTGCTCGACGCACAGCAGGGCAGCGACTACCTCTCTTATTCCGCCGACAATCGCCCCGACGACAGTATGTACTTAATGCCATAAAGCTTATGAATGAAGAAAAATTTATCATCATCCGCGCCAACGGCAAGGAGGCGCGGGTGCCGAACGCTTGGGAAGTACTCACTTCTGAGCAGTACTTGTATCTCGTGGAGCTGCTTTTGCAGTTGCAAGATGGGCATTCGGAGCCAGGTTCCGTAAGGGTCCGTTTCTTGTGCCACTGCATGAAGTGGGATTTGCGAAAGGCGCTCAACAAGGGCGTGGCTACGGAAAACCTCTTTTCGCTAGCCTCGCAGATTACCTTCATCTTCAGGAAGATCCCCGAGGGCATGGGACCGGAGCTAAACCTGTGTTTCTGCCATCAACTCCTGCCCGTGGTCTTCGTCGATGAGGGGCATTCCTGCTTCGGCTACGACGTGAGCGTCAAGTTCCAGACGCTCACCTGCTCGCTCACCGCCCTCCAGTTCCTGGAGGCTCGCCAGCTGCTCGCAATGGGTGAGGAGAGCTTGCCTATGCTTGCCGCCGTGCTTTATTGCCCAGACGACTACTCCTCGGAGAAAGCCCAGAAGTTGGCGGAAGAATTCAAGAAGCTCCCTCGAGAGACGCTTTATGCGATAGCCCTTAACTTCGAGGCACTCAACAACTTCATCTTCACCCAGACGGAATTCTCCCTGCTCACCAAGTTCAAGGAGAAGAAGGGCGGAACCATCACCACCGATGCCACCGACGCACTCTACGACCTATCGAAGGACGGACTGGGCAACGTGCATCAGGTGGAGCGCATGAACGTGCTCACCTATCTGCGCATTCTTCGCAAGAAGACCATCGAGGGCGTGAAGGCGCTCAAGGCCTCGGGCATGGACATCGTGAAAATATCCTCCGAGGTGGGACTGCCCATCCAAACAGTGAGAGAAATCCTGTAAACGAATTCGCAAATGGGTATTACTGCCCATTTGCGACAAAATTATAAAGCTTATGATACTCGATTTATTTACATATTTCGCCAAGTTTCCAGCCGAGACGGGCATCACCAGGGGCATCGCCACCAAGGGCGAGAGCAGCATGGACGGTTACGCACAGACGCTGGAGGCATTGAGGAACCTGCCCGAAAAGGGATTGGTTCCGGAGATAGAAAACTATGTGTATGGCCAGTCGTTCGACGAGCTGAAGCAGCGCATCGACAAGCTCACCGGCTCTTTCCTCTTCGTGGATTACGGCGAGGTGGATATTCAGGCAGACGGTCACCGAAGCTTCGAATGCACCCAGCGCATCGCCGTGACCGTGGCGATGAAGCTGCCAGCCACCTCTGACATGATGGAGCGCATACTTACCAACGACAGCACGCTCCAGATGATAGCCAAGATTCATGGTTATCTCCTGGCAGACGTGGAGGGTGGCGAACTCTACTGGATGGAGCGAGACAGCGTGACAGATTGCGAGATTGTGCCCTTTGCCTCCGCCGAGCTTCACAGCTACGGGTGGACGCTGATGCTCAGTGCTCGCGGTTCCGACATCATCGACGCTCACTCCATGGCACGCAAAATCAGGGGCAAATGCTAGTCCTTTGCTCCATGGGAATATTTTCGTACCTTTGCAAACGTAAAACATAAGGCCAAGTGTTATGAAACAATATAAATTCAAGAGCATACCAATGATTGCAATCACTTCGCTCCCCCTCACGGCAATGGCCGAGGGAGTACAGTATGTCTATCAAGACTGGGAGTTTGCCAAGTGGATAGCCGTGGCGGTCGTCATCGACACCATCTTGGGTGTGTGGAAACACCTCATTCACAAGGATGCCAGCAGCGAGTCGTTTTTCTCTCGCTTCACCAAGAAGATAGTGATCTACGTGCTGCTGATGATCCTGAGCAACTTTGCCAGCCATGCTACCGTGGGTGGCGACGTGGTGGGACCGATGCAGTGGATAGGCACCTACATCTGTGTCTTCATGATGGTGAGGGAGATATTCTCCATCGTGGAGAACGTGCAGGCGATTTATCCGATATTCCCCACGAGCTTCGTGAAGCGCCTCAAGGACTTCAACGACCGTGGCGAGTATGTCAGCGGCAGACCCATCACATTTTCAGAAAAAGACGGTCCCGACGATGGGGAGGGACGGTCGTAAAAAACAGGCTATTCGAGCGAGAGTAGTGTTTGCTTACGACAAACGTCTTTGACTTATTGACACAAAAAAAATAAAGGTCAGAGAATTTGTGTAGGTAAATTTCATATTTGTCTATCTATGGGGCGAGCTTATACCTCGCCCCATAAAAAAAAAGTTAAGATGAGCAGAATGGACTTCGACTACAACGTGAGAGTGCTTGATGCTGAAATTACCATCATGAAGAGCGCTAAATCCTCGCATGGCTTCTGTAACCTGCTGAGGGGCGTCATGTGGACTCACGACATCGAGCACAAGGATGAGCGAGATAGTGTTGTTTACAATATGTGTTATTTTTACGGACCGTATGAGGAATATGTAGGCGGTGTCTATCTGGGGAAAAATTACTTGAATGCCGACAGAAAGTTCATGGCATTTAATAAGACAGATGCCCTTTTGCTACTTTTAAAGAAGAAACGCGATTTGGAACGTAAGAAAAAACGCTAGTCTCGCAGTTATAATATATATAAATAGATTTAAGTATGCCAACCAAGACACAACTGGCCTATGCGCAGCAGGTATATACCGCCGCCAAGGAGGCCAAAACAGAGATAGCCCCGGAGTTCATCACCGCCCAGGCGATGTACGAGACAGGATGGGGTAAGAAGGTGATAGGAAAGTATAATCTCTTCGGCATCACCAAGGGAAGCCAGTGGACGGGCAAGATCGTCATGGTGAAAACCCACGAGTATTTCAACACGCCGAATCAGAAGGCGACGCCGCCAGACCGCATCATCTCCATCTGCAAGGTGAAGAATAAGAAGCAGTGGTACTACACCATGGAGCGAGCCTTCAAGGACTTCGACTCCCTGGCCGACTGTCTGAAGGAGCACGAGCGGCTCTTCCAGAAACCGGGCTATAAGGATGCTTGGCCATACCGCAAGGATGCCCAGGAGTTCGCCAAGCGAATATGCGATGGGGTGGGGTGCAAATACGCCACCGATCCTGCTTACCTTACCACTATCAGTTCTATCATCAAGACGATAGTGAAGAAGTGTAAGTAGGGCGGCTGCCGTGAGGTGGCCCAGATTTTCAAGAGGTAATTCTTTTTAATTTATTATATGTCAGGAAATAAGTGTTCTAGTTTCTTCAAGGTAATGATGCTGGTGCTCATTCCTTTGGTCCTGGTACTGGTGTTCCGCGAATGCCACGAGCGAGGATTGGACAAGGATGCGCCATCCAGCAGTAACCAGGATGTACTGCTTCATAACGGAGAGTGGGAGATAGGGCAAACACCTTCGGGTAAGTCGGTGGCATCCGCCACCGCCCAGTTAATTGTTCCATCAGATATATCTCGTAAAAATCTGCCCGACTCTCTCCTCTCCACGACGCAGAGGCAGCTGAAGATAAAAAACAGTCGCGTGATGGCGGTTCTGGTAACTTCATCCTCCACCCAGTTGGACGTGAAGTCCGCCATCGCCACCGACTCTCAAGATACTGCTGATTCCGGGGGCACCGCCGCCCCCATACTCCTACCACAGATGGGCGAAACCCCGAAGCGCATATCCTGGAGCGATCCGTGGATAAGCCTTCGGGGCGTTATCGAGGGCGACACCCTCAGGGCGCACATCGAGAGCAGGGATACGCTCCAGGTGTTCGTGCATCGCATACCCAAGCGGTTCCTCTTCTTCAGGTATGGTACCCGCAAGGTTCGGGTGGACGTGGTGAGCCAGAATCCCCACACCCGTCTCAGCTATCCCAAGCTGCTGATCGTGCAGAAAAAGTGATGATTTCTTCAGTAACAAGCACAAGCACACATATATACTTTTGTTCCATATATTTTGGCGGCAGCTTGGTCGGTGTCGCTGAAATCAAGGCATAGATTATAGTTTCCAGGTTTCTTGGGAAAGTAGTCTAGTTTCAAACAAGCGTAAAACCAGGCGTGGTTCTACTTCATATTAATTAAAATGGATAAATAGAAGAGAAGCCCTCGGTGCGTGAGCATCGGGGGCTTTTTCATGTTATTTTCTGAAAATATCGCCTAAATGTTTTGCGGTATTAAATATTTGTTTTATCT
>ERZ808246.522-NODE-522-length-31803-cov-5.369976_pt1 | contig 31803 bp, 23 predicted proteins | sample MGYA00521083_ERZ808246 | MGnify/ENA primary metagenome ERZ808246 (study PRJEB31516, sample SAMN03275577) | gut metagenome | biome: mammalia-associated habitat; material: feces | host: Papio cynocephalus | place: Kenya | collected 2012-07-07 ...
TAGAGTTTAGAATTTAGAATGTAGAGTTATTCTCGCTTCGCTGAGATTTAGAGTTCTTCTGACTGAGAGTTATTATTGTAACAATTCTTAATTGTGAAATTCCAAATCGCAGCATGCTGCGACCAACTCTAAATTCTACACTCTTAATTCTAAATTCTTACAACAGTTCTTCAATCTTCTTTGCTATATTCTCTATGCTCTCTGTCGGCTCGAAGCGCTCCACTACCATTCCGTATTTGTTTACGAGGAATTTTGTGAAGTTCCATTTTATGTCTGCCTTTTCCTTATAGTCAGGGTCTTCTTTCGAGAGCATCTCGTCGAGAACCTTTGTCAGCGGGTGATTCTCGTCCCATCCGGCAAAGCCCTTCTGCGATGTAAGGAATTTGTAGAGCGGGTCGGCATCCGGTCCGTTCACCTTCACCTTCTTGAAGCGTGGGAACTCCGTACCGTAGTTCAGTTTGCAGAACTCATGAATTGACTCGTCTGTGCCTGGAGCCTGCTGCCCAAACTGGTTGCAGGGGAAATCAAGGATTTCAAATCCCTGACTGTGATATTTCTCATAAAGTTTCTCCAATTCCTCATACTGCGGTGTAAATCCGCATTTTGTGGCTGTGTTGACAATCAGTAATACCTCGTTGGCATACTCCTTCAGAGCTACCATCTTTCCTTTTCTGTCCTTAACCGAAAAGTCAAATACTGTATTCATTTTTCTTTATCCTTTGTTTGTTATGTTTTTATTTGTCTATTTGTCGTTTTGCATCTTGCCCTTTCTCTTTCTTCTCTCAAAAAGTAAGGCACATAGGCTTTTACTCTTGCAAAATTACTCATTTAAATTGAAAACCGATAACCGACGGTGGATAATTTGCGTTTTTTTTAGAAACCGAAGTCCATTGTCGCCGCTGTTTTCTCTACTGCCTTCTCCGTTTTGTCGGGCAAATTACAGAAGAAGTCTATCTTGCCGCCAAGTTTCTTCTCGAGTTCGGAGATGGAGATGGCGTAACCCTTGAGAGCATCGTTACCGTGATTGACATTTGTATGTTCAAACCAGAAGGCAATGCCTGAATACACATTAAGACTTGTGCGTTTCCATACCACGGCTGCATAGAAATATTTTGGAACTATAAGCTTGCCATCAACGCGCTTCAGTATTTGTTCATTATTGTCTATAGTACCACCTTTACATACAAACAAAGTGTCAGTGGCTCCAAACTTGGTACTTTTGGCAAATTTATTAATGAAATTTTCCATTGTTAGCCATATACCATTATTGAAATTACTATACTGTGGCTGCATGTTTGTCAAATAGAACGTTTGTTTGTTAATTTCTCCAACAACATTTTTGGATCCAGAACTATATGTTCTATCTTGTGAGTTACAAATATGTCCATGACTAAAACCTGAAGCCTTATGAATGTAACAATGAGTAGCCCCATTATCGTTATAGTGATAATAGTCGTCAAGAGTTAAATTTGTCTGATCAAAGAAATATAATGATTTACTTGAAATTTCAGTCTCATTGTACGCTTTCTTATAATCTTCATTACTACTTCCATAACCTCCATTCCACCGCTGGCTATTACCGTATATATTCTTCTTCGTCAGAATATAACATGACCAACGGTTTGCTTTCAAGTCCTTATCCCACTCCACGCAATAGTTCACGCCATCCTTGTCGAACGACTTGTCGCTTGTTCTATATACTATAAACTTACTGTTGCCGCCTTGCAGATGTGGCACTTCGATACGTGTGGCTGCCTGGTCGGTATATGCAGTGTTCCTGTTGTCGTTGCGCTCCGTTGCTCCCTCGTTGCCTCCTCCGTTGTCATCGCTACCACAGGCAACAAGTAGTACGGCAAAAAGCAAACTGCAAACGGGTGTACCGACCAATCTGTTTCTTAAGATATTCATTTTTGATATTGTTTTTCTCTTTATAAACTGTATAAAACACAAAAAGTGTGTTCATGCGCATATGCAACTACGCTTGAACACACTTTTATTCTTTCCTTAAATATATAATGTGTATATATTATTTGCGGGCTTTTCCATAGCGGCTCATGAACTTGTCCACACGACCTGCGGAGTCAACGAGCTTGCTCTTACCTGTATAGAACGGGTGAGATGTGCTTGAGATTTCGACCTTTACCACTGGGTAAGTCTCGCCTTCAAATTCTACTGTATCTGTTGTCTTGCATGTAGAACGTGTAAGGAACATATCGCCGTTGGACATATCCTTGAATACGACGGGGCGATAGTTTTCTGGATGGATACCTTTTTTCATTTTAATCTAAATTGTTTATTTATTGTTTATAAAATTATGATGCTTTTCAGCATTTGGCTGCAAAGGTAAGGATTTTTTCTGGAATGGGCAAGGGTTTGGGGAGTTTTTTTTTGATTTTAAGGAGGATATTGGGAGTTGTGGCATGAAGGATTTTTGTGGGAATACTGGGAGTTCTGAGAGAACTATATTGTCGCTCCATACAATCACAGTTCTCTCAGAACTCCCAGTAATCCCATAAAATGCCACACAAGAGAACTATCTTTTCCCATTATTCTGCCGATAGGCTATCCTTGCTCTCGTCATCTCTTCCCTAATTCCTCCTTTTTCCAAGAATTCATGCTTTTGCCGTTCTATCAGTTTTGCCAATAATACATCCGTCTGATGTATCAGTACAATGGCAATATTGGCTATCGTTTCTGCACTTCTTGTCTTTATCTTCTCTGTAAAATCCTTTGGATTTGTATGTCTTTTACAGTATTCACGTGTTTGAACTGTCCTTTTATCGGATATTGCCCATTGCTCCAATCCATTCTGCCTAAGATAGTCCTCATAATCCAGCAACAGTTCCTGCAAACTTGCCTTTGCAACGTTTGTAAGTTTCAGTTCTGTTTCTTTTGAGGTTGTTGCCGCGGCACTACCTTCAGCAATATTTTGTCTACCGCTTCTTGCAGCTTGTATCATTTGGTCTATGGTGCGGTCTTTTGCTGAGAAGAATGTGTTTGCAAAGTAATGAGTGATGTCGTAAATACAAGTTGCTTTCTGAAAGGAAATAAGTGTTCTGTAATCTCCTTTCTGAGGAATAAAATCGTTGTTGATTTCCATATTATGTATTATGTAGATTTAAGATAGAGATAGAAAAATCCCATCATCCGGTCGAGATGATGGGATTGATATAATTGACAATTTAATTTATAGACAAGATTTTGCTACTATAATTAAATTCATAGATTGTCTCTGTACCTTTCTTGTAAACTTTTAAAGTACCTTTAACTACAACTGTTTTTCCTACTTCGAGATCTGATTTTGAAGTAAAATCTGCTCCATTAAGTCCTTTACCAGAATAGACCATGAAATCATCTTTTGTTCCGTCATCAGACAAGTAATATGTTAAGCTCTTATGAGTTTCATCGAAATAAGTTACATTCGAAATTTTACCTTTTATGCATACCTCTGATGAAGGAAAATTACCCGATTTCATTACTTCGAGAACTTCTGCTATTGTGTATGGATTACTTTCTGTTCCCTTGTCGGCTATCGGGGTATCTGGAGTTGTTGGTATTGAAGTACCATTCTCCAAATCAACTTCCTGTCCGCCTTCACCTGTTGCAAGTGTAACATCATCAAGACGAATTGCAGAACTTACATTAGCTGTAAATTTGATGTAAAGTTTTGATGTCGCTTTTTTTAGAGTAAAGTTAGACGTTGCACAAATCCAATAAGGATTTGCCTCATCGCCATTATTCTTCTCATATGTTATATCTGTCCATTTTGTACCATCTGCACTTACAGAAACAGTAAACTTGGATGTATCAAATGTATTATTGTAAGAGTTATCATCATTCTTTATTGAGCTACTAGCTCCAAATGTCAATTTTAGCTTTGTCTGATTAGAAGCCAAAGAGATATTGTTGATAACGAAAGTTGCAGGTGCTGTACCGAAGAATATCACATTAGGACCTGAAGCGTTATCGTATGCACCAGTATTTTTTAATCCTGAGCTGCGAACAGATGTTTTTTCTCCACTATATGTAACATCTGTTGCACCTACACCAGATTTATTCCATCCTGTATATTTGTCTACAGTTGGTTTTGATGAAACATCTGTGTTACCAAATGTTTCGCTGAAAATAGTAACCGTTTCTTCTCCCGGTGTATCAGGAGTATCTGGAGTATCTTCTCCCGGAATCTCGTAAGGTGCCGGAACGTCCTCGCAACTTGTGAGCGAGGTGAATGAGAATGTGAGGGCTGCAATTGCCATCACTGAATATAATATCTTTTTCATAAATTATTCTTTTACGTTTTAATTGTTATTCTATTTATTACTTGATTTTGTCTTCGCCAGTCATGATGTCGATATCACCCTCGCTGCGAAGAAGTATCTGCCAGGTGTAGCCGTTACGAGAAGGGTTTGTGGCATAAACAGTGAAGATACCAGTCAGGTTAACCTTGCCTGTTGGCATTGCCTTGGCGGCGAAGTCAGCGTATGTGCTGCTGCGTACTACCATCAGCGACTGAGCCTTACCGTTGATTTTTACCGTGCGGCTCACTCCGTTTCCGGCATTTTTTTCAGCATCTAGCGCCCAAGCGAGCTTACCGTCTGCCTTATCCATCTCAACGTTCTTCAAAGTCATCAGTTTGCCGCGATGCGACTTGATATAAGCCTCATCCTTCAACTTTGTTACGTCAAACTCCTCCGGCTCAACCTTCGATGCATCGGCTGTGCCGAGAATCTTGAAATGCTCATTCCAAGTATTGAAACTCATACGGCTCGGGAAAGTCCTGCCGCTGGTATTTGTATAAGGAGTACCAATCTGAACATTGTTTCCATAGATACCAATATAGAGTCCTTTAAGATTAACGAGAATCTCCTGACCTACAGGCAGTAAACCATAGAGACCGCCTTTGGATATGCAGATAAGGATACCCTCGCCGCTTTCATCCTCAACGGCAACTTCGTTGTAAATATTGCTCGCAATGTCGTTTCCGGTTACGCGCACCTTCAACTGCCAGTCTTCAGTGATACGTATAGTATCGTTGGCAACAGAGGCAGCAAGCTTGTTAACGGTCTGAGCCTTCAAGTCCTTGATAGAAATAATCTTGCTGGCATCCTCCTGAATGTTGTTATTACCGTAAGGTGCAGTGGTAGCCCCATTAGTAGGGTCGCTCCAGTCATCATCCATACAAGACGTGGCAACACCGCTGAGCAGCATAGCCGCAACAATGAATTTTATATATTTAGCTATTTTCATTTCTTGAGAGTTTTTTAGAATTTGTATGCGATGTTCAACATTCCGTTAGTGCCGTAGGCATAGAACTTCATTGGGTTCTTCGAGAACTTGTATGCACGTGATGTTGCTGTTCCGTCAGCCTTCGGAGTGCTGTAGTCACTTCGGCTCTGCTCGTATCCGCCAGTAACGATATTCGTATTGTTCAGGATATTCGTTACAGACAGGTTGATAGACAGCGAACCATGCTTCAGATAGATGCTTCTACCGATAGAACCGTCGATCATGAATCCGCCGTGTCCCTTTGCCTGAGCCAAGTTGCTGCGGATTGGTTCGTTGTTGAGGATATCACCGCGCACCTTGCAAGAAGTCTGGTAACGGTAGTTTGGAGAGTACGACAGATAGATGCGGTCGTAGTAGTTGGCATTAAGGTCAACAAACCAGCCACCACTGTGGTAGCTCAGTCCGAGACTTGCCGCTGTGAGCGGAGTACCGCTCTCGCGCATACCTTTATTATATATATGGTCCTCAACGAGACCTTCGGCAACATCGCCATAAACAGTTGCGTCTTGCGACTTCATATACTCCAGCTTACCGTCGTTCATGATTTTCGCATCGCTAATCTGTCCGATAAGTTTGATGTCGAATGCACTTGTAACCTTAAACTTCAGTCCTGCCTCAACACCATAATAAGACTTGTTCATGTCTGAGATAGACACGTAAGTAAATGAGTTGATGTCGTCCATATAGAAGTTCTGCCAGTCGGTAGCATTCGTTACGCGACTATAATAAGCGTTGATATTGGCGTGCAACCAAGAGTTCTGCAACTGGTAGCCCACCTCTGCGTTGAACACACGCTCATTCTTCAGGTTGCGGATAAAGTCGTTGTTGATTTCAGGAGAGATAAACGCAGCCTTAGCCTGCGGAGCCCTGTGCTCATAACCGAGACCGAGAGTAAAGGTATTTCCTCTGCCAAGGTTCACGTTGGCACCGAACTTAAATCCTCCGTCGATAAACTGTGCCGTATGGCTCTTGCCGTAAGAATTGTTCTTTGCAAGACCGTTGCGCATCTTACCTTCGCGCTGCATGGCAGTATAGCCCAACTTGGCGGCAACCATATAATGCAGGTTGCCGAAGTTCTCGGCATAGCTTGTCCAGAGTTTGCCGTTGTTGACAAAGAGGTTATAGTTGTATCCGAACTTGTCGTCTTCCTTAACGATACCGTTAGGATTGTTCAAGTCATACTGCACCTCGTCAGCATCCGGAGCATAAGTGCCGATGGCATAAGTGTTCACGTTGTGGAACTGTGTAGCACCGAGCAAATCCTCCATCGTCTGATAGTGCATGCCCTTGTTTGTAGCACCGATGATACCGATGTTCCAAGTCTTGTCCTTGTCAATCTGCTTGTTGAAAGTAGACGAAAGGGCGATGTTCAGGGCATTGTTGTGTTTAGCCTGGATATAATACATGGCATCCTGTCCCTGAGCGGCAGCCTGCTTGTTGCTGTAGTACAGGCGATCCCAGTCAATCTGTCGGTTTGCCTTTGCACCAGACCAGTAGTCGTAAGCCTCCTGCCAATTAGCGAGAGCCGCCGAGTTACGGTAAGAAGTATTGGTCTCGTCCCAGATGTCATAATAGCTACTTGGCATATTCTTCCAGTAGTTAGGATGTGGGTTGTCGGCATTGTTGTAGTTCAGCTTCGTGCTCTTGTACATACTGTATCTGCCGAGCACGGAAGTTGTCAGTTTGTCGTTGTCAGAAATCTTCCAGTCCCATGTAAGGAGAGCCGTCGGTGCAAAGTCGTTCACGATGCGCGAGTTGCGCTTCTTGCCGTTCTGATAGCCCCAGTAAGGATTGTAGTACCTGTCGTTAGCCATCCAATACATCTCGTCGGTACCTGCGCCCTGAGATGCACGCTCCGTAGGGTTACCCCATGTAGTGAGCGAGAGCGAATGAGTGCCGTCGCCGAAAACCTTCTGCACACCGAGGAAGTAAGACAGAGAGTTATAGAATGTTCCCTCTACGTATCCCTCGTTAGCCCAGCGGTATGTAACGTTTCCGGAGAAAGCCCATCCACGGTTGCTCAGTCCGGTGTTGAAGGTGTACATGCCGCGCAGGGTATAGCTGCGGTTAGCACCGGTAAGAGTAATGCGGTGTCCTGCCGGCATTGATGCCGGACGGAAATTGTAGTTGTTTGAGCCAGCCATTCCCGGCATTGCAAAATTGTTCGACTCGAACGGCAGTGCGAATTCCTGATTCTTTGTCTGCTGGTTCAGTCCGCCGACATTAGAGAAGCGGAACTGTCCCGTCTCCATATCATTCATTGGAATACCGTTGACGTAAACGTCGTTGTACTTCTGGTCGAACGCACGGTAGCGGAAGCGTACCGGCGAGAAGAGGTAGCCCACCTCACTTGCATAAATGTTGTTGTTGGAGTTGACGATAGTCACATTCTGCGACATGTCGTCATCCTCTCCGAGCTGTGCCTCAGTGAACGTGAAAGCCGACTCCGAGAGAGCCGCATTTCGCTGTCCGATAGAATCAGTGGGATTCTGAGCCTGAGCCAAAGAAGCGGAGCATAACGCCATCACGGCTAATTTCAGATTCTTTTGCTTCATAAATCAGTGTTAAATTAAGTCCGACAAAGATAAGCTTTTTATGAATATCCAACAAATATTATGACTAAATAATTCCCCTTCTTGTCATTGATATTACAATTTTAACGTGTTTGTAACCAAAAAGCAGTGATTTATATGATGTAAAATTATAATAAAATGAAATTTAATTCTTACCTTTGCCCCGATACGAGAAAAAAAACACGTATAAAGAAAAACAATAATACATTATTAATATGAAAAAGCTCAAAATCTTTTTAATTCTTGCCCTGTGCCTTGTATCGCTCGGCAGTATGGCACAGAAGAAGTATTCATGTTATGCCGTTGGATTCTACAATCAGGAGAATCTCTTCGACACCTGTCATGACGAGGGGAAACGCGACTACGATTTCCTTCCTAACGGTTCTTACCGCTGGAATGGAATGAAGTACACCCACAAACTTCACAATATGGCGCGCGCCCTTGCCGATATGGGCACCGACAAGTTGCCGGGTGTGGGCTGCGCCGTTATCGGACTGAGCGAGGTGGAGAACAACAAGGTGCTCGATGACCTTACGGCTCAGGAACCTCTGAAGGCTCGCGGGTATAAATATGTGCATATCGAGGGACCAGACCGCCGCGGTATCGACTGCGCGCTGCTCTATAATCCAGCACTATTCAGCGTGCGCAATGCAAAACTCGTGCCTTACGTGCAGGAGTTGAAGAAAGACAGTGCATTCCTCACCCGCGGATTTCTAACCGTCAGCGGTACGCTTGCCGGCGAGCACGTAGCTTTCGTAGTTTGTCACTGGCCGAGCCGCGCTGCAACTTCCTTCTATCGCGAGTCGGGAGGCAGACAGGTAAGGGCGCTGAAGGACTCTCTGCTCCGCGACGACCCGAAAGTTAAGGTGTTTGTCATGGGCGATATGAACGACGACCCTACGAACAAGAGTATGACGGAAGCCCTCGGTTGCAAGCCTGAAATCAACGAGGTTGGCAAGGATAATATGTACAACCCATTCTATAACATTCTCGCAAAGGAAGGACAGGGCACTCTGTTCTATTCTGGCTCATGGAACCTATTCGACCAGATTGTTATGACTCCTAACCTTCTGAACAAGAACGGCAAGAAGGATTTCTCTACTCTCAAATTCTTCAAGAACCAGATTTTCCATCGCGACTATCTTATTCAGAACGAGGGCAAATACAAGGGGGCGCCTAAGCGTACTCATGCCGGTGGCTCTTGGCTCGACGGATATAGCGACCACTTGCCGGTTGTGGTGTATCTGGTAAAGGAAGCGAAATAAAAAAACTAGAAACCCACCCTGGCCCTCCCGAAGGGAGGGAAAGAAGAAAAGAGGAAGAAAGTTACTATTGTTTTAAATATAATAAATTATTCATGAAAAAATATAACGAATTACAAAACAAAGGTAATTCCATTCCCTCCCTTAGGGAGGGCCAGGGTGGGTTCTTAGAAAACAAAGGTAATTCCATTCCCTCCCTTAGGGAGGGTCAGGGTGGGTTCTTAGAATGCCATCCTCTCGAGCCTTTTCTGCCCGAAAACGCATGGCTGCTGATGCTCGGCAGTTTTCCGCCATCTAAGAAGAGATGGAGCATGGATTTCTTCTATCCTAACTTCATTAATGATATGTGGCGTATCTTCGGACTGCTCTTTTTCAATGACAAGGACCACTTCGTGGATATCGAGAACAAAAGGTTCAAAAAGGATATGCTTGTTGACTTCCTCTCGAAAGAGGGCGTGGCTCTTTACGATACGGCAAACACCGTCAGACGGACCAAAAACACAGCTTCTGACAAAGACCTTGAGGTGGTTAAACCTACTGATCTTGATGCCCTACTTTCAAAACTGCCACACTGTACAACGGTTATCACTACGGGCGAGAAGGCTGCAACAGTCTTTGCCTCTCATTTCGGATGCCCTGTGCCAAAGGTGGGAACGTCGGTGGATTTCTCTTTCAAAGGAAAACAAATGAAACTCTTCCGTATGCCAAGCAGTTCGAGGGCTTACCCTATGAAACTGGAGAAGAAAGCAGAAATGTACAAGATTGGATTAGAGAGGAGAGATTAGGGAATTGGAGATTATTAGATTAGTAAAATAATGGAGAAGAGAACAATATGAATTCATGTATACAAAGAGTATCTTGAATTCTTCATTCTTCACTCTTCATTCTTCATTAAAAGAAATATATATGACAATAATAGGAATAGCAGGTGGCACAGGCTCAGGCAAGACCACCGTAGTAAAGAAAATCGTCGAGGCGCTGCCGCCACATTATGTTTCGGTAGTGCCCCTCGACTCGTATTATAACGACACGTCGCACATGACGGAGGAGGAGCGCCACGCCATCAACTTCGACCACCCGGATGCTTTCGACTGGAAGTTGCTCATCAAGCAAGTGAACGAGTTGCGCAGCGGAAAGGCTATCGAGCAGCCTACCTACTCTTATATTCTCTGCAACCGATTGCCGGAGACTGTTCATGTGGAACCGAAACCTGTTATCATCATCGAGGGTATCATGACGCTGCTTAACAAAAAACTGCGCGAGATGATGGACCTGAAGATTTTTGTTGATGCTGACTCCGACGAGCGCCTTATCCGCAATATTCAGCGCGACATCGTGGAGCGCGGAAGAGACGTGCAGATGGTAGTAGACCGCTATCTCGAAGTTTTAAAGCCTATGCACGAGCAGTTTATCGAACCTACAAAGCGCTATGCCGACATCATTATCCCACAGGGAGGCGAAAACGTGAAGGGCATAGAAATGGTTTGCAAGTATATAGAGAGACTGATGCAATAAAGATTGAAAAATTGAAAGAAATAAAAAAGGGTCAGGAGAATGAAGCAAGACTATCTCTTGACTCTTTTTTCTATCTATACTACCTCATTAATTTAAGTTTCTGATTTAGTTCTTCCCCTCCCCCGCCTCCCCCTCCGGGGGCGGAGCAGTTACCTTTAATGGCTAAAAAACTTGCATATTTTTCATTATTTATTCGACCAAACAAGTCTTTAATAATAATAGAAATGTTGTCAATGAAAAATGCATTTGTCTTCAGATAGTAAGAGTAACTGCTCCGCCCCTGGCAAGGGGAGGCGGGGGAGGGGAAAACTAAAGTTTAGTCATTAATATTATCCGTCTGCTGGAAAACATATCAAGATATACGGAAAAGAATAGTTGCATAAATATTGCAGCATCAATGCACCTTTGGTGCAACTATAAGGCACCGAAACCATTTGCATTAAACGCTATGGAAGAATGATGACATACGCTGCAAATGAATGTAAGCTCTACCCTCACCAAACATCACACTATCCCTCACCTACCCTCACCTACCCTCACACTATCCCTCACCACCTGAAAGCCCGACAAACAGGGCGTTTCAACCGTAAGTGTGAGGGTGTGAGGGTAAATTCACGAAAAAACTTTTTTCAAAAAAAGCGACTAATCCGAGTTTATTGTTTGTCGTTTTGCACATCATTCTGCTGTTGCAACATCTTCTTGTATTGGTGAATCTTGAAGGCATTAATACATTCGCTGACTCCATATAGCAAGAGACACCATCCGAGGATAAGCAACGGCAGTCCGGCAGTCTCCATCGGCTTTATCATCACGAAGAGCCCTGTGAGAAGGATCAACGTTGGACTCACCCAATACCACAGTGGCAATACGGCATATTTGCGTGCCTGGATGAGCACCATAAACTGATTGAAGGCACCAAGCAGGATTATCGCGCCAAGCACATACATCAGCGAGGCAACAAAGGATCCCGGCATTAGGGCGAGCACGAAACCGAGTATCACGCTACCTACTCCAACGATTGGGAACATCGGTTTTCCGCCTACTAGGAGTTTTCCGTTGGCATCATACACCTCGTTTTCGGCTGAATGAAGGCGAGCGTTGAAATAAGCAAGACAGGAGATTACTCCTGACACGAGAAACAACACACCGATGGCTATCGTTATTCCCTTCACCGTGCTGTCGGGATTTTTTATCAGCATCGCACCTACGGCAATGGCACAGATGGCGCGGAATACAGAACTTTGCAATACTTTCATATTCTCTTTCTTTTTATTTGTTTATGTTGCAAAAGTAATAAAAATATTGCTCTTCTAATGTTTTTTTTCTAAAAATCCAATTAACATTCAATTAATACGAGACAAGAAACATTCCGTTGCATACAGAAGTCATAAAAAAACGAGTAAAGATTACACTTTTTTATTTTTAAACCAACAGAAATTAATTTTTATCATATATTCTGAATAAATATTTTTCTTTTTGTTTGTTTTTAAGATTTTTATTGTTACTTTTGCAACCAACAACATTTTATACACATAAAAAACATTTATTATGGGAAAAACTTTACAACTCAAAAAGGGGTTGACGTTAGCGGCTCTCGCGTTCTTAGGAACGACGGCGACGTGGGCTGACAGTACTGCCCTGATTGACGCGGACTTCTCTACCTATGCAGGAACAGATGGGTGGACGGCAGTCGACAAGAGTACAAAGACAGGTACCACATGGGCATGGGCGAGCCAAACTTTCTCGCTCGGTGCTTCAGGCAATTACAAGTATGTCAGCGGAGTAAAAATCCAGAGCGACTGGTATGCTAAGCATGATGACTATTACGTGTCTAAGGCAGTACAGCTTACCGCAGGTTCAACTTATACTCTGACAACATCCACCGGCAAGACTTCTGGAACTGACGGCGTGTTGACAATCGAGGTCGGAACTTCAGCCGAAGATATGTCAACATATAAAAGCATTAAGACTCTTACTCCTGTAAACGCTTCTAATGCTTTGGTTGAAGAAACAACAACATTTACAGCAGAGACAAGCGGTACTTATTATTTCGCTTACCATGCAGTAAGTACTCGCGATAATGCTTCTGACTATTTCTACCTTTTTAATTTTAAGGTAGAGGGCGACAATGCTGGTGGCGGCACAACTGAGCCAACGGAACCGACAGAACCAGAAGAGAAGTCTACGTTAGAAGCAGACTTCTCAACTCAAGCAGGTACTGAAGGATGGTCAGCTATAGATAAGAGTACAAAAACAGATGTGACGTGGGAATGGTACAACAGATGTTTCTCTGTTGGTGCGCCAAGTTATGATTATATTTCTGCAGTGCGACTGAAAAGAGACTGGGATGCTTTGCACAATGATTATTTTGTTTCTCCATCAGTAGAACTAAAGGGCGGAAAGACTTATATCATAACAACAAAGACAGGTAAGCAGGAAAATACAACAGCAACTTTGACCCTTGAATTGGGAACTTCTGCTTCTGATGTTTCAACATTCAAGTCAATAAAGACCCTAACTCCGACTGTGAATTATAACCAACCGCAGGAAGAGACGATGGAATATACTCCAGAAACAGACGGAACATATTATTTTGCTTATCATGGAGTTGAAGAGACTTCAGCTAACGACTACCTCTTCTTGTTCTCATTTAAAGTAGCCACTAAAGACGAAGGCGGTACTGATCCTGATCCAGACCAACCAGTCCAGCCAGGAGACAACAATGAGGTTTACAGCACAGACATGGCTTCTGACCCGTCATGGACATCACTATTGAACACAGGTACAAGTTGGCAATGGAAGTCATATGCAATGGCTGTTCCTACAACTATAAACAGCAGAGGCTATGCTCCAGGCATGCAGATTATGCCAAGCCAGTGGACTGACAACGTAAACTCCATCTGTGTTACACCTGCCATCGAACTAAAGAAGGGCTATAAGTATACTGTAACCACAAGCACTGGCTATGAGTACAGCAATGCTCCTCACCTTACTCTTGAATATGGTACGGACAATACAGATGCAACATCATTCACGTCTATTGCTACCCTTAATCCTACAACAGGCACTCCTGCAGAGGAAACTAACACATTCTCGGTTAAAGAGGATGGAACATACTACTTAGGAGTTCGCATGAAAGAGACAACAGCTGCTCAGAGAAAGGCATTCGTTCTCGGCTTGAAGGTTGTCGGCGAGAAGGGTGACACTCCTGACGTTCCAGACACTCCTGTTGTTACTCCAGCTGCCGTTACCGACCTTGCAGGAACTGCAAACTTCGACAACAACACTGTTACCTTGACTTGGACTAACCCTACTAAGGATGCCGAGGGCAAGGATCTTACTGAAAAGGTTGGAGCAAAGATTTACAAGGGCGAGGAGACTGAGCCTATCAAGACTATCGACGAGCTGACTGGCGAGACTACTACCGAGACTTTCGCTGTTGAGCCATTCGACGGCGAGGTTACATTCACCGTTAAGACTTTCATCGGCGAGAAAGAGTCTGAGGTTGCCAAAGTTAAGGTAAACCTCACAAAACCGGCTACTCCAACTGCCGTTACTGCACTTACAGGTACTCCTAACTATGATGACAACACCGTTACTCTGACATGGACTAACCCAACTAAGGACACTGACGGAAGAGACATTAAGGATAAGGTTAGCGCTAAGATTTACAAGGGTGAGGAGACTGAGCCTATCAAGACTATCGACGAACTGACTGGAGAGACTACTACAGAGACTTTCGCTGTTGAACCATTCGACGGCGAGGTGGTATTCACCGTTAAGACTTTCATCGAGAACCGCGAGTCTACTGCTGCTTCTGTAAAGGTTGACCTCACAAAACCGGTTCCACCGGTAGTAGCGAAGGAACTGCCTTATTCAGCAGACCTTACTGATGCTGACGCTGCTAAGGAATTCACTGCTGTTGATGCTAATGCCGACAATATCACATGGGGAACAACAAATGGTATCAGCGGTGTAACATACAACTCAGACAATGCTACCGTGGCAGCAAACGACTGGATTATCACTCCGGCTCTGAAGTTTGAAGAGAACAAGAACTACTCTATCTCTGCAACATTCGCCCGTCGCGGTGCTTTCGACCCAGACAAGATGGAAGTTTATGTTGGCGATGCTGCCAAGGCTGAGGGTATGACTCTCGTGGCAAGCTATGATATCACCGACACTGAGAACCTGACAAAGGCTATCAGATACATCTCTACTGCTGCTGCCGACAAGTTTATCGGCTTCCATATCGCAACTGCTGCTGCCGAGAACGGACAGCTCTCTCTGCTCTCTGTCAACGTACAGGCTATCGAGGCTGCTACTCCAGTGGCTGTGGCTGACCTCAAGGGCGAAATCAACTCTGACGACAAGACGGTTACTCTGACATGGGCTAACCCGACTAAGGATACTGAAGGATATGACCTGACTGAAAAGGTTGGAGCTAAGATTTACAAGGATGGCGAACTCGTTGAGACTATCGACGAACTGACCGGCGAGACTACTACAAAGACTCTCTCTCCAGAACCATTCAGCGGCGAGTCTACATTCAGTGTTGTAAGCTTCATCGGCGAAAACAATTCAGAAGAGGTTTCTGTAAGTCTCAACCTCGACGACAAGACAGGCAAGGAGGTTCTCGTGAAGAACTTCAGCCAGAACTTCGACAAGAGCGCTTGGACTATCATCAACGGTGGAAACGGCGGTGCTTGGAAGTATGACTACTCAGATGTATTCGACTTCAACTATCAGCATGGCGGTGCTATCGAAGACGATTGGCTTATCTCTCCAGCTGTACCTATGAGTGCTAAAGACCGCTTCGTGGTTAAGTATAAACTGAAGACTGCTCGCGACTACACTGCAAGCATCGAGGTAACTATCGGCGAAGGCGCAACGGTTGCTGCACAGAGCCAGGTTATCGCTTCTCATCCGAACTTGGCACAGAACGGATTCGGTGACTTCCAGACTGCTCAGTTCTGTGTTCCTGAGGACGGAAACTACAACATCGGCTTCCACATAACAGACGCTAACTATTATGTAGACGTTCGTGGCGTTGAGGTTTACTCTATCGGCGAGCCTACTCCTACAAGCATCTCTGAAGTAAATGCACAGAACGGTGCTATCGCATTCAACAAGACTAACGGAACTCTCTTCGTTCCGGCAGGAAGCAAGGTTGCAGTATTCTCGGCTAATGGTGCTATGGCTATCGATACCGTTGCAGGCAACGAGGCTGTAAGTCTTAACTCTCTCGCCAAAGGCATGTATCTCATTAAGGTTACTACTGCCGACGGCAAGACCGTAAGTCAGAAATTTGTGAAGTAATCAATCTCTAAATAAACAGATATGGGAACTCTTCTGCTAAATAACAGCAAAGCCCATATCTGTTTTTTCATTTTTATGAAAAGCGTATTGACAAAATTGTTTTTATGAAAAGCATATTGACAAAGCTGTTTTTATGAAAATGTATTTATGTAACACCTAATTATTACAACAATGAAATTATTGAGAAAAACTGTATTTTCCCTCCTCGCCGCACTCGCCACTCAAACAGTAAGTGCAGCCGACAATCTATTCGGCAGAATTGCCATGGAGGGTGTAGACATTGTGGGAAGCGTTACAGCCCTTCGTATCTCTGCCTATGATTCAGGCGAGCCGGGCTACTACCACTTCGACTACGACAACAAGTTTCAGGCACAGACAACAAGTCCGATACTCAGCGCAATGGTATCTGGCGGCTCTACATACCACGACGGCAAGATTTATGCCTATGAGTATGACGGAAACTATCGTCTGGACTTGCAGCATCCGCACTGGGTAATCTATGACGCAAAGACCTTTGAACGTCTTACCGATATAGAGAAGCCTGCCGACTACAAATACACGATGTTCAACATCACATACGACCCTACTACTGATAAGATTTATGGTATTCTGCAGAAGTCGGCAATGGAATATTGCTTCGTTGAGATAGACAAGGCCACCGGTGAATACAAGCAGATTGGTAACAACCTCGACAACCAATACCGCTACAAGACTATTGCCTGCGACAAGAAGGGTACGATTTTCATCACCTGCATGGAGAGTCTTAACAACGATGAGAGTACAGACGTGTGGTATCTCTATAAGATTCGCAAGACCGACGGGCGCTTGGTGCTCGTGAACAAGATAAGTATGACGAACCTTCTCGAAGGCGACACTTATATTAACGATACCCGTCGCCAATCGATGTTCTGCAACTTTCAGACGGGAAAAATGTATTGGCTCTATCCAAGTACAAGCAGCATGCTTTATCAGGAGGTTACCAACCTCGTGGAACTGGACACCACAACTGGTGTGGGAACACTGAAGGCTTATCTCAGCAAGACTGTGCTTACATCAGGTGCTTACTTTATCGAGCCTGGCGACAAGACGCCTGCCATCATCTCCGACTTCAGCTTTGATACCAACGAACCTTCGGGACTTACAGGAAAACTGAAGTTCAAGATGCCGGCAGAAGCTTACGACGGAACACCACTTGAGGGCGAGCAGACCGTGACGGTAAAGGAGGGCGACAAGGTTATCCTTGAGGCCAAGGCACAACCGGGAGCTGATTTCACAAGCGACGACATCACGTTTACCAACGAGAAGCATGAGCTGAGAATCACCGTGTCTAATGCTGCCGGCGACGGACCAACAGTAAAGCGCAGCTTCTTCGTGGGCTATGACATCCCGTCTGCCTGCAAGAACGTGAAGTTGACCCAAGACGGACTGAAGACTATCCTTACTTGGGACGCACCTACGGTAGGAGTAAACGGTTCGCCAGTGGATGCAAGCAAACTGACATACAAGGTGGTTCGCTATCCGGGAGAAGTAACTGTGGCTGAAGCTACAAAAGAGTGTCGCTTCGAAGAGACTCATCCTGCAGAGATGACACGCTATGTGTATAGCGTAACACCAAGCGTAGGACAGGCAGAAGGCAAGGGCGTTTATTCAAACAACCTCGTTGTGGGAAGTCCGCTCAACGTGCCTTACGGCGGTCCGTTTGCAAATGCATACGATATGCTGAACTATTATACTATTATCGATGCAAACAACGATGCGGGAACAGAGTATTCCGGTAGCGGAACATGGAACTACATGGGCGGCAACGCCCTATATGCATACAGTGCAATTAATAATGCCGACGACTGGCTCATCTCTCCTCCCGTAAACTACGAGGCAGGCAAGACATACGAGCTTACATTCAGCTGCCACTCTGCCGACGATTCATATCCTGAAGCTATGGAGGTGATGTTCGGCAGCGACAAGACTTTGGAGGCTCTTACAAAGAGTCTTTGGCAGAATCTCAACATCCCGATGCAGCCTACTCCATCTACAGACAACGTGTACACCGTAGAGTTCACCGTTCCAGCAAACGGCGTTTACTATTATGGTTTCCATGCCATCTCAGAGTCTTACCACAAGAGTCTCTACCTGCACGACATCACCGTGAAGGAGAAAGGAACCGACGGCATCAGAAACGTATCTTCAGACAGCACAAGACCGGTATTCATTACAAATCTCGGAGGACAGGCAATCAGAAGCATGAAAAATGGCGTGAATATAATTAGAATGGAAAACGGCAGGGTTATAAAGCGTATTGTAAAGTAATTTTATAATCTTGCATACTATAAACAATCCCCGAAGTCGTAAAGAAAACATTAAGACTTCGGGGATTATTGTAATATTGGTTTACGCAGATTAAAACGGCTGTTTGACTGTTATTCGGCAAGCATGTCCTTTATTTCCTCCAAATTGCCGTCGCATGGTGAAGGCGTTATGCCGAGAAGTCTGGCTAAAAGAGGATAGATATCGACATTGCGAAATGTGGATTTACGGGAATAGCCCTTGCGGAAATCAGGACCGGCAGCACGAAAGATTACATTCATGTCGCTGTAGACTGGATCAAATCCGTGGGTGCCCGAAATAGTCGTGTCATGTGTGCTTGTAACGAATCCGATATCCGTGAGTACGACTATTTCGCCGATATTCTCGTTTGTGCCGAAGTGAAGGTATTCAGGAACATCCGACTTGCGGTAAGCTCTCAGATGAGGAACATTCGAAAGTGCTTTGATTATCATTCCCTCGTATCCTTTTTTGGCGAACACCATCGACGGGAATCCCGTGGCTATACGGTCGTACCATTTCCGGTCAAGGTATTTGTCGAGGTGGATGATTCTCTCGTCAGAGAGTCGAGCCATGCCATGGTCGGATGTTATAATAAGATTTATATCATCAGCATCGGGCATGCTTTGGATGTCATTCCACAATTGGCCGAGCAGACAGTCGAGTGTCTCAACCTGCTTTCTTGTCTGTTTGCTCTCCGGACCATAAGTATGTCCGCTGTGGTCAGGTTCGCTGAAATATGCCATTATAAGCTGTGGTCTTTGTTCTTCGGGCATTTTAAGCATCTGCTCAATCTTTGCTATGCGCTCCACGAACGAGAGCAGTGGCTTTTTAGAGTAATCGCTCCAATAGTCAGGGTATTCCCCATTTATCTTGACGTCAGAGCCTGGCCAGTACACTACACCGACACGCTTTCCCTGTCTCTTTGCAGTCAGCCAAATAGGGTCGCCACCCCAGAAAAGAGGGTTACTCTGGTTCTTGCCGAGTTGGAAAGTAGATTTCGTCCGTTTGTCGTAAAAACGGTTTGAAATAATTCCATGATGATCGGGAACGAGTCCCGTGGCAAGAGTATAGTGGTTAGGAAAAGTAACCGACGGGAACGACGGCTGCATCACGGCTTTCACTCCATGTGCAGCAAGACTGTCGAGAAAGGGAGTGTCATACATGTCTGTATAGTCCCACCGGAATCCGTCGAGCGATATAATCACCGTACGGTGTTCTCCGGCAATGATACTTGTGAAAACCATCACCACAAGTAGTGCTGTCATAAGAAATCTTTTCATTTCGCTTATTTTTCTGATTATAATTTTATGTTTATAACGTGCCTTATACAGAATAATTGCCTTTATGGAAACAAAAAGACAGAAATCTCCAACATAAGTATCCTGCTGAAGATTTCCGTCCTATTAATTTTTATCCAAGCATCAATTGAAGATATACTTCACTCCTATCTGCATCATCCAGCACTGGTCATAGTCATGATTGAAATTCCATGTTTCAGTCGGATACTTGCCGTTGACCTTCATCATGCTGAATACAGGAGTATTATTCTCAATTTTGTCAATCTTCAAAATTTGTCCGTTGTTGCATGAAGCCATATTCTTTGCCACGCCCCACTTAGAGTTGAACAGGTTACCGACATTCATTATGTCGAGCGACAGCTGCAGACGGTTTGTTGTACTGCCGATTTTGAAGTCGAAGTCGTGAGCCCATCTAAAGTCAAATCTGTGTACAAACGGAGCTCTTGCGCTGTATGCACCGGCATACTCGCCCTTGTGGTTCTTCAGATACTTGTCCTGATTCACGAAAGCCCAGAAAGCTTTTCTGTCGGCATCGCTTGAGAAGTTTATTTCAGAATCATCCTTCGGTATATACATGAGGTCGCTCTTTATTCCGTCGCCGTTCAGGTCGCCGTTGTAATAGAAGCTGTATCCTGCAGGAGAATATCCGGTGTAGAAGAGACTGAAATGCTCTTTGCCATACTTGTAGCTTACGTTGGCAATGATTCTGTCGGGTATTACATACTGGGAGTTCTGCAGCGTAGCGAAGTTAGGTCCGTTCACGGTGTAAAGTCCAGACCATGCTGATGAGGCATTACTGCCTGGCATACCGGAAATCTCCTTCATCATGGTATGAGTGTAGGCTGCCATAAGATTGAGGTTTTTCACAGGTTCAGCCGTTGCCGTAAAATTGAATGTATATCCATGTCCCTTGTGAGTGTTTGTCAGCACACAGGCATCATTCAGGTTAGAGTAGTAAGTATAGTCCTTTGGATATACGAGCCGGTTGTCGGCACCTTTGAGATGCTCCCACTCTGAGGTATTATCCTTGATATTATAGTTTTTGAGCATCACATCGTTGATTTTCTTCGTGTATGTAAACTCGGCAGTAAAGGTTAGCGGGAAGCTAACCGGAGCCTGCCAGTCAACGGCGATTGAAGATTTCCATACCTGCGGCATTTTGAAATTACGGTCAACTCCTCCGATAGACTTTGCCACGGTTCCCTCATCAGGTGTTATTGTTGCCGGTGCTCCAAGCAGTTCGCGTATCTTGTCGCGGTCGGTAACGAGACCTCCTCTAAACTTGTCGAGCAACGGGTCGGAAGATTTTACAGTGCCGTCGGAATTGTATTTCGTTACGGCATTATACGGGTTCTGCTGTATCATTCCAGAGTTCGTAGGCATGTTGGTGAAGAATACTAAAGGCAAGCGTCCGGCGAACAGTCCCGTACCGCCACGCACTTTCAGCTGTTTGTTTCCAAATACATCCCATACAAATCCGATACGTGGGGAAATCTGTACATTAGCCTTTGGCCACTTACCCGTGTCAATATGCTTTCCGCCGAAATCGAGAGCCTTGATGGCGTTGTTTGTCATTATGTCAGAATTGTCGAAAGTAATATTGTCGAAGCGTATGCCTCCGTTCAGTTTCAGATTGTCGAGCACATTCCACTCGTCCTGAACGTATATGCCGTATTGGTTGAATTTCACCTCAGCGTTAGGGTGGGATGCACCATTGTATCCGTATGCTATTCCTACAGTCTCAGGGGCAGCGCCGTTGATGAAATCATCAAGGGAGCGATAACGGTAATATCCGGTTCCGCCACGCATGTATGAGTTATTTGCAAGCTGGTGTTCAAAGTTGATTCCTGCAGTTACCTTGTGGTCGCCGGCATACCATGTAAAGTTATCGATTATGTTTGTTATCTTGTTCTGAACCCTGTTGTTGTATGAGAAAAGTTCGTAGCCGAAGCTGATGTAAGGCGAGAGGTCTTGCTTTACCGTTCCGTCGGCTTGCGTCTCATATCCGTTCATGATATCCACAAACGGGAACTCAGATGAGCCGGAACCGCGTTCATCGGAAATGTCGGTATACGTAAAGAGCAGTTGATTTGCTAACTTGTCGCCGAAACGGCTATTCAAGTCGGCAGATACAGATGTAACTTTGTTGTTCATAGAATACATTGAGTTGGCGTATGACATGGAGTACTGCGACAAGCGGTCCATTCCGCGCAGACGGAATCCAGTGTCAGAAGAGTTACCGTTTGGCGCAAACCACGACTTGTTGGCAGTATGGTTGAAACGTACGGCAAGATGATGGTCATTGGTTATGTTCCAGTCAATGCGGCCGAGAAGTTTCAAATTATCCTCGTCTGCGCCCCAACTGTCATAGCTTCCGGTATCATACCCGTATTTCTCTTTCAGAAACGCACTCAATCTGTCGAGATCACTTTTCTTTGTGCGCGAGATGTAATTGTCTACATCCTCCTTGCCATCGTCGGAAGCCCTCCACCGGTTTGCCACGTTCGGTACCTTAGAATATTCGGCATTGGCGAAGAAGAACAGCTTGTTCTTTATAATCGGCCCGCCGAATGTGAATCCGTATGTCGTGTTGCGGTTGGTGCCGCGCTCGCCCAAGTCTGTATTGTCTACACGGTTTCCATGCATGTTCTCGTTGTTGTAGAACATATAAGCAGTTCCCTTGAACTTGTTCGTTCCAGACTTCGTTACAGCATTTATCCCGCCGCCAATGAAGTTCGTCTGCCTTACGTCATACGGTGCAACAACAACCTGAACCTCGTCGATGGCATCCATTGAAATAGGATTGCCGCCTCCTGGCAAACCTGACGTCAGTCCAAAATTATTGTTCAGGTTTGCACCGTCGAGCGTAAAGTTTGTCGAGCGTCCGTCGCCACCGGCAAAGCTCATGCCGTTTGCATACGGCGAAATCCTTGCGATGTCGGATATGCTACGGCTTATGGTTGGCAGGTTCTGCATCTGAGTGCTTGAGATATTGGTAGTAGCACCAGTTTTCTCTCCTGTAAACTTTGATGCGCTTGCGCTAACCACGACCTCACCGAGTTGGTTGGCATCCTCTTCCATTTTCTCGTTAAGACTGTAAGTCTCGCCCAACTTCAGATTAACACCAGTAACAACCTTTGAACGATAGCCTACATAGCTGATAGTAACTTTGTAGGGACCTCCAACGCGCATACCTTGTATCGTGTAACGTCCGTCAATGTTTGTCACCGTAGCATAACGCGTTCCCGAAGGTTCATGTACAGCCTGTACTGTAGCTCCGATAACAGCTTCTCCATTTTCATCAGTCGATACCTTGCCGGTGATGGCAGAAGTTGTAACCTGTGACAATGCAGCCGTGAATACCGACAGCATCAAGACAAAGGTCAGAAAAATTTTCTTTTTCATACATTTATAATTTAATATTGCTTTATAAAAGACACTGCAAAGTTATGCCGGCAATATGTCGGCAATGTTACAAGGACATTATAAATGTATTTCGTGAAGCATATCCAGCGGCAAGGCTAAAACATGCGTTGACAGACATGTATCCTGTCTGGATAAATGCCGACAGAAGCTATCGGCAACGAAGTTCAATTACCGTAATTTCGCCAGGACACCAGAAGCGGAAAGGGACAAAGCCACCTATTCCATCGCTTACGTTTATTGCACGCTTGCCATTGTAATACAAGCCACTCCACTGATGATACATCAGTGCAACAGGCGACCACCCGAAGAACTTCATCTGTCCGGCATGGGTATGGCCGCTGAGAGTGAGCTGCGCCGAAGAATGTGGCAAGATGTCTGTCTCCCACGATGTAGGGTCGTGCTGGAGCATCAGAACAAAACTACCTTTCCGAATTCCACGAAGCGTTTTGCGGATATCTCCGAAATTCGGCACCTTCTTGCTGTTGCCCTCATACTCCATTCCGGCAACGACGATAGAGTCAGAACCACGATGCAAAATACGATTCTCATTGCAGAGGAGTGTCCACCCCATCTGTTGCTGAATATTCTTCATTTCCTGAAGATTACGTTGGCGGGTTGCAGCATCAGCATCAAGGTAATAGGCATAGTCATGATTACCGAGAATGGAAAATACACCATCGGCGGCATGCAACTTAGAAAGGATTGATTCCTTTGCCACTACCTCAGACGGTTGCATGTTCTGCAGGTCGCCAGTAAAGACTATCATATCTGCATGCTCCTTCATGATGCTGTCTACTGCTGCCTTCAGCAGATATTGGCGAGAACCGGAATATGTACCGACATGGGCATCGCTGAAATGCACGATACGGTAGCCGTCGTACTCTTTAGGCAGGTCTTGGGAAACGAAGGTGACATGGCGTACTTTCAGTTGACCGAATCCCCAGACATATCCGTATACCGTAATGGCAGCAATCACGATACCGACAAAGATGCCGACAGGCGTTCCCCAGTTTGTCGTAGTCTTATGATAAGCACAATGTCCCCAACCGAGTATATGGCATACGGCAAAAGCAACCTTCGGCAGCATCCATACACCGATAAGAATAAGGAATACATTGAGCGATGTAGCATCAGCCGGAGCGAAATTCTTCTCAAGAGCAAGCGTCAGAGCATAAACAATAAGCGCAAGGCTCTGCATAAGCCATAGTGTGCGACAGACGCCACGTTTTCTACCCTTCTTAAAACGCTTTATTATGAAGCAGTAGATATACGCATCGGTCAGGAGAACGATGAGTATCAGCGGAATTATTATTCTTGATATCATTTTTTTCGTGATTTATCGTCTGAATTCTATTCTCTCACCACGGCATTTATCATCAAACACACCTTCATTATATATATGTCTGCCGTTGCAGAAAGTATGCTCAACACGCCAATTGAAAGTTCTTCCCTCCATCGGACTCCAACCGCATTTGCTCTGTATGATATCTTTATTTACCGTCCATGGTGAACCGGGACGAACAACAGCGATATCTGCCTTGTATCCCTTTCTCAAAAAGCCTCGGTCGACAACAGAGAATAGGCGTGCCGGATTATGGCACATCAGCTGCACGAGGCGTTCTATGGTTATTATGCCTTTATCGACAAGACTGAGCATGGAGACGAGTGAAAACTGTATCATTGGCATTCCTGACATCGCTTTTGTACAGCCGCCCTGTTTTTCCGACAATTGGTGTGGCGCATGGTCTGTGCCGACAACCGTAATTCGTCCGTCTGTCAAGCCACGGCGCAAGGCATCGCGGTCGGCAACAGTCTTCACCGCCGGGTTACATTTTATCAGAGAGCCAAGCGACTTGTAGTCGGCATCAGTAAACATAAGATGTGCCACTACAGCCTCGGCTGTAATATTAGGGAGTTTATCAGCTTCAGCTGGTTCAAAAAGCTGAAGTTCTCTTGCTGTTGTGAGATGAGCCACATGCAAGCGGGCGCCATATTCACGAGCCAGATTAACGGCAAGCAGCGTTGACCGCCAGCAAGCCTCCTCACTGCGTATTTCGGGATGATGACAAATATCCGGGTCTTCACCATACTTTATTTTAGCGTTCGCCATATTGGCGTTTATTATCTCCGTATCCTCACAATGGGTCATTATCGGCAGTTTTACCTTACTGAATATCTGGCGTAATGCTTCTTCGTGGTCAACGAGCATATTACCGGTAGAAGAGCCCATAAAGAGTTTTATTCCCGGCACTAAATGGGAATCAATACGGAGCAGTTCGTCGATATTGTCGTTTGTTGCTCCAAGAAAGAAAGAATAGTTCACATGGCTTTTTTCCCGTGCAAGAGCAAACTTAGCGTCAAGAGTTTCAAGGGTAGTAGTCTGTGGTTTGGTATTAGGCATATCGAAATATGATGTTACGCCACCGAATGCAGCAGCACGGCTTTCGCTTTCGATATCAGCCTTGGCCGTAAGTCCAGGATCGCGAAAATGCACATGGTCGTCGATGATGCCAGGAATAACGAAACACCCCGTGGCGTCTACGATATTATCGTATGTTCCACGGGGCATTGTATCACTCTCAATAATGTCGGCTATCCTGTCGCCTTTTATTATCAAGGAAGCCTGGAAAGACTTGCCTTCGTTGACAAGAGTAGCATTTTTTATTAATGTTGTCATTTTTATTGTTTTATTATTTAAATCTGAGCTCTCGGAGAACTCAGAGAACTCGGATTTCTCGGTGAACTCGGAGGACTCAAAATAACTCCTCATTCAATTTCATTCCGCCGGTTGAGCCAAATCATTAGGAGTAGGAGCTCCGTCTTGCGGTGCGGCATCAGGCATTGGCGGTGCCGGTTGGTCTGGAGTAGCCATACCGTTCATAATATTCTGGTTATCTTGAGCCTTCCGGTAATAATCTCTAACGTAAGGATCATTCTTAAACTTGTCGGTTGCCTTGCTCATTATCTCCTCAATCCACGGCGACAATTCGGGATATTTGTTTCCGGCAGTCATCATGAAAAACACGCCAGGACCGAGAACATTGTCGAAATTCTCTGTGATGAACGAAGTAATGAGCTTATCTTCGCGTTCAGCAATATTCTGCGCCTCCTGCGACAGACGGGCATTGGTAACGTTTTCATCCTCTCCATTCATAATTGCCTGACTCTGCTTATGACCGAGTTCTTCCATCTGCATGTCGAGCTGGTTGTATTTTTCGAGAAAACCGGAAAGCTTGTCGTTAAGCGGTGTACCACTAACCTTCTGCTGTCCGTTGTCTATTTTTATCGAAATATCACCATGCTCAAGAACTACAGGCATAAGACTCTCATCGTCGAGGAAGAGAGTAACCATCTTTGTAGAGTCAAGCTGCCCGTTGAAGCTAAACTGTCCATGAACGACATCGCAGGAATCAATATTCTTAAGATCACTGTTTTTGTATGCCTTAAGATATAACATTTTTCCATCGAGCATAGAAACGTCGGATGTTCCTTTAATGTCATAAGTTCCGGAGCATGATGTTGCCGTCACTGCAACGGTAGCGATAAGAGAGTAGAAAATTTTATTCATATATTGTTTTCGTAAAGCAATACAAAATTACTCTGTATTACCGATGTATGGAAATAAGTTCATGTTATTTAAAACATGTAACTGATTTTTTAGCTTTTTTTTTGCTCTTTCTTCTGATTTTCGCTGTTGATTTATCCTTTTTTCTGCAATTCTGACGAAATTCTGTGTGTGGAATAAAGTTGAAGAATTGCAGCAACGAGAAGAGTAACTACCCAATTGTTGTGGATATATTTCAGATATGCATTGTATCCGTCAATGCCACTTTTGAGAAACAGCGGATATACTATATGATAAGAATTCTCCAGCATCAGTACGGCAGAAATGATAAAGAAAGCCGTGCCGGTAAGCATTATCCGGCGCAGTCTGCGCAATGTGATATCCGTTCCTTCATACCGCTGTGCTATTTGCATGGCGGCAAAAAGCAGTGTTCCCGGCAAGAAAGCACAAGGAGCCACAGTATGTTCGCCAAATACATACAGTCCGGCGCCAACAACCATCAGAACGGCGCCTATTAGCATTATAATGCTCTGTGTTTTACTCAGTTGTTTCATCTTCCGTTTCGTTGTTTTTTTCGTCGTCGCTCAACACGAAGATATCTTCGTCATCAGCCTTCATCATATAGTTCTCCCGTGCAATCTTTGTTATAGCCTTAGGGTTCCGGTGAAGTTCATTGAGCTTCTGTTTGTCGCGTTCATACTGTCCGTTATACTTTTCGATTTCTTCTTTCAGATCTCTTATTTGTATAGCATATTGCGCACGTGTAAGAAAGCTGTTGTCGTCGATAACGCCAACGAGCAATCCACCGATAATGATTACAAACCAATACCGGTTATGGGATATGAAGCTTAAAACAGGATTAATGCGACTCATTATTGTTTTTGTTATTTCTTTCAGCGTGCAAATTTAGAGAAAAATCCTGAATTATCAGCTTGTTGTTATAAAAAAACATCTGCAATATTCTTGAAAGAGCAAAATGAAATGAAGGTTCAAATAAGTTTTTTTATCCTATAAGCTGATAATTCTGGATTTTTATCTAAATTTGCATCATATTTATAAAATGACACTCGAAACATAATATAATTATGGGAGAATATATAGTATCGGCAAGAAAATACCGTCCGATGACGTTCGATTCGGTAGTTGGACAGTCTGCCCTCACCACGACACTAAAGAATGCCGTGAAGAGCGGAAAGCTCGCCCATGCCTATCTGTTCTGCGGACCACGCGGAGTGGGAAAGACGACTTGCGCACGTATTTTTGCAAAGGCAATAAACTGTCAGCACCCTACCCCAGACGGAGAGGCTTGTAATGAATGTGAAAGCTGCAAAGCATTCAACGAGCAACGCTCGTATAATATCTTCGAACTTGATGCTGCGAGCAACAACTCTGTGGAGAATATCAAGCAATTGATGGATCAGACGCGTATCCCGCCGCAAGTGGGTAAATACAAGGTGTTTATTATCGATGAGGTGCACATGCTCTCGACACAAGCTTTCAACGCCTTTTTGAAAACGCTGGAGGAACCGCCAGCACACGTTATATTTATCCTCGCCACAACAGAGAAGCACAAGATTCTCCCTACCATCCTTTCACGTTGTCAGATATACGACTTCGAAAGGATGACAATACCCGGAATTATCAACCACCTGAAGATGGTTGCCGAAAAAGAAGGGATAACATACGAGGAGGAGGCACTGAATGTCATTGCCGAAAAGGCTGACGGAGGTATGCGTGATGCCCTCTCTGTATTCGACCAGGCTGCAAGTTTCTGTCAGGGGAATATTACATACAAGAAGGTTATCGAAGACCTCAACGTGCTGGATGCCGACAATTATTTCAACATAATAAATCTATGTTTGGAAAACAAGGCAGCCGAAGTGATGGTGTTGCTCAACAATGTAATAGCAAAGGGCTTCGACGGAGGAAACCTGATTGGAGGATTGGCAACACATGTGAGGAATGTTCTTATGGCAAAAGACAGTCAGACGCTCCCACTGTTGGAGGCAAGTCAGACACAGGTGGAAAAATACAAGGCACAGGCAGCGAAATGCCCTACAAAATTCTTGTATAAGGCACTAAAGATAATGAACGAATGTGACGTGAACTACCGGCAGAGTAGCAACAAGAGACTACTTGTGGAGCTCACTCTCATACGGATAGCCCAGATAACGCAACCCGACGACGAAGGAGATGCGGCGGGGCGTAGCCCCAAGAGATTAAAAAGCCTGTTTAAGAAACTTATTGCATCTACGCAGCAAAGGGTTGCCCAGCAGGTAGCAACCGCTGCGACCAGCGCACGACAGGAGGAGCATACTGCCGGGCAAGGGGATGATGCACCTAAAAACAATGCTTCTGCTGCCGGCAAAGGAGACTCTACAGCAAGCAGCAATCATGCTACAGATACCCGACAAAAACCACAGTCAGCCGCTACGGCAAGCCGGCCGTCAATAAAGCTCGGCAGTATCGGAAAATCATTTGCAAATCTGAAGAAAGGACCGGAAAAGCCCGTATACGAGATAGAACCAGAAGACAAGCAGACGGGGCAACACGAGAAGTTTGATGAAGACATGCTGTTGCTGCAATGGCTGTCGATGTGTAACCGTATGCCAGAAAACATGTCGAGCACGGCAACCAGAATGAAGAACATCACTCCGACGATAACCGACTTCCCGGAAATAGAGATTGTTGTGGAGAACGAGATGCTACTAAACGACATACAGAAGATACAGAAGCGCATAAGGAACACTCTGGTACAGAAGTTGCACAATGACGATATAGAGTTAAAATTCCGCATCGCCCGTCCTGAAGAGATAAAAAGAATACTTTCGCCAAAAGAAATATACGAAAAGCTATGTAATGAAAACCCCGCTGTGAAATCTCTCGGCGAGGTCTTCAAATTGGAATTTACGTAAACCGTAATTTCAATATATCATACACAAGCCATCAAATCAACGGCATCCCCAATCGCTCACATTCCTCCCTCATGCTCTCCGGCCAGATACTTGCCTGTATCTCGCCGAGATGAGCTTTATGAAGGAGGACCATGCATAGACGGCTCTGCCCTATTCCACCGCCAATACTCAGCGGCAGTTCACCGGCAAGAAGTCGCTTATGGAAATATAGCTTTTCCCGCTCTGTCTTTCCGCAAATTTCAAGCTGACGCAAGAGAGCCTCCTTATTTACACGAATACCCATAGACGAAAGTTCCACGGAACGTCCGAGCACTGGATACCATATCAGTATATCGCCATTCAGTCCCTTATACCCCGGTTTACTCTCCGTCGTCCAATCATCATAGTCAGGCGAACGCCCGTCGTGCGGTTCACCATTGGCAAGTTTTCCGCCAATACCTATAATAAAAACAGCTCCGTATTTGCGGCAGATAAGATCTTCACGCTCCTTTGCCGTTTTGTCTGGATACATGGCAAGAAGGTCCTCGCTATGAATGAAATGAATCTCCTGCGGAAGAAACGGCTTTATCTGTTCGTAACTCTCACAAACAAGAAATTCCGTACGCTGAATGGCAGAGTAAATTCTCCTGACAATATTCTTCAAGAAATCAAGATTGCGCTGTTCCTTGTCGATAACCATCTCCCAATCCCACTGGTCAACATATAGAGAATGTAGGTTGTCGAGTTCCTCATCTGCCCTTATTGCATTCATGTCGGCATATACTCCATAACCAGGTTCTACCTTATATTCGGCAAGAGTTAGCCTTTTCCATTTTGCCAAGGAATGAACCACCTCAGCTTCTGCATCTCCAAGATCCTTTATAGGGAAACTTACCGGGCGTTCCACACCATTAAGGTCATCGTTAATGCCAAGTCCCTTCAGCACAAACAGCGGTGCCGTTACGCGCCGCAGGCGCAATTCGGTTGAAAGGTTCATCTGGAAAAACTCTTTTATTGTTTTTATACCCTGCTCAGTCTGCTTCATATCCAGCAGTGCTTTATAGTCTATCGGTTTTATCAATTTGCTCATTATACGATTTGTTTTATTATAAAATTGTTTGCAAAGATAGAACAAATATATTATTTTGCAAAATAAACAAAGTATTTATTTACATATAGGAACAACATACAGGATATAATTATCATTTTTATAGATAAGAATACAGCTTTTATAACAAACAATATATCCGCAAAAACCATAAAGGCATAAAAAAAGGAGTGGGCGTCATCCACTCCTTTATATATAACTTAAAACGTTCATATTTATGCACCTTATCTCGCCACGGCAGAGTTGAAGCAAGCTTCACTCTGCTCATTTGGCTTAACGAAAACGTTGGATTTCATCCTTCGTTTTCTCGCCATGGCCAAACATAAATAAACTTAGTTCTGCTCATCTGGCTTAACGAAAACGTTCCTTTATTGGTCAGGGTTCTCGACATACCCTTGATATTCCGGTGTAAGTCCCGACATGATTGCAGCATAACATTCATCCATGCGCCTTGTAATATCCTCAGCACCCTTTCCTTCCGGATAAACCGGCTTATGAATAGTTAGCTTCAGCGGATGCCATACCACCCATTTGCAATCGCGAGTACGGGGCATAATATCAAAAGACCCATTGATAGTAACAGGCAGTATCGGCAGCTGCAGTTCGTCAGCAAGCATAAAGGCACCACGACGAAACTTACCCATGTGTCCAGTAAAAGTGCGAGCACCTTCAGGGAAAACAACAAGGCTCATACCTCCTTGAAGAGTGGCACGTGCCTTATCGTAAGTCTCCTTTATCTTTCGCGGGCCACGCTTATCAACAAATATCTGATGAGACTTCTCGCAAGCAAATCCAACAAATGGAATTTTACGCAACTGATATTTCATCATCCACTTAAACTGACGGCCAAGAAATCCGAAGATCAAGAAAATGTCGAAAGCCCCCTGATGGTTTGCAGCTATCACATACGACTCATTGGCCTTCATATTCTCCCTGCCTTCGACATTTACCGGAAGCAGAAGAAGACGAACGATAGCCTGTCCCCACCATTTGCCTGGATAGTACCCCCAGAAATGTCCGCCGCCAAGAGAGCAGCCAATGATAACAGACAAGGATATTATTATAGTCCAAACGAGGAGTAGCGGCAATGCCACACATAGCTGATAGGCTCGATATAAATATTTCATTGTTTCAGATTTAGAGTTTAGAGTTAAAAATCATTGGATTTCATCCTTCGTTTTCTCGCCATGGCAGAGTTGAAGCAAGCTTCACTCTGCTCATTTGGCTTAACG